>FZPS01000067.1_pt292 | contig 55558 bp, 72 predicted proteins | sample 1817821 | NCBI WGS metagenome assembly FZPS01 (sample SAMEA104158645, study PRJEB21678) | metagenome | place: Germany | collected 2015-04-21 | reverse complement strand
GCTCAATTCACTGCTCCTTAACACTCAACTTCTTTTCAACGTCTTAAGACGTCTTAAGACATGCTGTTTCGTCTAGTCTAATCGTATTCAAGTCGAGTGAATAGACGCCGATATATTTGACGCTTACCATTCAAGCGTTGCCAGGATACGGTCTATGTTCATTTCTGAAACCGTTCTGACTTCATAAAATAATTTCAGAAATCTAGTCTCTCAGTATTTTAGTTAAGTAAAATAATATGTAGCGACCACATAAAAATGCGCTCTATTATTCCAGAGCGCACTTTTTAGTGTTTACACCGGCTTTTGAATTTTAGCTGAGAATTGCGGCATCCGGTACATCGGAGGAGCCGGAAGCCTGCTCAAACTTCTGGAGTAACGCCTCAACCGTGAGAGCCTTTTTCTCCTCACCTGAGATATCGAGGATTATGCCTCCCTCGTGCATCATGACGAGGCGGTCTCCATACTCGATGGCATTTCTCATGTTGTGGGTAACCATCAGGGTCGTGAGCTTGTTTTCCCGCACTATCTTGTCGCTCAGTTGCAGGACGGTCTGAGCGGTCTTCGGATCAAGCGCTGCCGTATGCTCGTCGAGGAGGAGGAGCTCAGGGCGGCGTATGGTAGCCATGAGAAGAGTTAGCGCCTGTCTCTGTCCACCTGAAAGTAGACCAACCTTTGTCTTGAGCCGATCCTCGAGCCCGAGACCGAGTCTTGCTAGCTGTTTCTTATACATATCCTCGTCAGACTGCGGGAGACCCCATTTGAGCGTCTTGGGCTTGGCGCGCCGGTAGGCGAGGGCAAGGTTCTCCTCTATCCACATCTTCGCCGCCGTACCCATCATGGGATCCTGAAAAACCCGTCCTATGAAAGCGGCACGCTTGAACTCCGGCATATAGGTTATATCCCTGCCGCCGAGACTTATGCGCCCTGAGTCCGGCATCATCGAGCCTGCAACAAGGCTCAGCATTGTCGATTTTCCTGCTCCGTTCGAGCCTATTACGGTCACGAATTCACCCTCAGCTACCTCAAGGTTTAAATTCGTGAATAGCGTCTTCTCGTTCACCGTGCCGGGATCAAAGGTCTTTCTAAGATTCTCAATCTTAAGCATCTTGTGCCTCCTTATTTCCGTTTCCGGCTTTCCTGAAAAAGGCGGCCTTCCCCTTGAGGACCGGGAGGGCAAGTGCAATGGCGACGATGACTGCCGTGATAAGCTTGAGGTCTGTCGCCTTCATCCAGGGAATCGTGAGCGCGGCAGCTATTATGGTCCTGTATATCACCGAGCCCAGGACAATCGCGGACAGTATGTAGGCGAAGTTGTGCTCCTTCCTCAGGAAGAGCACCTCCCCGATTATTATCGAGGCGAGACCGATGACGATCGTTCCCTGTCCCATGTTCACGAGCGCCGAGCCGTAATCGAACTGGGCGATGAGATTGCCGGAAAGAGCGACCAGCCCATTTGAAATCATAAGACAAAGGATTGTGGTCCAGTCGGTGTTTATACCAAGAGCCCGCGCCATATGACGGTTATTTCCGGTAGCTCTTATCGCGCAACCGATCTCGGTGCCGAAGAACATATAGAGTATGGCGACCAGCAGCGCGGATATGGCAAAGCCTACGCAGATGGATACGGTGTTCGGCGCAGTACCGTCGGGGAACAAATTCGCAACAATATTCTTGAATGAAGTCCCGGCTATCGAGACCGTTGCCCTGTCACTCATTATCCGTATATTTACGGAATAGAGGGCTATCTGGGTCAGTATCCCCGAAAGTATGGGAGGGATCTTGAATGCAGTGATCAGTACCCCGCTTACAAGACCTGCGCACATGCCGGAGATAAAGGCCGCAGTAGCTGTGACGATCGGATGGACTCCGGCATTGATGAGCACCACCGTAACAGCCGCACCGAGGGGAAAGGTTCCCTCTACGGTGAGGTCGGCAATCTCGAGAGTACGGAACGTAAGGTAGACTCCCAGGGTGAGGATCGCCCACATTACGCCCTGTGCAACACCGCTTTGTATGGTAGCTAATGACATGCAAATATAACTCCTTGACTACTTGATTACTTCAGCCGAATCGAGTATCTCTTGAGGAATCTCTATGCCGAGCTTTTCCGCGGCGGTGGCATTGATGGCTGTCGTAAGGTTTTCAGTTTGGTATACTACGGGCATCTTGGCAACTTCAGCGAGAGGATCGCCCGACTGCAACACCTTTACCGCCATGGCGGCACTCTGCTTACCGAGCTCGAAGTAGTTCACACCATAGCTTGCAAAGGCTCCGTTTGCAACCATTGCAGGCTCTGCGCCGAAAGTCGGGATTCCGCAATCATGGGCCGCCGTGGAAACTATCTGCATCGCATCCGACACTGTATTGTCGGTCGGAATGTAGATGGCGTCAACCTGACCCTTGAGGGACTCGATGGCGGACTTGGCTTCATCGACCGCTGATATGGTTTTCTGTACGCAGGTGAGGCCCTTTCCTTCTATGTGACTCTTCGCCATTTCATACTGGATTTGAGAGTTGGACTCGCTTGAGGAGTAAAATACGGCTATGGTCTTCGTTTCCGGGAGCAACTCGAGAAGGAAGTCTATCTGCTCTTTAACGGGATTCATATCCGAGGCGCCCGAGATGTTTCCGCCGGGGGCATTGTAATCCGCAATGAGGCCGGACTGCACGGGATCGGTGACCGCAGAGAATATAACGGGGATAGTAGTGGTCTTTTCCTTCAGGCAGAGCACGCTCGGGGTTGCAATTGCGAAGATAAGGTCACTGCCGTCGTTGATAAGGCTGTCCGCTATGGTCGGGCAGTTTGAGGTATCCGCCGCAGCGGAGAGATAGTTGAATACCACGTTTTCGCCTTCGATAAAGCCTGCTTCCGCAAGCCCTGCCTTGAAGCCTTCGCTTGCGTTCAGAAGGGCGTCAAATTCTCCAAACTGCATGATACCAATCTTTATCGGCTCCTTAGACCCTTCATTCGTCTCAGCTACACCTGTGTCCTTGCTGCCGTTCTTGCTTTCGCATGCCGCAAGCGACATCAGGAGAAGGACTGCTAACAATAGGCTTATGATCTTCTTGCTTTTCATTTTTTATACCTCCAAACAGTTAATTAATGAATTTGCAAATAAAAACGTCCACCTGTCTGTAGATTTGGTGGACGTTATCGGCTTTGTCATACGCAAATATGCGTTATTTGCGGAAAGCGCAACAACGAACCACCTTGCCGTAATAATAGTAGACGTTGAAACGCATATCCGTGACTTGTCTCATCCTTGCACTTTCTCCGTTCTCAATAACATGGATTGATTCTATGCGCGAAAAAAGAAATTGTCAAGGTCATTTTTATACATTTTTATACAGAGCTGTAGTACACATATTGGTAAATGCATAATCGCTTCTTTTGACTTGTACAGTTCATCTCATTAATATAGTAAACTACTAGGAATTAAGAGTAGAAATTAAGAGGGCATTTTTAGTTTGCTAAGTTACTCTAGGTTATGAGAGGAAAAACACTGATATGACAAAACGGATAAGTATGATTACTGAAAGCATTCTTGATATTATCGGCGGTACGCCGATCATCAGCCTAAAGAAAGTCACAGGGCTAAATATCTTTGCAAAGGCTGAATACTTGAATCCCGGTGGCAGCATCAAAGACCGGGTGGCTAAATATATGATTGAGCAGGCTGAAGCTGAAGGGAAATTAAAGCCCGGCATGACGATCATGGAACCCACCTCGGGCAATACAGGTATTGGTCTGGCCTTAGTCGGTGTGCAAAAGGGCTACCGAGTAGTAATTGTCATGCCGGAAAATATGAGTGAGGAAAGAAAAAAGATCATCCGCGCTCTGGGTGCTGAGCTGATCCTGACTGATGCCAATGAAAACATCGGTGGAACAATTGCGGAGGTGGAACGGCAACAAGCTGCTGACGCGAATATTTTTGTTCCGCAACAGTTTGAAAATATGCATAATCCCCATACCCACTACTTAACCACAGCAGCGGAAATATGGGAACAAATGGAGGGCCTGGTAGATGTCTTTGTTTCCGGACTGGGGAGTGGTGGTACCTTGGAGGGAGTGGGCCGCTTTATTATCGAAAAGAATCCACAGGCCAAGATCATCGCCGTGGAGCCGAAAAATGTTTCTGCGCTATTAGGACACGAGCCGGGCTTACATAAGATTCAGGGTATTGGCGACGGGTTCATTCCCAGTGTGCTTGATGTCAACTTGATTAGCGAGGTTGTTGAGGTGACGGATGACGATGCCATTAATACTGCAAGAGCATTGGCCAGTGGGCATGGTATTTTGGTTGGCACTTCGTCCGGCGCTAATGTCTGGGCATCTATTAAGATGGCGCAAAAATATGGTCAAGATAAAAACATCGTCACTATTCTGCCAGACAGAGTGGAAAGATATTTCAGTACTGCATTAATTTAGACTTTACCGATAATAACAAGCAGTCTATTACTGTTAGTACTGCGCAAGAAGAAAATGCTGCAACAGAGAGATTAGACAAGACCAGTAATATTACAAGATAATCCAACGAAGGAGGGGCTGTCTTTGCTCCTCTTTTCATTTGAGAATACTTTGGGAATGGTGCGTTTCATCTTGCATTCCACAGTGATTGCAAGGGGAGAATGTTGCATTGTCAATCGCCGAGGTGTTTGATATACTATAAAAATGTCCAAATAAGAAGGAGAATATAGATATGCTCTGATGTTTTCCAGCTTAGTTGGGAGCATATCATAAAGAGGAAAATAGTCGCAAAGAATGTCTATTTCATAGAGCTACGTCGGTGCAGTTGTAAAACTTTTTGATAAGAATATGGAAGTTGATTGAAAGTGAAAATCAGAGATAAACAAGGTTTTACCTTAATGGAAGTACTTATCGTGGTCGCAATCATCGCTGTCCTCGTAGCGATAGCTATTCCTGTTTATAAAGGCTTGGTAGAGAAAGCCAGAGCCGCGGCGGATGCCACAATCCTGAGGAATGCCCAAACCGCATTTGTAGTTCAGGAGTTGACGACTGGGAAAAAGCCCCCGAAAAGAGCATATTACGATATTGTAAGCAATACATTCATTGAATGGGATGTTTATAATAAGGCAGAGAATAAGTTTAAAAAGTATTTTTATTACGGTCAGGCCCGCAATAATAAAGGCGCAGCTAATACTGGTAATCAGCATTCTCATAGCTGGGGAACAAACGCCCATGTAATGGTAGATTTTTGGGCCATAGAAAACTTCGGTCCGGACTATGGTCCCGAGGCTGTGGTCTGGTGGGCCGAGAACAAAAATGATCATCCCGAACGGTGGGGTGATTGAGAGTGATATTTTTATCCAATATCTCTTTATAAGACCTCATAAGTTCTTACAACTTCCCCCTTGATAGTACGGGCTTTCAAAGTATTTCTTTAAATCTTCTTGTAACTCTTTATAACTCATTTTGGAGTGGTCGGGCACCATTTGGACACCACGGGCACCAAAACTTACGCCCGAGTATTCGTATAGTGAACGAAAGTAATAATAATGTATGATCAATTTTAGTGTGCAAACTTTACTTTACTCTATCTATTTTTAAGCTAGAATGTTATAAATAGTAAAGTACACATTTTCATATGGAGCTTGAAGAAAAGAAGAACCCCTTTCGAAGGTAAAAGTGGGGGAATCATTAAACAGGTGTTTGGAGAAGCTTATTCAGACAGAAGCATTTTGTTACAACAGAAGATATTTATATAACAAGAAAACAGGATATTGTAAGAGGAACATGAAAATGAAAAGAAGGATTTTTTCTGTATTGCTGGTTCTATGTATGTGCCTTATGCTCTTGCCGGGTACAGTTTTTTCAGAGGGGCCGAAGACGTGGTACGTAAAAGAGACCGAGACAGGAACTGGTGACGGCTTAAGCTGGGCCAATGCCAAGTCAGATTTGAGGACCGTCATGGCTAATGCTGAAGAAGGTGACGAGATTTGGGTGGCTGCGGGGACCTATAGTCCGGGGAATAACGGGACGGACACCTTCCCTTTGAATAAGGGCGTCAAGGTCTACGGAGGTTTTGCCGGGACTGAGACGTATTTGGAGGAGCGAAACTGGGACAGTAATACAACCACCTTGAGTGGAAATAATAATAATTACCACGTCGTGACGGGCGCGGCAAATGCGGCTCCCGATGACACACGGTTGGACGGTTTTACCGTGAAGCTCGGCAACGCAGACTACTCCTACAATAACAACAATTACGGTGGCGGGATGTACAATGTGAACTCCAGCCCGACGGTGGCGAATTGCAGCTTCTCGTCCAACAAAGCTGACAACACGGGTAGCTGCGGTGGCGCCGGGATGTACAATAAGAACTCCAGCCCGAGGGTGGTGAATTGCATTTTTTCCGGCAACAAGGCGACATCATACATGGGATTAGCCAGGGGTGGCGGAATGTACAATGATAACTCCAGCCCGATTGTGATAAACTGTAGCTTCTTAAATAACAAGGCGATTGCGGGTGATGTCGCCAGGGGCGGCGGGGTGTGCAATATAAATTCCGGCGCGATCCTGGTGAATTGTACTCTCTCCGGCAACACGGCGAGTGGCTCGATTGACTATGGAGGGGGAGGCGGAATGTACAATGATAACTCCGGCTCGACAGTGGTAAACTGCACCATCTCCGGCAACACTGCGAACTCTATGGGCGGTGGAATATACAACTCAACTTCAAGCCTGACGCTGGCGAACACTATCCTATGGAACAATGTAGCTCCTAATGATGGGGACTCGGACATCCATCAGTCGGGAAGTGCTCTTACCCCGAATCGCTGCGTGATTGGCAAGTACAGTGGGAATGTGGACCTAATTAACTCCATCCAAACCGATCCGAATCTGCTTCCGCTGAAGGTGGATGGCAGCCCCGCAATGAACCCCGTCGAAGCGTATATCTATGGATTGGGCACCGGTAGCTCGGCTATAGACGCGGGATTGTCCGTCGGTACAATTATCAAAGACGGTGTGCCGGTTCCCGATGTGGACCAGCGGGATGTACCGCGTCCGAACGCAAGCGTGGACATCGGTGCTTTCGAGACGGTGGAATATTATATTATTACTTTTGATGCCAACGGTGGCAACGGAAAAATGGAAGAAAAAAAGGCAACAGACGGAGTGCCATTTGCATTGCCTGCCAACGGTTTTACAGCTCCGACAGGAAGACTCTTTAAAGCATGGGCAATAGGCGATATTAATGACGGTGCGCAGAAAGACGCGGGGGAGCAATATACATTTGATGCGAACACCACGGTCTATGCAATCTGGAAAGATATTGCCGTCACTGGTGTGAGCCTGAACAAAAGTACTACCACGCTGACCGTGGGCGCCAAAGAGACACTGAGCGCAACGGTTGAGCCCGCCACAGCTCCCAATCAGAACGTGAGCTGGGACAGCGATAACGCTGCCGTGGCAACCGTCGATGACAACGGCGAGGTGACCGCAATTGCTCCCGGTACAGCAACCATAACTGTGATTACAGACGATGGCGATAAGACAGCGACCTGTGAGGTCACCGTGGTAAACAATGAAACCGAAACTGCCCCGACTGGGACTGATCCGACACCCACGCCCATACCCACGCCGATGCCCACACCTCCGACTGGGATCGATCCGACCCCCACGCCAGTACCCACGCTGACGCCTACACCTTCAGCTGGAACCGATCCTACTAATACTGACCAGACCGTGACTGACCCTAGTGATTCTTCCGGAGTCAAAATGACTCAACAACCTCCGGCTTGGAGAAAAGGTTCAAACGAGCCTGCTAGCTTCACTTCAGATGCAGATTTTAAAGACTTCTTACATGTCAAGGTGGACGACAAAGTGGTAGATGAATCCAACTATGATGCCAAAGAAGGATCGACTATTATTACCTTCAAACCCAAGTTCCTTGAGAGCCTGTCTGTAGGTAATCACTCGGTGGAGATAGTATCTGCCTCAGGATCTGCCTATGGCAATATAGAAATCAAAGCAGAATCTGTTCAGCAAACAGTAGAGGTAACTAAATCAGGTGATGTTCTGCCGAAGACAGGTGAGGGTAGCGGATATTATCCTTGGCTGGCATTGTTGCTCATATCTGCAGGCGGATTAATTTTATTGACTGGCAAGAAGAGAAGATCGCAACAGAGAGATTAGATAAGACCTGTAGTATTACAAGATATTCAACGAAAGAGGAGCTATAAACTTTTGGCTCCTCTTTTCATTTGAGAACAAACGGGGAAATATAACAGTGACATTCTTTTTATATTAAACCCGCCAACCATTGTGGTGAGCGGGCTTCAAGGAGTTTGGTGGAGGAGGGGATAAAAGGAACATGATAATTGTGAATTTTCTCGTACGTCTGATCACAAATTAGACTTTGTGACCGCATAGTAATCGCACCATTACAGCCTTCTGGACATGCAGACGATTTTCCGACTGTTCAAAAATCTCGCTGGCATGAGCCTCTAAGACTTCTGTCGTAATTTCTTCTTCGCGATGTGCCGGCAGACAGTGCAAGACTATGGCGTCGTTCGCCGCCACATCCATCACTTGCTGATTGATCTGATAGGAACGGAACGCCTTCTGGCGCTCTTTAATCTCATCTTCCATGCCCATGGATGCCCAGACATCCGTGTAGAGCACATCGGCATGTTCTGCGGCAGCGAAAACATCTTCCTGCAACGAAAAGCGTCCGCTCGTCTCCGCCCAAGCACGGATCTCAGCATCAGGTTCGTAACCTGGCGGACAAGCAACAGCGACTGACATACCCATCTTCAAACAGCCGACGATCAGTGAATTCATCACGTTGTTGCCATCACCGACAAAACAGAGTTTTAGACCCTCCAAACTACCCTTGATTTCACGAATCGTCATCAGATCCGCTAGTACCTGACAGGGGTGAGCATAATCTGTTAAGCCATTAATGACAGGTACTTGGCTGTAGGCCGCCAGATCATCAACTTCCTGTTGAGCGAAAGTTCGGATCATGATAATGTCCAAGTAGCGCGAGAGTACGCGAGCCGTATCCTGAATCGGTTCGCTACGTCCGATCTGTAGATCGCGGCTTGACAGAAAGAGGGCTTGTCCGCCGAGCTGGAACATTCCGGCTTCAAATGATACGCGCGTACGGGTTGACGCTTTCTGAAAAATCATGCCTAGGGATTTATCCTTGAGATGCTTATGCTTGATGCCATGCTTGCGCTCATACTTTAATTGATCACCAAAGTTGAGGAGATCTCTGATCTCCTCCGTCGTCAGATCCGATAGCTTAAGCAGATGTTTCATTGTTTGTTCCCCTTATTTAGGCAGATCTATTAGGCAGATCTGTATGTTTACTGTATTCTTAATTGGATTCTCATGCAACAACTTTCGGTAAGCATAAAAAGTAATTTCACTTTTCGCCACCATGCGCCGTCGTGTTTGCGGATCCTTGCTCTGCCGGATGAGCAGCGCAGATTTTTCCAACTGGTTTTTAATACAGCAGTGCGCTTATAAACCGATCGTCTCCGCTGAATCATATGTTGAGCTTTTGTGTGTACGCTCCCCATACGGTTCGTTAGCTAACCACTTGCGAATTGCAGCAATTTGCTTCCTAACAGATTCCGGCGCAGTTCCGCCTTCGGAATTTCGCTCCGTTACACAGCGATCAAGATCGACGACCTGGTAGATATCCTGTGCAAACGCCGAATGAACTGATTGGTAAACAGTCAGCGGCAAATGCTCCAGCGTCGTATGATCCGTTAGGCAACGGGCGACGAGCGCTCCGGTAGCTTGATATGCTTCCCGGAACGGTACACCTTTGCGCACCAGATAATCGGCACAATCTGTCGCGTTGAGTAAGCCGTCTGCAGCCGCCTTGCGCATCTCTTGACTGTTGATCTGAGCTGTCACGAGCATCGGCGGAAACAGTTCAAGGCAAATCTTGACGGTATCACAAGCATCAAAGAAAGCTTCCTTATCTTCCTGCATATCTTTGTTATACGCCAGTGGCAGGCCTTTCAGCATGGTTAACAATGTGATCAGATCACCGTAGACCCGTCCTGTTTTTCCGCGTACCAGCTCTGCAATGTCGGGATTTTTCTTCTGTGGCATAATACTTGAACCCGTGGCGTAAGCATCGTCAAGCTCTAAAAACCTAAATTCCTGCGAACACCAGAGGATTACCTCTTCAGCTAAACGCGAGAGATGCATCATGATGATGGAAAGAGCCGCCGTCAGCTCAACAGCAAAATCACGATCAGCAACAGCGTCCAAACTGTTTGCAGCAACACCAGTGAAACCGAGTGTCTGAGCGGGTTCCCGACGATCTGTCGGGTATGTCGTACCGGCCAACGCGCAGGCACCGAGCGGCGATTCAGCCATCATGCGCGAGACAGCATCTCGGATTCGCCCACAGTCACGCAGGAACATCGCCGCATACGCCAGCAAATGATGCCCAAAGGTGATCGGTTGAGCGCGCTGAAGATGTGTGTAGCCCGGCATAATGGTTTCGGCGTACGTTTCGGCCAGATCAGTCAACTTCTCAATAAACTGCGTCAATAATTTATGAATCGTCTTGGCTTCACCTTCTGCATAGAGTCTAAAATCGAGCGCAACTTGATCGTTGCGGCTGCGTGCCGTATGCAAACGTTTCCCGTCATCACCGATTCTCCGCGTCAATTCGCCTTCGACCAGGGTATGAACGTCCTCTGCCGCTTGATCAGGTTCCAAACAGCCGGCCGTATAGTCATTGAGAATGGACAGCAGACCGGCTTCGATTCGCTGAGCCGACTGTTCCGTGATAATTCCTTGTCGCCCCAGCATGGCAACGTGAGCAAGTGAACCCTTGATATCTTCCACAATCATCCGACCATCAACATGCAGCGACTGGTTAAAGTCCCGCGCCGGCTTAGCGAGCTCACCGCTAAATCGTCCCTTCCAAAGATCAGCCAAGAATATCCTCCCCGCCTTGCACTTTATCCAACATCTTGGCCCGCATCTTGAGGGGAAGACCGAACAAGTTGATAAAGCCTTCGGCATCCTTTTGGTTATAGACCTCATCTTCATTGAACGTCGCGGTTTCTTCATCGTAGAGTGAATAAGGCGACGTCACACCGGCATTGATAATATTGCCTTTGTAGAGCTTGAGTTTTACCTCACCGGTGCAGGTCTTCTGCGTCTCGTCAACGAAAGCGGAGAGTGCCTCGCGCAGCGGTGTGAACCACTTGCCGTCGTAAACAAGTTCGGCAAAACGAATCGCTATCATCTCCTTATAATGTTGGGTGTCGCGATCAAGCGTCAAGGTCTCTAAAACATCGTGTGCATGGTAGAGTATCGTACCGGCCGGTGTCTCGTAAATACCACGAGACTTCATGCCGACTAAGCGATTCTCTACGAGATCTAATAACCCGATTGCATGGTCACCGCCCAACTTATTCAACTTCTCAATGAGTGAGATGGGATCAAGTTCCTGGCCGTCGATGCGTACAGGCACACCTTGCTCAAAACCGATCGTCACGTATACCGGCTCATCAGGCGCAGCTTCCGGTGTCACACACATCTCAAGAAACCCCGGCTTGTCGTACATAGGCTCTGAGCCGGGATCTTCAAGATCCATACCCTCATGCGACAAGTGCCAGAGATTCTTGTCTTTGGAATAGTTCGTTCCGCGATTAATTTTTAACGGAATGTTATTTGCTTCGGCGTAATCAATCTCCTCATCCCGCGATTTAATATCCCAAATACGCCAAGGAGCAATAATCTTCATGTCCGGAGCAAACGCCTTGATCGTCAGCTCAAAACGAACCTGATCGTTGCCTTTTCCGGTGCAACCGTGAGCAATGGCGTCAGCTTGCTCCCGTTTAGCGATATCGACAAGTCGTTTGGTGATACAAGGACGCGCAAACGACGTTCCAAGCAGGTAAGTACGCTCATAGCGTGCACCGGCTTTCAATGTGGGGAAGATATAATCTGTAATGAATTCTTGGCGCATGTCCTCAATGTACAGTTTTGATGCACCAGTTTGAATGGCTTTCTCTTCCAAGCCATCTAATTCCGATCCCTGCCCGACGTCAAATGAAACTGCGATAACCTCGCAGCCTTCATAGTTCTCCTTCAACCAAGGAATAATAACGGACGTATCAAGCCCGCCCGAATAAGCAAGAACAATCTTTTTTATCTCTTTAACTGACATACCCATAACTCCTGTAAAAGCTTTTAATCTCGTATCAGCCATTATCAGTTTGGAGTTATCAAATGTCAACCCTTTTATGTATTTTAATTCATATTATTGATAGATTATGTGTTTAAATGTACTTTTTTATCGAATTTGCGGAATCAACCACATCTTGGATAATAATGATAGTGGATAGAAGGAGAAACACAATTGAAAACACTTAAATCCTACCAATAAAATCACAACTCAATTTCGTCATAGTTAGTGAAAGGGGGTATAAAGCATGGATAATGAGAGCTTACAAAATAAATTAATAGCTTTGCAAAATGGCGATAAGATAGCATTTGAAGAAATCTACAACCATTTAAAAACGCCGATGTATACGATTATCTTGCGCATTACACAGGACAGGTCGTTATCAGAGGACATACTACAGGAAGTATTTCTCAAATTGTATCAGTCGCCGCCTAAGCCCCCAATCAGGAAGCCTCGCGCATATTTGTTCCAGATGGCGCGCAATTTGGCAATTGATAACGTGAGAAAGCTTCCACAGTATGCTAATTGGGATAGTATTGAGAACATTGTGTATCTTCCGCTTGACGACTTATCGGCAAAAATGGATATTGATCACGCCATGAAGACCTTGCCTTTGCAGGAATGTCAAATCGTGTCTTTACGCATTAACGGCGGACTGAAATTTCGGGAAATTTCCGATGTGATGGGCATTCCGTTGGGAACAGTCCTTTGGAGATACCAGAAGGGGATTACACAATTAAGGTCTATTTTATCCGGAGGTGTAAAATGAAAAAATTAATAGCTTTTTTAATAGCACTCACGTGCATTTTAGCTTTGTCCATGACGGCGCTGGCCGCTAATTCGGACAACAAATCTTTGTCTCTCGATAGTGATAAATATGAAAACATCGTAGCTCTGTATGAACATTGGGAAACAAACGGGTATCCTGACAATGTTGGATTTGTTTTCAGCACTGACGGCAGTACTAACAATCTTACCGTTCTTCTTGTAGGAGATGACGGTACGGCAGAGAATCAAATCCGCAGTATGCTAATAAGTGATTCCGGCCTTTCCTTTGGCAGTGCGAAATATTCATACAATGAGTTAATGGCGATTGCTGCAGAGATCTCCTCCGACTATTTGGAAAAAAATAAGCTATTTTATGGTCTCGGAGTTGGTTGGGGAGGAGTAGGTGACGGACCTCCGGGCTTTGGCGACAGCGGAAAAGAACCTCGTGTTTACATAGAGTTGGATAAAAGTATTTTTGCCGAGTATACGAAAAAGTTCGAGAAGCTTTATGGAGACAAGGTTGTGGTATTCGAAAGCGGGGCTCCCGTGGAGGAGGCCGGAGCCAAGGACAAAAACGCTAACCTGTCATGGTTGCTGATACCGATAGTGCTTTTGCTGGGAGCTGGTATTGTATTTGCCTTTCGCACCAAACTTGTTCCGGCTATGCAGACAGCGACAGGCTCAGTTGTTACGAAAACTGCTCCTGTCAGCAGGAAGCAAACGATAGAAGCAGTTAAAAACAGTGAAGTTTCACCCAGTGCCGAAGTCTTTGACTCCATTTTATGCAAGATTGATAAAGAAGATGTATTATAATAACCTGTCCTGCGAACTGAACCTTATATAACCTTGTTGAAAACCAATACTTAATAACTCTTTTCCGGATGATCAGAAAGCATTGAGACTCGAAACATAACAGATTTTCTATGCCGAGATTCCTTGATTTCAAGTGGTTTTGGAATTAACCATATAATTGCAGCGTAAATCTTCCGAGAAAGCTGAATATGGCCTGGAACTGCATTATATCAGCAGTTTCAGGCTGTTTTACTGTTCCTTATCTTGCGATATGCTTACAACGGATAATAGGATCATTGGGCTGATCTAAGAACTTATCGAAGTAGACGACCCCAGGTTTTCTTCTTTTTTCTGTAGAAATGCGGCAATTCACTAGCCAATACTAGTATGTTCAGTCCTTCCTGTTAAGCTTACACTCTTTCCTGTTAAACTCTCTGAATTGTGCTTGCTCAAGGTTATAAACTTTTGCTCGATTAGCTCTTCCACTTCTTCTTGGTATTTAATATTTAGATGCCAGATAAGATGGACTAAAGTCAACAGGATTCCTATCACAATTAATCCACCAATTACCAATGAGGTGATGCTGGCTCCGAGACTAATCGCAATCCTTGCCGTATAAAGCTCTCCGAAAAAAGCAATAAAAATCAGTAGAGAGAACCATTTCAAAATAAAGCGCGGCTTCCCTTTCTCCTTCTCCTTGTTCCAGACGTCTAAAACACTGATAACGCCATCTATATCGTTTCTGAACAGCCAATAAACATCCCAAAATAATATTGCGAGCGCAAAAAACAGCAAACTCAAAGACATCATTAGGGCTGCAGGGAGAATAAGTTCTGATTGATTCTCAGCTGAGTACAGTTGTACAAGAAAGAATATCCAGCCTATAGCAAATAAAATATGGCAAATTGCCAGCAATAGGCGAATCCTTTTTTTACGGTCATTACCAAGTGCTTTTGAATATGGTAATAAGAATATCAACGGATGGCGAAAATATGACGGCATAGCTTACCTCCTAATCTTAAATATTCACTATTGGACTCTTCTACTTGAACTAGTAATTTCTTACAAGCTGATACCACAGATTATTCTCAACCAAGTACTGTTGATTAGTTACCATTTATATTATAACACGTTGGGAAGAAATACATGAGCCAAAACGATTTCCAATCAAACTCGGTATTCTTTTGCCGGGGGCGTGGTGAAAATAAGGTGATATGGATTCAAAGTAAAGACGGTTATTTTGTAACAAAGTTAAGTCTCGTTTCTAAGGAATTCTTCCAATCTGTCGATGGATAAAGGCTTTGAAAAATAATAACCTTGTATTTCATCACATCTCAATCTTTTTAAAAAATTGACTTGATCCTTTGTTTCCACACCTTCAATAGTAGTATGAGCGTTAAGGGCCTTGGCCAACGAGACAACCATTTCGGTTACGGTTGCCTTTTTTCTTTCTAAATCGATATTGTCGGTAATGCTTTTATCAATTTTTATTCTGTCAAAAGGTATAGATTCCAATCTATGTAGTGATGAATATCCCTTGCCGAAATCGTCAAGGGCGATACTTATTCCCAACTTTTTCAATTCCGATATTTTGTCTATCGTATCCGATAAATTTTCAGACAACGCACCTTCCGTGATTTCTAATTCGATATACTTCGGCTCTATTTGACTCTCTTCAATAATTTTTGAAACGGAATCCACAAAATCATCCCTTTGGAGCTGAACAGCCGAAATATTTACGGAAAAGCGAAGGGGTTCAAATCCCTTCATTACAAGCCTCTGATGTGCTGCTATCGACTGTTTAAGCACCCAGGCTCCCACATCGTTAATCAACCCTGTGGTTTCAAGTATGGGGATGAATCTATTAGGGGGCTCCAATATTTTACCGTTTTCAGGCGTCAGTCTGAGTAAAGTTTCAATGCCGACGGTTTTTTCCGTTGCAAGATTGATTTGAGGCTGAAATTCCAAGTAAAATTCATTGTTTTGTAATGAGCTGAAGAGTCTGTTAGTGAGCCAGGTGGTTTCCGTAATGTGTTCTTTTATTCTTGGGGTATAAAAAACAATCTTATCGTCGGAATGTTCGGCCTCATTTCCCGCCAATTCGGCACTTTCCAAAAGAGAGATTACATCTTTTCCGTCTTGCGGATATAAAGATATGCCTATGTTGATAATAACAAATAATGCTTTTACTCCCGTTTCGGTCAACAAGGGCTGTGAGAAGGTGTTAATCACTTCCTTCGCCCTGTTCGCTATTTCATCCTTATTGTCGCTGTAGGGCAGAGCAACTATAAACTCTTTTGAGCCTGTCCTTGAAATAATGATGCTATCCTGAAACAGATTTTCGAGGGTTGACGCGGATTTTATTATTACCTGTGTTCCGACGTCATGGCCGAAGGTCTCATTAATCGGCTTTAAATTCTCTATTTCAATATCCAAAATTGCTATTTTCTTTAGTTCTTCTTCATTGTGCAGAATTGATTCCAATGTTTTCTTAAACATATTTAAATTGGGCATTTTTGTAGCCGCATCAAAATAAGCGAATTCATGCAGCCTTTCTTCGTACAGTATCTTTTTATTTGCATCAGCCAAGACATTAGTTAAAATTTTTAAAATAGGTAGTCGATTCTCCCAGGTATATGTATCGGTAATGCTACAATATTCAACAATAAGAATTCCATTTATTCTCTCATCAATAATTACAGGCAGTGCGGAAAATGAATTGATTCCCTTTGACATAAAGTAGTTTCTTGCAGCCTCATATTCTCGGATAGAAATATCTCTAATATCGTCGCATACTATAGGTTGTTTGTGAGTAATTACAGATTCGACAATGGATAATATTGCATTCTTAGCATCCACTTCCGAATAGTAAGGCTGTGAACCCTCAGCCAAAGCACAATTAACATATGTACTTACGAAGGTTGTGTTTTTGTTATCGGGACTTATTTCTAATAAATATGCATAGTCAAAATTTAGAATTTCGGCGGACATTTCAAACATTTCATTGAATTTTCCCTCAGCCTCTTCTTTGTTAAAGGAAATAAAGTTGGAAGAAATTCTTTCAAGGACACTTTGCTCCCTTGTGGACTTTTCATACTTCTGCATTCTCACTGTCTGCAGAGTCATTAAAAATTGCGTAATTGCATAAGAAAGTACAATAATGGCAATCCTTGCCGCATAATCGGTACGGCCCAAAGTGACAACAATCTCCGGCTTAGTTATGAAAAAAATAATTTGCACAACCATGCTTACTACACCAAAGATAATGGAATGGATTTTACTTTCCAGAATAACCGTAAGCAGAAAGAATAAAACATATATCGCCCATACAGTTATCGCACCCTCATTAAAATATCTTAATAAGTAATAAATTGTACCCGCAAAAGATATTAACAGGAACATGGTATTTTGATTTACCTGATTTTTTATAACAATTGGTATAAGCATGGATAATATCCCTGTAAATGTCAGGCTTAAAGAGAGTAATAACTCAATTATTAATGAGCCTCTCATTATGAAAAATCTTATAAAAAAAGATATGGCACCGCTCGTTATAAAAACGTATCCGATTATTCTAAACAATATCAATCGGTCGTTTTTCATTAATCTGCCGTATGTTAAAAATGCGGGTGCTGTCTTTCCCCTTTCTAAAAACAATCCGAAACTTTTTAATGCCGAAAACATCGCTATCGTCGGAATAAAAAGAATTATAATTGTTATCTTGGGAAATATTTTATTTCTAAAATGTCAGGTAAGATATCTGTTACTATGCCCAAAAAAACTGTTAAGTAAAAGGAAAGTTTGAATTTTAATACATCCTTTTTTAAAAAAGTATTAGACTCGACTTTTCCCAACCAACGAAACAGTAATATGATACTGACAACCCCAAATACAATATAGTAAAAAAACAGCCAATACCAGTCTGCAGTTGTAGGAGATGTGTTTACCCAACCGAATTCGGTCGGTATCATTTTGTACTGCTTGGGACCAAAAACCCCAAATGGGGCATACAAAATGACATTTATTATTGCAGGTAAATAAATTACAACAAGGGTCGCTCGTCTCTTTAAAAAACGGCTCTTTCCAAGCACTAATACGAAGTGTAGAACGATGCTGTAAATGATTCCCCAACCGAAAACTGTGATACAGCGCCAGAAAATGCTCTCCTCAGCGGTGTGGGCTGTGAGAGCAACGGAATATGAGAAGGACCAAAGCGCCAACGAAACTGTTATCAGAAAAAATAAACGGTTTATGGTGCCTCTTTTATTAAGCGATATTGTGTATATACCAAAGAGCATGTAAAGAAAGCTAATGGTATAAGCCATTATTGATAAGATCATATCTTCATCCTTAGGGTAAAATCCCGTATATTATACCTGCTTAGTTATATTTAAACAATTGTATTACCATCTATCTAATGTTTTATCAATCAAGTATTGAGAAGATCGGGTTGTGGACATTTTCCTGGACTCCTATGTCAAGAAGGAAATTTGAGATGCGGCTTTGTTTGAAAGAAAAATTTTAAAGTACGAAACCCGCAAACCATTGAGGTGAACGGGTTTCAAGGAATTTTGGTGGAGAAGGAGGGATTCAGGTAAAAGCCTTAATTATCAACCTTTCAACCGTTTTGTGTGTCGGTTTGTGTGTCAATGACTGTTTGGAACACGTTATTAAGCTGTTTCGCCATAGCTCTTTTCTGTTGCTTTTCTGCTGCAATTTCTTCCGGCGTTTTTAGAATGGAGTGAACATATGTACGCTCTGTATCCATGTCTGCTGAATGTCCGTATAACTGCTTAAGCGCCTCAAGGTCGATTGTGGTACGCAAGCGACTGTAAGATATAAATGTATGCCTTAGCTCGTGCAGTGTTATATCGAAGCCGTGTAATGCCCGGAACTTACGCCAGTTGTTACTTATAACTCTGGGGGATATTCTTTGTCCATGTTCGTTGCTGAACAAGTATATGCCGCCGGGCGCTCTTTCTTGATGGCGCTTGATCTGTTCTTTGGCAATATCTGTAAGCTGGATTGTCCGCCTAGCCTGAGCTGTCTTACCGTCAGTGATATATTGCTCATGGCTTACGGATTCCCTGATCGTGATTGTTTCGCCGTCATAATCTCTTTCTGTTTTCAGGCCGCACAATTCGCCACGGCGCAAACCAGTGACTGTCAGAAATCGGAAGCAGAATATGTAAAAGTTATCATTATCAACTTCCGGGCTAAATAGTAACCTTAGCTGGTCTGGCTGCAATATTTTCTTTTGTCTGGATAGTTCGGTCGTTGGATAGTCAAAGTAAATAGGCACGTCACTATCTCTTATGTATCCCTTAGCAGCGCACCACTTACAGAATGGCGTTATTGTTGCGACAATGCCACGCAGCGTCTTATGGGACTTAGCGCCATTCTCATACGCTCTGTCAACAACTCCCTGCCAGTCACGTTTAGTGATGTTCTTCATACGGTAAGCCTTGAATGCCGGGATAAGATGAGCTTTTGCTCTGCTTTCTAGCTGTTTTGCGGATGTGATCTTAAATTTATTCGTGTAATATTCCAGGTACTCATTCCATGCGTCCATAAAACGGATATTGTCCGGTATGCTGGAACTTTCAATCCATGCCAGCGCCTTTTGTATACATTCTGCTTGCCCTTTACGCTGCGACTTATGCTTGGATGTGACAGTGGTACGCTTACCCTTGTTGCGCACGCCTAGACGCCATTCCCGGCGCTTTTCGTCCCACTTAGGGATACCTAATACCCTGCTCATGAAAAAGCCTCCTAACTAAGTGCTAGGACGCCTGCCGACAATGTGATATAATGCCAAGTGTAGGCGCACTAGCTTACAACAAACATTTTGCCGTCTAAATGCTTTGCCGAGCTAGACGGCATTTTTTTATTTTTCGTGAACGAATTTCATTTCAGTTTTGCTTAAAGCAAACGGGTTAATTACAATCTCAAGTTTTTTCCAATCCTTATCAAGCTGATAGCCTAATGTGCCTTTGAGTTTCTTTCCGGGAGCTACTTTCCCGTTAAGACTATCGCCGGCTACCACGGATGCAGACAGGTCAGTATCAACGGCATAATCGTCTGCAAATGCCTTGACACTAATTATGGAGCTGATGGAAATATCATCATCTGAGTTATTTTCAACTTCAAACTCTGCAATGACAAATATCTTTCCTTCATCCGGCTCAAACAGCTCTTTACCCTCTGATTCCTCGCACTTGAGGAACGTGATCTTGACTCCCTTTTCTTCAGCGGTTTCACCGACTGAGTAACCGTCTTTCTCAACGGGAGCTTCTGTCTGTTTAACCTCTTTCTCTGTGGCTTCCGCTGCTGCCTTTGTGGTATCAGTCTTTGCCTTGTCTTTGTCGTCACCGCTTCCGGCAATGGCACCGATAACGCCTATAACAACAGCCACGATTAATACCCAAAACCATATAGGGCGTTTCTTTTTGACTTTAGTATTATCTTCCATGTTTAACCTCATTCTCTAATTGGTGTAGTCCACCCGACAACCTCACCAGCAATACTGGCGTTGTCTGCCTCTGTTATGATTCTGTCTTCATATGCAGGATTGTCTGATACTAATACAGAATGGTCTGAATAAAAATACACTCTCTTAATAACTGTTTCATCTCTAACATTGACAGCATACAGTCTGCCGTCTTTCTTTTCGTAATTATAGCAAATAAAAGCAACATCACCGTCTTTGATTGACGGCTCCATGCTGTCACCAACAATGTCAATCACTGCATCATGTGCAGGAATTGTTTCTGACTTGATCAGGCGCATCTCTGGCTCTGCATAACCGTCATTGAGCGCTCCAGCACCTGCAGCAGCTCTGGCAACGGAATAGGCAGCAACAGGCTCTGAGATTACCGCTGCGCTATCCTCAGCGGGACGGTCGTACTTGCCGGAGGCTTCAAGACCGTCTGCTGTGTTAATTACAGCAGCTTGCCCGACATCATCCAGCCGTTTGAAAACGCTCAATAGGCGCCGTTCATTTTTAGATATGTCTTTGTATGAGGAAAGAAATATTTCGGTACTATCGTCTACCATATCAAGCAGAATATCTAGTGACACGTTAATCGCCTTTGCAACATTATTGTACATATCTAAGGACGGTATAATAGGCTTGCCCGTACGTGGGTTCTTATTGTTTTCCAACATAGAAATGTAGCCTTTGCTTAGACCGGACAATTCAGAGAATTTATCCATAGACATTGAGTGCTTATTGCGGAACTCAGAGATAATTTGCCCTAATGTCATTTTGTTTGCTCCTATCATTTACACTGTTCAGTCTGTAACACAATTGTAAGGTAGATTGAACAAATAATCAAGTAAAACTTGAATAATGCGCTTGACACGATTTTGTTTAACCGTTAAACTATGTTCAATCCAATATTCAAAAGGGAGGTAGCTATGGAAAACAGGTTGAAAGAACTCAGAGAAAAAAAGAACCTGACCCAAGAAGAATTGGCTGAAAAGGCTAATATTTCAAGGGGCACGATCAGTGCAATAGAAAATAAAACTTCTATTATAGTCAAGACAAGCACATTGAAAGCATTGTCTAAAGCGCTTGAAACACCAGTAGAAGAAATTTTTTTGTTGTAAGTGTTTAATCGTTAAACAAAAGAAAGGAGCAAACAATGAAAAAGGAGCAAAAGTATTGTTACTGCCACGCATGCCATAAAGCATTTCATCCACGTTGGCTTAATTGGCATAGAAGACTGCACAAGATCAGGAAGACATACGGGTTTGTTGAGTGCCCAACTGGAGTCTTGCATGAATTCCTCTACAGCGAAAAGCCTGAAGATTTCACATGGGAGCCTATCTACAAACCTACGCCGTGGGAGCAGTTGAAGGCCTATGTCGGTATTTAATTCGATTAAAAGAAAGGAGGCACTAATGAGCGGATTAAGTGATAACTACCCGCCGGGCGTCACATGGCGTGACTTCTGGGGAGATGAAGAAGAACAGGAGGAAACAGAGGATCCAGACTTTGAGGAATACTACTACAACTTAAGGGCGCAAAACAAAAAAAGAGGAACAGGCACGAGAGAGGTTGACCTATTCCTCAGGAATGAAACTTAGAAAGGAAAGTTTCTATGAAGAGTATATCACGAAAACAAACATATCGCTATTTGCGGTCTGTCATGGCATTCCATGACTGCAATCAAGCCGACATTTGCAATCTGATACACGTATCAGAGTCTACAATAACCAACCGTTTCAGCGGCAAGAAAGATTGGACTAGGCAGGAAATGCACAAGATTCTTGACTATCTAAACATCCCCAAAACATCTATGTATCTGGCTTTCCCGGCAGATATATACGAAGAGCCGGAAAGGTTATAGAGGTGAGAGGTATGGATAAGAAACAAGATACAAAAATTGAGATCAACTATCCCAAGCTGGAAACCGATATGCCGGATACAGGTGTGTATATGAGTCCAGAGGGCGGTATTTATTACGGCGTGAGCGCACCTCTTTTCAAAGAATTAGACGCCAGATTTTATAGGGAAAGGCAAGAGCTTAAACGGCTGGAGCGGAAGCAAAAGAGGCTCTGGCTGGGCATAAGTATTGCGTATGCTCTGCTGATGTTCTTGGCTCTGGGAGTATTCACAGCCGCTATTTGTTGGCAGCAGCGGGGCGTCTTTGCCGTTGGCGGTGAGTGGATCCTGGTAAGCGCTGTAAGTGTATTTGTTGGCTGGCTTGTATACAAGTTGGATGCAGACAACTAAGAAAGGAAAAATTATGAGTAAGCCAACGGAAGATTTTAGATATGACCTGTTCGAGGGCATATATGACAAGCCGGAGGGATTGAGGGGCTGTCCAATATGTGGAACAACACGGCAGCTGACTATAACCCCCAAAAATAGCTTTATTGCCAATGAACTAGAGGGAAGAGGCCTTATATCAATCGAGTGCCAACATTGCAAGTTAGTCTTGCATTTCCATAATTCACGGCCTGGGAAAATGGCTGATGAGAAGTGGTACGAAAGCGCAGTAATCGGTGTTACACGCAGATGGAACACGAGAGCAACAAAAGTGGTGGGGTCATGACCTTTACACGGAAGCAATGCAAAGACCGTGGGGAGTGGCTTGCTGATCGTCTGCATGGTATTGGAGGCAGCGATGCCGCTTGCATTGTCGGCATGAATCCTTGGCGCTCCAGTAATGACTTATGGCTGGAAAAGACCGGACGAAAAGAGGCGGCAGACATATCAGACAAAGAGGCTGTCAAGTATGGTCTGGCGGCTGAAAGCAGTTTGCGCCAGCTGTTCAAGTTAGATTTTCCAGAGTACAAAGTCTATTACAAAAAACATGAACTTTTGATTAATAAGCGTTTGCCGTTTTTACGTTGCAGTCCAGATGGTGAGCTGACCGATCCGAACAAGCGCAAGGGCATTTTAGAGATTAAAACTACAAGCGTCTTACAGTCAATGCAGCGTGAATTGTGGAATGACAGGGTGCCGGACAATTACTTTTGCCAGGTCATGCACAGCCTTTTAGTGACTGGCTATGACTTTGCAATTCTCAAGGCGCAACTAAAAACCGTATGGGGCAAAGATATTCGCTTAATTACACGGCATTACTTTTTTGAGCGCAAAGATTACGAGGCAGACATGAGGGCATTATTGGCAGCTGAGATTAAGTTCTGGGGCTATGTGGAACGCAAAGAAAGACCACCTCTCAAGCTGCCGCCTATCTAATCAAAACAATTAAGCAAGGAAGGATTAATCTATGGAGCTAATTATTTATTCACCGAAACCGGAAGACTTTATAGAACAGATCAACTGGAATCATGAGGAACTAAAAACACAAATAGGGAACGAGCTAGAAAAATACAAAAAGCTAGTCTTCACTCCGGAAACATTAACTGACGGTAAACGCACAGTAGCCGACTTACGCAGACTGAAAACTGCAATGGAAGATGAAAGAAAAAGAGTCAAGGCTAAGTGCCTGGAACCGTATAACGACTTTGAGAAAAAGATCAAAGAGATTACAGCGCTTATTGATGAGCCAATAAACCATATTGACAGGCAGATCAAAGACTACGAGGAACAGCGCAGAACCGCAAAGATAGCTGAATGCGAAGCCTATTTCAATGAGAAAGCAGCAGAGCTTAATCTGGACGGCTTCATTGCTTGGGAAAGCGTTGTAAAAGCCGAATACGGCAATGTATCTAAGTCCATGTCCAGTATCACTACTGAGATTGATGAGGTGTTAAACGGCGTATCAGAGGCGCTGAAGATTATTGACGGCATGAACAGTCCATATGCCTTTGAGATGCGAGCAGAGCTAGGCCGAACGCTTGACTTGCAGGCAGCCATTTCAAAAGGACAGCAACTAAAAGAGATCGCAGAGCAAAAAGCAAAGTTTGAAGCTGAGAGACAAGCCGAGCAAGAAAGGCGTAATGCTGAGCTGGAAGCAAAGGCAAAGGCCGTAGCAGATGCTGGGAAAAGCTCTGAGAGTAAAGAGCCCGAAGTTAAACAAGAAGTATTACATACTCTCTGCTTCCAGGTGACAGGAACTAAAGAGCAGCTACTAGAGCTATCCAACTTTATGAAAGCTAAAAATATCAAATTTGAACAAATAAAGGAGAGTCAATAATGAGTACCAACACCAGCAGCAAGATTGCCGGCATTAGCTTGGATGTAAACCAGGATTTCTTGGCAGAGGCAGTAAAGCAGACTGTCATTATGGGAATATCCGAAGCGTTAAACGGCAAAAATGAGATTGTGAGCCAGATAGTAAATAGTGTACTAAATCAAAAAGTTGATGAGAAAGGGCAAGTTTCATCTTACAGAAATGATAACAAGTACACATTGCTTGAATACTATGTCAGAAACATGCTTGCAGAAGAAACAAAAGCTGAAATTGTGAAAATAATGGATGAAAGACGCCCTGAAATTAGAAAGATAATCAGGGATGCGCTAATGACAAGCAAGTTTGTGGACAAGTTCACTAAAGATTTCATTACTACTGTTTCAGAGGCAATGAAATCCAGGTGGGATACCAAAATAGATATCAATATCCAAGAAAAGGAAGAGAGGTATTAATCATGGCAAATAAAAATACATTAGCAAAAACAGAACAATCATTTTCAACATTTATGGCCTTGCCGGCAGTAAGACAGAAAGTTTATGACATTGTGGCCGGCAAGGACGGTGACAGATTTATCACATCAATAGTCACAGCAGTGGGTACTAATCCGCAATTAGCATCTTGCGATTATGGATCCATCTTATCAGCAGCGCTACTGGGCGAGGCGCTTAAATTGAGTCCGTCACCACAGCTAGGCCAATTTTATATGGTGCCATTTAAGGACAACAAAAAGGGCATTACGGTTGCACAATTCCAACTGGGATATAAAGGTTATATCCAGCTTGCTATCCGCTCAGGACAGTACAGAGATATTGATGTTATCTGTGTTAAAGATGGAGAGCTAATCGGCTATGATCCGTTTCTTCAGAAGGGCGAGTTTCAAGCAATCACTGATCCGCTAGAGCGTGAGAAAGCAAAAACTATTGGCTACTTTGCCTATTTTGAGCTTTTGAACGGATTCAGAAAGGAACTGTACTGGAGCCGTGAACAGATGGAAGCTCACGCAAAAACATACAGCCAGGGCTATGCCTCAGACTTAGCCAACAAGAGATCTTACACATTCTGGAGCAAAAACTTTGACGGTATGGCTCAAAAAACCATGATCCGCCAGTTGATCAGTAAGTGGGGGCTGATGTCGATTGAAATGCAGACAGCTTACGCCGGCGATATGGGAGTGATCCGGGATGACGGAGTCGTAGATTATATAGACAATCCGGAGAATGAGATTTTCAAAGATATTACACCCGTTGAAGAAACTGAAGAGGCAGAACCCATGTCAATTCCCAATTCTGCTGACGATACTCCACTTCCTTTCGAGGCAGAAGATCAGCAGGATGTTGAACAGTTGTTTTTCGGATAGTGCCGCTAATTGGGAGACAGGATTATGACTTGGAAAGATAAAGTTCTTGATTGGATCCCTACTGGCAGTGACAAGGCAATCCTGCTAAAAGATCTAGCTGCTTATACAGGCATTAGCGAGCGCGCAGTTAAGAGGATTATCAACGACTTGCGGCGCGAAGACTATGTGATTATTTCCAAGGCATCAGGTGGTTATTTCTTCCCGGATGTAACCTCTGAAAAAGATGTAAGCATGGTCAAAAGCTTTGCAAGGATGATGGACTCGCAAGCAGAAGAACGCCAAGAGAGCAAACTACCGGCTGTTAAATGGCTGGCCACAATAGGGATAACGCTATAAATGCAGCTGGAAGGATGGTCTTAAGGGGGTGATACATTGGCAGAACCGGCTAAATATACTAACTTTTTTAGCCATGATTCAAATGCCAGAAATGATGAGAAAATTCTAAAGTTGCGAATGCAGCACGGCCCAGCAGGATATGGTGTTTACTTCATGATCATTGAACGCCTTAGGGATAGTAGCAACTACATGAGTGTCAAAGATTATAACATGATAGCCTTTGACCTTCGTGCGGACGCGAAGCTTATAAAATCCGTCGTTGAGGATTTCGGGTTATTTGCCTTCACTGATACCGGTGAGTGTTTCTACTCCGAAAGTCTGATGCGAAGAATGGTGTACAAAGACGAGGTAGCGCAAGCCAGATCTGAGGCAGGCCGTAAAGGAGCTGCTCAACGTTGGCGATCTCAAAAAAAGGGCAAAATCATGGCAAATGCCATAGATAAGGATAGCAAACGCATAGCAAACGCTAAGCAAATGCCATCAAAATCGATAGCAAGTAAAGAAAGTAAAGTAAGTAAAGATAGTAAAGATAGTAATAGTACTAAAAATCTTGAAGATACCAAAACTTTAAATAAAGAGCCGGAAGTTGATCTTGTCCTCAAGGCTTACTGTGAAATTATTCAACGGGATCCATCTAGCAGGCAGCTATCGATTATGGACAACTGGCAAAAGGAAAGCGGGCTAGAGAAAGAAGTAATCATATCAGCTATGCATATGGCAAGGGATCAAGGAGTACAGAACTTTAGTTATTTACAGGCTATTGTAAACAATTTAATAGCAGAAGGAGTAAAGACTATGGCTGATCTCAAAAAGCGTGAGCTAGAGTACGCCCGGAAAAAGACACAGCAGGGTTCCAATAAAAATACAGGCAGATCAAGCAATCGTGGCAACTACGAAGGCTCGGATACCTTCGTTGATTACAATGCTGCCTTTGGCTTGCAGTATCCAAAGATAAAAGGTGAAGGTGACACGCAAAATGATCAACAGTAAACATAAAGGGCGCAGAGGAGAGCAAGAGATCGCTCGAAAGCTGAGAGAGTACGGTTATGACTGCCGCCGGGGCCAGCAATACAGTGGAGCCTCTGGTGATGCTGATGTTATAGGACTGCCTGGTCTGCATTTAGAGGTCAAGAGAGTTGAGAGGCTCAATCTCTATGACGCAATGGCTCAGGCTAAGAGAGATGCGGCAGCAGATAATCTTCCAGTAGTCATGCACCGTAAGAATCATTGCTCATGGTTAGTGACTATGGAGCTGGATGACTGGATAGAGCTTTACCGGGAATGGGAGGCCGGGGTTTATGTGGAAAGAAGAAGTCAAAAGAAAAGACCTGAATAAACGCATTAGAGAGTTACAGGTTCAAGGATGTACGGTCAAAGTAAGCTACGAGAAAGGCAAATATTTTTTAGAGGTGACAGATGGTGATGAATAGAGAATTAAACGAGCTTAGAGCTATGAGGAACAGGCTCCAGACGGCTTTTGAAAAAGAAAATGATCCAAACATTAAGAGAAAACTTCGAGAGATAGGTGTTGGATCAACATACGGACGAACGACTAGATATGGAACGATGGGTAACTCAAGGTTGGCGTTCAATAACGCCACTAGAGAGCTAATTGATTGCGGGTATTTAGTGGTGGAGCCAGATGAAGAATACTCGGAAAATACTCGGTGCTCGCGCGCGAGTGAAACGGAAGGCCGGGATGAAGCCTAACGACCTCGAGTGCTTTAAGAAAATTAAATCAAGTTTGGATTATGCATTGTTGCTGGCCGTTGAAGAGGCCAATGAAGATGTGGTGTCAAGAATCACAATGACTATTGATGTGTCTGCTTATGACGATGGAGATGAAAAATCATTAAAGCCCATTGAGTATAGCTGCAATGTCAAGAGTTCCAAAGAGATCAACAAAGACAAAGATTACACAGATCAGGTGATTCTCAAAAAGGACGGGAATAAGTTTATCCCATACAATGAGCAGCTTTGCTTTGAGGATGTGGAGGTGGAGGATGAACAACAAACTAACATCTGATCGTCTAGCCAAAGCCACGGCCAGCGTGACCGATAAGCTTCGGTGGGCTGAAACTTGCCTGCGATCTGCGTCCGATACCAGACAAAAGGCGGCCAAAGAGGCAATAAATGTGTATGAAACCTGCCTTGCGGCGTTGGAGTTTGTGAGGGAGGCGAAAGATGGATTCGTTTTGCGTCCTGATCGTGATCCGGCAGCAATGGCGGCAATGAAAGAGTATGCAAAAACAACGGAAAACCGTCAACTTGCAGAGGATATTTGGAAAAGGCTAAGGGAGAAAGAGAAATGAAAATTAACGTGAACGTGGAAGTGCCGGACGAGGAATATTGCGATAGATGTGACTATCTTTTGAATTTTACTGACATAGACGAACTGCATTGTATGTTGTTTGATGTGCGGCTAAAGCGAGACAAGGCGTTTATAGCCGTGGTCAACAAATGCCTTGACTGCCTGAACGCAACGAGGGTGGAGGTGGAGGAATGAGTGACACAGATTATACCGTCAATCAAGAAATACAAGCGGTCATGGATTGGGTGGAGGAATGGAAAACGGCACGCATTGCTCCAGAAGGTGTGTATTTTACCGACATGTGCAAACCTGCACCGAATTGTGCTCAAGATATCATTCTGTTGGCGTTGCGTAATTTCATGAGATGAGATAGGAGGCACAAGATGAAACTGACGAATGAGCGGATAGAGGTGGCGATTGAAGACTTAAAGACTGTACCTACAAGATGCTATTCGCTTGACAATAAAGATGGAACAATACCGAAATATTCAGCAATATCGGAAGAGTCCAGAAACACAATCCTAGCCGCCCTGGACGCTTGCAGGTGGCGGGATGCTGAAACAGAACCGCCAGAGCCATGTGAGCTGGTGCGAGATGAATATGGTGACCTTGTCTACATGGCTCAAGATGGGCGCTGGTTCTATAAGACCGATGTTGCAGAAGACGAGGAAATGCCTAGACCTAAGCGCTGGCGACCGCTGCCGGAGTGGGAGGAATAGAGATGCAAAGCTACGTATATTGTTCACGATGTGGCAGAAGACAGCTAGTTACAACCGCTGGAGCCCCGTTAGGTTGGGGGCGTATCAGGAAAAGTTGGTTTTGTCCTGATTGTATCAAGTCCATGAATTATCTTTATGAATACTCAAGTAACACTAAAAGTAAAGACAATCCGCAAAACGTATCGGATTCGTCTACGGAGTGGGAGGGGTGAGTATGTGGAACACTAAATATTCGCCTTGCGACAAATGCAAAAGACGATATGAGTTTACGGGGTGTAATGGCTGCCTAGTAACTAAGTTAAGAAATGAAATAGATTCTCTGCAATACCGCATTAGAGCTGAGCTAGAGCCAAGAATTAAGGCGGAAGGAAGAGCTTATGATTCATGGCTCGCTGGTAGAGAGGAGGCACAAAATGACGATTGAGGGATTGAGCTGGCTGAGAAGCGAAATTGTTGACTGCTACTCAGCATTGGGGCAAGAGGACATGAGCAAGGGCGATCTGCTTATCCAGCTCATCGACGCCGAAATAGCACGGCTGAGTGTGACGGATGAAGACATACGAGAAACAATTAAAGTGATGCAAGCATATTCAGATCACAATACTAGATATTGCGAACCTGTATATGCCAAGATGTTTGACCTTGCAATCCAAGCCCTGCAAGCGTACCGGACTGAGCCGTGCGAGTGGTGCGAGGAATACGACCTGAATGTTTGCGGGTATATCCAACATGGCGGTCAAGTTATGGATGCATTTAATTGGAGCTACTGCCCGAATTGCGGGCGTAAACTGGAGGCAACATCATGACTACCGGAATAATCTTAGCAATTATTATCATCGTTATCGTGTCTGCAGTCCTTGCATTGTTCGCTTTGGCGCTGGTCGTAATTGCTCAAACTGTCATTGACCGGTTAAGTGGTAAAAATGATTAACATTACCAAATCCGAAATGATTAATTTGCTTAGGCACTATCGCGCAGAGCGTGAATCGATTGATGCGCTTTTGGTTGAGCTTAGTCGTGATTTGGATGAGATCTATTCCCCTCCGGTACATAATTTAAACGGGGTAGTAGTGCAGCAGCAATTTGATCCCGGCAAGCAAGTTGATATCCTGCTTAAGAAATGCAGTAAGGCTAGGAGTATTACCAGAGAAACATTGCTAACGATTAAGGCTAAAACGCATGTGCTTGATCAGTTAATGTTTTGCCTGACAAAGTTGCCGGGGAAACAGAGAGTAATTATCACAGCCTTAGTAATGCAAGCTGAAACTACAGAAAATTATGCTGAAAGGATGCAGATTAGTAAAAGCACAGCACTGAGATTAAAAGAACGAGCTTTGGATACACTTTATGCAAAACTAACTAGGCGTAAAATTGACACCGAATGACACCGAATGACACCGGATGACACCATTTGAACTTGACAAGCTAAAAAACAGGCATTATTCTTAACGTGTACAAGTGTTCGCAAAAGTCTTTGCGGGCACTTTTTTGTGCTCTTTTACTGTCTCCAGGGAGGGGACTTTTTGTTGGCTAGGGACTTTAAAAAACTAAGAGTGAAAAAGGAAAGGCGCCATTCAAAGAATGACGCCTTAGAAAGCTAAATAAAATACTAGCGAAGTATTATGGTATCAGCTTCCTCCTTTTGACTTTTGAGTAATACCCATAAAATCAATAACGCAATTACATAATACTTCAAGTATTTATCAATTTCAAGGTAGCCTGCTTGTCAGAGAACCTTTCGCCCTAGTATTTAGTTCGGGTACAGAGATCGCTAGTTTCTGGAAAGGCAAAGCACACAAGCAGACCCATAATTAATTTAGAGTTAGTTCAGACTATTCTTTTTCCAATTGATCCAGGTATTAAGAGCCTGGACTAGAGCCACTCGCAAGGGTGGCTTTTTATTGGGAGGAAAGAGCTATGCTGCAAGTCAATCTTCAGTTGTTGGGTGGGCGGGGTGCTAAGTCCACAAAGGCAGCCGCAGTGCCACCAGCTACAAAGAGGCAGTCATTACAGACTAAAGCAACAATAGCTGGGGTAGATGGCAAAGAGTACAGGGTTGAGTACGGCAAGAACGGACGCCTCAAGAACAAGCAGAGCGTTGTTAATTACATTCAGGCCAGAAATAATATCCGGCTTGAAAACGATCCCAACAATATTCTCAACAAGAAAAGAAACTCGCTATATACAACACTGCCACGCAATAGAAGCAGCATATTGCGAGATCTTAAAGGCATAGGTGCAAGGTGGGAGCCACATTTGGGTAATAGTGGCTGGATCATGTTTTGATGGCTGCCTCATGAGGGGAGGGGATTAGCACATGAAAGGTCAAGAAAACCTAATCCCATTCTCTGAGCGAACAGAGGACGAACACAGGGATATTGCAACAAAGGGTGGCAAGGCCTCTGGTAGAGCTAGACGCCAGAAAGCTAACCTTAAAAAAGCGATGGAAACAGTGCTTGCTCTGAACATTCCGGACAAGAAAGTACAGCAGCAATTAGAGGCGTTAGGGCTTGATCCGACAATGGAAAACGGCTTGATATTATCAGTCACGCAAAAGGCAATGCAAAGAGGGGATCACAAGGCGCTTCAAACAATCCGCACCATCATTGGTCAGGATGTAACACTTGCTGACAGGCAGGAACAATCGGCCAGGACGAAGCGCCTCAAGGCCGAAACAGAAAAGATAGAGGCAGAGGTAGCAATTAAGACCGGATCCGGTGCGCACGAGGCAGCACAAAGCCAGATACAAGCCATTGCCGACATGATAAACAGCCCGGCAGCAGAGCGAACGCTGAGGGACTTCATGGGAGGTGATGATGTTGACGGTAGCGACAGCAACGAAAACAGCAACACAACATAAACTGATCCCATATGCGCCATTGAACAAGAAACAGACCGATTACATTATCCGGTCACAGATTGCCTGGCTTAACGTGTTGGAAGGCGGCAAGAGAGCAAGCAAGAACATTACTAACCTCATTGCCTGGACTGTCAGCTTAGAAACACATCCAGACAAGATACACTTAGCAGCCGGATACACTCAGGGCACGGCTAAGATGAACATTATCGACAGCAACGGGTTTGGCTTAAAGTGGATCTTTGCCGGCCGTTGCCGTGAGGGGTTGTATCAGAACATTGACGCTCTATATATCCAGACGCAGACAGGGGAAAAGATTGTCCTTGTTGCCGGGGGCGGTAAGGTCAATGACGTTGCCAGAATCAAGGGCTTTTCTTTAGGCAGCGTATACATTACAGAGGTCAACGAATGCGCTCAGCCGTTCGTCCAGGAATGTTTTGACAGAACAGCAGCCAGCAATCGGAGACAGATATTCTTAGATCTCAATCCAAAGCCACCTAGACATTGGTTTTATCTTGATGTCTTAGACTTCCATGCAGAACAGCAAGCGCTTAATAGGCGATACGGATACAACAGCGAGCATTTAACCGTTGCTGATAACATGAGCCTCACAGATGAGCAGTTAAGGCAGCTTTTGGCAACGTATGACAGAGATAGCCAGTGGTTCAAACGTGACATATTAGGCCAGCGCACAACAGCAGACGGGCGCATTTACGAGGGATACAAGTATAGCGAGATAGCAGTTGATAAAGGATGGATTAAAAAGCAGTTCTTTATTGACTTTAGTGTTGGGGTTGACGTTGGTGGCACAGACGCAACGGTTGCCACGCTAAACGGCTTTACACAGCAATACGACAGCGTTGTTGCCATTGATGGTTATTACCATAAGCAAGGCATAGACAGCGGCAAGGATCATGCAGCATATGCAGCAGACATAGCTCAGTTCATTAAGCCGTGGACTGAGGTATATCCACGCCTTGCAAGTTCAACAGTATTTGCTGAGAGTGCGGACAAGCTATTCAGACAAGCATTAAGAAAAGCGCTAGATGATGCAGGTCTTAGAGGTATGCAGATTGTCCCATCATACAAGAAAGACGGAATCTTAGACCGGATCAATACCATGCGAATACTGATAAATCAGGGGCGCAAAAAGATAGCAGATCATATGGAACCGTGGTTTCAGGCGTATGAGATGGCAGTCTGGGACAGCGGCAAGTACCTAGAAAAAGAATGGGTCAGGGTTGATGATGGCAGCTATCCGGTTGACTGCCTGGACAGTGACGAGTACGGAATCCAGCCGTTCAAGCCTAGATTAATCAAGGGAGGCATATAGCGTTATGGGGGTATTAGATGCAGTGAAAAATGCAGTAAAAGACAAGGTTAAGTCATGGCTGGATATTCTACCGGCACAAAGAACAGCTATTGTCATTACCGAAATAAACACGTTTGAAGCTAACGTTGCTAAAAATAGGCTTTGGTACAGGGGTGATCCGTCAGAGCTAGACCAGTTCTATAAGCAAGCAGGTACAGCCGGCGGCGATATGGTGAGCCTTGCCAGGTTCTGGGCATCCAGTCCGTCAAAGGGCATGAACGTCAGGAAGATGCATTCAGGACTTCCAGGTCTAATGGTTGATACTCTGGCCGATATTGTTGTTACTGATCTTTTAGACATAGAGTTTAGCAATGAAAAGGCGGCAGGCAAGAGTGTTTCTATCTGGGAAGACATTGAAGAGGAAAATGAATTTGAAGACCTAATCACAAAGGCGATACAAGAGGTGCTTGTCGCAGGTGACGGAGCATTCAAGATTAGCTTTGATACGGAGCTATCAGAATATCCGATTATTGAGTTTTATAGCGGTGAGTTTGTTGATTACAAGCTGAACCGTGGCAGAGTTCAAGAGGTGCACTTTTATAGCCGTTACGAAACAGATAAGAAGACTTATACGCTAGTTGAAAAATACGGCAAAGGTTTTGTCAATTATGAACTGCTGGATCCAAGCGGCAATACGGTTGACATGAACAAGGTGCCGGAACTTGAAGGATTGGTTAATGTCACATATCCGGGCAATGACTTTATCATGGCAGTGCCAATGAAGTTATATCCGAGTCCTAAGTGGCCAGGCAGGGGCAGATCTATCTTTGACTTAAAAACAGACGCCTTTGACGCTCTGGACGAAACAATAAGCCAGTGGCAGGACGCCATAAGATTAGGCAGGATCAAGCGCTATATACCAGAGTCGCTTATTCCTAGAGATCCTAAGACAGGCAAGGCGCTTCCAATCAATCCCTTTGATAATCAGTTCACGGCCATAGCAGACAGTATGCACGAAAACGGAGAAAGCAAGATCCAGACAGAGCAGCCGGTCATTCAGTATGAGGGTTATCTGGGGAGTTATATCAACAACTTAGACATGGCGCTTCAGGGGATTATTAGCCCGTCCACGCTAGGTATTGACGTTAAGAAGCTGGACAACGCAGACGCACAGAGGGAAAAGGAAAAAACAACACTGTATACCAGGGATAAGATAATCAACGGTTTGCAAAAGGCGTTACCAAAATTGGTAAATGTTGCGCTGAAGTCATATGCAACACTGATAAAACAAAAGCCGCAAGATTATGAGGTGACGGTCAACTTTGGGGAGTATGCCAACCCTAGCTTTGAGGCGCAGGTTGAAACGCTGGCAGTGGCAGCGGGCGCTAATATCATGTCGATAGAAGCACAGGTTGAAGAGTTATGGGGCAATACAAAAGATGATGATTGGAAAGCCGCAGAGGTAGCACGAATCAAGGCAGAAAAAGGCATCATCGAGGCTGAAGAACCGTCATATAAGCCACATGGGTTTGCGCCTGAAGAGGCGGCGATACTGGACAAGGATGTGACAGATAATGCAATGGATAGACTGGGTGATAGATCTGCTGATAGAACTGGAGCTGGATCTGTTCAAGAGCATGAGGCGCAATCTGAACCGCCACAGGCTAGAGGAAACACGGGAGGGCTTCAAGTGGACACAGTGGCAGGCGATACAACAAAGAAACCTAAGACGGTATAGACGTGAGTTATCCGAGCAAGTAAACAGGACATTTGATGTTGTTAATCCCGTCATTGACAAAGAGATAGCACAATCATTCGTGGACGGCGCAAAAACAGCCAATGATGCAATGGTTGACGCTTATATATTGCAGGGTAAGCCGGTACCGTGGGAGTATCTGCCAATGGCAGAGGCGCCAAAGAGGCCTACATATCCGGTAGAAGTTGAGATCAAGCCGCAGCTAGAGATTAAGCCAGGGATAAGAACGCCTAAGATCACGCCCGGCGGGGTACTTGATCAGACAGCACAAGAAACTATTGATATTGTTCTGGAGCCGGCAGGTGACAGGGCATTCTTTGACATTAACCGGCCTAAAATTGAGGTTGTCCTTAATGACGTACGCAGAGATATGAACATGGCCAGATATGCAGCGGCACAGCGTGCAGGGGCGCTTTACAGCGAGATAATACACAAAGCGGACATAGCATATCAGACGGGATCATATACGCTCAGACAGGCCGTTGAAAAGGCCACAATCGAAGCAGCAGAAAAGGGCTTGAATTGTATCGAGTATTCAGACGGGCGCAGGGTCAATGTTGCGTCATACGTTGAGATGGCGCTCAGAACCAGCTCACGCAGGGCAGCGCTCACAGCTGAGGGTGCAAAGCGCAATCAGTGGGGGGAATACCTTGTCATTAGTCCGACACTGGCAAGCACTTGTCCAACGTGTCTGCCCTGGCAGGGGAAAGTCTTAATTGATGATGTGTTCGCAGATGGTAAGCCAGATGGTAAGCACAGGCTATTAAGCGAGGCAATCAAGCCGCCTAGCCATTTTTTAGGGCCTAATTGCCGGCATCCGTTATCGACATTCTTTGAGGGTGTATCGCAGATCCCAACAGAATCAGACTGGGACAAAACACAGTCCAATTACGAGGCAGAGGAAAAGCAGCGATACATTGAGCGCACAATCCGCAAATGGAAGCGCAGAGAGGCCGCTGCACTAACGCCACAAGAGCAAATGCTAACTAAGAGCAAGATTGCAGAGTGGAACGACAGGATGAGGGCACACTTGAGTGAGAATCCGCAGCTAAGGCGCAATCCAGAACGTGAGCGGTTATTAGACGCAAGTTAAGAAAGCGAGGTAAAAGGCATGAGTACAGCAGTACAGATAACACTTATTATTTGCGCTACACTGGTCATTCTAGTGTATCTCAGCACAAAGGGAGAGAATAAGGGGGAATAACGATTACCACCTATTGTTGAATGACAGTTAGGAGGTGATCCGCATAATCTTGACGGCCAGGAAAGACTGGCGCTGACAAGGAATTTCGCTACATTAGGCCGCTTAGCATAGCTGGGCGGCTTTTTATATGCCGGTGCAAGCGCAATACAAGCGGTGCAATTCCGCTTACTGGCAAAAATATGGCCGACGGGCTGAAAACGGGAGGGACAACACGCATGTTGGGAAAGATCAATTTGCAGTATCTAGCGGACGGCGCTGGGGATCCGAGCGCTGAGGCTGATATTAACGCAGGCGCAGACAGCGGCGAAAAAGATGCTGGAGCGGCGGACGGCGGCCAGAATGCCGGTATTAACACAGAGGAAGCAGACCGCATAGCAGCAGCACGCTCAGAGAGAGCGGCTAAAGCGGCGGTTACATCGTACTTCAAGCAAAAGGGCATGACAGAGGCTGAGGCTGAAGAGGCTTTCGCAGCTTATAAGGCAGCAAAAGCTGAGCAGGAAGAGGCAGACCGTAACAACTTACAAGCATTGCAACAGAAATTGCAGGGCTATGAAGCAAAAGAGTCAGAGGCAATGAGGCTGGCCAATGCACGGCTTATCAGAGCAGAGGCAATGGTGCAGGCCACAGGTTTAAACGTTAAAGCAGATCGGATTGATTATCTGATTCGCCTTGCGGACTTGACTCAGGTTGACGTTGACGAACACGGAAACGCTGACGGTGCAGCTATACGGCTTGCCCTTGAGGACGTATTAAAGGACGTTCCAGAGCTGAAAAGTACGAGCGGTGACGAAGACGACAGACCAGGCTTCAAAGTCGGGTCGCCTGGACAGCAAAAGCCAAATGCTAGTTCAGATCAGCTTGCCGCAATTTTCGGCAACACAGAATAAAAATATGAGGTGAATTATGGCAATTAACTATGCAGAACAGTTTAGACAAAACCTAGAACAAAAGTACGCACGGGAGCTAACGTCAGGTGATTTGACGGATAACGGCGTTAAGTTTGTTGGAGCAAAAACAGTCAAGATCCCACGCATAAGTTTGAGTGGGTACAAAGAGCATAACAGAGGTGGCGGATGGAACAGAGGCGCTGTCAATAACGACTGGGAAATCAAAGAGCTGTCCCATGACAGGGATATTGAGTTCTTAGTTGACGCAATGGACGTGGACGAAACCAATCAGGTTTTGTCGGCTGCCAATACCACAAATACCTTTGAGGAAGAACACGCAATACCGGAGCTGGACGCTTATCGTTACTCAAAGATCTATTATGACTATGTAACGACTTTCAGCCAGTTAGCAGATACAACTACACTGTCTGAGGCAAATGTATTAACCGTCTTTGATCAGTTCATGGAAGATATGGACGATGCAGGGGTGCCGCAGTCTGGGCGCATCTTGTACGTCACGGCTACTGTAAATACCATGTTGAAAAACGCTCAGCAGATCCAGCGTTCACTTGTTGTCAGCGGTGCAAATGACGGCAGAATTAACCGTGCCGTGCGCTCGCTGGATGAGGTCAAGATCGTATCAGTGCCTAAAGATAGGTTCAAAACTCTGTACGACTTCACGGACGGCTTTGCGCCGGCGCAAGGTGCATTGCAGATCAATATGATCCTGCTGCATCCACGCAGCGTTATTGCCGCTCAGAAGCACTCAGCTATCTATCTCTGGCAGCCAGGCGCTCATACTCAGGGTGACGGTTATTTGTACCAGAACAGACGTTATGGTGACTTGTTCCTGATCGAGAAAAAGCTGGACGGTGTAAAGATCAATGTTGACACTGGCGCAGTGGGTGTTGGTATTGCTTCGATTGAACAGGTCGGCGGCACTGCCGGCTCAGTCAATAGCACCGGCATTAAGATCACGTTCGATAAAGATGTTGTCGGGCTTGAAGCTAGCCACATTACACTGTCAAGCGGCTCTGGCTCTGCCACTAAGGGTGCACTGAGCGGATCCGGCAAAGTCTGGACACTGGCGATTACCAGTCCTGTTGAGGGTAATGTTGGTATTAAAGTCAGCGGCCTTTCCGGATACTCATTCCCGACGATGGCAACAATGGTCGATATCTACTCTGAAAAAGTCATTACGGTTGTTTCAGCAGTACAGCAGGGCGGCGCATCTGGTGGCACTCCATCAACGGGTATTAAGTTTACCTTTGATAAGGATGTCACAGGCTTGCAAGCGACTCACTTCACGATTACATCCGGCACCGGTTCCGCAACTAAGGGTGCTTTGACCGGCTCTGCCAAAGAGTGGACGCTGGCTATTTCCAGCCCGACTACCGGTAATGTGTCGGTCGCTATCAGCGGCTTGACTGGTTACAGGTTCCCGGCAGCTACACTTGTTGACATTTACGGCAGCTAAGAATAGCGGAGGTTTGTTATGTATCTGGCAAAGAAAGGTAACAAAGTATTAACCATTGTCGAAGCTGACGCAAAGGCATATCAGGCGCAAGGCTTTGATATTGTCGAGCAGGACGGCTTGGGCAACGAAACAGTCTTATTTTATGGGCATGGTAAAACCGTGCCCTATACAAAGTATGACGAAACAATAAAAGAGCTGGCGGCAGCTAAGGCTAAGATTGCAGAGCTGGAAGCGGCACTTGCAGAGGCTGTAAAGCCGGCAACGAAAAGAGGTAAGAGGTAGTAAGCATGAGCGCATATTGTGACAGTGGTTTTTACTTGGACGATTATCAAGGCTCAGTCATTCCAGAGGCTGAGGTTGACACGTACTTGTTACATGCAAGCCGGAAAATAGATCAAGCAACTTCGTACCGTATTGGTACGTTTGATGAATGGCCGGATTTTACGCAAAAACAAGTCAAGCTGGCCGTATGCGCTCAAGCTGATCACGATTACCAATACGGCGGAATTGAAGAAACGACAGCAGTGTTAGGCAGTTACTCAATCGGTGACGTATCGGTGTCAATGAGATCAGGCGGCAGCGGCAATGCTTTGTCCGGCCATTACAAACTGAATGAGATTGCCCTTGCCTTTCTTATGCCAACAGGCTTGCTAGATCGGAGGCTGAGGTAATGAGCTTAAAGTTACCATATCTCAAACAATGGGATGTCACGCCTTGCAAGATTACATTACACGGCGGAAAAGGCAGGGACGGTGCGCCGACAGTGGCCGGTACATGGTCGGGCAAGGTCAATTACTCTGAGAGCGCTAGACGGGTGCAAAATGCAGACGGTCAATGGATCCAGCTTGCAGGTGTTATTCATGTTATGGGCGACATTCTGCCAGGCGTACAGTTCATTGACGGGGTTGCAGAGGTTAAGGGTTATCCGGAAAGACAGATTATTGGGTACAGCCGGCCACGCAATCCAGACGGAACGGTAAACCATACGAGATTGGAGCTGGTGTAAGTGAGTGTTAAAGTCACTGCAACATTCAAGCCTAATCAGAGTTGGTGGTCTAAGTTCAATACTGCAAAGATAACAGCACTGGAAAAGACAGGTGAAGCGCTCAGGGGTGACTTGATACAAAGCCAGACAATGCCGTTTGATACGGGACACTTGCAGAATGAGTCAACATTTGTTGATTATGGTTCAGCAGTAGAAGGTCTGATCAGGCTTATATCAAGCACGCCATACGCAAGAAAACTGTACTTCAATCCGCAATTTAATTTCAGACGTGACAAGAATCCCAATGCCGGCGGTAGGTGGCTGGATCCATACTTGCCGGGCCATGCACGTGCGGACTTTATTCCTAATGCTTATGCAAGGTTTCTCAAGAAAGAGCTTACAGGAGGTACATGATGATTAGCACGAATGATGTATTGGAGTTCCTGGAGGGCGTTTTTACTGAGATACCGTACGAGGCATGGGGCGTCAATTACATTGACATAAATAAACCGCAACAGATAGGCGTATATTCACGCAGAAATGGCAGAGTACAGCCGACAACAGTTGGCAGTAAGCCGGCAGGTTGGGGGATCAAGTCAATAACATTATTAGTCCATTGGGGCGAGTCTTCAGTGGCTTGCGAACAAAAAGCGCTTGACATATTCAAGCGCTTAAATTCGTTAGAAACAAATTTAGCGATTGGCGGTAAGTCTTGCTGGATTATGGCAAGACAAGCACCGGTCATGATCGGGAAAGATGACAACGGCAAATATTGGCAGTGCGTCATTGATCTTGATGTGTATTTCAGAAAGGGATAATTGATATATGGCAAGTTTAGGTGTATATCCCGTTTTTGATATTGAGTTCAAAATATCGACTACGGGCAAAGTGGCAACACATAATCTGGCGGCTATTGACGCAATGGTACCCATTGCAGAGATGGAAACATTTGAACCGTCCATTGATGGAAATGTTGAAGAGTGGTCGCCTATGGAACAAAAAGGCTGGGTCAGACGCTTAATGACGGGTAAAGGATTCGTCATTGGGTTGAATGGCAAGCGCAATCAGGGCGATCCTGGCAATGATTACATTGCAGGTCTGGCGCTCAAAACCGGCACGCATTGCTCAACGACAGCGGCGATAGTGTTCCCTAACGGGGACGCCATGATCTTTGATACCGTTGTCAATGTATCGAAACACTTCGGCGGTGAAAGCATTAATGTGAGTGCTCTGGAGTTCGAGCTTGCGAGTGATGGCAAGCCGACTTATCTTGAGTCGGGCGGTGCAGTGGTAACAATCATGTCACTTGAACAGCTAGGTGGTGCGTCAGGAACAGCAGATACAACGGCTATCAGGATTACGCTTGACAAAGACGTTGCTGACTTGCTGGCCTCTCATATCACGCTTGAAGATGGTACAGGTTCAGCGACTAAGGGCGCATTGACAGGCGCTAACAAGGTCTGGACTTTAGCTATTAGTCTGCCGACACAGGGCACAGTAGGAGTTAAGATCAGCGGCGTAAGCGGGTATATCTTCCCCGCAAGTGCCACAATGGTCAACATTTACGCAGCGACATAAAGCTAGTGATGATTACGCACATGACGGGGCAGGGCAACTTGTCCCGTCATTTTTATGCACACAAAACTCAAAGAAAAGAGGGCTAACAGATGGCTAACTTGATTGATATTTCGGCAAAACTGGAGGCGGCAAGGCCTAGACTCCAAATTGCTGAAGATGAGATATACGAAATTAACGATGATAAGAACGCAATCTTGAAGATGCAACAAGCATTTGAAAAGAGCGATACCACAGACTTTGACGCAATGATTAAAATACTTGACTCTTTGTTGGGCAAGGAAAACGTCAAAAAGATGGAGGCGAATCATCCAGGCATCACTACACGCTTTTCGCAGATCACAGTCTTAATGATTGCTATTTCAGCGGCAATCCAAGGAATGCCGTACGAGGTCGCAGAGGCCAGGTTTCTCAAAACCGAAGAATCAGAATAAGATTAATCAATTCTATGACTTATACGATGATTGGGCACTGATTGAGGCGTCATTTGCTGAACAGTACGGTATCAGGCTAAGACATGAAAAGTACATGCCGTGGTCGGAGTTTGCAGCCTTGCTATCCGGCATAAGCCATGACACGCCACTTGGCCGTATTGTTGAGATACGGTCGGAAACAGATCAGGACAGATTAAAGCATTACACACCAGAACAAAGGCGGATCCGGCACGAATGGCGCACGAGCCAGGCACAAAAGATGATTGCCAACGATCCGGAATATGCGAGAGCGCAAGTAAACAGTTTTCAAGCGGCTTGTAAGGCCGCTTTTTCTAAGTAGTAAAAGTGAGGTGAAACGATATGGCAGCAGACGATAATGCCGGCACAGTTTCATTAGGGGTACGGCTGGAAGATGAGCAGTTTCTGAAAGATATTGCAAAGTTATCTAACGAAGTCTCAAAACACATGCAAAAAGCCATGTCGGAGGGTTTCAAGTTTCCCAAGCAGGCTATGAACATTGACATGTCCGGCGTTACCAAAGAGGTCACGGCGGCCATTAAAGAGACGACAAAGGCCATTGATGGCTTGGGTGACATGGTGTATCAGGAGCTGTCAAAAGGCGCACAGCGGGGCGCTGAGGCTGCTGTAACGCATACCACAAGAGCATTCAATAACATGACAATGCCTAAGATCAAAGTTGAGCTGGACAGGGCGCAACTGGAACAGCAGCTAAAGCTGTACGGTCAGCGCTGGGAGACTATTGACAATCAGCGCATAGCTCAGGCTAAAAAGGTCAGCATGATCAGGTCAGAGCTGGCAAAGACAGCAGAGGGCACAGGCGCTCATGTCAAGCTGGCAGAGCAGCTGGCACAGGCAGAGGCAAAACTTAATAGCTTAAAACTTGCAGCGTTTCAAGCAGATGCTCAAGTTGTGCAGCTGGAGCGGTCGCTTGCCGGTGTCGGTCAAAGTGCTGCTAGCGGTGGCGGCATAGCAAGACAAATGCAAGAACAGCTAAAAGAGTCAGTTTCAAAAACTGCCGCTCAGGCTAAAAAGCTGGGTGATACAGGTAAAGAGGCAGGTAAGAAGATATCTTCCGGCATGAAAGCTGCAAATAAGGCCACTCATGGGCTTGGTATGAGCATGAAGAAAGCCTTGCGAATAGGTCTAGCGTTTATGGGCGTTAGTTCTATCTATTATGGCATTAGGCGTGTTGTTAATGCCGTGACGCAAGAGTTCAAACGTATGGCAGAGCAAAACAGTGTGTTTGCCGCTCAGATGAATAGATTGTCTGCCGGGGTTGATAGGCTTAAAGGGTCATTTGCTTCAATGGTAGCACCGCTTTTGAGTGCACTGGCGCCGGCCTTGGAGTTTATTATCAGTAAGCTAACACAAGCATTTAATGCCTTAACTATGTTCTTTGGAGCGCTGGCCGGCAAGAAAACAGTCATGATTGCTGTTGGTTCCACAAAGCAATTCACTAAGGGTGTTGATGCGTCTACAAAATCAGCTGGCAAGGCGGCAAAAGCAAATGAAAAGTTGAAGCGGTCGCTGGCAGGGTTTGACGAATTAGAGATTATCGACACGGGCAAATCTGCCGGCAGCGCTGGTGCTGGTGGTGGAGCAGGTGCAGGTACGGCGCCGGAGGCCGGCACGATATACAAAGAGGTTGCAACCGGTTTTGGCGGTTTGGGCAATATTCTGGGCAATATCGGCGATATGCTCAAAGACTTGTTTGCAAAGATTAGTAACACAAAAGCATGGCAGATACTATCTAACGCAGCCAGTAAGGCATGGGATCGTATCAAAACAAGCGCCGGCAAGGCATGGGACAGAATAAAGGAATCTTGGGATAGAAACAGCGGCCGAATACTCACAAGTTGGCAAAATCTGGGCGGCAGTATTGCAAACGCTCTATCTAGGGTCGCAAGTAACGCATTTATACCGCTTATTAGTGGTGGTATATCGGCAGGGCTTGAGATTGGTGGTATGATCGTTGACGGCATTCTAACCTCACTGGCAACGCTGAGTGAGTTTGTGGAATCAATCTTTGCGCCATTCTTTGACAGTATATCTGCATTCTGGGATGAGTACGGCCCTACAATATCTGACAAAATTTACGAAACATGGGATCTAATCAAAGAGTCTGTTGGCGTAATCATTGATGGCATTGTTTTATTCATTCAAGAAATATTCGGTGGTCTTACTGAGTGGTTCAGGGAGCATGGCGAAGAGATAAAGGGAGTGTTGACTGAAACATGGCGCACTATTTGGACGATTGTTGAACCTATCTGGAATATCATTTCGGACGTTGCAAAATTTATCTTTGGCAAACTAAAAGGGTTCTTTGAAGAGATATTCCCTAAGATCAGGGATGCTATTGTTAATGCTGTTGATGCTGCCTGGAAAGTAATTAAGCCTATCTGGGAAGCAATGCTTAAAGTTGCTCAGACTATCTTTGGCGCATTAAAAACGTTCTGGGATACATGGGGCGCAGATATTTTGGGCATCTTTGGCAGAGTCTGGGATATTGCACAGGGTATCTTTGGTACTGCTTGGGATGTCATAAGCGGCATATTTAAGTCATTCAGCAAGCTCTTTTCCGGTGACTTTTCAGACTTTTGGAATGGCATTTTAGAAACAGGCAAAAATCTTTGGAATAGCTTAAAAACAGCATTCTCAGACACAATGGACGCCATTGTCGACGTGTTTAGTTTATTAGGGCTTGATTTGTCCGGCGTCTGGGACAGCATTAAAAAGATATTTGATGGGATCATTCTTTTCTTCAGGGGCATATTCTTGGGCGACTGGGCTAGCGCCTGGTCTGGGGTTCTGAAAGTCTTTGACGGCATTTTCAGCGGGATTGTTGAGTTATTTAAACTGCCTATTAATACGCTGATTAAGGGTATTAACTGGTTCATTGATCAGATCAATTCCATCAGAGTACCTGATTGGGTGCCGTTTGTTGGCGGTTACGGTTTTGACATTGGTCACGTCCAATACCTGGCAAAGGGCGGCATTGTCGAGCAGCCTACACTTGCGATGGTCGGTGAGGCCGGTAAAGAGGCTGTCATGCCTCTTGATCGCAACACAGGTTGGATTGATCAACTTGCCGCTAAGATCGCAGAAAAAGGCGGCACAGGTGGCGGCGATATTCACATTACACAGCCAATTTACTTAGGTAGTGACACGCTCATTGGAGTGCTTGAGACAATCATTGATCGTGAGGGCAGGTTACGCAACGAACCGGTCTTTGGTTAGGGGGTACAGCATGGACTATTACAAAATTAATGGTGTCACAATGCCACCCTTTGAAACAATCGAGCCGGAAACTAATGACTTGTACGGTGAAAACACTGGCAGGGATGAGGCAGGATACAATCATTTGGATTTAGTGAGGGCTAACGTCCGCAAGTGGAAGATCACGCACAGGATGATTACTAGGGGTGAGCTTGATCAGATTAGAGATGCGCTCAATCCTTTAGGTTTTAATGCCACAGTGCCGCATACAAGCGGCATGGAAACGGCTAACTGTTACGGCAATATATCCGGCATAAAAATCAATCTGTACGAAGACAACACGCCAGAGGGGTCATTCTGGGACTGCACAGTGACGCTTATAGAGAATTAACGGTCTGGGAGGCATGAAAGTATGTATAACGTTTCAGACGCCTTTAATGAGGCCGTACAAGCGAATACTAGAGAGCTGCACGTCAAAGTGACAATGCTAACGGTGGATCAGACTTACGAGCTGGAAGCGGAAGACTTAGAGGCTAATTCTCTTACTGTTACCAGCTCGAACATGAGCAAGGGGTTCATGTTGGGTGGCGTCATTGCAGATAGCTTATCGCTTGCACTTAATAACCGTGATAGCAGATGGAATGACGTACTGCTGGATGGCGTTACGCTTATACCATATTGCGGCTTCAAGCTGGCAGATGAGAGCATAGAGTACGTGCCTATGGGTGTATTTATTGTTGATGATCCTGGCCGGCCGTATGCCTCAGTGCAGCTGAAGGCGGCAGACAGGCTGATACTTTTAGATGAGCCATTGAGCAAGATAACATTGACTTATCCGGCAACGTTCCGTCAGATGTTGCAAGCGGTAGCACAGCTTTGTAACCTCACTGTAACCGCTGCAACTCTGGCGCTTCCTATCATGGATTACACCGTGGTTGAACCTATTACGGACAACAAGATGACATGTCGTGATGTTGTGTCTGAAATGGCAGTCATGGCCGGCGGCTGGGCACGAATGACAAGAACTGGTGAGCTTGAGATTGTAGAACTTACAGCACCGGATGTTGATGCAGCGTATCAGATGCCGTTTGGGTCGAGAAAGTCATTTAAGCAGTCAGCAGATGCCTTAATAATTACGGGCATGACATACGGCGATTTGAAATGGGGCACGTCAGACTATCCGCTAGAGATAAAGAAACTGTCCCTGTTGGCAGATGGCGATGTGCAGCAAGTCTTAGGTTTAGTCTGGCAAAAAGTTGACGGCTTCACATGGACACCATATACAGCTGATTATTACGGGAATCCGGCATTAGACGCAGGGGATATTGTCTTGCATACAATCAGGAACAATGTGCAAGTTTTGTCCATGATCACGAAACATACGTACAAGCACGGTGGCAACTGCCAGATGGCGGCAGAGGGCAAGTCACGGTCTGTCAACAAATACAAGGCGCAAAATGAACGCAGACTTGCAAATATAGCAGCAGAGGTCACACATGACTTAGGGGGTCAGCTGTCCACATATCAGCAGGCAACGGCAATGCTGGCAGACATGCTGGGTCTTATGGTCGGCGTTTATAGGACTGTTGAAACGTTATCAGATGGGAGCCAGATTTATTACTATCACGATCAGCCTACACTTGCTGGGAGCATGGAAATCTGGAAGTTCAATGGACAGGTGCTGGCTTGGAGCAATGACGGCGGTCAAACATGGCCGTCAGGAGTCACGATTGATAGCAAGCTGATTATCCGACAAATCGAGGCAGAGGGACTTAACGCTGACTGGATTAAATCAGGGAGCATTGATACTAGCCTAATCAAGATTGGTGAAGTGCCGCTAGAAACTGTCCTAGCTGAAATGGGGCAGGAAATCTCAGCGCTTGAGCATGGCGGCGGCAACTTAATTCTCAACTCTAATTTTGGTACAGGACAAGAGCCGTCAGGAGCTTACTGGGGCATTGGTCTTACTTGGGCTTCTGCAAAAAAGCGGGGCTTAACTTGGGGAGCAGCTAAGGCAGCCGGAAAGACTTGGCAGAACGCAAAGGACGGTGAGATTTAGTTATGGCTTACATTCCAGGAATAGTCACTAATGAGATCCAGTACCGGGGATATAACACGGTCAGATTAGCGCCTGGCTCTGGTTTTAATTGCCATGAATACTTTGTTGAGGGTATGGAATACATCTCGCACTCTATTGCGGTTTATTCTGTCAATGGCTTGTCTAGCGCCACAAGGGCTAAAACAAGATTTATTGGCAGTAACGGATTGACCTTATCCACTGTTGACCACAGCTTTGCAGTGCCGTCAGGGGTCTTTGAGGACGCAAAGATTGAAGCGGTGCCGGTACCTACTGGTGCCAGGCTGGCAAAGTTGGAAGTTTTCAATCCAACAGCGGCTTCAAGCGATTATTGGTTTGGGTTGGCAAAATCTGAGGAAGGTGAAAGATGCACACCTTACACAATGAACTTCGCCGGCCAAATGACTTATATAACGCCTACCGGAATATATACGGGTACAATCACTGGCGAGCAGATAATCTTAACCGGCGGTGACTCGCTGGACGAAAGATTTACCACAATCAACTCACAAATGCTGTCAATGACTTCCAGCATTAACAGCGCTGATGCCAGCATAACGCAGATCCAGGCTGGTCAGGCATCATTCGTTAAGTACACAGATATTGACAGACCGTCCAGCACGGTTATTGACGGCGGAAACATTAAAACTGGGACGATTGTTGCCGGCGCCTTAACTGTTGGATCCGTGACATCACCTAAGATTGCCACGGGTGCAGTCGGATCCACTAAGCTTGCTGATTCAGCAGTGACTGAAGTGAAGATTGCCAATGGTGCTGTGACAGCAGGCAAGATATACGCAGGCTCAGTGACATCCGACAAGATTGCCGCTGGTGCGGTCACGGCCGCTAAGATAGAGGCAGGTGCAATCACTTCAGCCAAAATAGCGGCCAACACCATTACAGCGGCAAAGGTCGCCAACATGGGCGGGTTCACTTTCAGTGATTACACAATGGTCGGCACTAGCGGCAACACGTATGTCCGCATTTCCGGTGCTTCCGGCTATCACCCCATTGTGATTGGAACTAGCTCAGACAATATCACATTCCATGTTAGTACTGCCGGCGTGCTCACGGCAACGGGCGTAAACATAACCGGCACTGTTGGGGGCAAAGTTACAGCTAATAGCAATTCCAGTCTGGCCGGATCTCTTAATTACACATCCGGTTACCACAGTGGATCCCTAAATAACACATCCGGCACGCACAAGGGAGCCTTGTATCGTACTACCGGGTCACACTGGGGCAGCCATACGGGCGCAGCTTACAACAGCTCAGGTACGATTGGCGGAACCACTTATTCCAGTGGTTCAAATGGAGTGCTGTTTCAGAACCCCGTGTTTGTAGGCGCTCAGTTTAATTGCCAATGGGGTAAAGTAACAGGCTCACAAGCACAACATTATGACTGGTCTGTTACTGGGAATATTTACTGCTCAGGAACAGTAACTCAGGCCTCAGACAAGGCGCTGAAAGAAAATATCAAGCCTATCAGCTCTCAGATACTTAAAGAGCTATATAGCGTCAATGTAAGAGAGTTTGATTTTATCGACAAGAAAAAAGGTGATCTAAAGTCAGTCGGAGTGATTGCGCAGGACGTGATCAGCAAAGCGCCATTGTTGACGAAATACATAATTACGCCTGGAGATGACGGATATCTAAGCGCTGATTATATTGCCCTTAGCACACTGTCACTACTGGCTATTCAGGACTTGAACAAGCGTGTAAGGGCGCTGGAAAGGAAAATCGCATGAGACAAATAAATATTTATTACACGGGTGAAAGCTGGGGTGCTGAGGCTGTAAGAGGTGACGGTGCTTTGGTCATGCTTGAGGTCACGGAGCGGCTACAAACAATCATTGATGAGCTGGCAGGCATTGTTGATGGGTACAAAACTGAGGCTGAACAACTAGCGGAAACAGCTTTCGAGCTAGCAGAGGCTCACGCAACGGACGAAGAGATGCTAACGGTGGCGGCACTAGCGCCGGAATGGATGCCGGATGTTTCCGCTGTTGTTGGACAAATGAGGCGCTATCAGGGCATCTTTTATCGCTGCATACAAGCGCATACGACACAATCAAGCTGGACACCGGATGTAACACCGGCACTTTGGGTTGCTCTCAATGAGGATGAGGCAGCTGGGGAAGAAATCATTAACTGGTTTGAGCCTACATCAACGCATTATTACACGTTTGGTCAGCTCGTGAGATATACAGACGGCAAAGTGTATGAGTCTTTGCTGGAGGTCAATGTGTGGTCGCCGGAGGCTTATCCGGCAGGATGGCAGCTTAGGGAGGACTTAGAATAATGGAACTTGATGCAAATATTGTTATTGAACACTTGGGGAACAAGGTCAAAGCCTTGTCAATCGAAAACGCAATGTTACAAGCGCAAGTGACAGCGCTTGAGAACGAAAAACACAATGTCGTTGTCGAGCAGACACAGGCAAAAGATAGTAAAGAGGTGAAAAAAGATGGCTAGTGGAGCGATATTACCAAACAGCGGGTTACAAAAATTAGTAGCGGGCGACACGCTAAATGAAACAGACATTAACCAGGTTATGGAAGCTGTTGAAACTAATACAACAAATAGCAGTTTGCTTAAAAAAACTGTCACATTTTCAAGTGGCTATGCGACAATATCCGCAGCGGATCTAGGCGTGACAAATGTCGCAGCGCACAAGTGGATTGCCCAAGCGACTATGAATTCATCTGTACCTGTTTGTGTTTATATTCGTCTATACATCGGGGGCATGGCTCTCTACTTATATACACACACCGGATCTCCAGCACCGGACGGAGATTACGACATTTTCATTCGCAAAGATTAGCAGTTTGTTAAATGTACGCTGCTATTACAAGGCCTTTATTAGCTATGCAATTAACTTAGAGATTGTTAATTCCAAGGACTACTTGATTTTTATTTGTGGAACAGGCGCTGTCGGCACATGGATGGGAACGCTCAATCGATACAATAGCGCATGGCGAATTAATTTATTGTATCGGAACACAAGTTTTTCGCCTTCCGTCAATTCTGGAGCTACACCTAATCTTCTAAATTTTCCGATTGACGCATGGTCGCATGTGCTAGTTTTTGAAGTATCGTAAAGCCACTACTTTGGCTCCCGCAACAAAATAGCTCTGTAAGTGTTATCAGGAGGCTGTTGACCGGCATCATACCGCAAATAGACATAAAGTGTTTCTGAATAATTGAATTGAATTGTTGGATAGACCATGGCCTTGCCAGGGGTATAAACCATCGTGATGAACCAATAATAATCAGTGACATCAGTAACATTAAGTTGTGTTTTGGTTAGCTCCGCATAACCGTTGGCACAAACCAAAGAAACATCATAGAGCTTACGCAAACTGCTATTTACCAACTGCAAGCCAATTAACTGTGATGTCATAAGTAGAAGTCCAGCCGTTATGCACAAGCAGCTGGAAGTTAGTTGTTGAAATATATCTGACGGCAACACTGTAATATTGCGGGGCACCCATTGCGCTTGTGGCTGTTATGCTGGGAATCTGACTGAACGACTTCGGATAAGTAATAGCCAATGTACCAGTAGACCCCGCTGGAACCTGGCTGAACGTTACAGTTCCGCCCTGACACAAACTGCTAAAAGTCAGCAAGCGGATGAGCTTCCATCGCAGCAATTATCCGTTCATCTGCAACGTGAGTATATATTTGAGTGGTAGCAATTGATGCATGACCGAGGATTTCTGATAGTAGCAACAAGTCAGCAGCACCGGAGCGATACAACAATGTAGCAGCTGTATGTCTGAGCTTATGAGTGCTGATCCGATCCGGGAGATCAGCGGCACGTATCAAGTTCTTGATTATGTCTGCAATAGCAGAGCTGCTAATCCCATGTCCTTGCTTAGACACAAACAAGGATCCATCATGCCGTCCGCGCCAATGTAGCCAGAGCCTGAGGGCTCGAAGACAGGACTTATTAAGATAAGCGACTCTTTCCTTATTCCCCTTGCCTTGGATCAGGACAGAGTCATCATAGATATCTGATATTTGAATCCCGGCCAGTTCCGAGAGGCGCAAGCCAAGGTTTAGAAACCAGATAACAATGCAAGTATTCCTGCGACGATAGAACAGATCTTTTCTTGATCTGGCGACCTGGATTAGGAGCTTAGCATCATCCAGCGAAAGAAACACAGGCAGCTTACGACTTATCTTTGGTCGATCAACTGAATCAAACGGATTAATGCTTACGTGATCTGTTTTGATTAGATAGCGATAAAACATTCTGAGGGCTGAAACCTTACGCGCCCTAGCTTCATTGCTGTTGTTCAGCTCTGTTAGACAGCAGGCCATATAAGCATAAGCATCCGATTTATCAGCACAGATTAATAGCTCAGTATCGGACAGCCCGGAATTTGGATATCTGAGAGCTAGAAAACGGGCAAAATATTTAATCTCTTTTTTATACTCTTGACCTGTCCTGGCGGACTTACCAAGAGTTGCGTAATAAAGAACAAAATTATCAATCAACATTGAAACCTACCTCCATAGAGCCATTCTACGGAGGTTTTTAATTATGGAGGTAATTTATGGCGTTAATGACGGCAAAAGAATTAATTGAAAAGGTGGTCGCAGTATCGAAAGCAAAAACCGCTTATATGTGGGGAACGTTTGGGCGCCCCATCACGGATGCGCTGATCGAACGGAAAAGGAAACAGTACCAGCTGCGATACACGTCAGCACGTGTCCGCAAGCTCAAAGCGCTAGTAGGCAAGGGGTACTTTGGATGGGATTGTATAGGACTGATCAAGGGCATCTTGTGGGGCTGGGACGGCAAGGTTAAAGTCCCGTACGCAGCTAACAATGTACCCGATACCAATGTTAGCGGGATGCGACAGCGCTGTACACACCGCTCTAAAGACTTCTCCACAATTGTACCTGGTTGTTTACTGTTTACCATTGGCCATGTTGGTATTTACATTGGGGGTGGCCTAGCAATTGAAGCCACTCCGAAATGGGAAGATGGTGTTCAAATTACAGCAGTAACGAACATTGGCAAAAAAGCTGGTTATAACAACCGAAAATGGCGTGAGCACGGCAGATTGCCGTGGATTGATTATGCGGAGATTAAACCTGAGCCTAAGCCTGATCCGGGCAGTGGGGGTGGAGTTAAGACTGAAAAAGTACAAATCACCGCAAAGATCGGGCTAAAAGTCAGGGCTGGAGCAGGTACGAATTATAAGCAGATAGGTTTCCTGAAATACGGCACTATCGTTGAAATCAGCGCCAGGAAGTCTGGTAAGGGTGCTGGAGAGTGGGGCTATGTGCCGGATCAAGGCTGGATCAGTTTGGATTGGGTGAAGCCGGTTTCAGTGCCAGTATCTACACCAGCACAGGCAGCACAGCCTAAAAAAGTCCAGGTCACATCAAAACTAAGGCTCAGGGTCAGGTCAGGGCCTGGTACGAATTATAAGCAGGTTGGTAGCCTGAAAAGCAAGGCGATTGTCGAGATCACGGGCACGAAGCCAGGCAAGGGAGCTAAGCTCTGGGGCTATGTACCTGCTAAAAAGGGCTGGATTAGTCTGGATTATACAAGAGATGTGAGGTAAGCGTATGACAGCTGAAGTGTGGAAGATTCTATTAACGTCGTTTTTATCGGCGTTCGGAGGTGCGGCGGCAACTTATATCTTGACGATCCCAAAAAAGCGTAAAGCTGAGCTGAAGACGATCAGTGAAAGGTTGTCCGCCGTAGAAGACGGCACAAGATCATTGCTTCGAGCCGAAATGCAGCGGCAATATCTGTTCTTGATGCAGCGAGGATATTGTTTGCCGTACGACAAGGAAAACATCAGCAAGTCATACGAGGCTTACGGCAAATTGGGTGGCAACTCGTATATTAGTGAGTTGTTTGGTCAGATGATGGATTTGCCGGTGAGGGAGATACCGGTAGAAAGGGATTGCAATGAAAACACTAACTAAAGACTGGCTCAAGGCTGCTCTGATCCGGGCGGTCAGGACGGTTGCTCAGACGGCGATTGCAACAATCAGCAGCGCCATTGTTCTATCAGATGTTGACTGGGGCATGGTGGCGAGTGCCTCAGTGCTGGCAGGTATTCTGTCGCTGTTGATGAGCGTGACAGGTCTGCCGGAAGTTGATGATGGAGCGGAAGAAGGGGACGGCTAATCCGGCCAACAATTTAAGATGAATACCCTGGTCATTATCGGCCAGGGTATTTTTTATTTTGTGTGTCATTTTGTGTGTCACTAAAATGCCAATATATTAATATTGAACGCCAATATATAAATGCAGAACCCCTGCAAACACTAACTTACAGGGGTTCGCCGCCAATATATTAATGTTGTGGTGGAGAAGGAGGGATTCGAACCCTCGTGCCGGTCACCCGACAAATGCTTTTCGAGTGATATTTTTATCCAATATCTCTTTATAAGTTCACATAAGTTTTTATAACTTCCCCCTTGATAGTACGGGCTTTCAAAGTATTTCTTTATATCTTCTCGTAACTCTTTATAACTCATTTTGGGGTGGTCGGGCACCATTTGGGCACCACGAGCATTACAACTTACGTCACAGCGATGTGACTATTTTATTGGGAAGAAATACATGAGCCAAAACGATTTGATCAGACTCGGCATTCTTTTGCCGGACGGAAGTATCAACAAAACAAAGATCAATTACATTGCCGTAGAGATGACTCAACCATTTGCAGAAACAGTCTGTATATTAGTTTGATCCAGAAATAATCGCTAGGTAGAAATTAATCACGATCTGTACGGATATTGACAGTTGTTGATAGATTTAGACAAAAATATTTTTAGGTATCCAAAATTAGCAGAGGGTATACTATTAGCAAACCTATGCAAACTTTAGCCTTTTGCAAAACGAGAGGATTTACAACTCATTGAGAGGAATCAGAATATGGACGAAATAAAAATTTACGAAAACAAGGAGATACGTTCCGTTTGGGATAATGAGAAAGAAGAGTGGTACTTTTCTGTCGTTGATGTGGTTGGAGTATTAACTGAGCAAGAAACACCACGAGGTGCTAGTACATATTGGGCTGTACTAAAAAAGAGATTGAAAGAAGAAGGAAATAAACTGCTTACAATTTGTAAGCAATTGAAACTGAAAGCCACAGATGGAAAAATGAGAATGACAGATGTTGCTGATATGCAGGGCATTTTCCGTATTATTCAATCCATTCCTTCACCCAAAGCCGAGCCATTCAAAATGTGGCTAGCAGAAGTTGGTAAAGAGCGTGTTGATGAAATTATTGATCCTGAGCTCACTATAGATCGAGCATTACAAACCTATCTACAGAAGGGATATTCCCGCGAGTGGATAAATCAGCGACTTCAGGCGATTCAGGTTCGAAAAGAATTGACGGATGCCTGGCAGGATCATGGCGTTAAGGAAGGAATAGAATACGCCATTCTCACCAATGAGATTTCCAAAGCGTGGTCGGGTATGACAACTCGCCAGTATAAGGATTTCAAAAATCTCAAGAAAGAGAATTTGCGCGACAATATGACAACCACCGAGCTCATCCTAAACATGTTGTCTGAGGCAGCTACAAAAGATATTACCAATGTAGACCACCCCCAAGAAATGAGTGAGCACATTGAGGTGGCTAAAAGAGGCGGAAATGTAGCAAAAGTGGCTAAAGATACTCTTGAGCAAGAAACTGGAAAGCCGGTAATCACTTCAAAAAATGCGATTGATTTCTCAAAATTAATCGTTGATGTTTCCAGAACTGAAGAGAAGGATGACGGAGAGAATTAGATTGAGTAGATCGCCCTGTTGAAGAACGCCTGACTGATGTAAATTAATGCTGTTGTGACTGTTTTTTAGCACATTACGGTTACGTTCCGCAATAATTCCGCACACAAATTACACGGAACTATCGTCCTTAAAACATCATCAGAATTTATTTTTTCACACAAAAGATCTGCTACTATGACTATATCTTTCGCTCGCATTGTACGGATTCCAGTCCTCATGCTTTTTCAGTCCGCATTTTCTGCACACATACTCAGCTTCACCCGAGCCATCGTAGGATTGGTGCTTGGTACATTCCCAATCATGCTTCGCGCAGGTCACGATCGCGCCGCACCTCTTGCAGGCACACCCGGAAATACTATGCCCTTCCTGGGTCATCCCGCATGCGATCGATTTCAGGCGCGGATCCGTTTCATTTTGCAGAACTGCACGGATCTTATCCTGGTCATTGAGCTGTGACAATGCTTGTTCCCGTACCGGAAGCATATATCCGCCGCACACAATCTTGTATAATTTTTCTTCGTCTTTTAATTTTTTGACCGCAAAACCGCATAGTTCATAATCGTTGCAGGAACATAGAAACCGATAGAGTAGCTCCTGGTCTTCCTGCAGGGAGTTTACGGCTTTTTTCACGATCTTCTTATCCGAACCGCTGCAGGCGAGATCAAAGAGCACCTGCTTATCATTCACCTTTTCCACTGCCTTTTGGGCTATGGATCCGTTCGCGGCATTCATGGCGATCCTGTACAGCGTGGATTGATCGCAGATCCTTTTGATCGCTTCCTCTCCGGCATGACCGTTTTTATCGTCAATCGCGATCTCCTCAAGAACGGTCCCGTCGGTGAGCTTCATAATGGCTTCTGTCCGCGCTCTGTGATTTTCATCCCTTGCAATAGCAG
>FZPS01000183.1_pt415 | contig 55584 bp, 51 predicted proteins | sample 1817821 | NCBI WGS metagenome assembly FZPS01 (sample SAMEA104158645, study PRJEB21678) | metagenome | place: Germany | collected 2015-04-21 | reverse complement strand
ATTGCAATGTCCGGTAAACGCCCGAACATGCGATTAAATAACACTGATTTCAAAGAACTTTTATTCTACGGCGTTCGAGACGCGGCGTAAAAACTTATAAAGTTAACGAACTATTAATTAAAAGGAGAAGGAGTTTTTTCATATTGCTTACACAGTTTAATACTATGTAAATCTGCCAATGTATATTTTATCTCTTCAAAGAATAGGTAACATTGGTTACAACGCGAATTTTTTTGATGTAAGGAGTGTTGGAATCGCGGTCTTCAATGGTGAAGTAGCCCTGGGTGGCATTGCGGATTTTGCCGAGACGGCTGCCGGAGTCGTCCGCAAATTTTTGGGCGCTTTCGCGGGCGTTCTTGGTGGCTTCTTCTATCATTTGGGGCTTGATTTCGTTAAGTCTCTCAAAGCTGAAAACAGGCCGGCTTTCCCAATCTTCCGCCAGCACTATTCCCTTTTTCACCAAGTTTTTTTGCTTCTTCATTAGCGAGAGCACGATGTCGATTTTGCCTGTGCATACCGTAATGGTGGAATTTGCCACATAGCGGTATACACGTTTGCTGGATACATAGTCGGAAGTGAATTTGTCGGAAATACCCGGAGCGTCTGAGGATATTTCGGAATCTTCTATACCGCCTGCCTTAAGAAAGGAGACTATAGAGGCGTTGTGGGATTCGATTTGAGAATAAACAACGCTGAGGTCGTCCCCTGCCACAGTGTATTTGAGAGGCCAGATCACCTTGTCAGCGGGAAGCTCACGCTCGCAAAGCCCGCGAACGCTTACCGAACGCTGAAGAGAGCCGATTACTTTTACAGCGGAAGGGATGCAAAGTCCCATAACGATGAGGCCTGCCATTATGGCCAGGCCTGCCAAAAAATTACCTTTGTTTTCCATAACAACAAAGGTAGTCAATAAATTCGTATTTTTGCACCGCAATGAAGCCTATCCTATATATCTTGCTGCTCTTTGCAGTCCTTTTTCCGACAAACGCTCAAGTCAGGGACAGCAGCAAAATATGCAAAACGCCCGTGACAATGGAATTGGGCAGACACTTGGAACTCGGCAGGGCCATAGGTATCGGTGTCGTTTTTACTGCCGGAGCCATAGGTGTGGACTGGGGCTTCTACCATGATAATATCAATACCCCTATAAAGGACTTTGCGGATAATCTTCGTGCAAAATACGGCTATTGGCCTATTGACGATGTGCTTCAATATGCTCCTTCAGCAGTCTATATGGGGCTCGGCGCCATGAATATGGGAAATCTCCGCTTTACTGAGCATATTGCGGTTGCAACCACTGCCTGGCTTACGATGGGCGTTTTGGTAAACTCGCTCAAGTATATAATTGCGGATATGCGCCCCGATGAAACAACGCGCAATTCCTTTCCTTCCGGCCACACGGCCACGGCCTTTATGGGAGCGGAGTTAATAAGAATCGAATATGGCCCCTGGTGGGGAGCCGGAGCCTACACATTGGCCACAGGAGTGGCTCTGATGCGCCTCTATAACGGCCGTCATTGGGCCAACGACTTATTGGGAGGAGCTACCATAGGCATATTCTCCGCCCACATAGGATATATGATGCTGCCTTTGGAGAGGAAATGGTTCCGCATCAAGACTCGCGAAGAGTCGGGCCGCGAAACTTCGCTTGTAATTCTGCCTTTCGCCGGAAGCAATAATACCTTGGGGCTGTCGCTTGCTATGGAGTTTTAAGGGAGAGGATTAAAAGAATATCTCAACATCCCTTGCGCTTACTGGATTGCCGCCTAAAATGAGCAGGCGCTCCACCACGTTGCGCAGTTCGCGTATATTTCCCGGCCATTTGCGCTCCTGCAAAGCCTTTATGGCCTCTGGGGTGAAGGGAACAGGGCTTCTGCCGTTTTCGGAACTTATCTGAGCGACAAAATAATCTACCAATTCAGGAATATCTTCCTTGCGCTCTTCCAATGTAGGCACCTTTATAAGAATGACGCTGATACGGTGGTACAGGTCTTCGCGGAAATTCCCCTTCTCTATTTCTTCCAAAATATTCTTGTTGGTGGCGGCTATAACCCTCACATCCACTTGAATATCTTTATCTGAGCCTACGCGCGACAGCTTCTTTTCTTGAAGCACGCGAAGCACTTTGGCTTGAGCGGCAAGAGACATGTCGCCTATTTCGTCGAGAAAGAGCGTGCCTCCGTCCGCCTGCTCGAATTTACCCTTGTGCTGCCTTATGGCAGAGGTGAACGAGCCCTTTTCGTGGCCGAAGAGTTCGCTTTCGATAAGTTCTGAAGGAATTGCGGCGCAATTTACCTCTATGTAAGGCATGGCGCTGCGATTGCTGAGGGCATGCAGGCTGCGGGCAACCAATTCTTTTCCTGTACCGTTCGCTCCGGTAATAAGTACGCGGGCATCGGTTGGGGCTACTTTGTCTATAATTTCACGGATATGCTGAAGCGCAGCGCCGGAGCCTATCATCTCCCCGCCATAAACCTTCTTTTTAAGCACCCTGTTGTCTTTCACCAAATTGGTGCGCTCCCCTGCATTCTTTACCGTAATGAGGAGGCGGTTTAAATCCAAAGGTTTTTGTATGAAATCGAATGCACCCTTTTTGATGCATTCCACGGCGGTATCGATGTCTCCGTGTCCCGAAATCATCACCATTGCGGAGTCTATGCCCTTGCCTACTACAAAATCTAATACCTCCACCCCATCCTTTCCCGGCATCTTGATGTCGCAGAAAATAACATCGTAATACTCTTTCTCTATCATCTCTTCTGCAATAAGGCCGTCCTCCGCCGCATCCACCTCGTAGCCTTCATCGCCAAGTATCTCTTTCAGGGAATTGCGTATCGCTTTTTCGTCGTCTACTACTAATATTTTCATAACTTCACAAATATCGCAAAATTCCCGCCAACTTGCTTGATTTTACGCGAAATTATCAAGAACTTTGTAAATTAATGGCTATGATTCCGCAGGAAACTGTACAACAAATCCTTGACACCGCACAAATAGTTGATGTGGTGAGTGATTTTGTGTCTCTTAAAAAGCGCGGCTCAAGCTATGTTGCCTGCTGCCCTTTCCACAACGAAAAAACCCCCTCTTTTTATGTTACTCCCTCAAAAGGCATCTTTAAATGCTTCGGCTGCGGAAAGGCCGGAACCGCCGTGGGATTCGTAATGGAGCACGAGCATTGCAGTTATGTGGAAGCCCTCAGGTATTTAGCTAAGAAATATCATATCGAAATAGTGGAGGAAGAACTTACGCCGGAAGAAATAATGCGCCGTCAACGCCATGAAAGCCTGCTTTTGGCAAGCGAGTTCGCGCATAAGTTTTTTGTGGAGCGCTTGAAAAGCGGCGAGGGGAAAGCTGTGGGTTTGGCTTATTTCAAAAGTCGGGGATTGGAAGATGAAACCATAGCGAAATTCGGCCTCGGCTGGGCTCCTTCGGGGAAAGATGAGTTTTTGAAGGCTGCGCATGCGGCAGGCTATAAAGACGAATATCTTATAGATGCCGGACTAATTTCAGAACGCGAGGACGGCACCCTGGCGGATAAATTCCGCGAGAGGGTGATGTTCCCCATACACTCGCTGAGCGGACGCGTAATAGCATTCAGCGGAAGAGCTCTCCGCAGCGACAATCCTGCCAAATATATGAACTCGCCGGACACCCCCATTTATACCAAAAGCAATATACTTTTCGGCATTTGGCACGCCAAAGGCGAAATGGCGAAAAAAGGCAAGTGCATTGTGGTGGAGGGGAATCTTGACCTGGTAATGCTGCATCAGCTTGGCTTGCAAAATGTTGTGGCTCCCTGCGGAACAGCTTTAACAGTGCAGCAAGTACGCCAAATACGCAAATTCACCGATAACATCAGTCTGATGTTTGACGGAGACAATGCCGGCATCGAGGCGGCATTGCGTGCAATAGACATGACTTTGTACGAGGGCATGAATGTAAGCGTGGTCAGGCTCCCTGAAGGAGAAGACCCCGATTCTTTTGCCCGCAAGCACAGTTTGGAAGAATTCGAAACTTTTATTTCGCAGAATGAGCAGGATTTCCTTAGTTTCAAATCGGATATTCTTTTGAAGGATGCCGGCAGCGACCCTCTTAAAAGAGCAACTCTCATCAACGACATTGCCGATACCATAGCCCGCATTCCGGATGCTGTAAAGCGTTCCATCTCAATAAATTCCGCCGCCGAAAAATTCAAGGTGGAGACGGATGCGATTTCCGGAAGAGTGGAAAAAACCAGACGAAAACTGCTGGAAGAGGAGCGCAGGGAGAGGGAGCGTGAAAAAAGACGTTACCGGTCGGGAGATGATGCCCCCTATATTCCTGAGCCGGATTATGGAGAACTGCCCCCCGAAACAATCGAAGGATACAAACCCGAAAACAGGATACTTGCTCCCGTGGAAGAAGAAATCCTGAATTTCCTGCTCTCCCACGGCACCGACCTGCTCGAATTTCCCGCTCACAGCGAAGAGGCCAAGGAATTCAATTCCAAAGGGATAAGCGTTACCGAATTCATAAGCGACTTTCTTGACCTGCATGGTTTTGAATTGGAAAATTCCGGCTACAAAGAAGTGTATGATGCCTATCTGCAAGGCTATGATGCAGGATACGAACAGGATGAAATCGTGCGCAGAATGCTCGACTCTCCTAACCGTACCATAGCCGTGCTTACGGCACAATTCAGTATACAAAAACATAAGCTGACCGTACAGGACCTCGAAAAAAGTCTTACCGCCAAGGTATCATGGCTGGCGAACTATGTGCCCAAAACCATGTACACCTACATAATCAAACGCGACGAAAAAAAGATTAAAGACCTCCGTAAAAGTCTTGTCGGCCTTTCCGGAGAAGAAACCCTACTTGTGCTCACTAAAATAAAGACGATTCAAGAAGAGCAAAATAAATTAAAGAAAAAGATTCTCGAAAAAAATGAATAATCAAGCAAACTTTGCACGCACACTCGTAACCTGCGCCCTGCCCTATGCAAACGGGCCGATTCATATAGGACATTTGGCCGGAGTATATGTTCCGGCGGATATTTATGTAAGATACCTCCGCATGCGCGGAAAGGATGTGCTATTTATATGCGGAAGCGACGAGCACGGCGTACCCATCACCATCAAGGCGCGCTCCGAAGGCTGCTCACCGCAGGATATAGTTGACCATTATCATAAAATCATAAAAGATTCCTTCGCGGGGATGGGAATCAATTTCGATATTTATTCCCGCACCACCTCCAAGCTGCACGCCGAAACCGCATCCGACTTCTTCAAGAAGCTCTATGATGAGGGCAAATTCATAAGCATGGAAAGCGAGCAGTATTACGATACAGATGCGGGAAGTTTCCTTGCTGACCGCTATATAGTGGGCAGCTGTCCCAAATGCGGTCATGAAGGCGCATATGGCGACCAATGCGAGAATTGCGGCAGCACCCTCAGTCCGGAAGAACTCATAAATCCGGTTTCGAGGCTCAGCGGAACGACACCCGTAAAGAAAAAGACCACACATTGGTATTTGCCTCTTGACAAATATCAGGACTGGCTCTCAAGTTGGATATTGGATGGCCACCAAGAATGGCGCAGCAATGTATACGGACAATGCAAGAGCTGGCTCGACAGCGGACTTCAGCCTAGAGCAGTCAGCCGCGACCTCGACTGGGGCGTGCCTCTTCCTATTCCCGAAACAAAAGGAAAGGTGCTATATGTATGGTTTGATGCCCCGATAGGCTATATTTCCAATACCAAAGAACTTCTCCCCTATTCTTGGGAGAAATGGTGGAAGCAGGAAGACACCCGCTTGGTGCACTTTATAGGCAAAGACAATATCGTTTTCCATTGCATAGTGTTCCCGAGCATGCTCAAGGCTCACGGAGAATACATTCTGCCTGATAATGTGCCTGCAAATGAATTCCTTAATTTAGAGGGAGATAAAATCAGCACCTCACGCAATTGGGCGGTTTGGGCTCACGAATATCTGCGCGACTTCCCCGGCAAGGCGGACGTAATGCGCTATGTGCTTACCGCCAATGCTCCCGAAACCAAGGACAATGACTTTTCGTGGAAGGAATTCCAGATGCGCAATAATTCGGAGCTCGCCGCCATCTTCGGCAATTTCGTAAACCGGGCCATAGTGCTGACTCACAAATACTTCGAAGGCAAGGTTCCTGCCTGCGGCGAACTGCTTGAGATGGATAAAGCGGCCTTTGCCGAAATTAAGGCTCTTCGGGATTCGTTAGAGGACAATCTCGATAATTTCCGCTTCCGCGATGCCCTCAAGGATGCTATGGGCATAGCCAGGGTAGGGAATAAATATATAAGCGATGCGGAGCCTTGGAAAACCTCCAAAAGCGATATGGAGCGCACCGGCACAATACTCAATGTTTGCCTGCAGATTTGCGCCGACCTTGCAATAGCGTTCGAGCCTTTCACTCCCGATGCAGCGGAGCGCCTGCGCAAGATGCTGCGCGCAGGCATTTTTACAGGAAAGGACTATCGCAAAGGCGAGGAGGAATGTGAAACCTCCATTAAAGGCAGTGAGGAGCTTGTGCTTGAATGGGATATGCTCGGCGGGGAAAGCATTTTACCGGAAGGATGGCAGATAGCGCCCGCTGAATTGCTTTTCGAAAAGATAGAAGACAGCGCGATAGACACTCAGTTGGATAGGCTTGCGAAAATCAGGGCCGAAAACGAAGCCGCTGAAAAGGGTGCATAGGCAAAAGCCGCTGAAAAGCTATGACGCCACCTCGCAAAGGAATTTGATGCGCACGAGCCGTATTTCCAGCTCCTCACAATTGCCGGAAAGGGCGTCAATGGCATCGGAAAGACTGTCCGAAGCAGCCTCGTTGCGGAAATAATCGTAAATTTCCTCTTCTATTTCTTCATCGATATTATCTTTTATGAAATAGTCGAGATTGAGTTTGGTGCCGGTGGAAACTATGGTTTCTATCTCTCTCATAAGCTCATCCATATCTATTCCAAGCATAGCGGCGATATCGTCCAAATCCATGCGGCGGTCTATGCTTTGAATAATAGAAATCTTATCGGCGCTCTTGTGGGGTGCCGATTTTACCACAAAATCGTCCGGACGCGAAATCTCGTTTTCTTCTACATACTTTTTTATGAGCTCTAAGAACTCTTTGCCGAATTTACGGGCCTTGCCTTCCCCTACTCCCTGACACTTCTGAAGTTCCTCGTAAGTTATCGGATATAATATTGTCATATCGGAGAGGGCGGGGTCACCGAAGATAATCCACGGCTGGAGCCCGAGCTTGTGCGACATTGCCTTGCGGAGGTCTTTCAGCATTGACAGAAGGACGGTATCGCCTCCTCCGGAGCCGCTTACGGCCGCCCTTTCAGTAGCAACATCATCGTCATCATCATCGTCCGAGTCGCCGTCGGCAAATTCGGCATCTCTAACGAGTTCTATTCCCCAGGGTTTCTTGAAAAATTCCTCGCCTTTTTCGGTAATGTAGATGAGGCCGTAGCTTTCTATTTCTTTGCCGAGCAAATGACCAATCAGCCCTTGATGCATTACGGCTAACCAATGTTTTATGTCCTTATCCTTCCCTTTGCCGAAGAATGGTGATTCGTCGTGTTTGTAGCTCTTGATAAGCGCGTTGACCTGGCCTGCCAGAATACCGGCAAGGTGTTCCATCTTGAAGTGTTCGGGAAGACTCTTGATGAGTTCCATAACCAGCAAGAGGTCTTTTTCTCCGGCGAATTTCGGCTTGGGATACAGACAGTTGTCGCAACTGCCGCAATTTGGTTGGGGATAATCTTCACCGAAGTAACCGAGAAGGAGTTTACGGCGGCATTGACCGCTTTCGGCATAAGCAACAACCTCATTCAGGAGCTGCTTGCCTATTTCCTGCTCGCTTATGGGCTTGCCCTGCATAAACTTCTCCAACTTCTGAATATCCTTATACCTGTAGTAAGCTATGCATAGGCCTTCTTTGCCGTCACGTCCGGCGCGTCCCGTTTCTTGGTAATAACTCTCGATGCTCTTGGGAATGTCGTAATGGATTACGAAGCGCACATCTGGCTTGTCTATACCCATGCCGAAGGCGATTGTGGCCACAATCACATCGATTTCTTCCATAAGGAACTTATCTTGATTCTCGGTCCTTATCTTCGCATCCAGCCCCGCATGGTAAGGTAGGGCCTTTATGCCGTTGATGCACAGAAAACTCGCCATCTCTTCCACCTTTTTGCGGCTGAGGCAATAGATAATGCCGGATTTGCCGCTATTGGAGTGGATAAATTTAACGATGTCTTTGTCCGCTTCCACCTTTGGACGAAGTTCGTAATACAGATTCGGTCGATTGAAAGAAGATTTAAAGACTTTGGCATTAGGGATGCCGAGATTCTTGAGAATATCGTTCTGTACTTTTGGGGTGGCGGTGGCTGTCAGCGCTATTATGGGCGCACGGCCTATAGTTTCCACAAGATTGCGGATATGGCGATACTCCGGACGGAAGTCGTGCCCCCATTCGGAGATGCAGTGGGCCTCATCAACCGCATAAAAAGATATTTTAATCTCGCGCAGCAGAGCCACGTTTTCTGCTTTGGTGAGGGACTCGGGAGCCACATACAGAATTTTTGTGCGTCCTGAGAGCAGGTCCGAGCGGACTTCCTCTATCTGAGCCTTATTCAGACTCGAATTCAGGAAATGCGCTATACTCTCATTTTCGCTCACGAAGCCCCGGAGGACATCCACCTGGTTCTTCATGAGCGCGATGAGAGGAGAAATCACTATGGCCGTACCCTCAAGGATGAGGGCCGGAAGCTGATAACACAAAGACTTGCCCCCTCCGGTCGGCATAAGCACAAAGGCATCACCTCCGTTCAGGAGATGATTTATAATCTTTTCCTGATCGCCTTTGAACTTGTCGTACCCGAAAAATTCTTTGAGGGTCTTATGTGTTTCAGCTGAATAGTCCATTTAGTCTAATGAATGAATTGCCAAACCGGAACGGAGCTTGGGCTCGAACCAGGTAGTCTTGGGAGGCATTATGTTGCCGCTATCGGCTATGTTCATAAGCTGCTCCATGCTAACAGGATAGAGGGCGAAAGCAACCTGCATTTCACCGCTGTCAACCCTGCGCTCAAGTTCCCCGAGCCCGCGGATACCGCCGACGAAATCTATTCGATTGTCGGTGCGGAGGTCCTTGATGCCCAAGAGCTTATCGAGAACATGATTGCTTAAGATGGTTACATCCAACACCCCTATCGGGTCGTCATCGTCGTAACGGCCGGGCTTGGCCTGCAAACTATACCAACGGCCGCCGAGGTACATGCCGAACTCGTGTAGTTTGGAGGGGCGGAAAATTTCGGTGCCGCGGTCTTCAAGTACGAAGTCGGTCTTGAGAGCCTGCTTAAACTCTTCGGGGCTCAGACCGTTGAGGTCTTTCACAACGCGGTTGTAATCGAAAATCTTGAGCTGGCTGGCGGGGAAACACACCGTCATAAAGAAGTTGTACTCCTCGTTACCGGTGTGATGCGGATTCTTTGTGCGTTTTTCCGCTCCCACAAGGGCGGCAGCCGCTGTGCGGTGATGGCCATCCGCCACATAGAAGGCATCCACCTCATTGGTGAAAATCCAAGTTATGCGTTCGATGGTCTCCTGCTCGGTAATAGGCCAGAAACGATGCCGGAATTTATTTTCGTCCACAAAGTCGTATTCCGGCTTGCCGGAAGATGCCTTGGCTACTATGTCGTTGAGCTCGGAATTGTCTTTATAGGCAAAGAATACGGGCTCTATATTGGCATTCTGGATGCGCACATGAATCATGCGGTCTTTCTCTTTGTCTTTGCGGGTCAGCTCGTGCTTTTTGATTTTGCCTGAGGCATAGTCATCGGTATGCGCGCATAAAACAAGACCGTATTGGGTGCGGCTTTCCATGCTTTGCGCATATACGTAATAACATTCCTTGGAATCGCGCTTAAGCCATCCCTTGGTCTGCCATTCCTTGAAATTCTTTACTGCCTGCTCATACACGCGCTCGTCGTGTTCGTCGAGCATGGGGCAGAAATCGATTTCGGGTTTGGTTATATGCAGGAGACTCTTTTCTCCCGCCATGGCCTTTGCCTCTTCCGAATTAAGCACATCATACGGAGGCGCCGCCACCTCTGTTATAATGTCTTTGGGAGGACGTATGGCCGCAAAAGGTTTTACTCTTACCATTTGTTCACCTGAAATTTGTTGTTACCTGTTGCAAAAAAGTCAGCAATCTGCCTTGCAGCGGCCAAGCCTGCATTGATATTGGCCTCTGCGGTTTGAGCGCCCATTTTTTTGGGAGTTGCGAAAACGCGATTGCCGAATTTTTCTTTGAGAAGTTCGTAATTGTCGGGAGCAATATCTGTAGCATATTTGAGGTCTTGACGCTCCTCAAAAGCCTTTGCAAGGCCTTCTTCATCAATCACTTCCTTACGTGCCGCATTTATTATGCAGGCGCCCTTAGGCATGCCCATAAGAAGTTCGTAACCTATGCTTTTTATGGTTTCCGGCTTAGCGGGCATGTGAAGAGCGACGAAGTCGCAATTCTTATATAATTCTTCTGTGCTGCTGACGGGCTCTCCGCCTAAGGCTCTTACTTTTTCGGGGGTGTAATGAGGGTCTGCAAACACCTGCATTCCAAGACCCTTGGCTTTTTCGCATACGAGCCTGCCTATATTGCCAAAACCATGTATGCCAAGTTTTTTACCCATCACTTCGGTACCGGTGCTTGGGTTGAACTGATTGCGGGACATGAAAATCATCATGGCTATGACAAGTTCTGCCACAGCGTTGGAGTTTTGGCCCGGAGTGTTCATTACCACAACTTTGCGTGCGGAAGCAGCTTGAAGGTCTACATTGTCGACACCTGCGCCTGCGCGCACCACAATCTTTAGATTGTGAGCTGCTTCCAGCAGCTCTGTGTCGACCTTGTCGCTGCGGATAATGAGGGCATCGTAGGGAGCCACCGCCTTCACGAAATCGGCCTGCGCGGCATATTTCTCAAGGGTATCTACCTGATGACCGGCATCAGTAAGGATTTTTTTAATTCCTTCTACTGCCACGGCAGCAAACGGCTTTTGTGTTGCTATGAGAACCTTCATATCTTACTTCTTTAAGTTTTCAAAATCCTGCATGGCCTTTACAAGAGCCTCTACATCCTCTTGAGAGCATGCGTTATACAGGGATGCGCGGAAACCGCCTACGCTGCGATGGCCCTTGATTCCTATCATGCGGCGCTCTTTGGCAAATGCCATGAACTCATCTGCAAGCTCTTCCTTGCCTTCCGCCATTATAAAGCAAACATTCATGATGGAACGGTCTTCTTTAGCGGCAGTACCGCGGAAGAGACTGTTGCGGTCGATTTCTTTATACAGAGTTTCGGCCTTCTTTAAATTTATTTTGTGCATGGCTTCCACTCCGCCTATACTCTTCACCCACTTGAGAGTCTCGTTCATCACATAAATACTGAATACGGGAGGAGTATTAAACATGGACCCCTTGTCGATATGGGTGCGGTAATCCAGCATGGTGGGGATATAGCGGCTCACCTTTCCAAGACCATCCTTCTTTACAATTACGAATGTCACACCGGCGGGACCTGCATTCTTTTGGGCTCCACCGTAAATGAGCTCGTACTTGCTGACATCAACCGGACGGCTGAGTATGTCTGAGGACATGTCGGCAATCAGGGGAACGGGGGAATCCATATCTTCCTTGATTTCGGTGCCGTAAATCGTATTGTTTGTAGTTATGTGCAGATAATCCACATCTTTGGGAATCTCAAAGCCCTTGGGTATGTAGGAATAGTTTTTATCGGCAGAAGATGCGATAGCATAAGCCTCGCCTATGCCTTTGGCTTCTTTGAGGGCTTTCTTCGCCCATACGCCGGTCTCTAAATAAGCAGCCTTGCGCTCGAGATAATTCATTGCGACGCAAAGGAATTGCAGGCTGGCTCCGCCGCCGAGGAAGAGCACTTCATAATCATCGGGAATATTGAGAAGTTCTTTCCAGAGAGCGCGGGTTTCATCCATTGTGGCATCCCATTCCTTGCTTCGATGGGAGATGGAGAGAAGGGATACGCCTGTTCCCTTAAAATCCTTGATGGCCTCTATGGCTTTGTCGTACGCCACCTGCGGAAGCAGGCACGGGCCGGCATTAAAAACATGAACTTTATTCATTGCTTGAAATTAAATTAAGTGGTTATAAATTATAATTTTTTTGGTAAAATTTTCTAAAAACTATATGCTCTTATCTGAATTCTCTTTAAAGGTAACACTTTTTTTTAATTTTTTAACAATTTTATCGTGTAAACTTAAAGGGATTTCCACTTCTATGCTGCAATGCTCCGAAAACTCGCGGTTTTTAGCGGTGAGACCCTGCGCCTTGATAAAAGACTCAACCATCGGCATATTCTCGTAAGTAAACTCAATCTGCCTCCATACCGTAGCGGTCTTCTCAACCCTTTCGGCATTCGCAATGGCATCGGCCGCCGCACTTCGGTAGGCATTTATAAGACCGGGCACCCCAAGCAGTATCCCTCCGAAATAGCGCACTACAGCCACCAATATATTGCTCAGTCCCGCTGAATCTATCTGCCCGAGTATAGGACGGCCCGCAGTTCCCGAAGGCTCCCCGTCATCATTCGCCCTCCACTTTCCCTGAGCTTTCCCGAAAGTGAAAATGCGATAAGCATAACACACATGACGAGCCCCATGATGCTTGGCGGTCAATTCTTTAATAAGCGCTTTTACCTCTTCCTCGGAAGAAACAGGATAGGCATAGGCTATAAAGCGGCTACCCTTATCTTTAAACAGACCCTGGGACTCGTTGGAAATGCTGATGAATTTATCTTTCACTTGATTTATCAAATTTAACAAAATTTCTTGTATATTCGCAATATGTTTTACAAGTATCGCGTAACTCTCGAGGGGATAAAAGGTTTCTATCGTTTATACGTGGTAAGCGGTTCCAACACCCTCTATCTGTTCCATAAGCAGCTTCGTTCCGATTTGGAATTTCCTCAGGACCAGCCTATTCTATTCAAGGCCTTGGACAAAGATAGCAATGTGGTTGCCCGCTATGCCCTAATTGATGTGGGCTTTAAGGCCGTGGACGAAGTGAGCATAGAAGACACCATCAAGGCAGGCGTCACAAGTTTTGTGTATTTCTATGATGTGCAGTCCAAGAAAAGCGTGAATATCTGCCTCGAAGGGGTTACGGAGGAAAAAGTTGCGCGGCCCACCGTAAAAGAAAGCAAGGGTCCTCTGCCCATAGAATTCGAGAACGGCTACGTGGCCTTTGAAGACCTTCCCGAAGATAAAAAGAGGCTCCCGCTTAGTGATGAAGACTCCGAAGATGATGATATGGATGATTTCGACCTGGAGGAGGAGGAAGATGATGAGAAAGAAGATGAAGAAGAGATAGTCTACGACGAAAAAGAATAAAAAATCCCCGCCCTTTTTGATGTTCACATCATTTCCGGACGGGGATAATTATTTATAATAAAATATTATTCTTCAACTTCTTCTTCGGGCTCAACAAAAGGAGAAACCTTGCAAACCTGCACATCGAAGATAAGCGTTTGGTTGGGGCCTATTTCCTGAGGAGCGCGCTCACCGTAACCGAGTTCTGCGGGAACAAAGAGTTTAATCTTGCCGCCTTCGCCCACGAGTTTCATGCCTTCCTGCCAACCCTTTACCACGCGGTCGAGGGTAAAGCGTACGGAATCGGCATCGGACTTAACCTCATCGAATACAGTGCCGTCGAGAAGAGTGCCCGTGTAACGTACCCATACGGTGTCCTTATCGGATGTGGCCTGGAGTTCACCACCCTGTTCCTCAATAATATATTGAAGACCGCTGTCGGTAGTTTGTACGCCCTCTTTAGTCTTATTCTTGGCAAGGAATTTTTCTCCCTTCTCCTTATTGACAAGAAGAGCATAATTGCGGCGCATCTCTAAATAATCGTTGAAAAGACGATTCATCTCATTGGGATCTATCTTGAATTGTTTACCGAATTCATCATCGCGGAAATTTCCCTTGGCTTTCATAAAGTCGTTCATACCCTTCTTTATTTGGGCATAACTGAGGTCGCCAAAGTCGTAACCCTTGATAAATGAGCCGAAGTTCACGCCCACGAGGTAGGCAACTGAATCCCTTAAGCTCTTGGAAGCCACAAAGTCTTTTGCGGTCTTAGGAGCTTCGACTACTTCTTCTGTAGTTGTGCCCTCTGCCTCCGGAGCCTCTGTCTGCCCTTTGGGCTGACAAGCCAAAACCGCGAGACCCAAAACGAGGGCTGCAAAAAATTTGATGTTTTTCATTGTTTTGTTTTTATTGATTTTTAAAAAGTTGCTATAATTCCCATGCAAGGGCGGATGCGCCGAGTATAGCTGCATCGGATTCCTTGAGTTGGGAGAAAAGTATCTTTATCTTGCCTCTCCAAAGAGGAAGCAAGTTTTCGTTCATTGCCTTTAGCGTAGGTTCATAAAGGAACTCTTTAGCCTTTGCCAAACCACCGAAAAGCACTATGGCTTCGGGGGCGGAGAATTGTACGAAGTCAGCAAGTTTTTCGCCGAGAATGCGTCCTGTATAATTGAAGATGCGCTTTGCCATCTTGTCACCCTCTTTGGCCGCCTGATATACATCTTTGGAGCTTATTTCCTGAATATCGCGCAGTAGTGTGGGTTCATCGGGATTCATTTCCAACCACTCGCGGGCGGTACGAGCCACACCTACAGCAGAGCAATAAGCCTCAAGACAGCCGTACTTGCCGCAACCGCACAAACGACCGTTATGACGCACGGCGCAATTGTGGCCCAATTCTCCTGCAAAACCATCGAATCCGTATACCACATGCCCGTTAATCACTATGCCTGAACCAACGCCTGTGCCGAGTGTTATCATTATGAAATCTTTCATACCCTTAGCGACACCATAGGTCATTTCGCCCATAGCCGCTGCATTGGCATCATTGGTAAGAGCTACGGGAATGCCGCCGCACTCGAGCGAAAGCATATTGGCAAAATCCACACTGCCGTTGGCAGCCCATGGAAGATTAGGAGCGAAAGCGATTTCACCCGTATAATAATTGCCGTTAGGAGCGCCTACGCCTATGCCGCGGATTTGACCATGCTTGCCGGCTTGGGCAACGAGCTTGATTACTCCCTGGGCCAATTCTTTTACGATTACATTGGGATCCGTGCTGTTGTTTGCTTTGATAACGCTTTGGACAAGCACCTGGCCCCTTGCATCCACCACGCCGAGCTTTGTACTTTGGCCCCCTATATCTATACCTACTACATAGTCTTTTTTCATTCTCTCTTATGCTTTAGCTTTTTTAACCTTGCTGCCGGCCACTGCAAACCACAATATATATACCAGAGCTATAACAATTACCCAATAACTGATTATATAGGAGCTTTTATCTGCAATAAAGTTTTGCAGGAGCGGAAGTATGCCGCCGCCTACCACCATCACCATGAATATGCCGGAAGCCTGCGCAGTGCTTTTGCCCAAGCCCTCAACGGCCAGATTGAAGATGGAACCCCACATAACCGAAGTGCAAAGACCGCAAAGCACTAAAAGAAGCGCAGTGAGCGGAACCGTAACCATGCTGAAGCCGCTGCCCGTGAATGCCGGGAATTTGGTCTGAATTTCGGGCTTTACAAATATGGCGGCAATAACGAGGAGTATTGCAACAGTGGAAACAACAGTGAGTTGCACCTTGCTGGAAACCTTGCCGCTGATAACGCTGCTGATTAGACGTCCTATGAGCATCAGGAACCAATATGTTCCGGCAACAAAGCCTGCAATAGTTACCGCAGTGGCCGGATCAAGACCTGCACCCTTAACGGGGTCGGAAAGATAGAAATTAAGCGTACCGGGGATACCCACCTCAACGCCCACATAAAGGAAGATTGCAATGATTCCATAAACAAAATGGCTGTAGCGCATGGGACTCACGGCCTCGCCTTGTTCCTGAGTTTCGGGATCTTCTATGGGGATGAAAAGGAGGATTATAAAAGCGAGAGCAAAAATGCCCATGGCTATATAAAGCACCGGATAAACATCCTTGATGACGGTATCGGCCGTAAGGCTGCCAATCATCGCTCCTACTAACATCGGAGTCAGGGTGGCCATCAAAGAATTGAATGAGCCGCCTATCTGCACATATTGATTGCCCCTGTTTCCGCCGCCGCCGAGAAGGGTGAGCATGGGATTCACAACCGTGTTGAGGATGCAAACCGAGAAGCCGCTGATGAAGGCTCCGAGCAGATAGATGATGAAGTTGCTTGGGAAGGATGCAGCAATTCCGGAGAGAAGCTGAACGAACACTCCTATAAGACCGAGCGCAATACCCACCAAGGCCGTGCGCTTGTAGCCGTATCTCTTGATCATGTTACCCGCAGGTATGCCCATGAAGAGATAAGCCAGGAAGTTCATCATATTTCCCATCATGCCTAAGGCGTTGGAACCTGCTATCTGAGGCTGCATCTTCCAAATATTGCCTATCGGCGCAGCAAGGTTCGTCACGAAAGAAATCATGCCGAACAGAAATATCATGGTAATTATACCAACGATATTATTACTTTTTTTAACCATAAAGCTGTTATTAATTAAATTGATTCTATATTCTTTTCGTTAAGCAAGGCCTTGCCTTCGGGGGTATAGGCGTAGTCTATGCGGTCGGCATAGGCCTTTTCCACCTTGCCGCGCACTATCTTTGCGGTGCTGTTTACAAGACCGTTCTGCTCTGTCCAGGGCTCAGGGCAGATAATAAGCGCTGCAGGAAGCCATTTTTCGGGGAAGGCGCCCTCGTGCTTACCGCCCTTGCGGTAGGTGTCTGTTTCGGTCTGTATCTTTTCGAGCATGGCTATTTTTCCCTCACGCGTTTCCGGATCCAAATCAGGATGCTCCTTTTTAAGCCAGGTGCGCAGCAATTCGCGATTGGGAACCAAAAGCGCAACGGTATAGGGCTTTTGATTATTGTGAATAATCACCTGATCGATAAATTTGCTTACGCTGGTAAGATTGTCCTCATAACCTTCGGGAGAATATTTATCGCCGTCTGCTGCGATGAGAAGGCTCTTGAAGCGGCCCGTCACATACAAATAGCGCCTGTTTTCGGGATAAAGATAACCGCGATCGCCGGTATAGAGCCAGCCGTCAATAACTGTCTTTGCGGTGGCCTCGGGGTTTTTCCAATAGCCGGCCATGACATTTTCGCCGCGTATTACTATTTCGCCTGTAACTCCGTCGGGAACCTCGTTGTGGTCTTCGTCACAAATCTTTATGTCCATCGGCACAACTGTGCGGCCCGAGCTGCCGAAAATGGCGTGGCCCTCGGAATTGGCGCAAATAATGGGGGTCGCCTCGCTGAGGCCATAGCCTTGAAATACGGGAACGCCTATGGCATTGAACCACTTTTGAAGTTCTATGTCCAAAAGGGCTCCTCCGCCGACAAACATACGCATGTTGGGACCGAATGCTCCTTCGCGCACGGTCTTGAACATCTTTTTATCAAGGAAATTGATAATGGGCTTTTTCCAGAAATGCTTTATCCAAGGCTTGCCCGCGTTATGGTATTCGCGGTAATAACTCATTGCGAGTTTTACGCCCCAATTAAATAGCTTCTCCACCTTTTCGCCTTTAGCCTTTACTGCAGCCTCGATAGCTTTCTTGAAACTGCGTGAAAGAGCCGGCACGCTGAGCATCACATAAGGCTTTGTGTCCTTGATGGCTCCCGGAATGTTGCGGAGAGTTGCCATCTGGGTTTTGCCAACAGGCACGGTAGCTATGCTTCCTCCGTAAAACATCATGGTATAGAAACCCGCCACATGAGCGAAGCAATGGTCCAAAGGAAGGATTATAAGCATGGTCTTGCCCTCCGGAATGCCGATAACACTGCTGCCCTGTTCCACATTTGCGGTATAATTGCGATGAGTAAGGAGAATACCCTTCGGGTCGGCGGTGGTGCCGGAAGTATAGGAAATGTTTGCATAGTCTTCCGGACCGATGGTTGCTATCCGCTTTTCCAACTCCCCGGAATTCTCCTTAAGGAATTTCACTCCCATCTTGCGGAGCTCGTCTATACTCATTTCGCCTTCCTGCAATTCTAATTTATCCAGCACAATCACCTTGCGAACCGCCTTGCATTGCTTGATTATCCGGCGGATTTTGGGAAGCTCGTTTTCCGATGCCACAATATACACCGAATCCGAATGATTTATGCGGAACGAAAGATCAACGTCTGACTCCAATTTATAGGAAAGGGGCACATTCACTCCTCCTGCATAGAGGATACCCAGTTCTGACATCACCCAAAGATTGCGGGCTTCTGAAAGCAAAGACACTCTTTCTCCCTTTTGAAGACCGAGCGCCATAAAGCCGGCGGCCAGTATGCGGCCTTCATCTCGAGTTTGTTTGTATGTAGTTTCAGTCCAAACGCCATCCACCTTCTCGCGAAGATAGGTTTTGTCGGCGTACTTTTTAGTATACTTCTCTACAAAATCAATTATTGTAGGTTTTTTTTTAGTTGCCATAATATTTATAAATGAGATTTAGGATTAGGTTCTTTTTTGTTTGAAAACAGGCCATAGAGCTGGGCATCTATCATTGAAGTCACCTTTTCGAAATCTTCGGGACGATTGCCGAACTTTACCTTGTCAGCATCAACAATGAGCAGATTGCCCTTGTAGCCGCTTATCCAAGCTTCGTATTTTTCGTTCAGGTTGGTAAGATAGTCTATACGTATGCTGCGCTCGTATTCCCTGCCCCTCTTTTGAATTTGAGAGATGAGATTAGGGATGGTGGAGCGAAGATAAATGAGAAGGTCGGGATGGTCCACAAGCGACATCATAAGAGAAAAAAGGTCGCTGTAGTTTTCAAAGTCCCTGGTGCTCATAAGGCCCATATCGTGCAGGTTGGGGGCAAAGATTTTAGCATCTTCGTAGATGGTGCGGTCTTGAATAATCACATCTTTCGTCCTGGAGATGTCCACCACATCTTTAAAACGCTTATTGAGGAAATAGATTTGGAGATTGAAACTCCAGCGTTCCATATCCTCATAAAAGTCTGCCAAATAAGGGTTGAAGTCTACTGATTCGAACTTCGGAATCCAACCGTAGTGGGCTGCAAGCATCTTTGTGAGCGTGGTTTTGCCGCTGCCGATATTTCCTGATATTGCAATATGCATAATTATTTAGGTTTTCAAATATTCGCCTTTTTATAAATTTGAAACTTACAAATATAAAGAAAATTATTTGAACAGCCCGAAGAGCTCAGCGTCTATCTTATCGGTTATAAGGGCGAAGTCTTCGGGATTATTCTTGAAGTCCAGATTATCGGTTTCGATTATAAGGAGTTTGCCTTTGTAGGAACTTATCCATTCTTCGTAATGACGGTTCAGGCCGCTGAGATATTCAATGCTCATTCCCTGCTCGTAATCGCGTCCGCGTTTTTGTATATTGGACACCAAATGTTCTATGCCGCTGCGAAGGTATATGAGCAGCTCGGGAGGCTTTACCATGCTCATCATTATGCTGTAGAGTTGCATATAGGTCTGGTAGTCGCGCTCACTGAGGTTGCCCATCTCGCGGTTGTTCTCCACAAAGATATGTACGCCCTCCATCAGGGTTCTGTCTTGAATTATGGTTTCCTTGCTCTTGGAAATCGCCAGCAAATCCTTGAAACGCTGAGCCAGAAAGTAGGTTTCCAGATTATAGCTCCAGCGGGGAATATCTTTATAGTAATCTTCCAAATAAGGATTGAAAGTTACCGATTCATACTGGGGTGTCCAGCCATAATGTTTCGAGAGAAGTTCTGTAAGCGTGGTTTTGCCGCTGCCGATATTTCCTGCTACTCCTATATGCATATCTATTTTGTACTTCTATGTACTAAACTTACAAAATTAACATTTCTTTTGTAATTTTGCCAAGTTATTATGGACATTAGACTTTTTACCTGCAACCTTTTCTCCGAGAACAGTTATCTGATCACCACTCAGGATGTCTGCTTGTTGGTTGATCCCGGTTTTTACGGAAAGGGTGAAATTGAGCAGCTGCTCGCCCATCTTGACGGACGTGTTCCCGATGCCATCCTCCTCACTCATTCCCACTTCGACCATACGCTCGGAGTCGTTCCCCTTCAAAAACTATGGCCCGATGTGCCTGTGTATATGAGCCCTGAGGAGGCCGTTGTTCAGGAGCACAATGAAACCTATTGCAAAATCATAGGGATAAAGGATGCTGATTTCTCATTCCGATGGCGCCCTGTTGCCGATGGGGATGTATTGAGTTTCGGCGGTGGGACTGAGCAGGGCGGTGGGACTGAGCAGGGCGGTGATGTTGGAGCCGGACAGGGTGGCGACAGCAAGACCAGGCAGAACGGCTTGCAATTCAAAGTGATAGCCACCCCGGGCCATACTCCCGGCAGCATTTGCTGGTATTGCGAATCCCACGGGGTCATCTTCACGGGAGACACCCTTTTCGCCGATTCAATAGGCCGTACCGACTTGGGGCATGGCGACTATGATGCCGAAATCAAATCCATAATGGAAAAACTCATGGTCCTTCCTGGCTCCACCAAGGTCTACCCCGGACACGGAGGCGCCACCACAATAGGACGCGAACGCACATGCAATCCCTTCCTCGAGCCCTTCAACGAGCCTCTTGACATTCCGGACGACTCGGAGCTCACCGGTATCGAAATCCATCCCGATTTTTAAAATTTAACCGCAACTTGGCATACCTTACCAGCCACCAATCCAATGCAGGCCGTCCCCTGCCTTGCGCAATCTGCCACCAATCCAATGCAAGCCGTCCCCTGCCTTGCGCAATCTGCCACCAATCCAATGCAAGCCATCCCCTGCCTTGCACAATCTGCCACCAATCCAATGCAAGCCATCCCCTGCCTTGCACAATCTGCCAGCCATACAATGCATCCGGTCAGCTGATTCAGAACAAGCCTTACCTTCATCTGCCGAGCGTAAAATGGAAAGTGCTGATAATGAGAAAGATCATTAAACAAGACCAAGCAAATTTCATACTCTTCTTTCATGATTTCGATGATAGTCAGCGAGTTACATTTTACGCTCGAATTGTACGCCTCATGCTTGTTTGCATCTCGTCCCGTCATGTGGCGGGTTTAAGCGATAGAGGGAAAAGCGAAAAAGGCCTAAAACGCTTAGCCATGTGGAGAAAAAGGGTATAAAACAAAAGAAAATTTTATTATGAATAAAGCGGAGAAATACCAAGCTGTTATCAAGCAGATAAATGCACTGCCGGAAACGGGCAGGAAGGAGCGGCTTCAGAAGATAGCGCAGCTGCTTCAAGAGAGCTTCGGCTTCTGGTGGACCGGCTTCTACTTTGTAGAAACGATGCAATGGATAGAAGAAGTGCGTTGCGACGGGAAAGAGGAGGAGCAGGGCGGAAAAGGACAGTGGATAGAAGAAGTGCGCTGCGATAGTAAAGAAGAGGAGCCAAGCGGAAAAGGACAGTGGATAGAGGAAGTGCGTTGCACCGGAAAAGAGGAGGCGCAGGGCGGAAAAGGGCAGTGGATAGAAGAAGTGCGTTGCGACGGGAAAGAGGAGGAGTCGGACGGAAAAGGACAGTGGCTGATATTGGGGCCGAATGTCGGTCCTCCGGCCTGTGAAAGAATCAGTTTCGGGAGAGGCGTCTGCGGCACAGCCTGGAAGGAGAGGAAAACGATAATAGTACCGGATGTGGATGAATTCCCCGGACACATCGCCTGCAGCAGCGAGTCCCGTTCCGAAATTGTGGTGCCGGTTTTTATCGACAACGAAGTCGCGGGAGTTTTGGACATCGACAGCCGCAAACTTGCCGCCTTTGATGAAACAGATGCAGAATGGCTGCAGCAAATAGTGGGCGGCATCAGATAACGTCGGCAAGCGGTTTCAATGTATCCAAATCGACAAAGTCCACTATTCCCCCATAGGTTGCGAGCATGGTTTTTTGTTCTTCATCAAGTTCTTCTTCAGGCATTTTGGAAACCTTTGAACAAAGCAGTGACATCATAACCTTATGCTTTAATCCAAGACGGCTGTAATCGATTCCTCCCCGCAGATGGAATATCTTCGTTTCATCATAAAGATGCGGAGGAATCTGTTCCTTAAGAGCATTCCTGATGTTGGTGATATTGACCGGGTTTTCCGGATCGGCCAGGCCTACGGTAGCGACAATGAGTTTCTGATTTTGTGACATACGGCCGACTATTTTCTTTAATCCCATTACTCCGCTTGCATATAAAGCTCCAAGATAGATTATGCGGTCATATTTGGCAATCTCTTTAACATCCTTGTAGTTTATAGCCGCTATGCCTGTCATTTCTTCGAGACGTTCGGCATATCGCTTGGTCGAACCGTGCAGGCTGCCATAAATAATGATGTCCATAAATTCAGATTTATAAATATAAATGCTGTGAATCATTATAAAATATAACGACCGTCAAGCTGACTTAAGACAAGAGAACTTAAGTAAAGATAAGAGGGCTAAGATAAGAGGGATGAAGTAAAGACAACTATAAGGTTTGGCCGCCGATGAATTCACGCATGATGCTGGTGGGAGGAATGGCGGCAATCTCGGATGGCTTGAGTACGTTGACTGGCTCCATAAAGCGTATTAAGGCTTGGGCTTTTTTATAGACAGGGCTTGCTTCTTTAATCTCATAAAGCAAAGGTTCAGCATAATACTTCAGCAGAGGGATGTCATAGAGAGTGGAAGAATTGAACACCACATGGGCATTATTTTCATACGGGAATACATTGCGGGTTTCACCCCTGCGGACACTCGGCCAGCGGAGAATGTTTTCTTCGGGGGAGATGCCTCTTACGCGGCTGTCGCGCACGATTCGGCGGAGGAGCCGTTTGTCGGTGGTGGAACCATGCACCTTTGTGCCTCCTTTAAGGGCGGAAAGGGCTGAGATATAGATATAAAATACTCTGGAGTGATCCACATCGGGAATAAGCGCCGGATTGAGCGCATGAATACCCTCCATAAAGAGTATGTCCGATGGTTCAAGCTTCATTTTGCGTGAAGGGTCATCTAAAATGGGATGACCGGTCTTGAAGTCGAATTTTGGGATTATCACTTCTTTTCCGGCAATCAGGTCATTGAGGTCACTGTTGAGATGTTCAATGTCCATAGCATAAAGACTCTCGAAATCATATTCGCCTTTCTCATCTTTGGGAGTGCGGCTGCGATCTACAAAGTAATTATCCAGTTCTATTACTTTGGGATTGATGCCGAGAACACGGCACTGTTGTGCGATTCTAAGAGAGGATGAGGTCTTGCCGCTCGATGAAGGGCCGGATATCAAAACTATGCGCGATTTTTTTCTGCGCCAGAAAATCTGGTTTGCTATATCGGCATATTTCCTTTCCTGACGAGCCTCGCAAAGGTTTATGAGAGATATAGCCCGTCCTTCCGCCAGCACCTCATTAAGTTTTTGAACGGTATCCACTCCGATGGCGCGGCACCATTCATGATATTCCCTGCGCGCTGCAGTGATTTTATTAACTCTCATCATATAAAATGTCTTTTAAATATTTTCCTGTAATTGAATTCGGATCTTTTGCAAGCTGTTCAGGCGTGCCCTCGGAAATTATATACCCTCCCGCTGCTCCGCCTTCCGGTCCGAGGTCGAAAATATAATCCACGCTTTTGAGCACATCCATATTGTGTTCTATGATTATCACCGTATTGCCCTGATCGACGAGCTTTTGCAAAACGCCTAAAAGCACCTTGATGTCTGCAAAATGCAGGCCCGTGGTGGGTTCATCGAATATATATAGGGTGTTTCCGCTGGCTTTCCGGAAGAGTTCCGCAGCCAACTTCATACGCTGGCTTTCACCTCCGCTCAAGGTTACCGAAGACTGCCCGAGATGAACATAGCCGAGACCTAAATCCACCAGGGCCTTGAGTTTGGGGGCTATGCGCGGATTTGTCTTGAAAAACTCGTAGGCCTCGCTTATCGGCATATCGAGCACATCCGAAATGTTTTTCCCTTTGTAATGTACCGCAAGAGTATCTTCTTTATAGCGCTTTCCTCTGCATTGCTCGCAAATCACGCTTACGCTGGGAAGAAAATTCATCTCTATCACCTTTATACCCGCGCCCTTGCATTCCTCACATCTTCCTCCGCGCACATTGAAAGAAAATCTTCCCGCTTTAAAACCGCGGACTTTGGCATCAGGAGTATCCTCAAAAAGAGCGCGAATATCGTTGAATACTCCGGTAAAGGTGGCGGGATTGCTACGGGGCGTACGGCCTATAGGGCTTTGGTCCACCTCTATAACCTTATCAATGTTCTTAAGCCCTACGATTTCTTTGTAAGGCAGAGGCCGATTGGTGGAACGATAGAATTCAGCTTTGAGAATAGGCATCAGGGTATCGCTTACCAAAGTGCTTTTGCCGCTGCCGCTCACTCCTGCCACTCCTATAAGGCATCCTAAAGGAAAATCGATGTCGATATTTTTCAGATTATTACCGCTTGCACCCCTCAAGCCTAATTTAAGACCGTTGCCTTTCCTTCGCACAGAGGGTATTTCGATGGAGTCTTTTCCGGAAAGATAGCTTATAGTTTCGGAGTCGGCAACGCATTTGGCAGATTCGGCAGCAGCTGTGCCGACGGTAGCATCAGCAGATAAAGCGGAAGCGCCGGCAGCAGTGCTGGCACCGGCATTTATCTTAACGCCGACGGCATCCCCGCAAACTATATCAGCGGGGCCGCTGTAGACAATCTTGCCACCCAAGGCTCCTGCACCCGGGCCGACATCCACTAACCAATCGGCGGAACGTATCGTAGACTCATCATGCTCCACCACTATAACGGTATTGCCTTCGTCCCGAAGATGTTTCAGCGAACCCAGCAATTTGTGATTGTCTCTCTGATGCAGGCCTATGGACGGCTCATCCAGAATATAAATCACATTCACGAGTTTGGAGCCGATTTGCGTCGCCAGACGTATGCGCTGACTTTCGCCTCCGCTCAGCGACCCCGTAGCCCTGTCGAGCGTAAGATATTGAAGGCCTACATCCACTAAAAATCCAACACGGTCGCGAAGCTCTTTAAGGATATCCTTCGACACCGCCGCCGCCCGTCCGCTGAGTTTCAAGCCCCCAAGCCATTGCTGCAAATGTGAAATCTCCATTGCAGACACTTCCGAAATGGTTTTGCCGTCTATTTTAAAGAAGCCTGCTTCCTCGCGCAAGCGGGTCCCCCGGCAAACAGGGCACACAATCTTATCTTCTATATTATCTACAATCCCCGGCCAATTAACCATCAGGCTTAGAGCGCCTTCGCCGACTCTGAAAAATTCATCAGAGCCGTAGACAAGCAAACTCACCACCTCATCGGGAATGGCTTCTATCGGGTCGTATAAAGAAAAAGCGTATTTGCGTGCAATAGAGCGTACAATATTGAATTTCTTGTTTTCGCGGTGACGCCCCAAAGGCACTATTCCACCATCGGCAATGCTCTTGCTGCGGTCGGGGATAATCACATCCAAATTCACATCCGGAACAGTGCCGAGCCCCTTGCAATTGGGGCAGTACCCCTCGGGAGAATTGAAGGAAAAGGTATGGGGCTGAGGCTCCTGAAGGGAAAGCCCGCTTTCGGGATCTATAAGATGCTTGGAAAGATGCCTCAAGGCACCGCTTTCCGCATCGAAAACGGCAAGCGAGCCCTTGCCGATCCCCAAAGCGGAGATTACGGAATTGCGGATGCGCTTTTCATCCCCCTCCCCGGGCTTCATTTTATCTACCACCAACTCTATGAAATGCGTATTATAACGGTCCAACTGCTCTACCTCATCTAAAGAAAGAATCTCTCCATCCACCCTTATCTGAGTATAGCCTTTGCGGCGCATCTGTTCGAAAAGCTCGCGGTAATGCCCCTTCCTTCCCCGAACCAATGGAGCCAAAAGCAGACACTTGCGGCCCTCGTAATCTTTCATTATAAGCTCAACTATCTGCTCATCGGTATAACGGATAAGCTCCATTCCCGTTATGGGAGAATATGCGGTGGAAGCCTTTGCATACAGCAAGCGCAGAAAATCTGAAATTTCGGTGATGGTGCCTACCGTGCTGCGTGGATTTTTGCCTGTTGTCTTTTGTTCTATGGCTATGATGGGGCTGAGCCCCTCGATGCTTTCCACTTCCGGCTTTTCCAAAATGCCCATGAAATGCTTGGCATAAGGGGAAAGGGTATTCATATAGCGGCGTTGTCCCTCGGCATAGATGGTGTCGAAAGCAAGAGAGCTTTTGCCGCTGCCGCTGAGGCCTGTGATTACCGTGAATCTGCCCCGTGGAATATCCACATCGATATTCTGCAGATTATGAGCTTTCGCTCCCCTTATTTTTATGAATTCCTGCTCCGGCATATGCTCTGCGGCTTCCCCTATAATGTTCCGAACATGGTTAAAATCACTCCGCCGAGCATAAGCAAAAGCGCCAGCGATTTTCTCTTTAGCATTTTTTCTTTAAAGATAAATGCCCCAAGTACAAAGCTTACGATGATTGAACTGCGGCGTATTATGGAAATCACGCCCAACATGGCTTCCGGTTGCTTGAGCGCAAAGAAATAAAAAGCATCCGCCAAGGTTATGAGCACTGCTATAAGCAGAAGCGTCCAGTCCCAACGGAATTTTTCAATTTTTTTCTTGCCGGAGAGTTTCTTTATGATAATTATAAGTCCCAGAATAACAGTTATATACAGATTTGTCCAGCTCTGTACGAAAAGCGGCTCCATGCCTGTAATTATATACTTGTCCCACAAGGCGCTGGCAACACCGGCAAAGATGCTTATAAAAAGTGCGAAAACACCTTTATTGCTGCCGAAGCTGATACCTTCTTTAGCTGATGCGAGGCTCAACAGCCAGATTGATGCAAGTACAAGCAAAACGCCCACCCACTGCAGCGCATTGAGCCTTTCTCCGAAAATAATTATGGAAAACAACAGCACGAACACCGGCCTCGAGCCTTTGAGCGTGCTTACCGTGGTGATGGGCAGGAGTTTAAGGGCAATCATTCCGCTTACCCATGAGCAAGACACGAGCACCGCCTTGAACAGAAGCTGAAAATGATGGAGCGGCGAAGAAGGTTTTAAAAACGGGCTCAGGAAAAGTGTTGTTAAAGCCGTAGCAGCCAGCAACACATAATACACATCATTACGCTTCAGGGCGAATTTCTTCGCTACATCATAAGAGCCTAACAGCAAGGCCGAAGCGAGTGTGAGCCAAATCCACATTTTTTATTTTGCGCTTGCTTTAAGCATCTCGGCTACGGCAGCCTCCAACTGTTTATCCTCTCCTGCCATTACAGAAGCGGGATCGTTATATACCACAATGTCGGGTTCGAGCTGATGATTTTCGAGGAACCGGCCTTCCGATACACTCCACGAGCCAACCTGCGGTACGCCAAAGATAAGTGTCGGGTCAACTTGCCTCTCCCACCATACACTGGTTGCCGTACCTGCAACCGGGGCTCCTATTATCTTGCCAATTCCTAAGGATCTGTACAAATAGGGAAAGCCGCAGGCATCGGAATAATTATCTTCGCACACCAGCACGCAAGAGGGCTTTATCCATTTATCGTAGGGTTCGGGAGACATTTCCACACCGCGCGGACGCCTCTCGGTATAAAGACGGGCATTCAGGAAAACTGCAAGATCATTGTGCAGCCAGCCGCCGCCATTATGACGGGTATCCACGATAAGCGCATCGCAACCGCGATATTTGCCGAGCGCCTTGGAATAGACCTCTCGGAAACTCGGGGAATTCATACCTTTGACATGAACATAGCCGATGCGGCCGCCGGAAAGCTCCTTGACCTTTTGCTCGTTGCGGCGCACCCAGCGGGTGTAAAGCGCCTGAGAGTCGGAGGAAGAGGGGGTTATATACAGCTTCACCTCGTCCTTGCCGCTCTTTATCGTAAGCAGAACGCGCTTGCCCGCTTTACGCTCAAAAGCCTTATACCATGGCTGTCCTGCGGGTATGGGCTTGGCATCTATCGACATTATGATATCGCCTTCTTTAAGAGAAGGGGCTGAGGTAAGAAGCACGCTGCCCGGAAGGAATTCGGCGATTTTAAGGCCCGGCCCATCGAAGGCAGGGTCGAAAAGTACACCCACATAGCCTATCGAAACGCCTGTACCATCATAATAGCGTCCTCCGGTATGAGAGCCGTTAAGCTCGCCGAGCATTTCGCTGAGCAATTCCTGGAAAGCATAATTGTCGGTAATATATGGCAGGAACTGACGGTAATTCTCTCCTACCGCTTCCCAGTCCACCCCGTGCATGTCTTCCACATAAAACTTCTCGCGGACTTGTGTCCAACAATGCTCGAATATGTATTCACGCTCTTTGTCAGGGAAATATTCGTATTCGCCGCGGAAATCAACATTTTTGGAAGAGCCGCTCTTGGCTTCTATCTTCTTTACCCCCTTGCTCCCGAGCACGAAGAAACTCTCTCCGTCCGGAGCGGGATAAAAGCGGCCTCTCAGGTCTTTGTCTATAACTTTTATGTCTCCTTTTTTAATATCAAGGCAGCACAAGTCCATACTCTTCTCCAATCGCACGCTGTAATACAGCTTTTGGCCGTCGGGAGTAAGCCAATGGTCCCCTAATACCCCGGAATTGTGGGTAAGGCGCAGGGTGCGGTCTTCTCTTCGGCTAAGCTCCATTTTAAGAGGTTCAACCTTGCCTTTTGCCGCCTTGGCGCTGTCGCGTTCTTCTTTTTTAGCCTCTTTCTTCTCTTCTTTTTCGCTCTTGAGAAGCTTCTCTATCTTACTTACATCTTCGCTCTTGGTGAACTCCATAAAGGCTTCATCATCCAAAAACATTATATAAATATCGCCCTCGGCGCCCCAGCTGCCGTGACTGCGGTAACCGGCCTTATCGCTCTCCCAAGTCATCGCCTTGCCTCCCATCGCCCATCTGAAAGCCACATCGGAATAGCCGCTTTCGGTGAGGTCGGTAAGAGTTCCGTCCTCCACATTTATGAGAGCTATATCCTCATTATACATGCGTCCGCCTCCTTGATAAGTTGTGAGAATCCAGCGGCTGTCGGGACTCCATTCAAAGGGAAGGTCTCCATCGGAATAAGAGAAATTAGCGCCTTTAAGCAAGGTTTTGGGCTTGCTGCCATCGGCATTTGCAACCACGATTTCAGCACGGTTGCGAAGGTATGCCACCTTTTCTCCATCCGGCGAAACCATAGGCTGGAAGCAGATTTCACCGGCAGGGCTTATACGCTCCTCTTCTATTTCGGAAGCGAAAGTGAAGTATTTGTCTTTCTTGTCTTTAAGAATAGTGCGGTAGATTCCCCACTCGCCCCCGCGCTCGGAAGCATAATAAATGCTGCGCCCGTCTTTTCCGAATGACACTCCCCTTTCCTGGTCGGGAGTTTCGGTAATACGGCGGGTGTCGCCGAGTTCGAGGGTGGTGGCGTAAACATCGCCCCTCACCACAATGGCGATTTCCTTTCCATCGGGAGATATGGCCATATCATCAGCCCCGCCCGAAACGCTTTTCCAGATATGCTCCTTTTCTTCTTTGTCTTTGCGTAAAGAGATTGCAAGTTTCCCGGGTTCTGAACCTTCTCTGAGAGTATAGAGGTCGCCGTTCCAACTGAAAGCCATCAGACCATCATTGGAGATGGAGAGGTATCTGACGGGATTTTTTTCGAAAAAAGTAAGGCGGGTGCCGTCGTTTTTGTAGATATTGGAATCACCGCCCCAATCGTCCACTTGGGGAGAGTCGGTGATTTCGCCGTTAGGCCCTCCTTTGCGGGTGTCACCCTGTTCGGAAAGATAATACCAGCTTTTGCCGTCGGGAGCCCAAACGGGGTTGCGGTCCTCGCCGGGGAAGTCGGTAAGTTTGGAGAACTGCCCGTCTTTTTTCTGCCAGATGTCCCGAGTAACAGCCGAAGTATGATGCTTGCGGAAAGAATCCTCATAGCCTTTTAAGTCTTCATAAAGAATTGTGCCTTCGGCATTTATGCTAAGATTACTGATAGTGAAAGGGAGCTCCCCGACGGGGGTTGGAAGAGCTTTGCCCGCCATGGCGGCATCAAGGGATTTTTGAAAATCGATGCTATAAAGTTTATTGTCACCGGGAAAAGCGTTGCTCTTTAGGTCTTCCTGAATATTCGCCCCGAAATAGAGTCTGCCTTGGGGAGATATTGTGAAAGGTGTTTCTCGTCCGCCGAAATCGGTCAGCCGGTATGGGGTGCCGCCTTTGGAGGGCATCGCCCAAATGTCCTTGCTGGCTTCGCGGTAAGAGGCGAATACAATATATTTGCCGTCCGGACTCCAAATAGGCTCGGTGTCGTGAGCCTCGTTGGTGGTGAGCTGCATGGCCTCACCGCCCTCGGATGATACTATGAAAATATCGCCTTGATACACAAAGGCTATTTTTTGTCCGTCGGGAGAGATGGAATTTTGACGAATCCAACGCGGATTTGTCTCTGCCACGGCTATGGTGGCGGAAAGTGCAAGTGTTGCAAATATTAAAGGAAGGGTTTTCATTATATGTTTTTCTGATTTTTCGTAAACTTTCAAAGATACGAATTATTTTCGCTATTTTTGTTTGTCTATGGTTACGGCGACACGAATAATTGTTTTGAAGACCACAAAGGTGGGGGAAAGGAATTTGGTGGTGCATACCCTCAGCCCCGATTTCGGAAGGCGCAGCTTTATAGTAAGCAAGGGGAACAAAAGCGGCACAATGGCCGGATGGCAGCCGCTTTCCATTATGAGCGTGGAGGTTACGGAAAATCCGAAGTCGGATTTATGGAGATTGAGCAAAGCAATGGCGCTGTATCCTCTAAGCGGTCTGCGAAGCGATATGGGCAAAAGCGCAATTTCGCTGTTTATGGCGGAAGTCTTATACCGCACTCTTCGCGATGGCATTGAGCCCGGTCTTTATGAATGGTGCGAGAAAAGCATTCTTACGTTGGATGCCCTTGATGAATCTTTTGCGAATTATCACTTGCGTTGGTTGCTGGAACTTTGCTCTGCCATGGGCTTCACTCCCACCCTTCCCGACCTCGCTCCTTTCGCGGGTGAATATATAAAGGAGTTGAAGGGACTTATGGGCCCATACGAGGAATCCTTGGTTTTTCCTTTGAACGGCCGTTTGCGAGGCGAAATCGCTGACACTATTCTGCAATACCTGTCCTCGCATCTCGACTACAGACTCAACATCCGCTCCCTTGCGGTTCTTTCAGAGTTGTTTGAATAGAAAAACCATATGGCCGGCGGAGCTGTACGACAGGTTAGTCGATTGGGTGGTAGAGCAACATGGCAGTTTAGCCGATTGCCGGCGAAGGCGCTTCCCTCCGCAAAAAATCCCCTTATTTTTTTAGAAATTCGGATAGGGCACGGAGAGCAACGCCGCGATGGGAGATGGAGTTTTTCACTTCATCTGAAAGTTCCGCCATGGTATTGTCGGGAAAAGCATCGGGCACAAACACGGGGTCATAGCCGAATCCGTGCTCTCCATAAGCCTGACGCGCTATTCTTCCTTCCACAGTCCCCTCGAAAAAATGAGGTGTTCCGTCTTTCAGGATAAGTGTTATAACGCAACGGAAGCGCGCCGCCCCTGGAAATAAATCCCGCGAAGAGGCTTTTTTCGAGACATAATCCGCCTGAGACTCTGTAAGGGCCGTGCTTTTGCAACCTTCCTGCGGGGGAAAGATGGAACCCAATTTGAAAAGCAGATAGGCGATATTGTCGGCGAAATTATGGTCGGAAGCATAGCGGGCGGTATGTATGCCCGGGGCTCCGTCAAGGGCATCAACCTCAAGGCCGCTGTCATCGGCAAAGCAGGGCAGGCCGCATTGATTGAATATATGCTTGGCCTTTAACAAAGAGTTTTCTTGAAAGGTATTCCCTGTTTCCTCTATCTCCCAATCCAAGCCCAAATCGGCAGGACCTAAAACCTCATAGGAGGGGCCGAGTATTTCTCTGGCCTCATGTAATTTTCCCGGATTTCCTGTGGCGAATATCAGTTTCATAAGCTAACTGCCGGACTTCTTAATTTTCTATCAGCCTTAATATTGTATCAGCAGACTCACCAATGCCTGCCTAAGAGCATCGTCATAGCGGATGGAGATTTCGACGGCTGCCTCTTGGAAATAATATCGGGCTACTATACTTTGCTCGATAAACGGAACGATTTCATCTTTTTTAAGGCGGAGAAAACTCTCTTTATCCAGGTCCAACTTGACCTTTAAAGCCTCCAACTCCTCCTTCATTGACTCTTCCAGACCATCTTTTTTAAGCTCTTCCACCATACGGTCGTAAGAAGCGCGGGCCGAGGTGCGGGCATCGAATTTCTTTGCTTTGGCAAATTCTATAAAGCCTTCGTAATCATCGAAATGATAATCTTTTGCCGGGGGGATGCTTTCATGCGAACGCACATAATCAAGACAATACTGCTCTATTATACCGCTTAGCACCAAAGAGTAGGTCAGACGGCTGTACTCGCGGCGCTTGAGCTCCACATCGGGGGTGATGCCTCCACCGTCGCGCACCTTACGGCCGTGAGCAGTGGTGAATTCGTGCGTAAGAGAATCAGGGATATTGCCAACCGAGCCGTCCTCATTGCGGTTTGTATAATCTATTGCCTGAACGCATCGTCCTGAGGGGATATAATATTTTGCAGTGGTGATTTTTAGATGTCCGCCGTAAGGCATTGGACGGACGCTCTGCACAAGACCCTTGCCGAAAGTGCGGTTGCCCATAATGGTGGCTCTGTCATAGTCCTGAAGACTGCCGGCCACAATTTCGGAAGCGGAAGCCGAGCCGGAATCCACCAATACGATAAGCGGAAGCTTGGGCTCAACAGGGTCACTTACAGTCCTGTAAATCTCATCCCTGCTATACTCATTGCCCTTTGATGTTACCACCAAGGAGCCTTTGGGAACAAAAAGCCCCACTATCTTGACGGCTTCTTGCAAAATACCGCCGCCGTTGCCTCGAAGATCCAGCACCAAGCGCTCCATCCCCTTCTCCCTAAGCTCTTTTATGGCAGAACGGACATCGTTGGCCACCCCCTCGGTAAAGCCGCTCAGGAGGATGTAACCCGTTTTGCCGTCTTCCAGGATTCCAACATATTCTATATCGGGGATATGAATGCGCTCGCGGGTGATTGTGATATCTTCTTCTTTACCGGTATATACCCTTTTGACTTTGAAAGTAACCTGGGTGCCGGGCTTGCCTCTCATTCTGTCGGATGCCTCTGTGGCATTCAGGCCGATGGTGGTTTTGCCGTCGATTGCATAGATGGCATCTCCGCAGCGCAGCCCTGCTTTCGCCGCCGGAGAATCTGCATAAGGCTCATTGATAAACACTGGGCCGTCTTTGTCCTGCTTGTATATTATGGCTCCGATACCTCCATAGGTTTTACTTATCATCAGCTCAAAATCCTCACCCTCCTCCTCCGACACCCAGATGGTATATGGGTCGAGGATGGAGAGCATGGCATCAATGCTCGCCTTTTGCATGCGCTCTATCGGAAGAGAATCCACATAACTGCGGTTAAGTTCCTGAAGCAGAGCGGATTGCGTTTGCATCCAACGACCAAGATTAAAACTTTTGCTCTGTGCGCCGGCAAATAATGATGCCGACAGAATAATCAGCGGAATAAATATTTTTTTCATGCGTCTTTCCAAATAAAAATTTTGTCGCCCCGATGCAGTTTATCAAAAGGCTTGCCATTATTACCCACCGCCTCTACTTTTACCGAGCAGATTGATGACTTTGGAACAATCTCAACAGGGGTATACTCCAAACGTATGTCCTCGGCGGGAAATTCCACAACCCCCGTGGTGGCGCCAATCGCGAGCAGGGTATCGCCTTTATGAAGGTCGGTGGTTTCCACCGTGATTTCCGCCACGCCGAGCTTGCTGAACCAATTGGTGACTTTACCGAGATAAACCTTGCGTTTGGTGGCGTTGCTGCCGTAAACCTTGCTCCATTCCCCCAATTTAGCGCCCATATAATATCCGTCCCAAAAGCCGCGATTGAACACTTCGGCAAGTTTTTCCTTTAGTGATGCGGCGAGCTCAGGAGTGTAAGTGCCGTTGGAAACAGCATCGGCGGCGGCTCGGTAGCACTCGCTGCAGCGCTTTACATATTCAGGACTTCGGGCACGCCCTTCTATCTTGAACACCCTTACGCCGGCATCTACCATCTTATCCATAAACTCTATGGTGCAAAGGTCTTTGGGAGACATTATATATTTGTTGTCTATATTCAGTTTATTGCCGGTTTCAAGGTCTGTGACTTCATAACCACGCCTGCAAATCTGCATACAGGCTCCCCTGTTGGCAGAAGTGCCATAGGAGTGGAGACTGAGATAGCATTTGCCGCTTACCGCCATGCAAAGAGCCCCGTGAGCAAACATTTCTATTCTTACAAGTTCTCCGTTCGGCCCTGTAATCTGCTGCTCCTGAATAGCTTTATGGATTTCTTTAACTTGAAATAAATTAAGTTCGCGAGCCAAAACCACAACATCTGCAAACTTGGAATAAAACTTCAGGGATTCGATGTTGGATATGTTGAGTTGGGTGGAGATATGAACTTCCAGCCCGATTTCACGGCAATAGGCAATGCAGGCCATATCGGAAGCTATTATGGCATCCACTCCGGCGGCTTTTGCCTGGTTTAAGGTCTCGCGCATGGGGGCGAGGTCTTTGTCGTAAAGGCAGATGTTCAGCGTAAGATAGGCCTTTGCGCCGGCCTCGTGGCATTGCCGGACCACCTCTGCAAGGTCGTCAGGGCTGAAATTGCTTGCCGAATGAGAACGCATGTTCAAATGTCCGACTCCGAAATATATGGAATCGGCACCCCCTTGAATGGCGGCTCTAAGGCACTCGAAATTGCCCGCCGGTGCCATTATTTCAAGTTTATTATTCTTTAAACTCATTACTGCTCATCTTTATTTCACTAACGGAACTTGCCGTCCTCTTCCAGCATTCCCAAATAGGAATTGTAACGCTCAGGACTTATCTCTCCTTTATCAATAGCCTCTTTCACTGCGCAATCCGGCTCGTGCGTATGGGTGCATGGAGTAAAAAAGCATTTGCGGCCCACTCGGAGCATTTCGGGGAAATATAGGGCAATCTCTTCTTTTTCGAGGTCCACAAGCCCGAATCCCCTTAAACCGGGGGTGTCGATAATGAAGCCGTTATGTTGCAGAACCGACTCTTTTTCACCGCCTTCAGGACAACTTTCGTCTGCATCGCCTTTAATACCGCCTTCAGAACAGCAGTCACCGGCATCGCCTTTTTCGGCTTTGACCGAAGCGCCAAGGGGGTACATTTCATAAAGCGAGGTGGTGTGCCGGCCTTGCAGGTGGGCTAAGGAGATTTGGGCGATTCTTGGAGATAAGGAAGGGTCCAAAGCCTTGATTATGGAGGATTTGCCAACTCCCGACTCGCCAGAAAACAGCGATACTCCATCTGAGCATATACTCCTCAACTCATCTATCCCCTCTCCGGTCTTGCAAGAGGTTTTAAGCACCTTATATCCTATCTTTGTATAGACATCCACAAAATATTCTATTTCCTCCGCCGCTTCAGGATAAAGATCTATCTTATTCAAGACAATCACGGGTTTAACCCCGTATACTTCGCAGGTTACCAGCACACGGTCGAGGAAAGGCAGTTTTATTTCGGGAAGATAAAGGCTTACCACTATGACCGCCCTATCCAAATTGGCCGCAATCACATGATTTTGCCGGCTTAAATTGGTGGATTTGCGAATCATATAATTCTTGCGCTCAAGCACTTCGGTGATTACCGCTATATCCTCTTCTTGAACATAGCTGACTCTATCTCCTACGGCTATGGGATTGGTGGACTCTGTATCTTCCAAGCGGATTTTTCCACGCATAATCGCAGGGAACGGCTCCCACTCAGGGAGGCGGCTCAGCATAAAATGACTGCCCGCATTCTTTACAACTATGGCCTCTCCCGGTTTCATTTAACCCTCCCTATAAGATGATCTGCAAAACGGCGGAGAGCTTCCTCCTTCATATGGCTCAAACCAAGCCCGGCCAACGATTCCATCGCCTTTTCGGAATAGCTCTCTATAGCCTGACGGGCATCTTTATCTACCCCGAGCTCTACATAAATCTTTTTTACAAGGGCTATTTTGGCGGCCTTTTCCTCATCTGTAAGTACTTGCGAATCAAGGATATTTAGAAGGTTGGAGGTTTCAGAAGCTTTTTCGCTTGCCTTTGCACTTGCCTTTCCGCCAGCCTTTTCGATTGCTTTTTCACCTGCTTTCTCGATTGCACGAACCGTCAGCCAGCTCTTTTTGCAATTTATAATATCGCCTCCTATGGGCTTTCCGAAAACTTTTTCATCTCCGAAGGCATCGAGATAGTCATCCGCAATCTGAAAGGCCATGCCTAACTGATAGCCGTAATTATAAAGGGCGTCGCACTCCGCTTTACCCGCTCCTGCAACCAAAGCCCCCACTTCTGCTGAACAAGCTAAGAGACAGGCGGTTTTAAGGCCTATCATCTGCTCGTATTCAATCATTTCCACCATATCCCTCGACTCAAATTCCATATCCATCTGCTGTCCCTCACATACCTGCGCCGCAGTGTCGGTAAAAAGATCCAAGACTTTGGGAAGAGCAGGCTGGGGAGTTCTTGCAATGCGCCTGTATGCCTCTATAAGCATGGCATCCCCGGAAAGTATGGCGGTATCCTCGTTCCATTTTTTCCAAACGGTTTCTCTGCCGCGCCTGAGAGGGCTGCGATCCATAATATCGTCGTGCATAAGGGTGAAGGAATGGAAAATCTCCAGCCCCAAAGCCGGCTCTTCTATTTCGGAAGAAAAATTGTCGCAGAAAAGCGAATAGGTGGTAAGGCAAAGCTTGGGGCGTATGCGCTTGCCTCCTATTCTTATCATATATCTTAAAGGGTCGTAAAGCCCTGCCGGCTGCTCGGCGAAACTGATGCGGTCAAACATTTCCTGCACAGCCGCTTCTATCTTGTTTTCGAAAGTCATCTTGATACAAATCTTAGATTTGCAGAGTGATTTTCTGCAATAATCAATGTAATTACAAAAGTACATATTTTCTTGCGATTTAATGGTATTCGCCGTGGAGAACTCTTAGAATGACTGTAATCGGCGTCCCGTTCCTGCCCTTTCCTGCGTGGTTTACTGCGTGGTTTACTGCGGCTCTGGCTGCCTCCTCTCCATTCCCGTCGGCAACCACCTCCGTCTCCACACGCTTTCTCAGCCCCGCCATCTCATGCCGCCGAAATCCCCATTTCCGCCACATGGTAAAGCATTTTCGGCCCTTTCTGCTCAAGCCCCCCTACAAAAATGGAGGGGCTACGACGTTTTAGGCCTTTTTTGTTATACCATGAAAGTCAACCAAAACCAGGGTTAAGCGTTTTAGGCCTTTATTGCTTTACCATGAAGGGTAAATTCGTATCTTTGCTCCGCACAGGAAGCGGAGAAGCGGCAGAACAGGAGAGGCCGAGAGAAGGAGAAGCGGAGAGGCGACAGAACAGGAGAGGCCGAGAGAAGGAGAAGCCGAGAGGCGACAGAACAGGAGAGGCCGAGAGAAGGAGAAGCGGAGAGGCGGCAGAACAGGAGGAGCCGAAAGTAGGAGAAGGCGAAGAGATGGTGATAGAGCGAATAATAGCGACAGAATGCCAACCATAATAAAATGACGGTCGAGATAGATATGAGCAATAACCGCCTTATCAGGGAGATGATGGCTCTGCGGAATCAATCGCAGGTGGAGGGGTTGTCCCGCTTTTTCAAGACGGGGCCCGGGGAGTATGGAGAGGGAGATAAGTTTTTGGGCATCAAGGTGCCTCAAACCCGGGAGGTAGTTAGGCGTTGCTGGAAAGAAATGAATTTCGAGCTATTGGAAGAGTGCCTATTGAGCGAATATCACGAAATCAGGCTTGCCGCCCTGCTCTCGCTAATAGAAATCTTCTCGCATGCCAAAAATAATCCGGACTTGCAAAGCGAATGCATCGACTTTTATTTGGCGCACACCGACCGCATAAACAATTGGGACCTAGTGGACCTCTCGTGCTATCAGCTATTAGGCGTCTGGCTGCTCAATAAGGACAGAACTCTGCTATACAAACTCGCGAGAGAGGGCAAGACCATTTGGGAGCAGCGGATAGGGATTGTCAGCACCATGACCTTCATCAGGCACGGAGAACTGCAAGACACTTTCAATATTTCGGACATCCTCCTGCATCATCCGCACGACCTTATTCAAAAGGCGGTCGGTTGGCTGCTGAGAGAAGCGGGTAAAAAAGATGTAGGGGCCTTGGAAGCCTTTTTGGGGCCAAGATATAAAGAGATGCCCCGCACAATGCTCCGCTATGCCATCGAAAAATTCCCAGAAGATAAAAGACAGCGGTACCTAAGGAGGTAAGCAATTGGTTTGAAGCGATAATCAATCGTTCTGCAGCAAAAGTCGCTCTTTCTGCGACTGCAATTTCAGCCAACATTTTGAGAATACATACATAAATCGCGAAAAAAACTTTGAGATTCTGACATAAAGTGCTATTTCTTCTACGATAATCAGCCGGTCTGCGGCAACAGTCGGTCAATCTGCGACAGCTGCAAACATTATAAATAGTTAATTTTTGAACAGAAAATGTGGTAATTTATGTTTTACTGTTCAGATTTTTACTGTTTCCCTCGCCATAAAGCGGAGCAAGAAAGCTCCAAACATGTGGATATTAGAAATAATTGACAAGTCGTTGTCGAGCTGTTCATGGTAAGGCAATAATGGCCGAAAGTTTTCAGTATAGAGTGATACTTTGATACAAAAATATCTCTGTATACTGAAAATTAAAGTGCTTCGGATTTTTTGTCTAACTTTCGGGGGTCATGCCAAAATACTCGGTTTTCAACCAATAGGCATAAATCGGATCCTGGAATGAAATTTCGCCGGCATTGTTATCCAAAATATCTTTCTTGATAAGTGCCGCTTTTGAGCGGGCGACTGATGTCGGAGAGGATATTTGATAACGATGCATTACTGCAGTTGAACTAATAGCATTTTCTCCCGCAACAAGCGCTTTGAGATAGTTAAGTTGTTGATTGGTAAGCGTTTCGGTAATCGTTACAAACAACAGGCTTAACTGCTCCACCAGTACTGCGTGCGCCTCTCGTACAATCTCCGCTGTACACTCATCTTTTGTCCTCAGCCACGATTGCTGCGCCAACTGTTGTGCATAATAAGGATGATTATCTACAAGTTCAACGATTAAGTGGCTTGCCTCATCGCTGATACTCTTGCCTGTATCGGCAAAACGGCTCTTGAAGAACTCAACGAGATATGGGGTGTCAATCTTATTGAGAAAAACCAAGTTGCCGAATTTGTAGAATGGCTTGGAAGAGTTGGTAAAAACCTCCAACATCATATGCCTCTTGCTGCCGTATAGGCAGTAGCCAACATTCTGATGATGTTGCCAATGTGAGCGCAACCTCTTCTGAAAATAGTCGGGATCTGTAAATTCCGCGATATTCTGAAACTCATCCATGCAAACAACGATTTTGAGCCCCTTCTTTTGCGCAATTTTCTCTGCGAGATCAAGCACTTCGTCCGGATTGCGCTTTACATCCTCCCAATCAAAATCAATTGAAACCTCATTTGTCGGATCTGTACCGATAGTTATTTTCGGAACAAGATGCGAGAAAAAACTCTTTGCGCTTTCGACCGCCTCTTCCCATTTAGAAGATGTTGCAGCTATAACCTTTTGAGCAAGCAAAGAATAGAAATGCTCCTCGTTGCGCACATTGAAAAGGTCAATATGGCAGATGCGCAACTTGCTATCCTGCTCCATTGCCAACTCGGCAGCCTTATTCACAAGTGAACTCTTTCCCCAGCGGCGAGGTGAAATGATAATCGTATTGATTAACGACTTGAAACTCTTAACCAAGTTTGCGGTTTCCTGCTCCCGGTCAGTAAAATTCTTATCTGTGGCAATTTTCCCAAAAATGAACGGAGTCTCCATAATTCGTGCTTTTTATCTCTATTTAAGTATTCTTGCACAAATATAATACAAAAAATGTAATTACAAAAAGTGTAAATACAAATTATGTAATATGGTATTTGATTGTTTTGCAAATATAGTTGTGAGCTTTTTGTAAAAACAGTCGGCGGCTTACTCAATTACTTTCCAATATCTTATTTTTCGTCCTTCAATTCGAGACACACATCCCATTTCTGTAAGTTTGGCGATTTCCCGCTGAATGGTTCTAGACGTCACTCCCACTTTTTGCGACAACTCCATTGTTGTTATTCTATCATTTTCTCGCATTAATTTTAATATAACCCTCTGTCTTTCAGAGATTTCTTTTACGACATCTTTTACGACATTATCCCCAATAAAGGCATGAAATGCTCAACCATGGTTTCGGTCGTCTTTCATGATATGACGAAAAAGGCCGAAAGCGTCGTAGCCCTACGTTTTTTGGGGAGGGGGTATGACGAAAAAGGCCAGAAACGTCATACCATGTAGCGGAAATGAGGACTGGCTGGCGAGATGGAAATGGAGATGAGATGAAGAGAAGGTGTGGGTGGAAGCTGACAACAAGTAGCTGCGAGTTGCGTGCGACTCGCTGCAAGTGGCAGCAACTATCGGAAACTCGCAGCAACTTCGGTGTTATAACGGCAAAGTGACAGCAACTTTCCAAAGTTCGCTGTCACTCGTTTGTTATAGGGTGTCAATGAACGTACTTTGTCGGAGGCTTACACTTTATCGGAGGCCTACCTTACACTTTGTCGGAGGCTTACTGGGCTGTGAGGACGGCGGGTGGGAAGAGGATAAAAAAGCACCGCCCGGATGCTTGTGCAAGGGCGGTGCGAGAAAAATATGGTGTGAAATAATGTTGATTACTTATCAATTATTCCCACTCAATCTCAACGCTATCAAGATAAAGTGCTCCAGAAGAAGAGCGAAGACCGATGTACTGATAAGTATTTGCGGGTACCGCTACGGTATAAGTAACAGTGCCTGATCCTGATTTATCATAAGTTGCACTGCCAATAAGAGTACCTCTCGTTCCAGTATCATATAAATCACCTGGACCAGTATATGCGCTTGTATGACCATATACATCAACCTTTCTTTTGTCTAATGAATTTGTATTAAAAGTGATTTTTACAGACTTTAAATCACCGCCAGAGGTTGTAGTGACTATTCCGGAAGGATTAGTTGCACGAAGTTGGATTGAGTTATATGACCCTGCCAAATTAGCACTATAAACAGCAGGTGAAGTAACTGATACTCCGCTTACGGTACTATAACTTCCAGATCCACTTTTTCCAAAAGTGTTTGGATCAAGCACATCTGTGACAGTTGACGGTGCGCTCGAAGACTGTTGAGTAAGAGCCACGTCGGTTGCAGCAGAAGTATTAACGCCATCAGATGCCGTGATGCTCAACGTTGCGTTGCGAGCTGCGGCACCCGCTGCTGCATTTGGAGTAACCTTAACCTCGGCTGTTCCATCGGAGGCGTCGCCGTCTGTTATCTGGATAGTGAAATCATCGGTGGGAGACACATTCGCTGAAATGCCCGTACTGTGCTTGGTTGTAACCGTGATGGTCTTTGGCGTAGTGCCCTCTGCAGCAGTCCAAGTCAGTGAAGTGGGCGAAACGCTTAGAATCTGAGGAGTTGTGTCAACGGTAAGGTTGGCATAGGGATAAAGAGTAACCGGATTCTGACCGGACGCATAGCAAGAGAATATTTTAGGGTTAGTGCCGGAATTAAAGCGGACAAGATTTCGAGTATATGATGATTTGTCTGCCTTAATTGTAAATGTACCATCACTTTCTTTTACCACAGAAAAATAATAATTTACTCCTAAAGTGGTTGAAGCAGGAGCAGTACCTTTCAGATAATTATCCGAAGAAGATGATACATACAGATAATAATCATTTGCATCTTGGATGGTGTAATAATTATCTTCACCACCCACCTCAGCCGGCGATACCGCAGTAAGAGTAATCTTTAAATCATCTTGGTCGGTAGTGAAAAGATGATTGGTTGCATCAGTTTCTGTTATTTCAACCGACTTAATATTATTGTCAGTGCCTGCATATGCCTTAGCCGCATATATTTTCCCTCCGCTAGTACCTGTCATAATATACTCTCCGGCAAGACTGGCTTTTGCAGAGAGGTCAGATGAACTAATGGTAATATTCAATACTGCAATCTGGCCTGCGGGGAAAATCAAGTCTTTACCTGTAACGGTTATTGTTTTGGAGAAGTCATGCGAATTGGTAGAACCTGATATTGTAACTTCAGAACCCTGTACGATTGTCGTCGGGTTTACTAACAGGTAAACAGCATTAAAAGTGTCATCATTGATGAACACATCCTCCGTAGGCTTTCCTTCGACAGTATTGCCGCTCATAGTCCATTGACTTATTGTTCTGTTGGTCATATTAATAGCGGCCCTACCGGTAAGCACTGTTCCGCTTGGAGCAGTAATTTTAAGTGAGGAAATCTTTTGCCCTGCAGCATCAGTGCCCTTCACATTAACCCTAACAACTGAAAGAATTCTGGAGAAGAAAATGTCATCAAGAACAACATTTGAACCATCAGAGATATAGTCGCATGCCTGTGATACAAGAATGTCAGCAGTGGTGTCGAAGGATGTACTGGATGGAGCCTGAGTGGATTTTACCTCAACCCCCACAGTACCATCAGCATAACCCCCAAATATTGCTGCTGCAGGATAAATCGCTTGAAAAGTGCCATTCTCTGTGGCTGCTGCCACACCATCAAATGTTGCAGTTGCACCATCTGCATCCTGATTTTTCAAATTGAAGGTTGCCTTTGTTCCTGAAGCGATTGCGCCTGTAAAGCAACCAATCTCATCATTTTGGTGCCAGCCGACAGCATATGCGCCAGCTGCTCCTTCACTGATATATGTTTTACTGGCTGCTGTGCGAACTGTAAAATGAAGCAATTTCTCTGCAGAATCATTAGCTGCCTGCTCTTTGGCGCAAGAGCCCAATGTCATAACGGCTGCCGCTACGAACATGATAGAAAATAAAAACTTTTTCATGGCAGTAAGATTAATAGTTATAAGTGTAGTCTGTGCTTTCCTGGAGGCTTTCCCCTGGAGCGTTGGCTGAGCCGAGTACACCGGACATAACATTCACTGCGAGGTTGACATTCGTCACCACGCAGTCGGGGACTTTGTAGTTCCCCTTGGGAGAGATTGTTTTTTTATTCATTTTTCTCATAATGTAGATGTTTTTTAATTTTCTTGTAAATGTTTTTAAAAGTAATACAGTTCCTAATACTATGTACGGAACTGCACAGCCATTAGTGGCGAAAGATATGGACAATCGTTTGATTTCCTGAAATCAGGAACTCCTAAGCCGCTTATTATTAGCAACTTACAAGAACTATAGCGAGTATTGGAGTTGAAACGTTGCATTATTTACTTTTCAGCCTGCAAGTTAGTAATATTTTTAGAAAGAGCAAAGTTGTTGTCTCTATTTGTGAATTTTTCACCTCTAATCGTAAACTTATTGGCTCCTTTTGTAAAAATTTTTTGAGCACGCCAAAAGTTCTTTTTTCACAGCTAACGGCGTAGTGGAGGGCGGAGGAAGAAGATAGGAGAAGGAGTGGAGTGTAGAAGGATAGAGGCAGGAGAATGGAGTGTTGGAAGAGAAAGGAGGAGGTAGAGGGGTAGAGAGCAGGGCACAGGAAAGGGAAAGAAAAGCACCGCCCGAGCGATAGAGGCGAGGGCGGTGCGATTGTAGCAATAAGAGTTCTGTTTATTCTGTCATTACAGAAAGACTCTTGATATAGAATGATTTATAGGCGGTATTGGTGTAAGAAATTTTAATTTCTCCGCTTCCGCTACCGGTAAATTCATAATTGGTTGCTGTGGATGTAAGTGAAGTTTCTGCTCCCCACTGCACATTATTCACATATACCTTGAATTTGGCGTTTCCGCCTGAATCTGTAGATGAATTAACAATAATCTTGTTTATTGTACCTGTAAAATCAGTTGATGATAAAGTAAATGCTTGGCAATAAGAAGTTCCACCACCAATCTTAATGCCTTTATTGGAATCAAAGGCAAAAGAAGGACCCATTTCCCAGGTTGCCGTATAAGTCCAAGTTTTACCGCTCAAAGTTGCAGGAGAGGAATTAAGTTGTCCGCTTGCAAAAGTATGAGTCCAGCTACCTTGCTGAGTCAGCTTAACTGTCGTAGGAGCAGAATATAGAGTACCATCTCCCAAAGCAGTGATGCTGAGCGTCACGCTGTGCGATGTAGCGCCTGCAGCAGCCTTAGGGGTAACAGTAATTACTGCAGTTCCGTCGGACGCATCGTTATCTGTTATTGCAATGGTAAAATTAGCATCAGATGTCGGATTTACCGTAATGCTTACACTGTTTATTGTTGAAACCGTGATAGTCTTGGGTGTAGTTCCATCTGCAGCTGTCCAAGTCAGGGATGCGGGAGAAACCCCGGTAATTTCGGGCGCAGGAGTATAAGTTGCCGAAACGAGATAAAGATTATTGTTTTGAGTTCCTTCATAAAATGCGAAAGAATTATTAGAGTCGTCCCATGCAAGGATTCTGCTTAGGTAGTTAGCAGAAGCAATCCTATAATAATCCTGCCCGGGCACCTTGGTAATGGTGAAATTACATGAATCGTACCCGGTTTTTGCATTATCGCCTCCGAGGGCTTTATCCCATGCTAGAAAGTAGAAATCAGTATCATTAATTGTGTAGAAAGCACCATTCTTTTCCAGTGTCCACACAATATTAGCGTTGCTCGTGTTAAAACCGCTACCATATACTGTAACCGATTCGGAATCGAGTTTTGTGCCTTTTGCTACTTTACACAAAGCTTCATAGATATTAGGATTAGATTCGGCAGGGTCCTTTGCAAGAATGACATAGGTGCCCGAAAGGTTATTCACCGGAGTGACACCCGACATATTAACAGTAAAGAGAGAAACCTCGCCTTTTATAAAGGAAAGAGATTTCGACGCAGGTATCGTAATAGTCTTGGTGTAAGTTTTAGTATCTGTGCTAACAGAAACTTGAAGCACCTCTCCGCCTGCTATATTAAACGGCAAACATGCAAACCAAACATCGAAATTATCGCTTACACCCGTAATATTAACAGCATCGATAACAACATAAGATTTTTTTGCATCCGGTTTCGGTTCCATAGTTCCGGCCGGTTTATTTCCGTTATTGGCATTAGGTGCAAAGTAATAATGCATTCCTCCGCTCACAGCCTTGCCGGCAGCGTAAATTGTTATACTCTCGAGGGTTTCCGCTCCGATAAGAGTCTTAACGCCCTTGAGAGTCATTCTGCCATAAGCGGCAAGATGTTTGAAAGAAAAGTCCAAGGAGGCGGGCTGAGCCGCTAAATTCTCATTAGAGGCAAGAAGAATCGAAGCTGCGGGGTCTACAGGGCTTCCGCTCGGCGGGGTTTGAACTTCCGGAAGATAAAAAACAATATCGTTATCTCCGTATTCGCCTGCGGACACGCTTTGGTAAACTTCAAATGGGTATACAGCGTAATAATCAAAATCCGCTGCGTCGGTATCCTCAAAAAGGTCGAATGTAAACTCAGCGTTCTTTGCATCTACACGGTTGTAGCCTGTGTTTACATACGTTTCTCGAATGTTACCGTTTTTCAATTCGATTAGTTTGACTTCTTCGCCCGTTTCCTCCCAAGAAACTGAATAATCGTTTTCAATAACGGTTTTCGTTTCCGGAGTAAATGCGTTGGCGACAAGCTTAATCGTAGTCACTTCGGGATTATCCGATTTGTTTTCCAATTCAGGGCTTTTCCCGCAAGAGATGAGAGCTGCTGCAGCTGCTGCAATCAGCATTATGGAAAAAAGAAATTTTTTCATGGCGTGCAGTAGATTAAAGTTCACCAAGACTCGAGTTGTAGTCTGTGCTTTTCAAATTCTCAATAGAAGAACAAAAAATTTTGCTGGTGAGGGTCTGTATCACCGCGCAATCGGGAACTTGATAGTTTCCCTTAGGGGAGATTGTTTTTTTGCTCATAATCTAATATTTTAGATAAATTGTATTTTTACAACTAAGGTAACTGATTGAAATTGAAGGAATTACCACCTTGCATTGCTATTTTTGAGCGCGCAAGTTAGTAAAAATTTTTAAAATGCGAAATTATTGCAAATTCACTCCGGCTTTCATGGCCTCCTCAAACACATTATCCACATCGAGATAAATATGATAGAAAGCATCATCTCCGAGTTTGGAATATCTGCCGACGAGGGCGCGTACTTGAGTAATCATGTAGCTGCGCTCGGAGGCCCATTCGGCCCGGGATTTAGGACGCAGGCCGTCTTTAGAAGCGGCGAAACGTAAAAATGCTGCTTCCAAGCCGGCATTATCGAGATAGCGGGTAAGCGCAGAGAAGTCGGTAATGGATTGCAATTCGGCGCTGTGGGCATCAAACCAGGCGGAAGCAAAACGCATCGGCGTTGCCTTGCGGTTGCAGGCCATATAGAAGCTTGAGGCCTTAGTGGTGTCGATAGGCACAAATACATCCGGCATAATGCCTCCTCCCCCATAAACGGTGCGGCCGCCTATGGTTTTATACACTTGTGAAGTATCCACCTTTATATTATCCGCCGAAAGCAACTCTCCATCCGTATAGCGCCTGTAAATATCATACTCATATTCCTCTACGCTCCCATAAGGCTTTTGTATGCAGCGGCCGGAAGGAGTGTGGTAGCGCGCAACGGTAATGCGAAGTCCGCTTCCATCGGTAAAATAGAGCGGCTCCTGCACCAAGCCCTTGCCGAAAGTGCGGCGGCCGACAATAATCCCCCTGTCATTATCTTGAATGGCGCCCGCCACAATCTCGCTCGATGAGGCCGAGCCTTCATCTACCAAAACCGTCAAGGCAATATCTTTCAGAAGCCCCTTGCCATCCGCCTTATATTCCTCGCGCCGGCGATTCCTCCCTTCCATATATACTATGGGTGAGCCTTTTTCCAGGAAGAGGTTGCTCAGCAACAGAGCCTGGTCGAAGTAGCCGCCGGTGTTGCTGCGAAGGTCCAATATCAAACGCTTCATGTCCGGCATTTGCATAACGCGCGAAGTCACCTCGGTGTTGGTGGTGCGGGAAAAGCTGCTGAGACGAAGGTAGCCCGTGGTGTCATCCACCATAAAGGCGGCATCTACGCTATGCATGGGGATTTTATCGCGAGTAATTTCGAACGGAATAATATCCCGGCCGCGCTTTACGGTTATTTTGACCTTTGTGCCGGACGGTCCTTTCATGCGCCGCACCATGCTGTCCTGAGGATATTTTACGCCTGCAATATCAATCTCATCAACCTTAAGCAAGCGGTCCCCCGGCTGCAAGCCTATCTTCTCGGCCGGCCCGCCGGAAATCGCCTCCAATACTATGGCTGTATCGTTAGGGACATTGAACTGAATACCTATGCCCTCGAAATTGCCTTGAAGCTCGTCCTCCGACTCCTTCAAAAGCACAGGGGGCATATACATCGAATGCGGGTCCAAAGCCGCCAAAGCAGCCGTAACTGCGGCATCGGTAACTTTTTTACGGTCGATGGTGTCTACATAATTCTCATCCAACGACTGAAGAACGAGGTTCAGTTTGCGCCAATCGGAATATTCGGTTTTAAGGTAACGGCGGTTTTTGTCTATCCGCACATAAAGGAACGTTGCAAGAATTCCTGCCACGAAGGCCAAAATGGCTATCCAGATACCGGAAGAATTGTCTCTCATTGGTCTATCTCTATTTTTTCCACCTCTATGCCTGCCCGCTTAAGCAAATTAATGCCGTCTTCCAGGCGGTAGTCGTCGCAATACACCACCCTCTTTATTCCGCTTTGAATGATGAGCTTGCTGCATTCCATGCAAGGAGAGGCAGTAACATAGAGAGTGGCTCCGTTTGCGCTGTTGCCGCTGCGGGCGATTTTGGTAATGGCGTTGGCTTCGGCATGGAGGACATAAGGCTTGGTTACTCCGTTTTCGTCTTCACAAACATTCTCGAAGCCCGAGGGCGTACCATTGTAGCCGTCGCTTATTATCATATTGTCCTTTACCAGCAAAGCGCCCACCTGGCGGCGTTTGCAATAAGAGTTCGTAGACCAGATTTTGGCCATACGCAAATACTTTTCGTCGAATTTATTCATTCTGTCTATTGTTGTTTCGCATTTGCGGGAGTCAGTCCTTCCGCAAATGCGAAAGTATGCTATTCTCAGAAGGTATGCTGTCTATTGATTCCTCTGATACAGATACCTCTTGATGCTGCGCTTGGGCGTGCGTTCAAAATCTTCCGGCATAAACTCCAACTTGCTGATTTGGGCGAATGCGGGCAAAATTTTGTTTATCTCCGGCAATTCGGCATTGAGCCTGGCCTCGAGGGCTTCTTTCTCCATTCCATCGGTAGCAGCCTGCTGATAATCGGGATACACCAATGCGGTAAGTTTGCCGCCGTCTTCTATAACAAGCGAATCCACCACATAAGAAACGTTATTCACCACCGCTTCAAGCTCTTCGGGATAGATATTTTGTCCGGAGGAACCGAGTATCATGCACTTGCTTCGGCCGCGAAGGTAAAGATAACCTTTGGAATCTATCACGCCGATGTCACCGGTACGGAACCAACCGTCTTCGGTAAAGCACTTAGCGGTTTCTTCTTCATTTTTATAATAACCCAAAAATACGTTCCAACCGCGCACTTGAATTTCTCCGGGAATTTTGCGCGGATCGGGGCTGTCCACCCTTAAATCGCAACCGGGAATGGATTTGCCGCAAGAACCTCTCGGAATTTTGCTCGACTTTTCATAGGTGAGCAGAGGGCCGCATTCGGTCATGCCGTAGCCCACCGTATAGGGGAAGCGTATGTGACGGAAAAACTTCTCCACCTCCGGATTGAAAGGCGCTCCTCCTAAAATCACTTCATTGAACTCTCCGCCAAAGGCTTTTATCAGTTCGCTTCGTATTTTGAGTTCGATAGCCTGACCGAGAATAGGAATCAAGCGGAAGGTTTTTGTGCGGTCGAGTACGGGCTTAAGCTTCATCTTGTACACCTTTTCTATAATGAGGGGTACAGAAATAATTACAGAAGGATGTATCTCCTGGAAGGCCTGAAGAATGATTTTGGGACTGGGAATCCGGGTAAGGAAATGGGTATGAGCCCCTATCGTCATTTCGTAAAGAAGCTCGAACATAAGGCCGTACATATGAGCGGAAGGGAGCATAGCCACAATGTTGGAGGTGTTGTCCAACTGCGGCTGAGCCACATAACGGGCGGCATACATATTGGCATAAAGAGACCTGTAAGGCAGCATTACGCCCTTGCTGAAGCCGGAAGTACCGGAAGTATAGTTAATCAGCGCAAGCTCTTCGGGAGAGTCCTCATAATAATTGAGGTCCTCCGGACGCAGGCGATTGGGATGCTTAAGCAGGAAGGCCCGGAAGATGCCGTCGCGTATGCGGGTCATCTCGGGAGTTTGGGAGTAGATATATTTAAGGTCGCCTAAGCCTATAATTACAAGCAGACCGGGCATTTCGTCCTCAGAAAGATGTTCCCAAACAACATCATCCACAAATAGGGCTTTTGCTTCGGAATGATTCACCAAATAGTGAATGTTTCCGGCTTTGAATTCGTGCAGAATCGGCACCGGCACTGCTCCATAGGTGGTGGCAGCCAAAAAGCTGACAGCCCAGTTGGCTTGATTGCGGCCGCAGATGGCGATTTTATCCCCCTTTTTGAGACCGCACATTTCGAAACCCATGTGCAGAAGTTCTATTTTAGTGGCCAATTCACCATAGGTGAAAGTGTCGCCCTCATAGTTGGAGAGAGCGGGGCGGTCCCAGTTTTCTCTGAAACTTTTTTCAAAGAGTTTATTGACCGACTTGAATTTTGGTTGGTTTTTCATAAATACACGTTTAGTTTAGTACCTTGCTTACCACTTTGAAGCAAGGCTCCTGAATGATATACTGCAAATTTAAGACCGCGAACTGCAAGTCCTTTGGGAGGAGTCCCTTTTTCTTTGGCGCAGAAGGCGGTAACATCGTTTAAACTGCCGATAATAAGCCATTTGCCAAGGTTGGAGCAGATGCTTTCATCGGGCAGAGAGAAGGCCTCGCCGAAAAGGATTCCGGGAATACCTTCTATAGGATTAGGTGAGATTCCACGCAATGCGGGAGATTTTTTGCAACGCACAGCAATTACGGAGCGTCCGTCCCATTTGATGAAGGCCACTTCTTGAGGACGCATTCGTTTGAGCCATTCCTCGGGAGAGCTGCCTGATGCTTTTTTGAAGTCGGAGCAAGTCTTTTTGTGGCGACGGAGCTCTGAATTGGCATCCAGCCAGTTGCAACGAGCATCATAAAAAGCCTCTGCATCCTTGAGCGGAAGGTCTATAAAAAAGGAAGTGCTGTCCGGCAAAATTGATTTCAGGGAACTTTTGCCCCCTTCGAGTTTGCTGAATATAGACAGATACTTGTTGTCACTATCCCCTACTGTGGATATTTGCAAGTTTCGGGTATTGGTGTCCGAAAAATTTATAATAATCCAGTCGCAAAGACCTGAAATGAATTTCACGAGGCTGCGGTGCGGCACGGCATCCTGCATAAATTTACTTGGCACCCAGCGGTTTGCTGCGGAATTGCGCAATATAATGCTGCCCTTGGAGCCAAGGGCGAGAGCGGCGGCGGCATCAAAGTCGGGGGCATCTAAAATGGAGGCGCCTGCATCTATATGGATGAGGGCTTCGGCAATCGAGACGCTTGAGGGGCTGATTAGAACAGCAGCTCTCTTTTCTGCGCTGTCCACCACATAAGCCGTTTGAAGATTAAGGTCTTTCGCCTGTGCTAATAGATATTTTACGGCTTTGGAGGTATCCCTTTTTGCATGGCCTGCATCTATTGCGAGCAGGGGCACCAAAGAGGAGCTGTAATCGTAGGAAAGCACCATTTCGCGGTCGGCTAAACGCCCTAAATTGAGTTTACGGAAAATATGGGTGCTGTCCAAAAGCAGTTCTAAGGCATCTCCGGCATTACGGAAATTCATTATCTCTATACTGCGGGACGGCACAGTGCGCAAAAGGCCGGAAGTTTCCACTCCGACCTCCCTGCCGCAGGCAGCCATCATGGCCACAGAAATTATGAGAAAAAATCTTCGCATACTCATAGAGAATTACAAATATACGAAGATTTTATTTTAGATGCTTTTTCAATTGGCTGCGGCCTTTGCTATGGCTTCTTCTAATTTATCGCGCGGAATGGCACCCTCGAAACCGATGAATGCAACCTCCTCCGGCTCCATTGCCAACATCACAAAGCTTTTTATTGTCTTGCTGTCCCCCACCGTATACATTCTCATCACCTCTCCATCATCCTTCGCCTCCATAAGAAGCTCGTAAGCAGAGGAGCGCACATAATTGCTCACATCTTTATAGAGTTTTTGCCCTGCCTCGCTGTTCTTCTTTATGCTTAGGATATACATGCCGGTCAGGTCTTTTATGATTGGGACTATATCCACATTGCCATCTCCCACCTCTAAATTGGGAACTTTGCCTATGAGTTTGAACATGGCTTGGGAAATATAAACCGCACTTACTCCTTTTTCATCTGAGTATTTATTATAAATCGCCTTTGGAGACTGCGCAAGGGCAGTTGCCGCCAAAAACAGGGCCGTAAGAGCCAAAAATATCTTTTTCATGTCTTTACTTGTTAAGATTCCTGATGATTTCTTCCGTCTTTTCCATTACCGGGACGGCTTTGCCGGCTATCTCTGCCGCCTTGTTGCTCTTTTGGGAGATGAGCTCGAAGGCCTGCTGCACCTGAGCATAGGCAAGATAAGGATCGCTGAAAGTGTCGCGGGGCGATTTCGGGATGCTGAAATAGATGCCCAGACCGAGAGCTGCCGCTACTGCAGCCGCTATCGCCCAGCGAAGCAATGGCCGGTGCGGTTTTGCCGGCTTTTTCTCGGACTCTTTAGCCGACTCTTTCGCCTCTGACACCTCTTTCTCCGCCTCATAAGCCCCGAACAGTTTGGCAAGCCGATGTTTTGCCGGCTTCTCTACCAACTCCGCCGCTCCTACGAGTTCGGCAAGCGACTTGGAGAGGTCTTCCGGTACTTTTATGGAAGTATCGTCCGAAATTGCCTCAAGCTCTTGCAGAGTTAATTTTTCTATGTCTTCAATCCTTTTCATACTTACTTTTTATTGTTTTTCTTGCCATGCTCAGCAGCACTCTTAAATTATTCTCGCTCAGGCCTGTGCTTTGGGAAATTTCTTCGTAGCTCCGCTCCTCGAAAATCCTTTGCCTGATAACCTCGCGCTGCTTGGGTGGAAGCCCCTCTATGATGGCCAAAACGCGACGGAGTTTTTCTTTGCTTGCCATCACGTCCGGCTCTGTGGCCAAAAAGCTCAAATAGGACTCATCTTCACCGCAAGAAATGGTGTAGAAACGTTTAGCAGTCCGTATGCGGTCGATGCACATATTACGCAGCATCGTTATGGCATAGGCCTTTGGGGCTTTTACCTCATCGAGTTTACCTCCCAAAGAAAGAAGCTTTACAAAGAGGTCCTGAACGGCATCGCGGGCATCAGCCTCATCTTCCAAGATATAATAGGCCACGCGGTAGAGGGCATCCCCCAACGGCAACCAATCGTTTCTGAACTTTTCTTGAGTCATCTTACAATGTAAAGACGCAGAAAGTTACGAATTATTAAAGATATTTTCACTATTTTTGCGCCCGATAAAAAGACTTGCGAAAGTCGATAGACAGTATTGATTATGTTGGATATCCGTAATATAGCGCTGATTGCACATGTCGATCACGGTAAAACCACTATGGTAGACCGCATGATATATCAGGCAAAGTTGGTGCGTCAGACCGAGAGTACGGGGCAGCTCATTCTCGACAGCAACGAGCTTGAACGCGAAAGAGGTATCACAATTCTTGCAAAAAACGTTTCTGTAATATATAAAGGTGTTAAAATCAATATTATTGATACTCCCGGCCACAGTGACTTCGGCGGAGAAGTAGAGAGGGTTTTAAATATGGCGGATGGTGTTCTGCTGCTTGTAGATGCTTTTGAGGGCTGTATGCCCCAAACCCGCTTTGTGCTGCAAAAGGCCCTCAGCATGGGCAAAAAGCCCATTGTGGTCATCAATAAAGTAGATAAACCCAATTGCCGGCCGAGTGAAGTGCAGGAAGAGGTGTTCGACCTTATGTTTAATCTCAATGCAAGTGAGGAGCAGCTCGATTTTAAAACCGTTTTCGGCAGTGCAAAGCAGGGGTGGATGGGTGCCGATTGGAAAACCCCCACCGCTGACATCTCTTATCTGCTCGATACCATCCTCCAAGAAATCCCCGCCCCAAAAGTGGTGGAAGGCACTCCTCAAATGCTTATCTCCAGCCTCGAATATTCTCCCTATCTCGGCCGCATCGCCATAGGCAAAATCTCCCGAGGCAAACTCAAAAGCGGGGAGCAGGTTACGCTCTGCAAACGCTACGACATTTTTCAAAAAGCCAAAATCAAACAGCTGATGGTTTTTGAAGGGCTTGGCAAAGAAGAGGTGGAGGAGGTGCAGTGCGGCGACATCTGCGCTGTTGTCGGCATAGATAACTTTGAAATCGGAGATACCATTGCCGACCATGAGCATCCCGAGGCCCTTCCGCCAATCGCTGTGGATGAGCCTACCATGAGCATGGTCTTCACTATCAATAATTCCCCTTTCTTCGGCAAAGACGGCAAATTCGTCACCTCACGCCATATAAAGGAAAGGTTGGAGCGTGAATTGGAGAAAAATCTCGCCCTGCGGCTCAAGCCCGGTGTAAATGCCGATTCCTTTATTGTTTACGGACGCGGAGTATTGCATTTATCGGTACTCATCGAAACCATGCGCCGTGAAGGCTTTGAACTTCAGGTGGGGCAGCCGAAGGTGTTGGACAAGACCATAGGAGGACAAAGGTGCGAGCCTATTGAGGAGCTCTCGATAGAGGTGCCTGAAGAATTCGTTGGAACCGCCATTGAGTTCTCTACCCGCCGAAAAGGCGCTCTCATACATATGGAGACCCGCTCGGACCGCACTCTCTTGGAATTTGAAATTCCTACGCGAGGACTCATGGGGCTTAGAAGCAATCTTCTTACAGCCACTCAGGGCGAGGCCGTGATAGCTCACCGATTCAAGGATTATCAGCCATACAAAGGTGACATCGAGAGCCGTACAAACGGAGCTCTCGTATCGCTCGAAACCGGCCAGGCCATTGCCTATTCCATACATAAATTATTGGACCGCGGACGCTTTTTCGTAGAACCCGGCGAGGAAATCTATGCCGGAGAGGTGCTGGGCGAACATAACCGTGAGGGAGACCTCAATATAAATATCTGCAAAACCAAAAAACTCACCAATATTCGGGCTGCCGGTTCGGACGAAAAAATTATTCTTCCGCCTGCTATAAAAATGAGTCTCGAGGAAATGTTGGAATACATCCGCGAAGATGAATTGGTGGAGGTTACACCGAATCATCTGCGTATGCGTAAAATATTGCTGAGCCCGCACGAGCGGAAAAGAAACAGCGATAGCGATTAGTTAATACCAAAAAATTTACTAAATTTGCAACCCTTTGTAATTGAACTTAGGAATTTGGCTTCCGGCAGCTCTACTTTCGAATGGCAGGTCGGTTGCGAGTTCTTTGAAACTTTCGGCAATCCCGACATTCTGGATGCATCCATTGCGGTAAACGTACAAGTGAACAATTTGGGGCTCACTCTATACGTGAAGGCTGCGATAAGGGGTAGTGTTACAGTGCCTTGTGACAGATGTTTAGAGGATTTGCAACTTCCGGTGGAAGTTTCTTTTGAAGAGACTTATACTCCGGAAACCATGCAGCTGGACCTCAGTCAGGATGTTTACGACTTTGTTGTAATATCTCTGCCAATGAAAAGAATCCATGCCGAAGGTTTATGCAATAGTGAAACTATAAAGTACCTGAACGTAGAACAATAAAAATTTAAAAGTATAATAAAATGGCACATCCAAAACGCAAATCCTCTCACCAGAGAACAGCAAAAAGACGTACGCACGATTTTGCGGCCGTTCCCACTCTGAGCACTTGCTCCAATTGCGGCGCAACCACAATGTATCACAGGGTATGTCCCCAATGTGGCTACTATCGTGGTCGTCAGATTATCGTAAAGGACGATAAATAATTACTGCTACAACACACCATCTCTTGACGGAGACATCACGGAGCCTTTCGGAACACCTTCTCTTGACGGAGACATCACGGAGCCTTTCGGAACACCTTCTCTTGACGGAGACATCACGGAGCCTTTCGGAACACCTTCTCTTGACGGAGACATCACGGAGCCTTCCGAAACACCTTCTCTTGACGGAGACATCACGGAGCCTTCCGAAACACCTTCTCTTGACGGAGACATGGCAAAGGACAAAAAGTAATTACCGCTCCTTTAGGGCCCTATAGTTCAATGGATAGAACGGAGGTTTCCTAAACCTTAAATCCAGGTTCGATTCCTGGTGGGGCTACAAACAAGC
>FZPS01000051.1_pt86 | contig 55660 bp, 48 predicted proteins | sample 1817821 | NCBI WGS metagenome assembly FZPS01 (sample SAMEA104158645, study PRJEB21678) | metagenome | place: Germany | collected 2015-04-21 | reverse complement strand
GATAATTGCCGCTGTCCTTGCCGTGTATATTTTAAGGATTATTTTTAAAATAGCGCTGCGCCTGGCACTGCTTGCCGCCGTTGTTATTCTTGTACTGTACTTTTTGGCTGTTTATTATTGACCGGTTTACCGCTTCTGCTGAACAGGCTGCAAAAGGCTAGTATTTTAACTCAATGCCTCCCATAATGGCCCGGGCCCGGATTATTAGCTTCTTTTTCGTATCCAGGTCCATTCCCTGTTCATAGCGTACGGAACCGAGAATGCCTCCGCTTTCTTTGCCGAAGAAACCGACACCGCCCAGGACGGCCATGCCGTCGGCCACAACCTTCAGGTCCGGCGGTACAATGACGTCAATGCCGCCCATAATTGCCGTCAGGTTCAGGTAGGTATCGCCTGCGGGGATTTCCGCCTGGCGCAGATCCAGTTCAATACCGCCCATGAAGGCAAAGTAGGTGCCGGATTCCAGTTTCCAGGTCTCGTTTTTACCGCGTTCCACACCGCTCATGAAGGCAAGGGAGAATGTTTTGCTTCTCCGGCTGCCTAAAAGGCTGAGACCGATAATAATAACCACAAGCGGCAGGAAAATTTCAAAAATCCGCCCGATATTAACTGTGGTCAGTTTAAGATTGTTAGTCAGTAAAACCAGGCCAAAAACCACAACCAGCAAAGAAAGTGCCAGGGCTGCCAGGTGGCGGCTGCCTCGAAACAGGGATTTCAATCCCCAGAGAATCAGCAGCACAGGCCAGTAAAGCCAAAGATTAATGTCTGTAACATCCAGGTTGTTTAAAAGTAAGACAAGGCCGATAGCAATCAAAATTAAAGCTACCAGATATTTGGAGTCATTATTCATCTATTCACCCCTTTCCGGAATTACAGCCTCTTTTATATAGACTTTATATGCAGCTCTTAGCCCGTTATTTTCTGCTGTTTGACCGGAAAACCCTTCCGTCTGCAAAAAATGTTATTATGATCCAGCAAATCAGGGGAATGGATATCAAAAAACTCCCGGAATCTCCGGAAGTTTTTGTGGTGAAAAGATAACTTATGCCAGACGGTGTTTTTCAAAACAGCTGCGACAGTATACCGGGCGGTCAGGTGTAGGATTGAAAGGAACTTCTGTTTCCACGCCGCAGTCGGAACAAATGACGGGATACATACGGCGTTCACGGTTGCGTTGTTTTCTGGCGGCACGGCATTCCGGACAACGGGCCGGTTCGTTTTCAAAGCCCTTCTGGGCATAAAACTCTTGCTCGCCGGCGGAAAAAACAAATTCCTGTCCGCACTCCCGGCAGTTTAAGACTTTGTCTTCGTACATGAGAAAACCTCCTTTACTATGGCCCCCTGATTTTCTCGACTCTGGTATTACTGAGAAATCTAAAACCATATAAAGGAGGATCTAGATTCTCAATTTCCCGAAAGAAAATACAGCGGTTAACATATTATACACTGAATGACCTGCTAAAAGCAAGGCAAAAGAGCTAGCGAAAAACCAAGAGTCCCGCTGCTGCTGCCAGCAGGAGGATTAAAATTGGGTGCAGCCGTGTGAAAATAAGCAGCAGAAAAGCAGCGGCGGCAAAAACGGCGGCGGAAAGGTTTAGCACAGTTGCACGGGCTACGGAAACGGCTGCTCCGGCGATCAAAGCCAGAACTGCAGGCCGCAGGCCGCTGAAAACCGCCTGGACCAGCCGGTTATGATAAAAATGCTTTAATGCCGTTGCCGCCAGCAGGACAAGCACTGCAGAGGGAGTAATTACTCCCGCGGTTGCAAACAGGGATCCCCAAAAACCGCCTGCTTTATAACCTATAAAGGTGGCGGTATTAATGGCTATCGGTCCCGGTGTCATTTCAGCAATGGCTATAATATCAACAAATTCAGTGGCTGTAAGCCAGCCCTTGACAGCAATGAATTCTTTTTCCAAAAGCGGCAGCATGACATAACCGCCGCCGATGCTGAACAGGCCGATTTTTAAAAATGACAGGTATAGCTGCAGTATAATCAACGGGCATCACCTTTTTCTCTTTCCGGTTTAGGCTGCAACGCTTCCCGCAAAAGTCCAGCCGCCGCCCCGACAATTATCAGCAAAATCGGGTTGAATCTAAGAAATACGGCCGGTAAAAGAAAGAGGAAAAATAAAATCAGGCCGAATTTTTTGCGAAAAACGGTTTTGCCCAGTCTCATGACGGCAAAGGCAATCAGAGCGGCAACCACAGGCCTGATACCGGCAAAGGCCGCTGCAACAAGCCTGTTTTCTATGAACTGCACGAAAAAAGCCGCCACCAGAAGGATAACAAGGAAAGAAGGCAGGACCGCTCCCAGCAGTGCGGCTAAACTCCCGGGCAATCCTTTTACCTTGTAACCGACGAAAACCGCAGTGTTGATGGCCACGGCTCCGGGAAGCGACTGGGCTACGGCCAGGGCATCAATAAATTCTTCCTCGCCCAGCCAGGAATGCCTGTTGACTACTTCCTGCCTGATAACGGGCAGCATGGCATAGCCGCCGCCGAAGGTGGTTGCTCCTATTTTTAAAAAAGTCAAAAAGATCTGCAGGTAATTCATTTACACCTCATCTCATATACAACCCCTCCCCGTCATATTCTGTTAGCAGGAGGGGAATTTATGCGTATTGTTATGTTTGTGTCAGCTAAGACCAAAATAATTCTGCTTCTCGTGTTATTTATTTTTGTCCTGTGCACTGCACTATTCATTCCGCGGGCGCAGCCGGCCGCTGGTGTCACAAGCGTACAAATGCTGCCTCTGGCCGGAAAAGTGTTTGTCCTGGATCCCGGACATGGCGGTTATGATCCCGGAGTGATGCAGGACAATGTTCTGGAAAAGCAAATAGTGCTGGAGATAGCCCTGAAGCTGCGCCACTACCTGCAGTCAGCCGGTGCCAGGGTGGTAATGACCCGGGAAACGGATCGCGATTTTTTAACTGTTGCAGGCGGGCCGAAAAAACAGCAGGATATGAAGAACAGGATGCAGATAGCCAATGAAGCAAAACCCGACCTTTTTTTAAGCATCCATATTAATTCCATCAATTCAGCGGTTTGGCATGGCGCCCAGACTTTCTATAAAAGCAATTGCGAACAGTCAAAGGGCGCTGCGGAAAAAATTCAGGAACAATTGATCCGTGTTCTGGCCAATACCGACAGGGCTGTCAAGGCAGGGGATTTTTATGTTCTTAATAATATGAAAAGTGCAGCGGTTCTGGTGGAATGCGGCTTTCTTTCCAACCCGCAGGAAGCGGAACTGCTGGCGGACCCGGCCTACCAAAGCAAGATAGCCTGGTCTGTATATCTGGGGCTTGTCAGTTTCTACAGTCCGGCATTCTAAGCAGTTAAAGCTATATATTCTTCTTTAGCGATAAAAACCCTACAAGGAACCGTTGCGGTTTCTTTTTTTATAAATTAAGGGAAAAGACTGTATAAAAAAAGGTAAAAATCATTTAAGATATAAGTAGAGGAAAACATTTCCGGAAAGAATAGTAATAAAAAGCAAGGGAGCGATAATAATGACAATCGCCCATGCGGGAATTTATCCGCACGCTGCAATTGCTCTTCCTGAAGTCGGCAAAGAGGAAGCCGCGAAAGTAGCGGCTACTTATGCCGCCATGCGGGAACTGGCAAGAAGGGCCAAAGACAGCCAGGCAGATGTGATTGTGCTTATCACGCCCCACGGTCCGCTTTTCCGGGATGCCGTGGCCATGCTGGATATTGATCCGCTGATGGGGACACTTGCGCAGTTCGGAGTCCCCGGGATAACTTATTCCTATCAAAATGACCGCAGCCTTCTGGAGGCTGTTGAGCTGGAGGCGGATCGCGCGGGCATCCGGACGGCTGTTATCGACAAGCGGAGCGCCGCTGCATACCGCGTGGCTGCCGAACTGGACCATGGTGCTACTGTGCCCCTTTATTTTTTCAGGCAGTTTGATATTAACCTGCCCCTTCTCCACCTGACATTCGGGCTTTTGCCGCCCCGCCGTCTTTTTGAATTCGGACGGGCCTGCCGCCGGGCACTGGAGCGGCAGAAGAAAAGGGCGGCAGTCATTTGCAGTTCAGACCTGTCGCACCGCCTTATTCCGGGCGCGCCTACCGGTTATTCTCCGGCGGGAAGGAAATTTGACGAAAAACTGGCTTCGCTTTTGGAACAATATGATGTGGAGGGAGTTATAAATATTGACAGCGATCTGCTTGAAGAAGCGGGTGAATGCGGTTACCGTTCTATCCTGATCTGCCTGGGGATGCTTGACGGCGACACCGTTGTGCCTGAAATCCTGTCCTATGAAGGGCCCTTTGGCGTCGGCTACCTGACGGCGGACTTGACTCCTGCGGGCAATAAACGCAAGCCAAGTGAACATGTGCAGCTCGCAAAAAAGGCGCTGGAAAGCTATGTACTGCAAGGGGAGCGCATCAAATCCCCGCAGGATTCAGAACTGAATAAAACTAAAGCCGGGGCTTTCGTTACCCTGAAAATGGACGGCCGGCTGCGCGGCTGTATTGGCACCATTGAACCCCTGCGGGAATCACTGGCGAGAGAGATAATAGAAAATGCCATATCCGCGGGCACGGCCGACCCGCGCTTTTCGCCCGTTACCGCCGGGGAGCTGCCACATCTTTCTTATTCCGTCGATGTGCTGCTGACCCCGGAAAAAATCAGCGGCAAAAAGGAGCTTGATCCTAAACGCTACGGAGTGATTGTGGAAAGCGGCCGGCGGCGCGGTTTGCTTTTGCCCGACCTGGAGGGAGTTAATACGGCGGAAGAGCAGCTGGCCATTGCCCTGCAAAAGGCCGGCATCAGCCCCGGTGAACCCTACCGCCTCTACCGCTTCCTGGTTCGCCGTTACAAGTAAGGTGGTAGCCGGCCATGCATGAAGCACTGCATTATGAAAAGACAACAGACGGTGTCATCTGCCGCCTCTGTCCCCATTTCTGCCGCTTGCAGGGGGGCAAGCCAGGTTTGTGCGGCGTACGGCGGGAGGAAGGCGGTAAACTTTACACTATGAACTACGGCCTTTGCGGTGCCGCGGCAGTTGATCCCATTGAAAAAAAACCCCTTTATCACTTTTACCCGGGCAGGAAGATATTTTCCGTGGGAACGGCGGGCTGCAATTTAGACTGCGGCTTCTGCCAGAACTGGCAGCTGGTCAGGGCGGACGGCAAAGACTTTTTGTCCCTGACGCCGGCGGAACTGGTGGCTGAAATTATGTCGCGCAGCAAAGATGAGAGGTTCGGCATTGCCTATACCTATGCGGAACCGGGTATGTGGTTTGAATTTGTTCTGGAAACGGCAGCCCTGGCAAAGCAAAAGGGATTGAAGAATGTTATGGTGACCAATGGGTATCTTAACCCTGCACCGCTTAAAGAATTGCTGCCCTTAATCGATGCTTTTAATATTGACGTCAAAGCCTTTACAGAGGATTTCTATGCGGAACACTGTGCGGGAAAGCTGAAACCGGTCCTGCGCTATGTGGAGCAGGCCGCCGCCTCTGCTCATGTGGAACTGACTTACCTTGTAGTGACGGGACTTAATGACAATGCGGAAGAAATGAAACGCTTCTCTTCCTGGGTTGCTGAGATCAACCCCCTGATACCCGTGCATTTGTCGCGCTACTTCCCCCAGCATCGCTTTAACAGGCCGCCTACTCCCATTGCCGTTATGGAAAGACTGCGGGAGACGGCACTGCAAAAGTTAGCCTATGTATATCTGGGCAATGTTACCGTGAGCGGCGCATCCGACACCGGATGCCCCGGCTGCGGTGAAGTGCTGGTCAGACGCTATGCTTACCGGGTAGATGTCCGGCTCCGGGATGGCAAATGTCCCGCCTGCAATCGCCCTTCCGATCTTAAAAACTAGCTAAACATATTTCACTCTCCCGGCAGCATAATATTTTGGGAGGAGAAGCAAGGGAGAGTGGAATATGGAGATTCTGGCGGTTGCTGGCAGGTTTTTCGAGTGGCTGCAGGTTTTTTGGAGCGGTTCGGCAATGATTGTGGCTTTTTCTCTCACCGGTATTCTATTGAGTGTACGCACCTCTTTTGTGCAGCTCAGGCATTTCCCGGCAGTAATGAAAGAAAGCCTGCAGGGCATTTTTTGCGCAGACGGCGGCGCGGGCGGCGATATCAGCCCCTTTCAGGCTTTAACAACCGCTCTTGCCGGTACCATCGGGACCGGCAATATAGCCGGGGTGGCAACGGCCATCACCCTTGGCGGCCCCGGTGCTGTTTTTTGGATGTGGGTATCCGCATTTTTGGGCATGGCAACCAAATATGCCGAGATTGTCCTGGCTGTATACTTCCGGCGTGCTTCCGGCGGAACTTTTGCCGGCGGCCCCATGTATTTTCTGGAGTCCGGACTGAAAAGCCCGTCGCTCGCAGTCCTTTTTGCAACATTCGGGGCTGTGGCGGCCTTTGGCATCGGTAATCTGGTGCAGGCCAACTCTGTTGCTTCAGTGCTGCAGGAAGCATGCGGCATGCCTCCCCTGGCGACAGGCCTGTGTATAGCTTTTGTTGCCGCCCTGATTGTCCTGGGCGGCATCCGCCGGCTGGCCGCCGTTACTGAAAAAATGGTGCCGCTGATGTCCGCATTTTACCTGTGCAGTGCACTGGTGATAATTGTTCTCAATGCCGAAAGGATTCCTGAAGTCATAAGCCGGATAATGAAAAGCGCCTTTTCCGGCCAGGCTGCCTGCGGCGGTTTTGCCGGAGCGGGCGTTGCTTCAGCCCTCCGTTTTGGTTTTGCCCGCAGTATTTTTTCCAATGAAGCCGGCCTGGGAAGCGCCAGTATTGCCCATGCCGCTGCCAAAACAGATCATCCGGTACGCCAAGGCCTTTGGGGTATCTGTGAGGTGTTTATTGACACTCATGTTATCTGTACGATGACTGCCCTTGTCATTCTGCTCACAGGTGCCTGGACTTCGGGGCTGGAGGGAGCGGCCATGACCTCAGCCGCCTTTTCCGGCAGCCTACCTTTTATAGGTGGCTGGGTTGTAGCGGGAGGGCTGGTATTTTTCGCCCTTTCTTCGCTTTTTACCTGGTATTATTACGGGGAGAAATGTTTTGAATACCTGGCAAACTCAACGTTTATTCATTGCTACCGCCTGTTATGGATTCTGCTGATTCCCTTTGGAGCGGCAGGAAGCCAGCGTACTGTTTGGGGGCTCTCCGATACATTAAACGGCTTGATGGCCATTCCCAATCTTTTGGGGCTGTGGGGTTTAAGCGGCCTTGTCGCCTCTCTTACCCGGGAATACTTCGGCAGGCGACGATAAACCCTGCCAGCCCGAAAAAGAACCCGCTATACTGATTATTTGCAGGTTTTTGTTGCTGTTTGGCGAAAAGATACTGTAATGATTTTTTTATTTTTGCCGATAAAGATAACGGAGGTGACAGGCAGTGAACCAGCTTATCCGGTTGCTTAATGCCGCCATCAGCTGGCGCAGCATTCTGGACATTATTATTGTAACTTATGTCTTTTACAAGGCCATCCTGCTGATCCGCGGGACCAGGGCTGAGCAGCTGGTGAAGGGGCTGGCAGTGCTGCTGATTGTCACCGTTGTCAGCAGGGAATTGAAGCTTTTTGCCCTTAACTGGATGCTTACCAACCTGATGACTGTGGGGATAGTTGCCATTCCCATTGTTTTTCAGCCGGAACTGCGGCGGGGACTGGAAACACTGGGCCGTGGGAAATTGTTCACGCGCAGCGACCACTTCTACAGGGAACCGGATTTTGATAAAATGCTTGCGGAAATTCTTAAAGCGGTCAGAGTTCTGGTAAAAAAACGCATTGGCGCCCTGATTATCCTGGAGAGGGAAACCGGTTTGAATGAAATAATTGAAACAGGTATTCCCATAGACGGCCAGGTATCGGCGGAACTGCTAATCAATATTTTCATGCCGCGCAGCCCGCTTCATGACGGTGCGACCATTATTCGCAGAGGCAGGATAATGGCTGCCGGCTGCTTCCTGCCGCTTACGGAAAATCCCAATCTCAGCAAAGAACTGGGCACAAGACACCGGGCTGCCCTTGGAGTATCGGAACAATCCGATGCAGTTGCCATTACCGTTTCAGAAGAAACCGGTGTGGTTTCCATTGCCAGCAGCGGAAAGCTGACGCGCTACCTTGACGAAAAAACACTCAGGCAGCTGTTAATTAATCTTTGTAAACCAAAGTCCGCGCTGAATATTTTCCGGCAATGGAGGTCAGTGTAAATGTTGAGGAAGCTGCTGTTACACAATCTGTCCGTAAAAATAGCCGCCTTTTTTCTGGCCCTGATACTCTGGGCTTATGTGACGGGTGATTCCCTGCCTGTGGAAGAACAGCCTAATATAAGACGGTCTTATACCAATGTGGCTTTGGAGTGGCTGAACATTGACGATGAACTGGCCATCACCAAGATTACCGAAGAGGTAGATGTGGTTTTAAACGGAAATAAGGATGTGCTGGACGAAATCACTCCCAGGACATTGCGTGTTTTTGTTGATTTGCGCAACCTTGGCCCGGGCAGACACCGTCTTACTCCCGTAGTCCCTGATGTGCCCAAGGGGGTAAGCGTAACTTCAATTAATCCTGCCCAGGTAGAGGTTGACCTGGAAACTATAGAATCGCACCAGATGCAGGTGGAAGTGGATGTTACTGGTTCTCAGGCTGAAGGTTACATCCGGGGAGAAATAGAAATTGTTCCTGATGCCGTTTTTGTCAGCGGAGCCCGCTCTTACCTTAATCAGGTTGACCGGGTCAGAACAATAGTTAATATTAACAATGCCGACGGCAATCTTACTAAAGTAGTTTCCGTCAGTGCCGTAGACATAAGCGGACAGGTTGTTGAGGGAGTAAAAGTCACGCCTTCGCTGGTGGAAGTTTTTATTCCCATTGCCCTGCCGCAAAAGGAAATTCCCGTCCGCGCAAGCCTGAACGGGACACCGGTATACGGTTATGCAATAAAACAGATTAATTTGTACCCTGCCAGTGTGACTGTTAAAGGCAAGGAGGAAGATTTGAGCAAAATTGAGGAAATATATACAGAGCCGGTTGATATCGGCAATGCCAGATACAGCGTAACCAAGTCAGTCTCACTCTCCGGGGTTCCCGAAGGGGTTGAGGTGATGCATCCCGGTAAAATCCAGGTGGAAATAATTATTGGTCCCCGGTAGCATTGCCAGAGCCTGTCGTATATGCTATACTACAAAAGTATTGCCTGGAGGTGAGGCAGCAGTTGAGGAGACTTTTTGGAACAGACGGAATCCGGGGTATTGCCAACAGGGAGTTAACTCCTGAACTGGCTTACAGAATAGGCCGTTCAGCCGCTTATGTGCTGCAGAAAAAAAGCAGCGGGCGCAGGGCCTTTTTTCTTGCCCGTGATACCCGCATCTCAGGAACAATGCTGGAGGGAGCCCTTGCTGCCGGTATTACATCCGTTGGTGTTGATGTTTATGCAGCCGGCGTAATTTCCACTCCGGCCGCAGCCTACCTGACCAGAGAAATGAACTGCTGCGGCGGAGTAGTAATTTCCGCTTCCCATAACCCTTACCCGGACAATGGTATCAAATTCTTCAGTGCCGATGGCTACAAGCTTTCCGATGAAACGGAAGAGGAAATAGAAGAGCTTTATTTTTCGGCAAGCGACAAGCTGCCCCGCCCGGAATCTTCGGCTGTCGGCCGGGTGTACCGGGATGAAGAAGCAGGCAAGCGTTACCTGCAGCATATACTGTCTACCGTCACCTGCAGCCTGGAGGGCTACCGCATCGTGCTTGATTGCGCCAACGGCGCGGTATCCAAACTGGCCCCGCAGGCCTTCAGAACCCTGGGAGCGCAAGTGATCGCCGCCTATAACCGCCCCAACGGCAGCAATATCAATGAAGGCTGCGGCTCTACCCACCCCGAAGCGCTGCTTTCCCTGGTGCGCAAGCATGTGGCAGACTTCGGTTTTACCTTTGACGGCGACGCGGACAGGGTGCTGGCTGCCGACAGTCAAGGCCGGCTGCTGGACGGTGATATCATTATGACGATTTTGGCCAGAGATATGCTGGCCAAAGGAGTATTGCAGGAGAAGACCGTTGTGGCAACAGTGATGAGCAATCTCGGACTGGATGAGGCGGCAAGAAACTTTGGCTTCAACCTGCTGCGCACAAAAGTAGGTGACCGATATGTTTTGGCAAAAATGCTGGAGACCGGCGCCTGCCTTGGCGGTGAACAGTCCGGGCATATTATCCTTTTACGCCATAATACCACGGGTGACGGCCTGTTGACTGCCCTGCACCTTTCCGCAGTGATAGCGGGGAATAAGCAGCCACTGGATGAGCTTGCGTCTTCCTTTACCCAATACCCCCAGATACTGGTCAACTGTCCTGTCGCCAGGCGGGACGGCTGGGATAAAAACGCCCGTATCAGGGAAGCTGTGGCCAAAACCGAGCAAAAACTAAACGGCACCGGCCGCCTTTTGATCCGTCCGTCCGGCACCGAACCTCTGATCCGGATAATGCTGGAGGGAAGAAACGAGGAGGAACTGCGGGCCATGGCAGGGGAGCTGGCGACAGTGATCACTGAAGAATTATCATAAAATATTGCGGGAGGTGAATACCGGTTACAGGCAAATTCCAAAGCGCCGGAACACGAAACGGACGTGTTGACGAGGTGGAGGTTTATCGAAACTTTCGGCGGATGCCTCCCGGTTGATCCACGACCGTTAAAGAACTCACAAAACCGGGAAGCGATTCCCGGGACAAAAGGTTCGGGTGGTAGCTTTTGCCTGCACTCTAAGTAATGGAGGTAAACTATGAGAGTTTACGTTGTTGACAGCTACGGCGAATTAAGTGCCAAAGCGGCACTAATAGTTGCAGGCCAGGTAGCTTTTAAGGCCGACAGCGTTTTGGGACTCTGCACAGGCAGCACGCCTGTCGGCATGTATAAGGAACTGTCTGCAATGCACCAAAAACAGGGGTCTGATTTCAGCCGTGTTATTACCTTCAACCTTGATGAGTATTACGGCTTGGCTCCCGACAATATACAGAGCTACCATTACTTTATGAAAAAAAATCTGTTTGATCATGTTAATATTAAGCAGGAGAATATCCACATACCGGACGGACTGGCCGCCGATATAGAAGCGGAATGCGACCGCTACGAAGAGGCTATTCAGAAGGCCGGCGGCATTGACCTGCAGGTCCTTGGCATCGGCAGAAACGGCCACATTGGCTTTAATGAACCGGCGGCGAAATTCTCAGCTGCCACCTTTCTGACTGAACTTGACGAAGATACCATCAAGGCCAATGCCAGATTCTTTGCTTCCCCGGGGGAAGTGCCAACCTGCGCAATTACCATGGGCATAAAAACAATTATGCAGGCGAAAAAAATACTGCTTTTGGCAAGCGGCCCGGAGAAGGCGGAGGCAGTGAGAAATGCGGTAAAGGGCGACATTGATCCCTATATCCCTGCCTCGATTCTGCAACTGCACAGCGACTGTACCTTTCTCATTGACCGGGAAGCGGCAAAATATCTCTAAAAGAAGCAGCATGTAGCAACAAAGGCGCAAGTTACAACCCGCGCGGTTTAACCTGCGCCTTTTTATAACTTTAAATCTCCGGTAAAAATGAGCGGCTGTCTTTATTTGCTGTAAACGTGTTCTGAGGTATAATAAATTTACCGGTAAATTATCTATTCTTTTCCTTTCGTCAAGCGGCGGTTGAAAGCCGATACAACAGGTAAAAGGATGCTTTGAAAAATATACTGATAGGAGCAGGATACAGCATGATTGAGATCAGGGGTAAATATAACACCGCCAAGGTTTTTATTGATGAACTGGAAAGCCAGGCAGCAGCCCAGATCAAGGAGCTGTGCAATCAAGAGTTTGTCAAAGGCAGCATTATCAGGATTATGCCCGATGCTCATGCCGGTGTGGGATGTACAATTGGCACAACCATGACAATAACCGATAAAGTTGTACCCAATCTGGTCGGCGTAGACATTGGCTGCGGCGTGGAAACAATCAAACTAAGACAAAAGGAAATTGACTTAGACAGACTGGACGAAATTATTCACGCTTCTGTCCCCTCGGGCTTTTCTGTCAGGAAGAAGCCGCATGAATATGTGAAATACACCGGGCTCGACAGTTTGCTTTGCAAAAAACACGTCGATTATGAAAGGGCAAAGTTGAGCATCGGTACCCTGGGAGGCGGAAACCATTTTATTGAAGTCAACAAAGACAGCAGGGGCTCACTATATTTAGTCGTCCATTCCGGCAGCAGGCATTTGGGGAAGCAGGTTGCGGAGTACTACCAGAAACTTGCCTACAGGGAACTGCAGAAAACCGACTCCGTTAAAATCAGCAGACAACTTGCCTACCTGCAGGGTGAAAGTTTCCGCAATTACTTGCATGATATGAGAATTACCCAGCAGTATGCCGTCTATAACCGCAAAGCCATAGTTGATGAAATCATAAAAAAAATGAAGCTTGCAGCGGCAGAACATTTCACAACCATTCACAATTACATTGACCTGGACGGTATGATTTTGAGGAAGGGCGCCATATCTGCCCGCAAGGGTGAAAAGGTATTAATTCCGCTGAATATGCGGGACGGAAGCCTGATCTGCATCGGCAAAGGCAATAAAGACTGGAACTATTCCGCGCCCCACGGGGCAGGGAGGCTGATGAGCAGGCGCCAGGCCAAAAAAACAATCAGCCTGCAGGAATACAAAAAAACGATGGCAGGCATTTACTCTTCTACTGTCACCAGATCAACCCTGGATGAATGCGCCCTGGCCTACAAGCCTATGGCAGATATAATTGACAACATCCGGGATACGGTTGACATAGTTGATATTGTTAAACCGCTCTATAATTTCAAAGGAACTGATTAACGGCGCCGTTTTTGGCTGCCAGGCGGCGGAACCGCTGCAGCCTGCGCCGAGAAAGAAGGCACTGTTAAGATTATTGTTTGGCTTCATCTGGCTAAAAAAAAGATTAAAAAAGGAGGTCCCGTATGAAATGAAACTGGAGGAGAGAATTCACCCTGAATTAAGGCAGGCCTTTGCCATGATGCCTGCGGGAGGGGATCTGTTTGCCGATATAGAGACGGCAAGGAAAATGACCCGGGATATGTTTGCCATGATGCAGCAGGCCGCTGATCCAAATATTCCCATCAGTGAAATAAGCATTCCCGGCGAAGACGGCAACCAGGTACCCCTGCGCATTTACCGGCCGGCGGAAAGAAAAGGCAGTCTGCCCGGGCTGCTCTGGATTCACGGCGGCGGTTATGTTTTTGGTTTTGCCGCCATGTTTGACGATTTGTGCCGGCAATTTGTCCGGGAAGTAAATTGTGTGGTTGTTTCGGTTGACTACCGGCTGGCGCCGGAGCATCCTTTCCCGGCGGGGCTCAATGACTGCTATGCTGCGCTGAAGTGGATGGCAGCAGCGGATAACGGCCTCGACATAGATGCCACACGTATAGCTGTCGCCGGGGGCAGCGCCGGGGGAGGACTTACTGCGGCGGTGGCCCTGCTGGCCAGGGACAAAGGCGGTCCGGCCATCAAGCTGCAGATGCCGCTGTATCCCATGATTGACGACCGCAATGTCGCGCCTTCCAGCTATGAGTTTACGGATGCCCGCTTGTGGAACAGGGAGACAAACATTAAAGCCTGGCAGTTGTACCTGGGAGACAAAGGCGGTGAAGTTTCACCCTATGCCGCTCCTGCCAGGGCTGAAGACCTTTCCGGATTGCCGCCTACATATACCATTGTCGGTGAATTGGATTTATTCCGGGATGAAACAATTGATTATGTCCAAAGGTTGCTGCAGGCCGGGGTTGCAACCGAATTTCATATCTATCCCGGCTGCTACCATGGTTTTGAGTCTGTACCGGGAACAAAAATCGGCAAAAAAGTAATTGACGGATATATTTCAGCATTGAAGGAAGCTTTTGCATTACCGTAAACAAAACGGCTTTCCTAAGGCAAAAAGCTGCGGCAGTTTTGCGCTGCCGCAGCTTTTTGTTTTTTGCCTTGTTTAGGCTTTAGGCGTTTTTAACCCCTTTGCAGGGGATGGGCGATTTAATAAAGGCATACCAGGAGATACTCGAGAGGACCGAGGCGGCAGTTATGATGGCGCCCAGGCTGACAATGATGTTTCCCCAGTCAAAGGAGGCAATAGTCATTCCTAAAATGCCAAAGAGCGTAGATACCGTGTTAAACAGCGAGGAAGCCGTTCCGGTATCCCCCTTCTGCTGCTCAAACAGGACGTTGATGCTGAAAGGACGCATTACTGCCCCCGTCATGGACATGGCAACTATGCAGACCAGGAAAATATAAGGGGAAAGCCCGCCGATCGTCATCACCAGTATTCCGCTGATTGCCGCTATAACAAAACTGCCCATTGCCAGTGCTTTTTTATCATGGTTGATAAAAAAGCGCACATAAATAATGGGACCAAGTATAGTAATACAGGAGTTGGCAGCAAAGAAGTAACTGTAGGCTTGTTCACTGAGTCCAAAATGGTTAACATAAATGTAGGAGGATACTGCGATATAGCCCATAAAGGGCAGCTGGGAAACGGAAAAGATCAGGTTGGGGATGGTAAAGCTCTTGTTTTTACCAACCACATACAGGCGTGAGAGCGAGCCCAGAAGGGATCCGATATATTTTTCATCATCTCTTAATGTATCCTGATACAGCACTGTCAACAGGAAATTGAAAATACCGACTGCCGCCAGGATCCAGAATGCGCCGCGCCAGTCTGTAAATTTTAAGATCCAGGCTCCCAGGACAGGGGCAACCATGGGGGCAATGCCTGATATTGACTGGGTGACGGCCAGTATTTTTTCTCTTTTTTTCCCGGTATAGCAGTCTTTAACGATGGCAAAGGAACTGGAAATAATGGCTCCGCCGCCGACACCCTGCATGGCCCTTGCCGCGATCAGCAGGTAAATGTTGGGGGCAAGGGAACAGGAAATGCTGCTGGCAATATAAATCAAACTGCCCAGCGCTATTACCGGCCTGCGGCCGTATTTGTCACTGATGGGCCCCCAGAGCAGTATTCCGATGGCATAGAAAAACATAAAAATACTGAGCGTCATATTTGTCAGGGCGGTGCCGCTGCCGAAGTAATCCTTCAGTCCCGGCAGGGCCGGGAGATAAAGATCAATGGAGAGCGGAACAAACATGTTCATGAGGACGATAAAAATAATCAAGCCTGTATTGCCAAGATATTTTTGGCCGGCTGTTTGTATTTCCAGAGCAGTTGCTTTTTCCACGTTCAATCCTCCCGCCAGTATAACATTGTATGATTTGTACTGTGTTTCAATTAATCCATTATAACATATTATTTTTGGAAAGTGTGCAACTGTCGGAGGTTAATATCCTGAAAAGGGAGGATTTTTGCCGGGCAGCTACATTCCGGCTGCCGTGCGAACATTTTGCTGATGATCCGCCTGCACTTTGTTGTCGCTGTGCCTGGTGCTGTTTAAAAAATGAACACAGAAATGACCGTCAAAGTTGTTGCCGGTGATTGTCTGGATGCTGTGGGGCATTGCATGACAGGATGCTGCAATCCTCCTGCCGTTTATTTCCACAATTACCGGACGGGGTGTCCAGCTCCAGCCGCCCCAGATTTCCTTCATTACTGTGCTGTCGGCTGCTGTAAGCGGTTCCGCATCGCATGGAATGCTCCGTAAGAACGGCGCACATTAAAGCTTTTTCACGTTTCAAAATCGATTATCCGGGCATTTTGGCCGATAGGCCAGAGGTACTGCGCTTCCGTCCACCAGTCAAGCAGTTCACCGTACCCGGGACCGGGAGTTTTTTTGGGCGGTATGTTGTACTGAGGGATTTTTAGGGTCATTCCCGGGTAAAGAGGGGTGTTTTCCGAGATCTGATTGACAGTAAGCAGTTCTGCCATGGGGATGCCGCTGCTTTGGGCTATCAGCCAGAGGGTGTCACCCTGCTGTACCGTATATGTATTATATGTAACCCTGGGGCTTTCAGCCGGGTTGTTCGTTTCTTCCTGATTGTTTTTTCCTTTTACTTTTTCAGTTTGTCTGGCTGCTTCCCCCTGTCTTGACGGAAGAGAAAGAGAAGAATTTTTTTCTCTTTCCGGCCGGGTCGCTTTTACTTCTTTGTACTTGCTCCCATTCTCACCTGCTGTTTCCGTATTGTGATTAATCTTTTCAGCATTGTTTTCTTTTTCTTCAGCCGGTTCTGTGTTTTCTTCGGGGGAGGCTTCCCCTGCGAAAACAGTGGTGTCACCGCTGTTCTCTGTAGGAATGGCAGGGGAGGGTGTTTTATTTTTTGCCGGCGACAATAAAAAAATGGCAGCTGCCGCGGCGCCAAATACCGCAATAACTGCCAGGATTAATAATTTTCTTTTCATCTTCATTCCTCCTGCTAATTCCGGTTGCTACAGATAATGCAGGAGTTCTCGCTCAATTGTTAAGAATCCTTGACATTCTTCCTGCCAATTGATGGCATTTACCTCTTGAGGCCGGCGCTAGATTTTCCCTTGCCAGGCCAGAATCAGCAATATGCAGGTAACTAAAACAAACAATGAGACCAGCGCTACACCGGTGGTTATTTTCTTTGCCGGTTTGTCTGCTACGGAAGCAGTGGAAGGAGCTAAAAAATCATGCCGGCGCAAATACTCAACCAGCGGTTTGTAGAGCAGCATGGTCAGGGAGGCATTTATAATGCTTTTTAGAAGATTAAAGGGGAGAAAGTAGGGTATTAACATTTTTGCCACCACTTCCCGGGGATAGCCCAGGTATAAGGGTGTAATCAGGTAATTCCAGAGAAGCATGATGGCAGTCATCAGAACACAGCCGCTTAAGAGGCCGATGACGGCAGATTTCAGTGTTTTCCGGCGTGTGTAGATAAAGGCAGCCGTACAGGCAAAAGCACAGCTGGAGATGACATTCATGATTAAACCAATGACGCCGGTGTCACTGACTGTAAACATCTCCACAACAGAAACCACGGCAGAAAGGACAAAGGCCGACAAAGGACCGAAAATAAAACCTCCTATGGCAATGACAATATCCTTGGGATCATATTTTAAAAACAAGATAATTGGGATGCGTCCTACAGTCATTACAAGATAGGCAAGGGCGGTTAGCATTCCTAAAATAGTATACTTTTTTAATCTTGAATTCATATGGTTCTTCCTCCGTTTCTATAATAAGAAGTTCTTTAAAAATGTTAACACCTGAAAGGTGATGTCTTTCAGGTGTTATTAACACAAAAACAGTCTTCTCCCATCCAGACTTTAACTGTCGGTCTTGGAATTTCACCAAGTCAGTGCTTGCGCGCTCGCGGACTTTCACCGCCGGTCGGGAATTTCACCCTGCCCTGAAGACATCAGAGTATTCAACTGTCAAATGCAATTATACCATTATTGGCAAAAGAATCAAGCCTGTTTCATAAAAAGCAAAAAACGGTACATTACTATAGTATCACCACTGTACGAAATACCGGCATATTCCTGGGGGTGACGAAGACGGAGCGTTCCAAACTGCTGGATAAGCTGAAAGAATTTTACACCCTGGAGACATTTCAGGTACAGTATTACAAGGCCCAGCTGTCGGAGGCCAAAAATGAATATTACCGTACCGCCTTTGAGAGGATGGTGCAAATAGAAAGCGGGCATGCCGATTATTTTGCCGGCCGCTTAATTGCCGAAAATGAGGATGTCCCGGTAATTACAGGCTCTGTATTTAAAATGGCCGGGCGGATACTTGGGGAAGCGGTGGAGCTTGCCGGTCCCGCGAGTGCCTGCAAGCTGGGAGTGGCGCTGGAAAACAAGGCTATTGACAAATACCGGGAATTTATTATTAAAAAATGGGGAGATGAAGAACTGCAAAGCACGCTTATGCAGTACCTGCTGGATGAGGAATTCCATATGCTCTGGATGAAAAAGCATGCTGAAACAATTGGCAGGTAAAAGACCGCCGGATAACGCCGGCGGCTTACTGTTTTTCTTCACGTCAGGTATGCTGACATAGATTTTGTTGCCGGACCGGAACCATTAAGCAGCAGGAGTTTTCATGGCAATAAGTAAATATAGTAATGTCTTCATTATTTGCCTGTCATGGGACAAATTTCCCCGGGCTTCCTAGAAAAGACCTTTGGTGAATACCCAAATCCCGGGAAGTGTATAATGTACTACTGAAATACTTAATGAGGTGTCATCTTTGAGGATAATTTTGACTGGCGGGGGAACCGCAGGCCATGTAACACCCAATCTGGCATTGATACCGGCTTTAAAGGAGAAAGGATTTGAAATTCACTATATCGGAACCGGCAGGGGCATTGAAAGGCAGCTGGCAACACAGGAGGGCATCAGCTTTCATGCCATTTCCGCAGGCAAGTTGAGGCGCTACTTTGATTTTAAAAACTTTACCGATTTATTTAGAATCGGTGCCGGTTTTTTCCAATCCCTGTCGGTAATAAGGAAGGTCAGGCCGGCCGTAATATTCAGCAAAGGCGGATTTGTGGCTTGTCCTGTTGTCTGGGCGGCCTGGGTATCCCGGGTGCCGGTGGTTGTTCACGAATCGGATATGACTCCCGGCCTGGCCAACCGTTTGTGCATCCCCTTTGCCAGTGTCATTTGCTATTCATTTCCCGAAACCGGGAAGTATTATAAAAATATAAGAAGCATTCATACCGGAATACCGGTAAGACCCAAGCTTGCTTCCGGCGACAAAAGCAGCGGCAGGAAACTCTGCGGATTTGATGACAAAAAGCCTGTTTTGCTGGTAATAGGCGGCAGTCAGGGTTCAGCTGTTTTGAATAAAATTGTCAGGGAAACACTTAAAGACCTGCTGGTTTTTTTCCAGGTATGCCACATCTGCGGGCAGGGCAATACGGATGCCGGTCTGCAGCATCTTAAAGGGTATGCGCAATTTGAGTATTTAAATGAAGAACTGCCCCATATATTTGCCATGTCTGATATAATAGTTTCCCGGGCAGGGGCGACAACTTTGTTTGAACTGCTGGAACTGAAAAAACCCAATCTGCTGATACCCTTGTCCAGCAAAGCAAGCCGCGGGGATCAGATTGAAAATGCCCTTTATTTTCAGGAGCAGGGTTTTTCAAAGGTGATTATGGAAGAAGATTTAGAGAGGGAAATCTTTCTGCAGGATCTCCTGCATTTGTATAACAACAGGGAACGGTATGTACAGAAAATGTCCGCCTGCAGTCTGAAAAGCAGCACGGAAAAGGTAGTGGAAGCTATCCTGCAGCAGGCGAGGAAGTAAAAGGAACCGGGTTGCGTGCGGCAAAGTCATATTTGTTAAACAGCCCCTTTACTGTTATTATAGAGACAGTAAGGGGTTTGTTTGTTATGAAGAAACTGGTTGTTGGCATACTGGCGCATGTAGATGCGGGCAAAACAACACTGGCGGAGAGCCTGCTTTATTTGAGCGGGAGGATCCGCAAGCCCGGCAGGGTTGACAAGAAAGACGCTTATCTTGACAATCATGAACTGGAAAGGGCAAGGGGAATTACAATTTTCTCCAAGCAGGCTGTCCTGACAGCCGGCGGCATGGAGATTTACCTGCTCGATACCCCGGGGCATGTGGATTTTTCGGCTGAAATGGAAAGGACTCTTGCGGTGCTTGATTATGCCCTTTTGGTCATCAACGGAGCCGACGGCGTGCAGGGTCACACAAAAACCATCTGGCAATTGCTTGCCGCCTACAGGCTGCCGGTTTTCTTGTTTATCAACAAAATGGATCAGGAAGGCAGCGACAAGGAAAAACTGCTGGCTGTATTAAAACAGCAGCTGGATGACTGCTGCATTGAATTCGGGCAAAGCGATTTGGCAAACTTCTTGGAACAAGTGGCCATGTGTGATGATGAATTGCTCGAATCTTACCTGAAAACAGGGCAGATTGCGGATTCAGAGATTAAAGGGGCAATACAAAAGAGAAAACTGTTTCCTTGTTATTTTGGTTCGGCCTTAAAGCTGGAAGGTGTAGAAAATTTTCTGCAGGGAATTGTCAAATATGCGGTGCCGCCTTCATACGGGGAAAAATTCGGGGCTAAAGTCTTTAAAATCAGCAGGGACGAACAAGGCGAGCGCCTTACCCATCTGAAGATAACAGGCGGGAAGCTTAAAGTCAGGGACCTTTTGACAAATGGCGTCTGGGAAGAAAAGGTCAACCAGATCCGCATTTATTCGGGACGGAAATTTCTAGTGAAAAGTGAGGTTGAAGCCGGTACCGTCTGTGCGGTAACCGGGCTTGCGCAGGCAAAAGCAGGGGAAGGGCTGGGGGAAGAGGAAAAAACACATGCACCTGTCCTGGAACCCGTTCTTTCTTATCAAATTATCCTCCCTGCGGGTTGTGATTCCAGAACGGTGATTCCCAAGTTGCTCCTGCTTGCAGAAGAGGAGCCGGAGCTGCAAGTTGTCTGGGATGAAGAACTCAATGAAATCCGGGTGCAAGTTATGGGTGAGGTACAGACCGAGATTTTGCAAAGCCTGCTGAAGAGCAGCTTTGGCCTGGATGTATCCTTTGGTTTTGGCAAAATTGTTTACAAAGAAACAATTGCCAATGCCGTAGAAGGTGTAGGGCATTTCGAAATGCCGGGGCATTATGCGGAGGTCCGCCTGCTAATGGAGCCGGGCAGGCGGGGAAGCGGCCTGGTGTTTGCCGATGCCTGCAGTGAAGAGCTTCTGGCTAAAAACTGGAAAAAGTGTGTCATGACCTACTTGCAGGAAAAAACCCACAGGGGAGTTCTTACCGGGGCAGCCATAACAGATATGAAAATAACTTTGGTTTCCGGCCGGGCTTACAAATATTCTAACAGCGGCGACTTCAGGGAGGCTGCTTACCGTGCAGTACGCCAGGGATTGATGGAAGCCGGAACAGTATTGCTGGAACCGTATTATTCCTTTCAGCTGGAGCTGCCGCAGAACCTGGCGGGACGTGCCATGGCTGACATAGAAAGAATGCACGGCAGCTGCCGGATAGCCCGGATACAAAATGAAATGGCGGTGGTTGCCGGGAGAGCGCCCGTTGCTCTTCTGAGAAGCTACTGGCAGGATGTGCAAAACTATACCGGAGGATCCGGGAAGCTCTTCTTTCAGGTGACGGAATACGGGCCCTGCCACAATGCGGAAGAAGTATTGCAGGCGGCGGGATATGACGCGGCAAGAGACATCAAAAATCCCGCTGATTCCGTGTTTTGCAAAAACGGCGAAATTTTTACGGTAAGCTGGGATGAAGTAAAGGATCACATGCATGTGGAGAGATTTTTGCAGGAAAAGACGGACCCTGCACAGGGAAGGGCAAAGATAAGTATTCCGGATAGGGAACGGCAATGGATTGAGCCTGAGGAGATCGACAGGATATTTACCAGAACTTATTTTGCAAACCGGAAGGAAAAGGCCGCCGGGCAGAAGTGGAAATATACTGTTGTAGAACAAAACATGCTTCCAAGGGAAAGCAAACAAAAAGAAAGCAAAGAGGAAGAGAGGGAGGAATGCCTCCTTGTGGACGGCTACAATATAATATTTGCCTGGCCTGAACTAAAGGCTCTCGCGGAAGACAGCATGGATGCCGCCAGATTAAAACTGCTTGATACCCTGGTTAAATACCAGGCGGTGAAAAAATGCCGGATAATTGCCGTATTTGATGCCTACCGCGTTCCCGGCCACACGGAGGAGGTTATCGACTATGACGGCGTCCTTGTGGTGTTTACCAGGGAAGCGCAGACGGCGGATCAGTTCATTGAAAAGTTTTCCCGGGATAACCGGAAAAAGCTTAAGATAACTGTTGCCACGTCGGATTTCCTGCAACAGATAATTATCAGAGGGGCAGGCTGTTCAGTGTTGTCCGCCAGGGAGCTGAAGGAGGAGATTGAAAGAACAAGCGGGGAGATTATGCGGGCGTACCGGGAAGGGCAGCTGCAAAGCCGCCGCCTGGATATAGAAAGCACGTTATCGGCCAAAAATAAACGGCAGATTGAAGAATTGCTGAAGGAAGCGGAAGATATGTAAAAAAATTTTTTCTGCCGGCAGGAATAATGGTAAAGGAGTAGAATATAAATATTGTATACTAATAGGATGTTAATTATCCACTTATAGGAGCGAAGGCAGTATGAAGATTACCCGTCAAACCGAATATGCCATTCGCACACTGCTGGAATTGTCCAGGATACCTTTCGGCGAACTGCTCCAGACCAGAGTGATTGCAGAAAAACAAGGCATCCCGGAAGTCTTTTTAAAAAAGACCGTCCAGCTCCTGGCCCGGGCAGGATTGATTCACACAAAGCGCGGTGCCCATGGAGGGGTGGGGCTGGTTCGCCCCAGCAGCGAGATTGCTCTGGCAGATGTGATCAGCGCCGTTGAAGGCCCGCTGGCAATAAATGTCTGTCTGGAAGAGGGATCTGAGTGTCCTAACAAGGATTCCTGCCAGGTTCACCGTATTTTGGGCAGGCTCCAGCAAATGATTCTTGAGGAGTTAAGCAGCAAAAGTTTAGCCGATATCATTGAAATGGAGAGGGCAAATAAGGCCAATAGCCCTTGAAATTGAGGAGAGCTATGCGACAAATAAAAAAAAAGAGAAAAAAGGAGGATAAGCAGAATAGCTATGTTTTGCAACCAGTGTGAGCAGACCGCCAAGGGAACCGGCTGCACGGTAACCGGAGTTTGCGGGAAAAAGCCGGATGTTTCTGCGCTGCAGGATTTGCTGGTGAATGTCGTCCGGGGGCTTGCCAATTATGCTGCAGAAGGGCGCAGGGTTGGCGTGGTTGATCAGGAGGTAAACAGATTTACTGTCGAGGCCTTGTTTGCTACGCTCACCAATGTGGATTTTGATCCTGCCCGCTTCCAGGAGCTGATCAACCGCGGTGTGGCCTTGAGAAACAAGTTTAGGGAAAAGGTAAAAGCAGCCGGCGGAGATGTAAATTTCAACGATCCTGCCGCCGACTTCAACCCGGCTGCCGAACTGGAAGGCCTGGTTGCCCAGGGTGAGGCTGTAGGCCTGCCGTCCGACCGGGATGCCGACCCCGATGTGCAGTCGTTGCAGATGATCACGGTGATTGGGATTAAAGGCATTGCTGCGTATGCCTACCATGCCTGCATTCTCGGGCAGGAGGACGATGCGGTTTACGCTTATATTCATGAGGCGATGGCGAGTTTGCTAAACCGGGACCTCGGCATCAGTGAATGGCTGGAACTGGCACTGCGTTGCGGCGAAATCAACCTGCGTGTAATGGAGCTTCTTGATGCCGCAAATATCGGTGCCTACGGGCACCCTGTGCCAACGGAAGTTCCCCTGGGGCATAAAAAGGGCAAGGGCATCCTGGTATCAGGCCACGACCTGAAAGATTTGGAAGAACTGCTGAAGCAGACAGAAGGCAAAGGCATCTACATTTATACCCACGGTGAAATGCTGCCTGCCCACGGCTATCCCGGACTCAAGAAATACAGCCATTTCTACGGTCATTTCGGCACGGCCTGGCAGAATCAAAAGAAAGAATTTCCGCAGTTCCCGGGTCCGATCCTGATGACCACAAACTGCATCCAGGAACCGCAAGAGAGCTATTTCGACAACATTTTTACCACCAGTGTGGTCGGCTGGCCCGGAGTAAAACATGTGGAGTCTTATGATTTCAATCCGGTGATTGAAAAGGCGCTGGAGATGCCCGGCTTTAATTCCGACGAAGACAAGGGCAGTGTGATGGTCGGTTTCGCCCGCAATGCGGTGCTTGGTGTGGCCGACAAGGTTATTGAAGGCGTAAAAAGCGGTGCAATCAGGCATTTCTTCCTGGTGGGCGGCTGCGACGGCGCCAAGTCGGGGCGGAGCTACTACACCGAGTTTTTTGAGAAAACACCCAGGGATACAATTGTACTGACACTGGCCTGCGGCAAATTCCGTTTCTTTGACAAGAAGCTTGGTGACATCGGCGGCATCCCGCGCTTGCTGGATGTCGGGCAGTGCAACGATGCCTATTCGGCCATCCAGATTGCTGTTGCACTTGCTTCGGCTTTTGACTGCGATGTGAATGATTTGCCGCTTTCCTTGGTGCTTTCCTGGTACGAGCAAAAGGCAGTGGCAATACTTTTAACACTGCTTTACCTGGGGATCAAAGGGATTCGCCTTGGCCCGAGCCTGCCGGCATTCATTACACCGAATGTGCTGAATGTGCTGGTGGAAAAGTTTGATATCAGGCCAATCACTACTCCGGAAGAGGATCTGGCGGATCTTTTGGCCTAATTAAGCTGCGGAGCGGGGAGGGAATCCCCGCTCTTTTACTCACACCTAACCTTTGGCTTTTAGAGGGGCGGCAAATGCTGCAAAGCCAAAATTGCGGCCAATAGTACTAAGAGCTGCTAACTGGAATTGTTTGGCTGTCATATCCGTAAAGTATTGCATAATTATACAAAGCAGTGAGAAAAGATGAAGGGAGCAACCGCTGTGGCTTAAGGTGATGACGGTGCAATGGGCGCAGAAATTTATTGACATGAGACCCGGTCTATATGGTAGATTAGCGTTTAACCGGAGCGGGGTGAGCTGCATAAAGGAGGAGAAGGAGGTAACTATGAAAATTTTAGTTTGCACGGACGGTTCCGAACACAGTATGAAAGCAGTAAAGAAGGCAAAAGAAATTGCCGAGATTCATCGGGCCGAAGTTGCCATCATCCATGTATATCCCATTGATCTCAGCATTTCTTCAGGCAGCATTCATTATACTCCCCATATCGAATATTACGAAGCAGTACGCAAGGTGAAAAACGAGGCAGGCAATAAAATACTGCAGGAAGCAGCGGAGGTTTTTGCCGGCAGCGATAATAAGGTAAATACTATTCTGGAGGAAGGGCATCCCGCCCGCACAATAATTGAAAAGGCAACTGCCGGCGGTTATGACCTGATAGTATTGGGAAGCAGGGGGATTGGCGGCATAAAGAAGTTTATTCTCGGCAGTGTCAGCAATGCCGTAACCCAGGAAGCGAAAACCAATGTGCTGGTGGTAAAATAAAGCTAAACAGGGCCTGTATCCTGTGATACAGGCTTTGCTAATTAATATCCCGCGGTTCTGCTGGTTTAAGCAGCGGGTGAGGGTGAAGTCTTTTAAGCAAAGAGACCACGCAGAAGGCGGAAGAGGTAATAACAAAGGGGGCACTTATGAAGTTTTTGACGAATATATCCAACGAAAGCAGCCACCTGGCATGGTTTAATTATCAACCTACCGGGTAAAAGCATTTTTACAGAGAAACCGGCTTGACGGCTTTGAACTGATTTTTCACGGGCACTACTCCGTTGATGTATTTCCCAAAGAGTCGATTACCGGAATTCATCTCAGTTTTTGGCCGATGTGGCTGGATTTCTGGCAGGAAGACTTGAACTGCGACAGGAGGAAGAAGCTGTAGATTGCATTCTTGAAACCATCGAAAGACTGGGCAGTCTGGGGCGGGAAATCAAGGGTGTACATCTGAACAAATCATTCTGCGGTGAATACTTAAAGCTTGATCGTCGCTCGAGGAAAGAAAAACTATTAGGCATAGAAGGCATCTGGAACCGCTATATGGAGGCCTGTGCACACATTGGACAGATTGACCAGCACCTGCCCTTTGAGCATCCCTGCATTCAGAAAGTTATCGAGGAAATAAAGCCTGAGTTTGTCGTCTATGAATTTTTAACCCGCAGTCTGGAAGAGCTGGAAAAATTGATAACGGTTCAAAATAAAGCCCTGGACAGGAGATAGCCCCTGATAGCAGGCGGGCGGATACCGCAGCCGGGAAGAAGTCCGGGAGGATTTTTCAGGAGTTGGCGAAAATACAAAAAGCCTGGAGCAGATTGAAATGCTCCAGGCTTTTTGCTGTTAAACAGCTATCTTTAACTGCCTGATTATCTTTTCAGTTATTGTTCAGTTATTGTTGTTTTCCGCCCGGGCAAACCAGTCACCTGATAAAGAGCTGACAACAGTGCCCGCAAGTTTTGCCTCAATATATCTATTGCCCGGCAGAACCCTTACCGCCCATTTGTCTTTGACGGGGTGTTTTATTATTTTCTGTTCTTTCTTGTTGTGGGCATTGACATCCAGTACTTCATTTTTTATGTGTGTTACAAAGTATCTCTCCATTTAATCACCTTTTAAGATATATAAGCCAGGGCAAATGGTTGTGTATGGGTTACACCTTTGCCGTTACGCAGTTCAGCCCTGATGAATTTGGCACCATTGAGATTTAAATCTTTCAGGTTTATCGAGGCGCCTCTTGCCACTTCGCCTTTGTCCGTTACCCAGACTATGGAGTCGGCATTGCTTGCAGTTATTGTTATTACGGTCTTATCTTCCGAAACCTCAATTCTGTTAATCCGCGGAACCGGTGGCTCAGGGGCTCCGCTGCCTCCGGACTCGTAGCAAAAGTAGAATGCCCCTTTCAGCATGGCTTCCCGCAGCGCCTCCTCTGTCAGCTCTTCCATAAGCATAAACTGGTAGTTTCTGAATCGGTGTTCTTGATAGTGCATATCGTCGCCGCTGTATCCGAAAATCACTATTTCAGGCATAACCAGGGCATTGACCCTGTCCCAGGTATTTCTGTCATTTCCGTACCGGTCCCCCTGGTTGTATACTTCCATGCCGATCAGGGGGGCTTGATGATATTTTTTATACAGCTCCTTGTACCAGCTGTCAGAGCGGTTATATCGTCCGGGATGGTAGATCATTGCCAGTCCGTTTTTGCCCTGTATCTGCTGCAGGGCATATTCTTCCTGGCCTGCGGCGGCACCGCCGTAATCGCTGAAAAAGCTGCCTATGTGATCCGTGGACGAGATTTCGTTGCCCCTGACTGCCAGCATGCCACCCGGACCTAAATTTGAATAAAAAACGCTTGTTTCCATTCCGCTGTTGCTGTTGATATGGTCCGGTTCTTCATCAATCCACTTTGTCCACGGCCAGGTGGTATCGGCTCCTCCAAAAGAGTCATGATCGGTTATGACCAGTATCCGGTAGCCGGCATTGCTGTAAGCATTGATTACTTCACGGGGAGATATCCTGCCGTCACTTTCTGTGGTATGGGTATGGAAGTTCGCCTTATACTGCTTCACTGTATCCCAGTTTACACTTTCATAGGGATTATAGTAAATGCGGGCTTCTCCGGGACTCCCAAACCATTTTTGCTGCAGTTCATTTTCCACGGCTTGCCTTTCTGAATCGGAGAGGGCAGAGTTGTAACTTCTTATTTCAGCTATGCTGCCTTCCCAGTACCATTCCTCAACGTTGGAACTCAAAGGCCCGCCGTTTCGCCCGATTGTTGTGGCCCCCCAGTTTATGCTTGCAGCAAGCTTCTCGTTTTCGTTTTCAATCTTTACTCCGTTGACGAAGGCCTGGTGCGAACTGCCGTCCACCCTGTATGTTGCCACATAGGGCTTGAGGCTGTCGGTAAACTCGATTCTGTTGTCCCTTGAGGAAACGGTAGCTGTGAAGGTGTTTTGGTTCCTGCTGATATGGAAGCAGACGGCGCCGTCTTCATCATAATTGCCCATCATTGTTTGGGAAGCCGACATGTTCTCATTTTTCAGAACCAAAAAGACAGTTGCAGCCTCTAATTCCAAAGTTCCGCCCGTTCCTGTCCAGGGCTGGTTCAGGTAGTCGTCAACTCCGTCAAACTTTACGGCCGGTTTTCCATACAGTCCGTTGGCAAGATAAGTTGGCCTGCTGCCGGGATTATCCTGGGAAACATGATTTCCCGTTCCCGATAAGTCCTCCCAGCTTTCCACGGGGCTTTTGTCCTCCAGCCCCTGCAAGGCGGAGGCGTCAAGATGGAGTACCAGACCCGGAATCTGAACAGATCCGCCAAATACGGTAACAGAAAAGCTCTTTTCCAGCCGGCTGTAATAATCTTCGGCTCTGACACGGAAGCGGTAAGTGCCTTCTGTCAGGTCGGCGCCTTGAATTATTATACTGTTGCCTTCTATTTTAAAGCGGCCGTTGTCGCTATCGCCGTCACCGCTGACCAGCGAATAGCTGATGCTGCCGTAGCCGTCTGCTGCCGACAGGCTGCCAATACTTGCTCCGGCTGCTGTGCCGGGCGAGCCTGCTCTCAAATATGGGGAGACGGCAAAACTGATATCCGAAAGCGGCCGGGGCTCCTTAGGCTGCAGCCATTTATTGTAAAGGTAGTTTTCCAGTTCTTTTTGGTCATCATCCTCAAGCATCTCGGCGAAAATCATGATTTCGGCGATCTGCCCCTTCCAGGCCCTGGCTTCGCCTGCGCCACTGTGGCCGATTGCAGTTTTACCCCAGTCGATTTCCTCACTGGTTTCATGAGTATCGCTTAATATACCGTTTACAAATGTCCTCAATTCCTTGGAATTATAAGCGAAGGTTAATACATAGGGGCCGGCTGCGGAGCTAAAGGTGCAGCTGTGATTATAATCGGAAATACGGGCGACCAGGGAATCGTTTTGGGAACTTATGCTGATACTTACGGCGTTGTCTGTATTGTAATTGCCCAATACAACCTGTGTTCCGCCATCCATATCATGGTTTTCCAATACCAGAAACATGGTCAGGGAATCAGCGGCAAAAGAACCATCGGTCCACTCAAGCTCCAGATATTTATCACCGTCAAACAATACTACCGGCCTGTTGTTTAGATCCTCTGTTGTTTTTACGGGCCGGCTGGCCTCATTGTTTTGTTTTACCTTATTCTCTTTGCCGCTTTTATCTTTCCATACACCGTTGTTTTGGTCGTAGTCGGCGGCATCAAGCCAAAGAGTCAGGCTCTCAGGCACTGCCGGTTCTTTTACATTAACTATGGCAGATACATTATCCGGCGTTCCTGTCCAGTTGGCCGGCAGTGTCAGTACCCCGGCAGCTTTGTATTCGCCTGCTGTACTGCCGTCAAAGTCCTCGATTGTCCACTTGATAGAGGCTATTCCCGTTTCTCCTAAAGTTCCGGACACTTCAACAGTCTTTGCCAGAGCGGCAATTGCTTCTTCCCAAGAAGTGCCGCAATCTACTTCTACATCAAAATCCATTTTTTTTGTCTTCGCATATTCAACCACCTGTATTGTTGAGCCGCCGTTTGGGTCTGTCGGACCCGGTGAGCCTATTGGCCTTGTAGGCCATATATATTTCATTTTTGCCTCTTTGCCGTAAACAATCAGGATGTCCGGGTCTGTCTCAAAGTCATAGTGATCTGTGTTAACATAAGCAACTGTAATTGTACCCTTATTGGTCACGCGGGCGGTAGCATTCAGGGTAAGAGTATTGATTATGCAGTTTGCGCTTGTCTTTATATTGGTTTCGCCTGCCTGTGCCGTAACCTCCATGTTTTTTACAGAGGAATTTCCTGTAATTGTTACGTTTGCGCTGCTCTCAATTACTATGCTGTCAAAGTGCCCTTCCAGTTCAATATCTACAGCCGGTTCCTCTCCATTCAGTTTGCCGCCCCTTTCAGTTGTGACAAGTCCTATCTTTGTCTTGCCCCCGGCAACAATCCTTGTTTTCCCGCTGCCTGAACAGACAAGCACATCCTCGAGCGACGAATTGTCAAGCGCTATTAGCCGGTTGCCGCCGCCGTATATTACCGTTCTGCCTTTGACAACAACACCGTCCGCTTTAAAATCACCGTCTCCTATCCCGGCGGCAAGAAACAGATCGCCTTCGATTACCAGGTTGCGCAGTGTCACACCGGCAGTGTTTACCGTTGCATTTCCCGGAATGGTGTGGCTGTCGCCAGCAGGTCCGTAGGTTCCCGGCGCATTATACAGGCTGCCCAATACTTTATCGAGCAGTGTTACTGTTTCCGCTCTTCTGATAGTTCTTCGGGGTCTAAAGGTTCCGTCCGGATATCCGTTGAAATAGCCGCCTGCAACGACAGCGTTTACATATTCCCGGCTCCAGCCGGCTATGTCGGAAGCGTCGGCAAAACTACCAACCCATTCTTGCTCTTCGAGGGTGTCAAGCTTTAGCAGCCTGAACAGAATGGCTGCCGCCTCCTGCCGGCTTATTTCCGCTGCAGGCCGCATGGTGCCGTCGTCATAGCCGCCGATGTATCCCGCAGCCAGGGCTCTGGCTATTTCAGTGCTGAACCAATCCTTTGGTGAGATGTCGGAAAAGGTGATCTCAGCCTTCTGTTTAAAGCCAAAGGCCCTGTTTATGAATGTCACAAACTCTGCACGGGTGACACCTTTTTCAGGTTTGAAGGTGTTATCGTCATAACCCAAAACAAGACCTTTGTCGCTCCATGCGAGGATTTGATTTTCAGCCCAGTGATTTTGAATGTCAGTAAACCGCTTTTGCAAAGCAGTGTTGTTTCCCGCATTTGCGGCAATGGCTGCAGCTCCGCTGCTAAAGAATAAAAGAATCGTCATGATAAGGGCTGCTATCTGTTTTAAATGTTTTCCTATTTTTAAGCCGGACAATCTCACTCATCCCCTTCTCGTTTAGTGTGCAATAAACAAAATGGCCAACTATAAATAGAGTTGGCCGGTTGCACCACCCGCTCCCCGTATTCCGGTGCCCAGAACATAAATACGGTTCATTGTCTTCCAACTTGTAGAATAATTATAACAACTGGTGCAATATTAGGCTATTAGCAGATTTTGACTCGTTTCTACTTGTTAACCCTAGATTATCTCTGGATTATGCCTAATATTACAAAATACTGCCGGGAATTGGGGAGAATCATGCTGCTATTTGCTGGCAAAAAATTAAAAGAACGACAGCGTCGTTTTTATGCAAACGCTAACCGTTTTCGCACCTGATGCATATTTTATTAACAGATTACTTAATGTTGGTGATGGGGACAAATGACAATGGATTTATCTCTTGCCTTGGAGCTGGCTGCAGAACGCTATCCTGAGGCCGCAGCCATTATTTCCCCTGCTTTGCGGCTGAATTACCGGGAATGGAACCGCCGGGTGCATGCCGTGGCCTGGCAACTGTCCCTTTTGGGGGTCAAACCCGGTGATTATGTCGCCATTTGTACAAGCGGGGGCGAGGCACCGCTGACAATGTATTTTGCCGTTATGCGGCTTGGCGCAGTGGCAGTGATGTTGAATGCCCGCTGGAAACACCGGGATATAGGCTGTGCCCTGCGCGAAACGCAGGCTAAAATAATTCTCTTTGATGAGGAGACAAAAGAGGAGGTATGGCTGGCGGCCGTTGCTGCGGAAAGACAGCCCTATCTGGTGCAGGCCTGTGCTTCGGAAGGAGCAAAAGAAAAAGTTTTCAACTACTTTGAATGGGCGGAAGCTTATTCCCGTCCTTTCCCGGGCTGTGCCTCCCCTGTTTCCGAGGCGGGAACAATTCTTTATACTTCAGGCACAACGGGGCGGCCGAAAGGGGTATGCCGTAGCGCTGCGAGCGATTTTGCCGGCGCCCTGGGCATTATTTTGGAACACGGTTGGGAGCGTTTTGAGCGTATCCTGATGGTTATGCCTGTCTACCATACCATGGGCTTACATACTCTTATCAGCATGGTTTTGCTTAACGGGGCAATGGTAATCCCGGAAAAAGGCGGCGCCGGCGAGTATTTACACTTTATAGAAAAGGAAAAGGTTACGGCACTTTATTTAATACCAACTGTTTATCATGATTTGGTACGGCAGGGAAAGCCCGGCAAAGCAAATACTGTAAGGAAACTGGCTTATGCCGGCGCACCCATGTCCGCATCTTTGGCGGCACAGTGTACCGGCCTTTTTTCCCCGGAGATATTTGCCAACCATTACGGCTGTACGGAAATGCTTTGCATAACCGTTAACCGGAATGTGCCGGAGAACCCGTTGTCTGCCGGCAGGCCGGGCCTTTTCAGCAGTCTGCGGGTTGTTCCCGCAGCCCGGGGAAGGCGTGTTCTTCCTCACGAATTGCTGCTGCCGGGCGAAGTGGGCGAAATAATTGTGTCGACCTCCTCTCCGCAGGCCTTTGACGGTTATTTCAGGCAGCCTGAACTGACCCGCGCCGTTGTGCGAAAAGGCTGGTACTTCACAGGCGACCTGGGGTATGTTGATGAATCCGGTGATTTATATCTTTTAGGGCGTGTTGACGACATGATCATCAGCGGAGGTGAAAACATTTATCCGGCGGAAGTGGAAGCTGTCCTGACAGAGCATCCGGAGGTCAGGGAGGCTGCGGTGGTCGGTGAACCGGACGCGCGCTGGGGGGAGAGGGTGGCGGCTTTCATAGTGCCGGAATCGGCAGGCCTGACCGGCAAAGAGCTGGAACGGTTCTGCCTGCAAAGCCCCCGGCTTGCCAGGTTTAAACGACCCCGGATGTATATTTTTGTGGAAGAAATTCCCAAAACGGCAGGCGGGAAAATCCTGCGCAGTGTTTTGCGGGCTGCCCTCCTGGATAACAAAATTTGAAAGGAATGAGAGTAACTTGTGGACTGATCGTCTCAGTCATTTTGAACTGCCGCCGCAATGGTCCACCATGCGGGAAGCCGCCCGGATTGAACAGGAAACAGGCCGGCAGATTATTCACATGGAAAAGGGTGATTATGTATCGCCGGAGTTTATGCCGCCGGCGGAGTCTTTTGCTGCCATAGCCCGTTCTTTGCGGCAAGGTTATGTCCGCTACTCGCCGGGTCCCGGTTTATGGGAGCTGCGGGAAGCTCTGGCGGAGGAAATGTCCCGGCGCGGCCGGCCGACAATCCCGGAGGAAATCATTGTCACCCCGGGAGCAAAATTTGGCATCATGGCAACCCTGCTGCTTTTCCTCGACGATGGGGATGAAGTCATTATGCCGGACCCGGGCTACCCGCCCGATGAGTTTTGGGCGCGTTACCTGAGAGCAAGAATAAAACATATTGCCTTTAGGGATCCGCGCCGGATTGATACGGAACAGCTGGCGAAAATGATCACACCGCGGACTAAACTTTTGGTTCTTAATTCGCCGCAGCGGCCAAACGGACAGTTGATTGAAAATATAGAGGAAATAGCGGAAGTCATGCTGCGCTTTCCCCATGTGACCATTGCCTCGGATGAAATTTTTTCCAAAATGGTCTACAAGCCCTTTGTCCACCGTTCCCTTTCCTATCTGCCGGAGTTGCGGGAGCGGACGGTGGTTATTGATACATTCTCCAAATCGTACGTCATGACCGGGCTGCGTATCGGCTGGGTAACGGCGCCGCTGAAACTGGCGGAAAAATATAATATTTTGCTGCAAAACAGCTGTACGAACGTTTCCACCATCATTCAGGAGGCGGCACTGGCCGCACTGCAGGCACCGGCTTCTTACTATGAAAACTGGCTTGCCCTGCTGACACGCAAACGGGATTTGGCCTATAAGCTGCTGGCTGAATGCAAACAGCTGCAGACGGACATTCCCCAGGGTTCCTTTTATCTTTTCAGCAAACTCCCGGAGGGAGTTGATGACCGGGAAGCGGTAAGGCGCCTGCTCCGCCGGGGTGTGGCAGTGGTGCCCGGTTCCGCGTTTGGCCCGGCCGGAGCCGGGCATATACGCCTGACTTTTACCCTGGAAGATGATATTTTGGCAGAAGGCATCCGGCGTTTGGCGGCAGAACTTGCAAGCCTGCAAGGCTAAAAGCCGGGTGGAGGAGAATGCTCTGGTTAGTTAATAAGTTTAGGGACAGTGCTTTCGGACTGCCGATCTGTAATGGCCGTTTTACCGTCAGTCTGCTGCGGCCACGGGATCTCTGGCATGTTGCCTGGCTGGAAAGGGAGAATTTCCCCGAGCCGCTGTCTTTTTGGAAGCTGCTCTGCCTGTGGCTGCAGCCCGCTACAACCTACCTGGCTCTCAAGGAGGGCGGGCGGCTTGCCGCCTACATTGGCTTTCAAGCCTACGGCCCCATGGCGCATACCATCAGCATGTGCGTTGCTCCCGCTTACCGGCGCCGGGGTCTGGGAAAGTTTATTCAGCAGGCTGCCGATCAGGTTGCCGTGCGGCGGGGCTTGCGGTGGTTCTGCGGTGAAGTAAGAGTTTCCAATGCTGCCCAGCTGAAAATGCTTTCCGAACTGGGCTGGCAAAAGGTTGGTGTAGTGCCCCGCTTTTTTGCCAACGGGGAGGATGCCGTTCTTGTCCTTGGCTGGCTGGAGGGTCAAAGGTGATTAAGGGGAGAAACTACCTGCGGCCTCTCTGGGCTGAAGTAAATCTTGACTATCTGGCGGATAATGTAGACCGGGTGCGGCGCTTCATCGGACCGGATGTGAAGCTGCTGGCCGTTGTCAAAGGAGATGCCTACGGAATGGGCATTGCAGGCATAGTAGAGACGCTTCTTGCGGCAGGTGTGGATATGCTGGGGGCGGGCATACCGGATGAAGCGCTGCTGCTGCGGCGGCTTGGTGTCCGCCTGCCAATACTTGTTTTCGGCTATACTCCCTTTGAGTATGCCGGGATTCTGATAGAAAACGATATTGCGCAAAATGTTTACTGTTATAAACAGGCCGCAGCATTGTCTGCTGCGGCCGTTGCCTTGGGCAAAACAGCCCGGCTTCACCTGGAGATAGATACAGGCATGGGCAGGCTTGGCTTCCCGCCTTCTGACAACGGTTTTTCAACCATTAAAAGTATTGCAGCCCTGCCGAATTTGCATATTGAGGGAATCTATACTCACTTTCCGTACAGCAATGAGAAGAAAGGGGAGGGAGCGGACTTTACCAGGCGGCAGTTTAATGAATTCATGCTGTTTGCGGAACGCCTGGCCGCAGCCGGTGTTTCCATCCCTATAAAACATGCCTGCAACAGTCTTGGAATTGTCCATTACCCGGAAATGCACCTGGATATGGTACGGGCAGGCATTATACTCTACGGTTCCTATCCCGGTTTCCAGCAGGTGCTGCCGCAAAAACCCGTTCTTTCCCTGAAAACAAGGATTGGTTCCATAAAGCATGTCGAGGCAGGCGGCAACATCGGCTACGGGCACACCTATACCGCTTCCCGGAAGACGGTTGTGGCAACCCTGCCGGTGGGATATGTGGACGGCTACAGCAGGATGCTGACCAACAGGGGCAGTGTCCTGATCAATGGAAGACGGGCGCCGCTAATCGGCACCATATGTATGGACCAGTGCATGGCGGATATTACAGATATTGAAGAGGAGTGCCGGATCGGTGACGAAGTTGTCCTCATCGGCAGCCAGGGGGATGAGGAAATAACAGTGGAAGAGCTTTCCCTCTGGGGCTTTGGCTTTATTAACTACGAGTGTCTTGTCGGTATCAGCAAAAGAGTGCCGCGGGTCTACACCGGCGGAAAAGTCAGTGCTTTCCCTGGGAAATAACAGTGGGATACGGTGAGTAGCTGTCTACGGAGAGTATTTCCGTTTTTACGGTAATGCCGTTTTCCAAGAATTTGCGGCGGGTTTCCACTACATAACCGGGCTCCCCTTCAACCAGCCGCTCTTCACCCGGAGGAAGAGAAGGGTCTGTGCGGATGCGGGTCGGCGGCATAATAACTTGCAATATTTCCGTTTCAACGGTAATTTCATAAGCGCCGGGGAGGCCGAAAACGGCAAATGTCAGGTCATTTGCCGTTGTTTCCGCGGTAATTAAAACGGTTCCGCCCGTTGTGTTTCTTATTTTCAAATCTTTGTCCGGATAGGCGATAGTTGCGTCCCTGCCCGGCGCAACATAGGGAATAACCATGCCGTGGGGATGGCGTTCAACTATTTCCAAGCCCGCCAGCAGGGCCGCATTGTAGAGTGTGGTGGAAACCTGGCACAGGCCGCCGCCGTAGCCGGGTACCAATTCGGCACCCATGATAACGGGTGCTTTTTTGTACCCTTTTTCCGGTGTAGTGTCACCGACTATGGCATTTACGGAGAAAACCTCCCCGTTTTCAATAAAATAATTATTCAGTATACCGGCTGCCAGCCTGATATTATGGGAGCGTTCAAGCTGTGGAGCGTTAAAGCTGGTCGTAAAAATTCCGCGCAGGGACCGGATCTGTTTTTCTTCAAGGATTTTTACCGTAAGTTCAGGCTCTATGGGGGAAGTGGGAAGTGCTACAACGGGTGTTTTGCTGCCGGCGCCCAGATGCTGCAGAATTATTTGCCGCACTGCCTTTTCCTGCAGGCTGTAGCCTGCTTTTTCCGGGATGATTACGGCTTTACCCTGATCTATTGTTATGACTGCATCCCGGGGAGGCTCTGCAAGCCTGCTGCAAAGCTCACTTAGGCAGGCCTGCATTTTATCTTCATCAAGCAGGTATACCGGCTGCAGCTGTTCTTTGTGCAAGTGCAGCTGCAGGCGCTCAAGGTAAGAAAAAGGCAGGCTCCTGTTCCGTCCACAGCGGTAAGCCCGGTCAAGTATTGCAGCTATGTCCAGATTTACTCCCAGCCGGTCCAGGCGTACGGGGACAAGCCTGCCGTCCGGCAGCAAGAGTTCCAGCGTATATTCCTGCAGAATATTTTCAGCTTCCTGCCATGATTTATATCCCAGGTGAATATGGTTTAAAAAGACTCCCGGATAAATTCGCTCTCTGAAATACAGCCAGTCGGAAAACAGCAGGGAAAAAACAAAGGCAAAGAGACAGAGGATTATTTTTTTCCTGAATGACCGACGCAGCATGACGTCACCTCGCCTGGTATTGCTTATACCATTTTATTGCGCGAGGCTCGTAAATATCCGTTAACCGCTACGGGAGGGGGATGTTTAATGCGGCAAAGAAGCGGCTATATTTATATTTACCTGGCTGCCCTCATCTGGGGTTCCTTGGGTGTTTTTGCCCGTCTGAGCGGTATGCCGCCCGTTGAACTGTCTTTTTACAGGCTGCTTATGGCAGGTGTTGTCCTTTCCGTTGTTTTGCCCAGGGAAAAGCGGCTTGCCACAGGCAGCCTGCGTTCCTATTTGCAGAACCTGGGAGCCGGAATTCTTTTTGCCGTCGACTGCCTGCTTTTTTTTCATGCCCTGGAGCTTACCACATTATCCAATACAGTGTTTCCCTATAATCTCCAGCCCGTATTTATGATTATGCTTTCCCGCTACTTGCCGGGAAAAGAGCCCCAGCCCGGGGATGTACGCTTTGTCTGTTTTGCCGTTCTTGGTCTTTTACTTTTGTTTATTCCCTCACTGATTTCGCTGTCAACCGGCGATCTGCTGGGTCTGCTTTTTTCCCTGGCAGGCTCTTTCTGCCTGGCTCTTGTGGCGCTCATTGCCCAAAGGCTTGAGGTAAGCGCGCTTGTTTTTGTCTATTATGAAATTGTAGTTGCGGCTTTGTGCCTGCTGCCGTTTATGAACAGTCCCGCAGTTTTCCCCCTGCCAAGCTATTTGTGGGCGGGAGCGATTGGCTTGCTGCATACCGCAGTGGCTTATATTCTTTATTATAAAGGCCTGCGTACAGTAAAACTGCAGCATGCGGCGGCCATTGTCTTTTTGTCGCCAGTTGCGGCCACCGTTTTTGGTTATCTGTTTTTTCAGGAGCGCATATCTCTTTTTACCCTGGCAGGCGGCGCCGTTATTACTTTCAACGGCATCAGCGCCGCCCTGTCCGCTGAAAAAAAATAACCGGCGCCGTTTATTTTTTGTGCGGCGCCAGCTTTTTAAGAATTAACTGCAGCACAAGCGAGAGCAGGGGAATGACAACGGCAAGGGCAATGGCTCCTCGAAGCCCGAACTGTTCCGCGGCTGTGCCAAGAGGGGCACGGGCGGCAAAGAAATCGGACAGCCATCCTACAGCCTGGCCGGTGGCCGCCGTACCTAAATCTCCCCCGCCTGCCAGCAGGGCAAAGAGAATTGCGCCGGTGTCGGGCAGATTGCCCGCCGCCACAAGAATTGTACCTGTCCAGAGCAGGCAGGAGCAAAAGCCTATCAGCCCGAAGGCTGCCAGAACCAGCCAGGCGGAAGGAGCGGCGGCAACAACTATATAGCATAAGACACAGGCCAGGGAGCCCAGTATCATAAGATTGTTAAGGTTGAACCCGTCTCCTTTTTTAGCGTACAGGTATCTGCCCAGACCCAGCATCGCCGCAAACAGGCACATCCCGCCCACATCTCCAACTGTCTTTGCAATGCCGAGTCCCTTTTCCAGGTAAGTTGAACCCCACTGGACAATAAGCAGTTCTGTCGCAGCCCCGAAAAAAATGGCAAAGAAACTGAGAATAAAAATTCGGTTTTTCAGCAGCTCTCCCAGTTTCAGGCGTTTGCTTTCGGGAGTAATGGCGGGCAGGGGGGACTTTATAAAAATAAAGGCATTGACCAGGGGCAGAAGTGCCCATAAAAAAATAACAAGCTGCCATAAATTTGTGCCCAGAATCCGGAGCAGCACTGTGGTAAACAGCGCCGCCGCAAAAATGCCTCCCGCAAAGGAAGTATGCATAATCATAAAGTTTGCTTCGCTGTTTTCTGCAGGTATGGTTTTTGTTATCGGGGAAAGAATCACTTCCAGCAGCCCTGTGGCTACCGAAAAAATTATGGTGGCAATAACAAGCAGCAAAAAGATATTGCCAGGCATAAGCCACGGGGCGCAAGCAAAAAGAGCCAGCCCAAAAGCGATGGCAAACTGCGAACCTATGCAAAACGGGCGATAGCCGTATTTGTTGACCGGCTGCCCGAAAAAAAGATCGGCGGCAAACTGGGCGGCAAAATTTACGAAAACCAGGAAACCTATCTGGGTATATGTAATGCCGTATAAACTGCTCAGCGGTATAAAGAAATAAGGAGACAGATTCATAGTGGCACTCTGGATAAACCCGGCAAAATTGCAGGCTTTGAGCGTCCGCCTGTAGTCTGGCATGCGGTTGTTCATTTTTAACCTCCATTGTTACCCTGTCGCTTTTCTGATAACCCATATGATCAGGAGAGCAAACTCCTGTTTAAAAAGTCAGGGAAAAACTTTCTTTTTTTTATAATTGCCAATATAATTATAATAGTTGGACAAGTATACCGGGTAAATCCTTTTTAGTTTAAGCGTCTGTAAGCAAATATAAAAACAGGAGGTAACATGTATGCTAACCAAAAGACAAAATTTACTGGAAACCATTAAGGGCGGAAAACCTGACAGATTTGTCAACCAGTATGAATTTCTCGGCTTCATCTTCGGCGATCCCATTCAGATGAGAGGCCCCATGCTTATGCCCGGCGGAGAAGACATTGTTGGCGCCTGGGGGGTAACACTAAGATGGCCAAGCCATGTACCCGGTCCTTTCCCCGTGCATGATGAAGACCGCAAGGTCGTCAAGGACATTAGAAAATGGGAGCAGGCCGTCAAAGCGCCTTCCCTTGACGTTCCGGAAGAAGAATGGGCCGGTTTTGCCGAACGGGCTGCCGCCATTGATCGCAACGAGCAGTTTGCCGCGATCATGGGCGCTCCGGGCATCTTTGAACAGCTGCATTACCTGATGGGTATGGACGATACGCTGATCAACTTTTATGAAGAGCCGGAAGCCATGCACGAGTTGATTGACTATATAACCGAGTACAAAACAGAGTATGCCAGGCTGCTCATCAAGTACGCCAAGCCCGATGCCCTTTTCCATCACGACGACTGGGGAAGCCATATTAACTCCTTCCTTTCTCCGGCCATGTTTGAGGAGTTTATTGTTCCGGCGTATAAAAAACTGTACGGCTTCTACAGGGAGAACGGTGTTGAACTCATCGTGCACCACAGCGATTCCTACGCAGCCAACCTGGTTCCTTTCATGATTGAAATGGGTATTGACATCTGGCAGGGGGTTGTTTCCACCAACAATATTCCTGAACTGATTGAAAAATACGGCGGCAAGATTTCATTTATGGGTGGCATCGACAACGGAAAGGTTGACGTGCCCGACTGGACGCCGGAACTGATCAGGGAGCATGTGGAAAAAGTTTGCAGGGAGTGCGGCAAGCTGTATTTTATTCCCAACACTACCATGGGAGGACCTGAAAGCACTTTCCCCGGAGTGTATGAAACTGTCAGCAAGGAAATTGACAGGATGAGCAAAATAATGTTTAAATAAAAAACACCCGCAGGATTGAATTTCCTGCGGGTATTTTATACAGGAAACCGTCGCTAGGGATTTACCAGTACTCTTGCGACATTGCTGTCGCTTAGACCGTCCGGATCCGTTACAGTCAGGTAAAATTTGAGAATTACCGGCTCATTTGTTTTTGGCGCCGTAAAAGTCGGGGTGGCAGTTGAAGCACCGGACAATTTCACTTTTGGCCCGGAAACCTGGGTCCACTTGAATTTGATCGGGTCACCGTCGGTATCGTCGGAAGCCGAACCGTCAAGTGTAACTTTTTGCCCGCTTCTCACGGTCTGGGGCGGACCTGTGCTTGCCCACGGAGTATGGTTTGGGCTTGCTTCTTTAGGCTCAAAGTAGACAAGCAGCACACTTTTTGCTTCACCGCCCTTGTATTTGGGATTCCAGGGAGCTGAACCGGGGGCAAGATCTTTTACTTTAAAGGTTAGAACATTGGGGCCGGGAAAATATTTTGCCATATCCTCTTCCACGGTATATGAATATACATTGCCGAAGATATAGCCCGGGAATTCTGTGGTTTTGCTTATTTCCAACTGGTCGCCGTCGGCGTCAAAGGCCTCAATGGTCAGCGTCAGGGTCTCGCCGGCCTTGACACTGTAGATATTTTTATTATTCCCGGGACCGGAGCCGGTAGGTGTGATTTTAATTTCCGGCTTGCTGTTGGGAAGGACGGTTATTTTGGCCTTTTTGCTTGCTGTTCGGCCAAGCCTGTCTTTAACCGTAAAGGTTACCGTGTGTGTGCCCACATCATCTTCTCCGGGCGTTACAGTGTAAATGCCGGCCGTATTCCAGGCGTTGTTCATTACTTCGCCGAAGTTCCCCTCCAGGGAAAATTCCAGCTTTTCCGCATGGTAGTTTTGAACGGTGAGCGGGAAGCATAATTCCTGTCCCACGTAAACCGAATAATCCGGTATGTCGTCAAGGACTACAGGTTCTTCTTCTGCCGCCACTTTTACCTGCACAGACAGTTCACTTGTCCCCATGTTGCTCTTTACCAGGAGTTTTACCTGATAGCTTTTGCCGGCCTGCTCCTGGGCGGGAGTCCAGACGAGAGAGTATTCATAATCATCGCTTTCCCAGCTACCTTCCGTTTTGACAAGCCTGGCGCCGTCGGGAAGGTTTGCTGCCGTAATTTCAATGTCCCCTTCCTTGGCCTGGGCTCTAAGTATCCTTAAAACATAGGGCTTCCCTGCATAGGCAGTGTCAGAGCCAAAGGGCAGGATTACAGGCTTCTGGGGTGCCGGGTCAACCAGTTCCCATTTGTAGGGACGGAAGGGAGCCGCATATCCTGAGGGATGTTCAGGATAGATGCGTCTGATATATGCTTTCACAAAATCTTTTTGCTCTTCGCTCATCACAGGTGCCAGGCTTTCGTAGGCCTGAACCAGCACCCTGTATCTTTCTTCATCCCTGTTTTGCAAAGGCATGTTGTAAGTGTCCGTTCTGAAATTCCGCAGTTCATTTTCCGTTGCGCCGATAGATGCCAGCCACTGCCTGTAAATAAGCTCAAGGAAAGGATTAAGGACTGTCCTTTTGTCATACGGATAGTTGATGAAGGAATAATAGGGCCAATAGAAAGCTGTCAGGAACCTTCTTGTTTCCAAACCATAGTGCGGGATGGACTGTGTTCCCATATATGATTTGCCGGGATACTGCTTGGAATGGTTCCAAAAGTCTGCAAAGCCTTTCAGTCCGATAAACAGCTGCAAGTCAGGTCCGGCAAACAAACCGGCATCATACATTTTGCATCCCCAGGGCATCGTACCGTAATGGAAAAATGTTGAGGGCATAAGATTTCCCCGTTTGCCGGTAACGAACATCAGGGAATAATGGGACCATTCGTTTCGCATGCGCTCCCGGGAAAGAATTGTCTCAAAGGGGTTTATGGCAAAGGAATTAATATACTCCAGATTGGAGCCCGGTCCCCAGAGGATAGTGTTTTCATAGGGGCCAAACTCCCATTTTCCGTTCCAGGAATTGTTTACTCTTTGGGAGAGACCGTATTCAAAATCAAGGACTGCCAGCCATTTTACCAGTGATGTGCTGTACATGGCTTCGAGAAAGTCCTTTGAATGGTCCGCCTTAGTGAAACTATGGCTGGAGAACTGGTATTTTTCATAGATGCTGTTTACTCCAAAGTTGAACATAAGCCCAAGGCCTTTGTCGGGCAAGGGAAGGTTGTTAAGGTCATACCCCTGCCGGTTAAAGAGGTTTCTTATTTCAGCCAAGGCTGCCGGAAGCGGTACGGCATTGGGCATATACTCCGCCCAGCTGGTTACTTTGAACGGGATAATTACCTGTGTCAGGTCATATGAATCCCAGATTTTATCTATATTAATATCATCGGGTGTGGGAATCCTGTGTCCCGTAAGAGAACCCCAGAAATCTTCACCCCTTGAGAGGATGGGATTGTTGACACCGGGTTCCAAGCCCCGCGGGCCCGGCTGCAGGAAGGGTTCATCCTGGCTCATAAAAGCGCCGTCATTGTAATATCTCAGATACTCGTATACTTTTTCTCCTATTTCAGGGTCGTCTGATGCCCCGGCAAATTTTTTCACACTTCCAATCACCCTTGCGGGGTTGAAATCCGGGTCTCCGAAATATACCATATCCCTTCCGCTGTCTGAATGGCAGACGGCGCATTTTTCCTCAAATACCGCCTTGCCTTCTTTCAGTCTCTCCGGTGAAAAGGCATCCGCCGCCAAATACTCTATTGCGGCTGCTGCCGCTGTAGAACCTTCGGTGACCGGGAGCGCAGCTTCTTTGGAAAATCCCTGAACAACGATAAATGCAAACAGTGAGATTAAAAATACAATGATCGTGAGTTTTATAATCCGCCCAATCATTTATGCACCTCCTTTGCAATTTGTTAGTTTTCTCTATTAATATATTATGGGCCGGCTGCAAAAATAGCCTCTTCCGTTTTAAGCTTTCGGGCTGAATTTGTGCGAGGCCGGCCGGCTTCCATCTCAAGTGTTCAGAATAGTCAGCCAATAATAGCAGTTCACCCTGTTGGCAGGAAATACCTCTGCAGTTTGTATTAAGTAATATTAACAAATTTAAGCATATTTAATTCCTGCCGCTTTCAGGGCTTGCGTATTTATTCATGCAGTTGAGAGATGCAAAGTCTTTGGAGCCAAAAAAAAATGCAGCAAACAAGGAAGCCGCCCGCAGGGAAGAGAAAATAAAAAATAAAAGAAAAAGGGAGCATCGAATAAGAACAGGGAGGTATTACCGGTGACTGTTGATGAAATCATTTACAGTTGTTTGGAACCCAGGGGCAATGCTTGTGTATGATAAAGAAGCAGGTGACAAAAAGATAGGCAGAAAACCTCGCTATTCCGTATTATCAAAGGCCAGAAGAATAGGAATTCTTCAGTTTTTCCCAACATTCGTTTCCTTGCATGTAATTATACGATTCATCTTCAAGTGATTTCAGCAATTCCCGTCTGAGATTCTCAGCGAATTCAGGCTCAAGGGTTTTCAGCGTCATGTGTTGGTATAGTTTTGATTTTGTAAAGTCACCTATCGCGCCAATGCTATCCAAGATGTCTTGCATGATACGCGCCGTCGCTGCGACATCTTTTTTCCATACAGCAACATCCAGCCCGGCGCAGACCTCATTGTATTTTCCCATTTCAAAAGTAGATGCCAATAAAGAGGAAACACTGACCAGCTTATCCGCCATTTCGTGATTGTTGTCCTCCATATAGAGGATACGCAAATCATTTAGCGTCGATTGGATGTGCTGGTATCCTGTAAAAATCAGTTCTTCGTATGCGCGGTAAGATTCCTCTCGCTTTCCTGTTTTGCTATCTACAAGAGCTTTTTTGCGTTTGCGTTCTGGATTATCCAAAGAGAAATATTCTAAATAATGACGCGCTATTTCATAATCCTCTTTCCGAAAATAGGCATGAAATAGGGAATCTGCCGCTAGCTTGCGAATTTGCTCGTTTGCTGAAAGTAAACAACGCTCATACCAGCCGGAAATAGCTTGATCGTAATCCTCTTGGTTTACTATTTCCACATCCATTCGCTTCGCGTCAAGAATTACGGCCGCCTGCCAGATCAATTTTTCACAATTTGGATATTCCTCAATTTTCTTTTTGATAATGAGGAATACATCGTGGAAGCTCTTATCTTCCAAGTCTCTTTGAATTTGTGATAAGAATTGGCTGATTTCCTCATCCGTTAATTCGTCGTGAAAAGACAAAAGCTCATCGGTTGTAATGCTAAGTAACCGTGCTATTGGCGCTAACAACGCAACGTCGGGCAGCGTATTTCCCTTTTCCCACTTATTAACAGCAGGAGCCGTTACGCCAAGGCGATTGGCCATCTCCTCCTGCGTCATGCCCGTTTTCCTTCTATATTTTTTGATGACTTCTCCGATTGTCATGTTCAAACAGCTCCTTCACATTTTTTAAGACCGATCCTGAATACAGTATAGCTGACAGAAGCACAGAAATCTATTGAACGTCTGTTAAATGAAAAGAAAAAGTTTTAACTGTTATTCATGTTTTGCGCAGAGACCAGCAAAACAGTGCCCGCCCGCCGTAGTAGTAGTGAAAAGAAAAATGAAAAAGTTTTGCAAAAAGTGAGCACGCGGCGACCTCGCCGGTGTTGTATTGGCAGAAGGGAAAAGTTTTCAAAAATCGCCGTTTTCCTATCTTGCTGATTGTACTGATAGCAAAAGAAACCGAAAGAAGGAGAAGCGCGGACGGTCTTTGAGAATAACCATGAGCCGATCATCGACCTTGAAACATGGGAACGGGTGCAGGAGCTTCGCAAGCAGAGGAAACGCCCCAACCGCTACGATGAAGTGGGCTTGTTCTCCGGGCTTCTGTTCTGCGCCGACTGCGGCAGCGTCATGTATCAGCAGAGGTATGAAACCGAAAAGCGCAAGCAGGACTGCTACATCTGCGGCAACTACAAGAAGCGTACCCATGACTGCACCGCGCATTTTATCCGCACCGATACTCTGAAAGCGGGTGTGCTGGACAATCTTCGGAAAGTGACCGCCTATGCCGAGAAGCACGAAAAGCGGTTTATAAAGCAGTTGATTGAGCAGAACGAGGACGGCGGCAAGCGTCAGAATGCGGCAAAGCGCAGAGAGCTTGAAGCCGCTGAAAAGCGTATCGCCGAGCTGTCCGCGATCTTCAAGCGGCTGTATGAGGACAGCGTTGCAGGACGCATTACCGATGAACGCTTTACAGAGCTTTCCGCGGACTATGAGCAGGAGCAGGCAGAATTAAAAGCCCGCGTCATCCAGCTTCAGGCCGAGCTTGCCAAAGCCCAGGATGCAGCCGTCAATGCCGAGAAGTTTATGAAGATCGTCAATAAGTACGCAGACTTCGAGGAACTGACACCCACCCTGCTGCGGGAGTTTATAGAGAAGATCGTCGTGCATGAGTGCAGCTATGACGAGAACAACAACCGCAGGCAGGACATTGAGATATATTACAGCTTTGTAGGCAAGGTGGACTTGCCCGAATAACGCCCGACCTATCCGACACAATGCGCAAGTGCCGGATAGGAACGGCAAAATTTTTTGCACTTCTATTGCTTCTTTATATAACGCAAGCAAATATGAAGGACATCAAGCTTTCCCCGCCCAGCCCCCGCCTTGGGGACTTGAAGGGCAAGACAATTTATTTTGTCGATAACGGCAAGAACGGCGCGGAAGTAATTCTAAAAACTGCAATGAAACTGCTGCAGAAGGACTTTCCCCATGCAAAGCTGGTTTATCACCCCAAAACAACCCCCTACACCAGGCCGGAACCGCAGAACTGGTGGCGGGAACTGGAGGAGAATGCGGACGCCGCGGTAGTTGCCGTCGGTGATTGAGGGTCCTGCACCATGTGGTGTATCCACATGCAAATTGAAATTGAGAAAAGGGGCATCCCCGCCGTTTCCATTATTACAAACCCTTTTATCCGGGATGCAAAGGCTTCGGCGGATATGTTCGGCTATCCCGGGGTGCGCAGAATTGTTATTCCCCATCCCGTTGCCGAGGCGGCGCAAAAGGACACACCTGCGAAAATTGAGACGGTATATGATGATATAATAAAGGCTATGACTGTCCCCTTGACGGAGGAAGAAAGCCGGACAGGGGTGCAGAAGGCCATCCCCCGGGAAAGGATTGCCTGCAGGGGTACCCTGGAACAGGTTAACAGGTTTTTCATCGAGAAGGGCATGAGCGACGGGCTGCCCATTATCCTCCCACAGAGGAGAGGGTTGAAAGGATGCTTGCAGGGACAAGCCACTCGCCCGATGAAGTGTTGGGAAGGATGGACCCGGAGCAGTGGGAAGTGACTGTTGAAAAGGTTGCCGTCAATGCGGTTATGGCAGGCTGCCTGCCTGAATACATGCCTGTTTTGCTGGCACTGGCGGAAGCCTTGATTGATCCTGTGACAGAGACGGGAACATTTGTCCGCAGCACAAGTTCCTTTGCCTTTTGGTCCGTCGTAAACGGCCCTGTAGCAAAAGAAATCGGCATGAATGCCAAAAACAATGCTTTGGGTCCCGGGAACCGGGCCAATGCCACCATCGGCCGGGCTATCAGGCTGTTTCTGATCAACCTGGGCGGAACCGAACCTGGAATAAACGACATGTCAACAGTGGGCAATGCCCTGAAATACGGATTTTCTTTTGCGGAAAACGAAGATGAAAGTCCCTGGGAGCCGTACCATGTAACACATGGCTTCAAAAAAGAAGAAAGCACCGTTACAGTCTTTAAGTCATGGGGATTCCGGCCTACTGCCATGATTCCCGGTGAATGGGCGAGCCTGGCCAATATTGCCTGGAAAGCCAAAATGACCCGCGGCGGGATGGTAATCATAATGGACCCGCTTTTGGCAAAGCAGCTTGCCGGGCAGGGAATAACAAAAAGGGATATCCAGGAATACCTGTATCTTAGTTTGCAGGTGAGCGTGCGTGAATGGAAGGAAAGCACCCAATCACTCAACGCTTTTGTCGGCTCCGGGGTTCCCGCCTGGTACAAAGAGCTTGCCGATGATGTCATGCTTCCCAGCCTGACCGGCCTGGATGATGTGCAGGTCATTGTTGCGGGCGGCCAGAATAATCCATATTACCAGCTTTTTGATTCAGTCCTGCCGGCAAAGGGCACCATTGTTTCCGTTGATAAATGGTGCTAGGTTCTGCCGCATTAAGCCAATAAAATGGATTTGGAGGCTTGCTGCAAAAAGACAGGCGGTAAACGCTGCAAGCATATAAAAAAAGAGCGCTTTCGTTTCCGGAAAGCGCTCTTTATAAAAGAATTTTTCCGCAACTGTTGCTTTTCCTAACAGAAAAAGATATGACACGCCTGAGACGGTGGCGGGGGTGCATATTATGCCCGTTTACATGGCAAAGGGACTTGAATTTGATGCTGTTTTGGTATATGAGGCAAATGATGTCAACTACCGGAATGCGGAGGATAAAAAGCTGCTCTATGTTGCCTGCACAAGAGCTTTGCACAGGCTGTCTCTTTATTATACGGGCAGGATAAGCAAATTCCTGTCATAAAACAATTCCGGCCGCAAAAGACCGGCATCGGGGCAATTAAGACTTACTTATACGGGGAGTGATACTATGCAGCATAAGAAGCAAACACCCGCCATAATCATCTCAGCGACACACAGCGGGGCGGGTAAAACCACGGTCACGCGAGCTTTGCTTGCCGCTCTCAAGGCAAGGGGGCTTGCAGTCCAGCCCTTTAAAATCGGGCCGGATTTCATCGACCCCATGTACCATTCCGCCATTGTCGGCAGGCCGGCCGTGAACCTGGATTACTGGATGATGGGGGAGGAGGGAATCCGCGACACTTACTTTCGCTGGAGCCAAAACGCCGATGTTGCAGTTGTTGAGGGAATGGGAGCCTTGTTTGACGGTGCAAGCGGCACAGGCGAGGGCAGCGCCGCCCATATTGCCGCTCTCCTTGACCTTCCTGTGGCTGTGGTTATAGACGTCTACGGGATGACGCGCACCACTGCAGCAATAATGGACGGGATAAACTCCTTTGATTCCAATGTGAAGATTGCCGGATTCATTTTAAACCGCTGCGGGCGCCCGGGAAGCCGGACTCACAGAAACTTAATCAAGGCTGCGGTCGGTGCCAAGCGGTGGCAACAAGTCCTGTCGGTTATCTGCGACAGCCCGGCGCTTGAGGTTGCGGAGCGTCATCTTGGGCTTATTACCACATACGAGAACCTAGCAAGGGATGATTACAGCGGCTTGAATCGCGTTGCAAAGCAAATAAATGTTGATAGGATTTTGGGTTTTACGCTAAAAGCAAAAAGGGTTCCTCAATTTCAATTTGCCAAGACATCGCTTCGCCCGAGTGCACGTCTGGCTGTCGCCCGCGATGCGGCGTTTTGCTTCTATTACGAGGAAAACCTGGCCGCGCTGGAAGCGGCGGGATTTGAAATTGTGGAGTTTTCGCCGGTCAGGGACGACACGCTGCCGCCCGGTACGAATGCCGTCTACCTGGGCGGCGGTTATCCGGAGAGTTTTGCCCGCGAACTGGCGGACAATGTCAAGCTGGCTGCGCAGCTGCGCCGCGCCGCCGGGCTTGGCATGCCTGTTTACGGTGAGGGCGGCGGACTGCTTTATCTTGGACGTTCGCTCACCGGCTTTGACGGCAAAAGCTATCCGATGAGCGGAGTTCTGCCCATTGATTTCATAATGGACCCGGAATATTTGCAAATCCGCTACATCGAGCTTGTGACACGCCGCGATTCGCTGCTCGGTCCTGCCGGAACGATTATTCGCGGGCAGGAGTTCCACCAGTCGCGGGTGGCAGACTCCGGGCTTGCAGCGGACTTTTACACGGCAAAAACCAGCGACGGGCACGAATTTATTGACGGCTACCGGTATAAAAATGTCGTGGCCGGTTATACGCACATTTATTTTAATTCCAATGCAAATGCCGCTTCCTGTTTCCTGAAAGCGGCACAAAGTTTCCAGGCTGTTTAGTGCAGTTAAATTTTTGCTTGTTTTATGGAAAAGTCCTGATGGTGAAAAACATGCAGCAAATATCTTGCCCTTGAAGCGCCGACATAAATATCGGCGGGTGTACAGGCATAGTTCCATTCCCTGAGGCCGATCAGGAAAACGATATCGGCCTCCAGGCCTTTAAACGAGCGAATTGTAAGACAGGGGACGGTTCTATGTCTTGGCCTTGACCGGGATAACTTGACATGTTAATATATCCCAGAGGTGATATATAATGCCAAGACATGCAAGGCGACTTAGTTCAACGGGGATATATCACATAATGCTCAGGGGCATTAACCAACAGCAAATACTGGAGGACAGAGAGGATAATAAAAAATTCATTGAAATACTAAAGGACTGCAAACTAATAAGCGGATTTAAGTTATATGCGTATTGCCTTATGGGAAATCATCTTCATCTGATTATAAGGATTGAAAAAGAACCATTAGAACAAGTATTTAAAAGAATTTGCGGGCGATATGCCTACTGGTATAATGCAAAATATTGTAGGGTGGGACATTTATTTCAGGACAGATTCAAAAGTGAACCAATTGAAGATGAGAAATACTTTTTGAGCGTGTTTCGATATATCCACCAGAATCCGGTGAAAGCAGGTTTAGTAAAAAAACTGGAGGAGTATCCTTACAGCAGCTATAATTGTTATGTTAAGTCCAAGGGTGATTCATTAGTAGATACTGATTTTGTGCTGGATATGATGGATAGAGAGCAGTTAGAAGTATTCCACAGTGAGGAGAGTGAAGATACTTATTTAGATATCAAAGAGCGTCCTTTCCGCCTGACAGATGAGCAAGCAAAGGAAATCATAAGGAAAGTAACAAAATGTAAAAATGCATCTGAGGTTCAGTTATTGGAAGTTAAAAAGAGGAACAGCTACATTAGAAAATTGAGAAAAGAGGGACTTTCCATCAGGCAAATTAGCAGATTGACTGGGATAAGTAAGGGAATTATAGAAAGATGCTCTAAATAGGACGCAGAACCGTCCCCTGTCTCATCGGAATCTGTGTTCCGGCTTGAAAAAAGAACCATAGAGCATTGTTTCTTGTGATGTAATTGATAAATTTGGCGTATTTAGGTTTTTAATTGTCTGGAAACGTTAGGATGGCCGCTAGAAGCTTGTTTTTGGACTTGCCCGGCAGCTATGGCAAAAAACAACTGGAGTTCCCGAAGTATGCAGTGCTTTATAAAGGGATTAGTCGATATATCGCATAGACCAAGGAGGCAAGCCAGGGGACGGTTCTGTGTCCTATTGCCCGAGACATAGAACCGTCCCCTGGCCTACCCTAAAAGAAGTGGTAAAAGGCGCCTGACAGGCGCGTCACAAAAAATATAAAGGCCCGGTTCCTGTACTTTAACAGGAGCCGGGCCTTTTTCATGCGCCCGGTGAGCGCATTTTCTGTGGCATGTCTAAAATTTCCTCCTTTTACTCCGGGCAAAGTCATATAAAGCTTTTTCCATTAATAGAAATATACTGCTACGCCAACCGGTAGACAAAAATATGTAAAAGAGGGAGGTAGTGCTTGACTAAACGCTATGTTGGGGGTATAATGCCGGTAGACAAAAATATGTAAAAGAGGGAGGACGCTGTACATGAGAAAGGCACAGGTGCTAATCCTTTTGTTTGTTTTGTTGCTTTTGCTTTGTGCCTGCGCGAAAAATGAGGGCGGCCAAAATAACCCGTTGCAAAATGAGCCCGGCAGGGAAGAGCCGGGCAAAACCCCTGGCAGCGGCAAACCGTACCCGAACGCCGATCCCGACGGCGGTATCAACCTCGACAAAATAGCCCACTATGACCGGGAATATGACTATACCCAAAATCCCAGGTATAGAGTAGCTTACCTGACAATAGAAAGCGGCCCTCTGTACCAGCAGTCTGCAGAAGCGTACGAGCACTGGGCTCCGCTGTATAACTGTGAATGGGCCAGTTTTCTGTCGTCCGGCGGTGATTCCGACTTGTTCCTGACGAACCTGCAGAACCTTATTGATCAGGGGGTGGAAGGCTTTATCCTTGACCCGGATGCATCAATCTGGCCGGCCGTTGTTTCCCTGCTTGAGCAGTATCCGGAAGTCAAATGGATGTCTCAAATGGCTCCGCCGCGTGACGGCGAGAGCGATGAGGGTGTGCCTATTGGCGGTAATTTGTTAAATAACTATGTCGGCTTTGACAACTATGATTCCGGCCGGCAGCAGGTACTCAGGCTTGTCCAGTGGAAAAAAGAGAACCTGCCCGATGTGCCGTGGGAGGAGATTGGCTTTGTAGCCATGGCATTTTCCAGCTCCCCGCCGCTTCAGGAGCGTGTCATGGGAGCGATTGATACCTGGGAAGCTGAAACGGGCTGCACAGATAACATCTTTATGGCAGATGCCGTTTCAACGGGCATTAACCTTCAGGGCGGCATAGATGCCGTAGGACCGGTCATTTCAACAAAAGATTATCAATACTGGCTGGTGGCCGGACTGATTGATGACTTTGCTCAAGCCGCGGCATCTGTCATTGACCAGCAGGGTCTGACTGACAATTCATGTGTTGTTGTTTTCGGCGGCTCGGGTCTTCAGATGCAGTGGGACGCCGGGCAGCAGGATTCATTCCGTTATGCACTCTTTACGGCTCAGAACCTGTATGCCGAGCCGATCATCGGCGCTGTTTACGCCTACCTCAACGGCTGGGCAACCCCGGATTCCATCTGGCCCAGCTGGATAATGCCTCATGATCACGGAAAGGACGGTCACACTTACTCGCAGCTCAGGCTGCCCACCGTCTGGCTTGAATATGAAACATACAAACACTATCTCGAATGGACCGATATATATGCCAATGCCGACGCTTATCCCTACAGCAGGGAAGGAATTAATGTAAATGACTACACTCCGTTTTTAGAAATTCCTAAAGAATATAAAGTGCCGTGTACCTGTGAGTACTGCAGCGGATCGTAAAGAGGAAACCTGCAAACAAAGAAGTGCTGCCTGTGCAGTGCTACCGCGGGCGGGCGATGAAAATTTGCGCAAACCGGCAGTTGGCTGCCCTTTAGACGGGCAGCCAACTCAAGCAAAGGGAGCAATTATAGTCAAGGGTGGGTGAATGAATGTTAAAAACGTTGGAATTCCGGAAAATTGGAAAATCGTACCCGGGTGTACGTGCCCTTGACAGTGTCAGCTTTAAGGCGGAAGGCGGAAAGGTGCTGGCGCTGGTTGGCGAAAACGGTGCGGGTAAAAGCACTCTGCTTAAAATAATGAGCGGGGATCAAAAAGCTGATGAGGGCGAGATCCTGCTGAACGGGAAGCCTGTTGATTTCCCCGATCCCCGGGCGGCCATAGCGGCGGGCGTAGCCGTTATTTATCAGGAGCGGCAGTTAATTCCCAATATGTCTGTGATGGAGAACATATTCCCGGACAACCTGCCCAGAACAAGGTTGGGGCTGTTTGATAAAAACAAATTATATACAAAGGCAAAGGAGATTATAAACACATTTGGCCTGCCTATAGATCCGGCGGAACAGGTGGGCCGCCTGAATGTGGCATACCAGCAAATGGTCGAGATTATGAAAGCTTATGCCCGCAATGCAGGTATAATTGCTTTTGACGAACCGACAGCCCCGCTGACCGATACCGAGATAGAAATATTGTTTGACCTTATCCTCAAACTAAAAGCGGAGGGGAAAGTAGTCATCTATGTGTCTCACCGTCTTGCTGAAATATTTAAAATTGCTGACGACATTGTCGTACTTAAGGACGGCAGGCTTGTTAAATTGCTGAAGGCCGGGGAGACAAGCGAAGCCGAATTAATCAGAGCGATGGTGGGCCGTGATATCGGCGACACATATGCAAACCTGTCCCGCAACGAGTCTTTCGGTAAAGTAATGCTTGAAGTCAAAAACCTTACAACCCAGTATTTGCGTGGTGTGAGTTTCCGGGTGCGGGAAGGCGAAGTTGTCGGTCTGGCCGGGCTTGTCGGTTCCGGGCGCACGGAAGTGGCCCGGGCGCTCTTTGGTGTGGATTCCGTTACCGGCGGGGAAATAATTGTCAATGGAAGGCCCGTTGTTCTTAAATCACCGGGGGATGCCATTAAACATGGCATTGCGCTGTGTCCCGAAGATCGAAAAGAGCAGGGCCTGGTTATGGGACATTCGCTCAGGGACAATGTGATCATGCCTTTTATTGACAGGCTGTGTAAAAAAATTTTTGTCAACAGAAGCAAAACTACGGCTGTTGTTAATGATGCGGTAAAAAAATATGCAATAAAAACACCGTCCATTGAAAAGACAGTAGCTGAATTGTCCGGCGGCAACCAGCAGAAAGTAATTCTCGGGCGCTGGACAAGTGAGATGTTGAAAACAAAGGTTCTGATTCTTGATGAGCCTACCAAGGGCATTGATGTCGGTACGAAAAGAGAAATATATCAAACAATCTGCGATTTTGCCAAACAAGGGATTGCGGTTTTGTTTATCTCAAGCGAACTTCCGGAGGTTATCAACCTTTCGGACAGTATTATTGTCATGAACAACGGGCGAGTTGCAGGATCTTTAACGCGCGGGGAGGCAACGGAAGAAAAGGTTTTGTCACTGGCAATGCAGGAGGCTTGTTAATGGGGGAAATACTGCTAACGGTAATATCTTATACCAGGAGGCGGAGAGGGTGGAGAAGACAAATATCTATAAAAAATATTTTTCTTCGCTTGTTCACCATAAAGTATTTACGCTTTTTCTGCTCTTTATTGTCATGGTGGGAGTATTTACTGTTTGGTCGGCGCTTAGGGGAAGCAGCTTTTTAAGATTTGCCATTTTTAGAAATATATTAAATTCGCTTGTAGTCACATCCTTTCTTGCCATCGGTGCCGGGTTTTTGCTTGTCGGCGGTAATATCGACCTGTCCCAGGCTGCTGTTGGAGCATTTGGCGGTATTATCCTAGCTACCGCCGTTGGAAAATGGGGGCTGCCCTGGTATGCCGGCATTATGGCTGCGCTGGCACTGTGCGGCAGCCTCGGTGCAATTAATGCGTTGCTGATTACAAAATTCCGCATCCCGTTTTTTATCGCAACTTTGGCCATGACTTTAATGGCGCAGGGCTTGATGTACCTGATCAGTTCAATCGGGAATAACGGGATTGCTGCCAATATCAACTTTCAGGATGCGACACTTAAATACATTGGGACGGGCATGATTGGGCCAATACCTCTGGGTATTATTATCATGCTGTTATTTTTCATAGTGTATGGAGTGATACTTGCGAAAACGGGCTTTGGCATGAAAGTAAAATTTATTGGCGGAAATGCTATAGCCGCGGGATTGGCAGGAATTAATGCCGCAATGATCACTTATATTCTTTTTGTCAACAGTGCCATACTTAGCGGGGTGGCCGGAATTTTTACCGCAGCCCGTCTGGGCCAGGGGTCGCTTACGGCACTGCAGACAAACCAGTTTACCGGTATTACAGCTGCAGTATTGGGGGGCATTTCCTTTGGCGGCGGCACCGGTGGAATGGCCGGTGTATTTGTCGGCTTGCTCATCTTAAATACTTTTCAGATCGGTATGGGTGCCGTCGGTGTCAACCCCTTCTGGGTACAAGTTTTTACGGGAGCTCTTTTGCTTGTAGCACTTACCGCTGATTTCGTCACGCAAGCCCGCTCCCGCAAGGCGCAAGCCGCGAAATGACAAGGAGGGAAGGCCGTGCATAAAATATCCCCTTTCAAAGTTTTTCTGCGGGACAAATCGGCGGTTTTGCTTATTACCCTCATTGTTCTCACGCTTGTTACCATGGTGATAAGCAGCGGGGTGCTTGAGGGTGAACCTTTTCCCGCCCTGTTCAACAAAGGATTCATGTCAAAAGGAAACCTCATCAATGTCTTCAATAATCTTGTTTTGCAAATTGTGATGTTGTCCGGGATCACGCTTATTTTAATTGGCGGAAATATAGATTTATCCGTAGCAGCACAGGCTTCTTTAGGGACAATGATTTTTGCCTGGCTGCTCGACAGGACGCCTGTGTCCTGGACTTTTGCGTTTATAATCTGCCTGGCTGTAGGCGTAATTTTCGGCTTGATTAATACCTTTTTGGTTAACAAGTTGAAATTCCCGTCCTTTATTGCAACTATCGGCATGGCCTCCGTTTACACGGGCTTATGCAATGTGATGACAAAGGGCTATAACATACAGCTGGCTGCATCGGGGTTTACGGTGCTTGGCAGGACCAACCTGTTTAATTTTCTTCCCGTAACATTCCTTTTTGCCATCGCCGTGCTCGTTGTTTCTCAATTTATTCTGTCAAGAACAACATTTGGGCGCAGCGTCTATATGCTGGGCGGCAACCCGCTTGCAGCAAGACTGTCAGGACTTAATGCAGACCGGATTCGCATGCTGCTGTTTGTCTATAGCAGTGTCTTTGCAGTAGTAAGCGGGCTCTTGTGGACAGCGCAGCTCAGGGTGGCACACCCTACGGCGATTATTTCATTTAATCCCAATTTGACTGTTATCGCTGCGGCAATTCTTGGCGGCGTATCTTTCATGGGCGGAGCAGGCAATCTTGGCGGGGCTTTTATCGCGCTTTTGCTTTTGAACGTAATTGAAAATATGCTGACTGTTATGGGAGTGCAGCCTTACTATAATATTTTTGCTCAAGGCCTGCTTCTTGCCATAGCCCTGATCATTGATTACTTTAACGCCGAACGCAGGCGCAAAGCACTTCTGAGAATCGGACACGGCGGCATCTCAAGCCATTCATCGCAAACTAACAAAGCCGCAGCCGGATAAGCTTTTTTTGACGCGCGGTTCTTGACAGCACCAGGCCAATTGATTATAAT
>FZPS01000163.1_pt225 | contig 55870 bp, 32 predicted proteins | sample 1817821 | NCBI WGS metagenome assembly FZPS01 (sample SAMEA104158645, study PRJEB21678) | metagenome | place: Germany | collected 2015-04-21 | reverse complement strand
GGCCGTTCATGGGCCATAGCATAAAGAACGGTTCAGGCTCGGGCTCAACGGGAACACCTCCAATCTTCACGTCCTGTGAAGTATCCGGCTGCCGACATCACGTCGGCAGTCCCGTTTCGCTTCCTCGCCTTCACCGGCTATGGCAGCCATTCACTCTATGTTGCATATGCCAACATATCCGTACGGGGAAAAGATCAAAACGGGAAACAGATTATGGCGATGGTAAGGTGTGTACGAGGAGGGGATTCTTCGGTCGCGGCAAATAACGCCGCTCCCTCAGAATGACAGTATAATATAAAAGGCGACCTTCCCCCCCTGTCATTCCGAGCAAGCGGTGTTTAACAAGAACACTGGCATCAAGCCATAAAGATAAATGAAGTAGAAATGGTAACAACAGGGTGAAAGAATAGCGCCGCGAGGAATCTCGGGTAATGGCAAGCACTGTGCTTGACCATGGCAGCCATTCATTCCATGTCGCTGTCTCCAACATATCGGTACGGGGAAAAGCAGGAACCAGTTTGTATCGATAGAAAGGTGTGTTTGAGTGGTCAAGATTCCTCGTCGCGGCAAAATATAGCCGCTCGCTCGGAATGACAGGTAGTAGTATCTTTTTTTCTAACAGTAAAGGGGGCATGATGAAGTTGTCGAGATGGGCGGCCCGGGTGGCAGGCGGTGAGCAGGGGATGGTGCCATTCGTAACACCGCTGTTGGCCATATTCCCGAACATATTTTTTTTCCCCGATAATACCCGACAATAAAAGTTGTGATATAATTAAAAATAATGCTACGCGATGCAGGAGATTTGTTCGCTTGCCGTTCCAAAGGAGACAGGATAGATTGCTGAGACGATTCGCCAGCTATTACAGGCCCCATTGGCCTTTGTTCATTCTTGATTTTAGCAGTGCTTTCCTGATGGCTTCACTGGACCTGGTTTTTCCAGTTGCGGTTCAATGGACCATCGATCATATCATCCCCCAGAGAAACATGGCCCTTTTTTTGATGATCGGTGCTGCCCTGCTGGGGCTTTATCTTCTGCGTTCACTGCTCGAATATATCGTCAATTACTGGGGGCATGTGCTCGGGGTGCGCATTGAATTTGATATGCGCCAGGACCTTTTTGATCATATTCACAAGCTTTCCTTCCGCTATTTTGACCATACCAAAACAGGTCATATCATGTCGCGCCTTGTCAACGACCTCAACGAAATATCAGAGCTGGCTCATCATGGCCCGGAGGACCTGTTTATAGCTACGATAACATTGTGTGGCGCTATCGTTATCATGATGACCATCAACTGGCAGTTGACTCTTCCGATATTGTTCCTGGTGGTGGTGATGGGTTGGTTTGCAGTTAAAAAGAACAGGCAGATGCAGGAAGCCTTTCGCAATGTGCGCTTGAGAGTTGCCGATATCAATGCCCGGGTGGAAGATAGTATTTCGGGGGTAAGGGTGGTCAAGTCCTTTACCAATGAAAGCTATGAGATTGAAAAATTCAAACATGACAATCGAAAATTCCGCAGTTCAAAACAGGAATCTTTCCGCGCCATGGCTCAATTCTTTTCCGGGATCAACCTGTTTTCCAACCTGGCAAACCTGGCGGTAGTTTTGCTGGGCGGTTACTTTGTTTTTCGCGGGCAGATAACCGTGGGGGTGATGGTTGGATTTCTGCTTTACGTTTCCATGTTCCTGCAACCGATCCGCCGCATATCGATTCTGGTGGAGACTTATCAGAAAGGAATGGCCGGTTTCCACCGTTTTGTGGAGACGATGAAGGTAGAACCCGAGATCATAGACAGGAAGGATGCGCAGAAAGCCGGGCGCCTGCGGGGCGATATTTCCATCGACCGAGTCTCATTTGCCTATTCTCCGGGTAAAATCATTCTGTCCGATGTCGACCTGAAGATCGCTCCCGGAGAAACGGTTGCCCTGGTCGGGCCGTCAGGAGTTGGCAAGACAACCATTTGCAATCTTATTCCCCGTTTCTATGACATTCAGGAGGGCAAGATAAGCATCGATGGCGTTGATATTCGTGATTATACCCAGAGATCACTGCGACGCAATATCGGCATCGTTCAGCAGGATGTCTATCTGTTTTCCGGAACGGTAAAAGAAAATATCGCCTACGGTAAAATTGATACAGGTGACGAGGAAATAATCGAGGCGGCGATCAGGGCCAATGCCCATGAATTCATCATGGAGCTGGAGGATGGTTACGAAACTTACGTCGGGGAACGTGGAGTGATGCTTTCCGGCGGACAACGGCAGCGTATCGCCATCGCCCGGATTTTCTTGAAAAATCCGCCGATCCTCATTCTTGATGAGGCCACCTCCGCCCTGGACAATGAGACCGAGGCGATGATCCAGGAAGCGCTCTTCAAACTGTCCCGGAACCGCACCACCCTGGTGATCGCACATCGCTTGACCACGGTGCGCAATGCAGATCGGATCCTGGTTCTCACGGACGAAGGAATTGCCGAGGAGGGTTCCCACACGGACTTGTTGCAGAAAGGCGGCTATTATGCCCGGCTCTACGAGGCTCAATTCAATGGTTTCATCCCGGATACTGCCTGAAAATAACATGTCAAGGAAAAATGTTGACCCATCGTTATGAAAAGATAGGGACAGGGGATAGGGGAAAAGATTACCGTGGCCTATACCAGCAGCAGGCGATCGTTCAGTATCTTCTCACCGCCGGTTTCATAGAAGAGTTCGACCAGGCGGGAAACGCTCATATTTTCACGCTGTTCACCCTTGATATCAAGTACGATTTTACCTTCATGCATCATCACCGTGCGCGTACCCATGCTCAGTGCTTGCTCCATATTGTGTGTCACCATCATGGTAGTGATATTGACTTCTTCGATCAATTTTCCGGTCAGTTGCAATACCCGCAAGCCGGTTTTGGGATCGAGGGAGGCGGTATGCTCATCCAGCAGGGCCAGCGCCGGCCTTACCAGGGTGGTCATCAGCAAGGAGAGTGCCTGCCGCTGTCCGCCGGAAAGAAGTTTTACCTGTGTCGTGAGCCTCTCCTCCAGACCGAGGTGCAGTACGGCCAGCCGTTCGCGGAAAAAATTGCGCTCCTTTTCCGTGATCGCCCATGTCAATCGCCGTCGTTGCCCGCGCCTCATGGCCAGGGCCAGATTCTCTTCCACGGTCATGGAAGCGGCCGTACCCATCATCGGGTCCTGAAAGATCCGGCAGATGGAAGAGGCCCGCTTGAAATCGGGTTGTCGGGTAATATCTTCACCATCTATGGCGATGGTGCCATCTTCCACGGGATAGATGCCCGCTATGCAGTTCAGGAGCGTGGTTTTGCCGGCACCGTTGCCACCGACCACGGTTACGAACTCGCCAGTTTTCAGGTGCAGGGAAACCCTGTTCAGGGCCACTTTTTCATTGATACTTCCGGGATAAAATATTTTGGTTACATTGTTGATTTTTAACATCTACCGTTCACCTTGTTCAGTAATGCAAGCAATGTAATAGTATACACAAATATCTCAATTTATCAATCCTGTTTTCAAGATGCTGATTTACCGTTCATGGTTTTTAATTTTTTTCTGATTCCCGGCGCAATCAGGGCCAGGGTTACGATCAAGGCCGTGAAAAGCCGCAGGTCGGTATGTTCGAGAAAACCGAAACGCAGTACCAGCGCAATCGTCAGGCGGTAGATCAGCGAGCCGACAACCACTGCAATGAGGCGTCCCAGGATTGATTTTACTCCCATGATAACCTCACCCACGATTACCGAAGCCAGGCCGATGATGATCATGCCGATACCCATACTGACGTCTGCAAAACCCTGATACTGGGCGACGAGTGCTCCGGAGAGGCCCACCAGGGCATTGGAGAGGGAGAGCCCCAATATCTTGAGACGGTCCGTGTTCACACCCAGGCTGCGCATCATCGTTTCGTTATCGCCGGTGCCGCGCAAGGCCTGTCCCAGCTCCGTGCTGAGAAAAAGATAAAGGAAGACAACCGAAACCACAATTACCAGCAGGGCGACGATTGTCTGGCCGGTGCGTAGAGTCAGCCCCAGGTCTACCAGGGGATCAAAAACACTTCCATGACGAAGCAGAGGTATATTTGGACGCCCCATGATTCGCAGATTGATCGAATAAAGTGCGATCATGGTCAGAATTCCCGACAGCAGTGGTGTGATCTGGAAACGGGTATGCAGGATACCTGTTACGGCTCCGGCCAGGGCACCGGCAAAGGGGGCAGCCAGCGTGGCCACGAAGGGGTTGACCCCCGCAAAGATAAGGGTGGCTGCAATTGCTCCCCCCAGGGGGAGGCTTCCATCCACGGTAAGGTCGGCATAGTCGAGAATGCGGAAAGTGAGGAATACGCCCAGAACAAGCGGTCCATAGAGCAGACCGAGCAGGATCGCTCCCCAGACGATGGATATATTCACTTTCCGCACCTCCAACTATGTTTACTATTATGTATTCAGTAGGTTGATTACAGGTTTAAGTTACTCTATTATTGTAGCTTTGTCCAGAAGATCCTGGGGCAATGTAACCCCCATCTTCCCGGCGGCGGTGGTATTGACTACATATTCGTATTCGCTTTGCCCTTCCACCGGAAGGTCAGCCGGCTCTGCATCGCCACGCAGGACTTTGGCTGCCATCTTGCCGGTCTGATAGCCAAGCTTCAGATAATCAATGCCCACCGTGGCCAGAGCCCCTTCTTTCACGGTATTTCCTTCACCGGCGATGATGGGGATATTGTTTTCCTCGGCTGTCTTGATTACAGAAGCGATGGCCGCGACGACCGTGTTATCCGTGGGGATATAGAAAGCATCGACCTTGTCAGCCAGAGATTCGGCAGCGGTAGCAACTTCACCGGTGCCGGTGATGGCTGCTTTTTCTACCTCAAGATCCAGATCCGGTGCGATTTCCTCCAGAAGTTCAACTTGAACAATGGAATTGTCCTCGGCAGAATTGAAGATGACACCGACTGTTTTTGCTTCGGGGACGATCTCCTTGATCAGGCTGAGCTGGTCTGCAATGGGGTTCATATCATGGGTTCCCGTGGCGTTGCCCCCGGGGTTTTCCAGGCTTTCCACCAGCCCGGCATCAACCGGATCGGTAACCGCTGTGAACAGAATCGGGATTTCTTCAGTAGCGTTCTTTACCGCCTGTGCTGACGGGGTGGCTATGGCCAGAATAAGATCAACCTCATCGGTAACAAATCCCTCGGCAATGGTCGTGGCCGTGGTCATATCTCCTTGAGCAGACTTGATTTCAATGGTTAAATTTTCACCTTCTACAAAACCTTCGTCTTTCAATGCCTCGATGAACCCTTCCCGTGCAGCATCCAATGACGCGTGATCGATTATCTGGGTGATGCCAATCTTGTATTCTGTTTCTGTCTTCTGCAGGCTGTCACAGCCGACAACTGAAAATGAGGCGACAAGCAGAATTGAAACCAAAAACCAAACCCATGTTTTTCCCATCGAAACGATACCTCCTCTTTTTTGCGGTGTTCAGTACCGGAAAAGAAAAAAGCCTGCAAGGCTTTTGTGCATACTCCACCTACCTTTCCGTTTTTCCGATAAAACTATTTTTCACCGTATTATACCGCAATTTTAAGATAAAGATAAATGATTGTCAATATTCAGAACCATGGGGAAATATTTGGTACATTGCTTGATATTTCATGGCAGGTACGGGTAACAGGTGAAATTTCATCGGGTACGGCATTTTTTGCCGAGGCGGAAGGATCCCGCTTCGATACTTTTTTTGTTGGTGGCGTTGATGGCGCTACATCAATTCATGTGCCGAAGGACAAAGTGCCATATCGCCCCGGGATGATGTTTCGGCACTGTAATTGTCATCTGAATACGCTGCATGAGGTTTTATGGTTTTTGTCGGAAAAAAGTTTCGTACTACCATCCAAAGAAAAATGTCTTCCGAATTTTGTGATGCGAAAGCAGATAGAAATTGCAAGGCAGCGATAATCTTATTTTGTGTCATCAGCGAAAAAAAAAAGAAATTAGGTGATTCAGGAAGGAAAATACAATTAAATGTAGAATTTAACCAAATAGCTGTAATAATGTGAAATCGGTAAATGGTTAAATAATTGGACGACTCATCGGGAGGTGAATGAACAAAGCCAAAAGGATCATTCTCCGAAATCAAGAGAGAGGGAGGTGGTTTTTAGTTTTGTATGCAAACAATCTGCCGATGAAACAATGCAGGCAGGTTGTGGTTTCCAACAATCTTCATAAAGAAATCGGCTACAAATATTGCCGCGGTAGTACATGTTTCAAAATTGAGGGTTTAAAACATAAACAAAACAGGGGAAATTTGGCATCAAGGTGCCGTTAAAACATATACAATAGGGAGGAAAATTAGCGAATGATGACAACCAGACCTGGAAAAAACAAGTTAATTGTATCAGTTTTGTTGATCAGTTTTCTGTTGAGTTTTCTAGTTGCCGTTCCGGCTTTGGCTTCAGATGATGAGCCGGCCGAAAATCCTTTCCTGTACGGTGATGTGAATAATGATGGCAAGATCGATATAGCCGATGCTATTCTGATATTGAGGCACATAGTCGATCTGGTCAAGCTTGAAAAAGAAGACTATGAATATGCGCAGTACGCGGCCGAAGTCAGTGCCAACAATGAGATAGATGTATTCGATGCGATATTCCTTCTGAGAAGAGTTGTCGGCTTGATCGAAGAAGGCGATTTCCCTGCTGAGATACGTCTGGCAGACGCCGAAAAAATTGTAGTGAAAGCCATCGAAAGCGAATCAAGCGATCTGGATCTGGAATTGATCCGTGAGGCCTTGGAAATCTTGCTGCCGCCGATTCCGCCCCGTGATGACCTTGAATCCTGCATAGACATTCTCGAGGCTATAATGGCAGCCGAGGCAAGTGAATCACTCGAAGAAGTTGCAGATATGCAAGCATTGATAGACGAACTACCCGATGGCGAAGCAAAAGCTGCGTTGCAGGCCCGTCTGGATGATCTGAAAGTGGAGATCGAGGGAATCTTTGTAGAAGGCGAGCCTTTTGCCGGGGAGACCTTGATAGCGATACCGACACCGGAAGAAGCAACGGGTGATTATCAATGGTTGAGGGCCGACAGTGAAGATGGCGAATATGAAGAAATTGCCGGGGCAACAGATGGCATTTATACCTTGACAGAGGACGATGTCGGGAGTTTCATCAAAGTAACAATAGATGGAACGGGTGCCTACAAGGGAACAGCGACAAGTGAAGCCATCGGGCCGGTCGAAGAAGCAGATCCAGAAGCGGCAAAGATAGCATTCATTGAAGCCTTCAACGCCATAATTGAAGAAATAAGAGTGGACGGCGACTTGGTTGCAACGGCCAATATGACCTACGATGAAGACATCGGAGTTTTATTTGTAACCGATAATGCTGGCGATATCTATGCAGGCGCCGGAGTCGTGGTCAATGCTCTGAGAGATCTGGCAGGCGATGGAAGCACCATTAAGATCGAAGGCGGCGACGAATTTACACTGGATGATGATCTTGACATCTCAGCCCTGGCCCAGGCCATTTTGGGCGATGGTGGTGTAGAGGGCTTCCTGGACGAAGGGGTATTAACGGTTACCTACGAAGCCAGTGTGCTGTTCCTGGGAGACCTGCCATTGGAGTTGAGCGGCGACCTGATCTTCATGCTCGAAAAGGCGGTATTCATTGGTGCCTTCAACGCCATAATTGAGGAAATAAGAGTGGACGGCGACTTGGTTGCAACGGCCAATATGACCTACGATGAAGACATCGGAGTTTTATTTGTAACCGATAATGCTGGCGAAATCAAGGCAGGCGCCGGAGTCGTGGTCAATGCTCTGAGAGATCTGGCAGGCGATGGAAGCACCATTACGATCAACGAAGAGACATTTACACTGGATGATGATCTTGACATCTCAGCCCTGGCCCAGGCCATTTTGGGCGATGGTGGTGTAGAGGGCTTCCTGGAAAACGGGGTACTGTCTGTTGAATATGTAGCAACTGTATATTACGTAGGGGATGATCCCCTTGAATTTAGCGGCAACCTGACCTTCATGCTCGAAAAGGCGGCATTCATTGAAGCCTTCAACGCCATAATTGAGGAAATAGAAGTGGAAGACGAATTGGTTGCAACGGCCAATATGGCTTACGACGAAGACATCGAAGTGATATTTGTAACCGATAATGCTGGCGATATCTATGCAGGCGCCGGAGTCGTGGTCAATGCTCTGAGAGATCTGGCAGGCGATGGAAGCACCATTACGATCAACGAAGAGACATTTACACTGGATGATGACCTTGACATCTCAGCCTTGGCCCATGCCATTTTGGGCGATGGTGGTGTAGAGGACTTCCTGGACGAAGGGGAATTAACGGTTACCTACGAAGCCAGTGTGCTGTTCCTGGGAGACCTGCCATTGGAGTTGAGCGGCGACCTGACGTTCATGCTTGAACTTGACAACAATCATGAAGACGAAACCCAATAGAAAAAGTGCGAAACGTTACTCTATAAGTTCAAAGTATCCACGGACGAAAAGAGTGGAGAGGGTATCCCGTACCGGAAGGTATGGGATATTCTCTCTAACTGTGCCAGACCAAATATCGGGTGAAATTCCCGATCTATGCAAATAGCCTGTTGGCATAGAGCCTGATCCTCCTGCATGTCGTTTCGAGTTACCCCTTGAGCGACAGGAAGCCAGGTGAAGTCGTAATACGTGCAAGTCGTATGCGGGGCTCCTTAAAAGGTGGCTATGGTTAATAAAATGAATCTGCGTTCACGGTTGCGCAAGGTAGTCGGTGGCATAAGAAACATCGCCTTGGGTTTGCCATCGGCCTCTATTCCTGAAATGGGATAGCAGAAGCAGGCCAATTCGGGCTATTAAACCTGATTTTCCTGCGCAGCACAGCAGAAACCTAAGGCCATCAAAACAAGGGATGGTTGGCGCGGAACGTTTGAGGCCCTGTGTCGGGAAGGATGGGTAAGCCCAATGATCCGTACGGGGAGTCAGCGGGTTCATAGTAGTGTAGATCACTTGCCGTTTGTATTTGTATGGCGACATACAAAGAGGATAAAACAAGTGGGAGCGAAGGAACCCAGCCAGAGGCAGTTACAGTCAAGAAATGATGCCGATAGTTGTGCAGGGATTGACACGGTATGGATATCAAGATTTCAGTTCACGAGAGCCACGACGGGCTTTTTGAAAATATGGGAGCAGGGATGATATGGCCACTTCAAAAAGTAGTGAAACAGACTGCTGGCTGCAACCATTGAAACTACCGGCCATGTTGAAAAAGGCAGTGGGGCGCTGCTCCGCTACTGCCGATACTGCAAAAGCCTGTATCCATACAGAAAAGCAAAAACCCCAACCTGCAAAAACAACTATCTTTTTTTTCCACGATCCGATTTCAACTGTCTTTGGTGGAACGCCGTATGCCATGAAAGTGGCACGTACGGTGTAGGCCGGTCGAAATCCTGAAACAGGATAGACACGGAATGGTGTGATCGAGGCAATTGAAAGCTTGCCGCTACCGGAACAGTTAACCCTGGATGATATAGATGATGTAATGGCAGCCAGGGATGCCTACGATGCTCTGGACTCGTCACAGAAACCTCTGGTCACGAACTTCGACAAGTTGGCAGCAGCGGAAACACGGGTAGCGGAACTGGTAGCCGATCAGGAAGCTGCTGCCGCAGCCGACGAATTCAGAATGATGTACGAGATTCCCCTGGGTTTTGATGTGGAGACCGTGGGTATAAATGATAAAGATACCGTGGAAGCGACCATGGCTGCCTATGAAAATTTGCCGGAGGCGGTGCAGGCGAAACTGGCGGACGAGAAGGAATTGCTTGATAGCTTGCTTGCACGTATCGAACAGCTGGAAGAGGAGGCGGCCGCCGATCAGGAGGCAGCCGAGGCAGTTGAAGCATTGATAGAAGCGTTGCCTGCGGTTGAAGATCTGACTCTTGACGATATGGACACAGTCGAGGCAGCCAGGGATGCCTACGATGCTCTGACCCTATCACGGAAAGCGCTGGTCACGAACCTTGATAAATTGGCGGCAGCGGAAACACGGATGGTGGAGCTGGTAGCCGACCAGGAGGCTGCCGACGAAGCAAATAACTTCAGGGAGACCCACGAAGAGGCTCTTGATCTGACCCCGGAGACTGTTTCCATTGATGACAGGAACATGGTGGAAGCAGCCCTTGAAAGCTATGAAAACTTGCCGGAGGCGGTGCGGGCGAAGCTGACGGAAGAAAAAGCACTGATCGATAATTTACTTGCAAAAATTGAACAGCTGGAACAGGAAGCGGCAGAAGATCAAGAAGCGGCTGAAACGGTAGAAGATCAGATAGAAGCGTTACCTTCGGTTGAAAACTTGACCCTGGACAACAAGGATGCAGTCGAGGCAGCTAGAGATGCCTACGATGCTCTGACTCTATCACAGAAAGCGCTGGTCACGAACCTTGATAAATTGGCGGCAGCGGAAACGCGGATGGCGGAGCTGGTAGCCGACCAGGAGGCTGCCGACGAAGCAAATAACTTCAGGGAGACCCACGAAGAGGCCCTCACTTTGACCGTGGAGACTGTTTCCATCGATGACAGGAACAAGGTGGAAGCAGCCCTTGAAAGCTATGAAAACTTGCCGGAGGCTGTTCAGGCGAAGCTGACGGACGAGAAGGAATTGCTTGACAGCTTGTTTGCAAAGATCGAACAGCTGGATCAGCAGGCAGCCGGGGCGGTCGAAGCACTGATAGAAGCATTGCCGGCGGTTGAAGATCTGACTCTTGATGATATGGACGACGTTGAGGCAGCCAGGGATGCCTACGATGCTCTGACCCCGGCACAGAAAATGCTGGTCACGAACCTTGACAAATTGGCGGCAGCGGAAACGCGGATGGCGGAGCTGGTAGCCGATCAGGAAGCTGCTGCCGCAGCCGACGAATTCAGAATGATGTACGACATTCCCCTGGGTTTTGATGTGGAGACCGTGGGAATAAACGACAAAGATACCGTGGAAGCGGCTCTGGCAGCATTTGAAAGTTTGCCGGAGGCTGTTCAGGCGAAGCTGACGGACGAGAAGGAATTGCTTGATAGCTTGCTTGCACGTATCGAACAGCTGGAACTGGAGGATCCTCTCAACCAGGAGGCAGCCGGGGCGGTCGATGCGCTGATAGATGCGCTGCCGGCGGTTGAAAACCTCACCCTGGATGATATGGGCGAAGTCGAGGCAGCCAGAAATGCTTACGATGCTCTGACCCCGGCACAGAAAATGCTGGTCACGAACCTTGACAAATTGGCGGCAGCGGAAACACGGATGGCAGAACTGGTTGCCGATCAGGAGGCAGCCGGGGCGGTCGAAGCACTGATAGAAGCATTGCCGGCGGTTGAAGATCTGACTCTTGATGATATGGACGACGTTGAGGCAGCCAGAGATGCCTACGATGCTCTTACGGCGGCACAGCAAGCGCTGGTCACGAACCTTGATAAATTGGCGGCAGCGGAAACGCGGATGGCGGAACTGGTTGCCGATCAGGAGGCAGCCGGGGCTGTCGATGCACTGATAGAAGCATTGCCTGCGGTTGAAGATCTGACTCTTGATGATATGGACGACGTTGAGGCAGCCAGAGATGCCTACGATGCTCTTACGGCGGCACGGAAAGCGCTGGTTACGAACCTTGATAAATTGGCGGCAGCGGAAACACGGATAGAGGAACTGGTAGCCGATCAGCAGGCTGCTGCTGCAGCAGATGAATTCAGATTGACGTACGACATTCCCCTGGGTTTTGATGTGGAGACCGTGGGAATAAACGACAAAGATACCGTGGAAGCGGCTCTGGCAGCATTTGAAAGTTTGCCGGAGGCTGTTCAGGCGAAGCTGACGGACGAGAAGGAATTGCTTGATAGCTTGCTTGCACGTATCGAACAGCTGGAAGAGAAGGCGGCCGCCGATCAGGCGGCAGCCGAGGAAGTCGAGGCACTGATAGAAGCGTTGCCTGCGGTTGAAGATTTGACTCTTGACGATATGGACACAGTCGAGGCAGCCAGAGATGCCTACGAAGCTCTGACTCCATCACAGCAAGTGCTGGTCACGAACCTTGATAAATTGGCGGCAGCGGAAACACGGATAGCGGAGCTGGTTGCCGATCAGGAAGCTGCTGCCGCAGCAGATGAGTTCAGGGGAATGTGTGCTTATGCCCTGGGATTGAGTACAGAGACTGTGACCATGAATGACAGAGATGCAGTGGAAGCGGCTTTGATCATCTATGAAAACTTGCCGGAGGCGGTGCAGGCGAAACTGGCGGACGAGAAGGAATTGCTTGATAGCCTGCTGGCATGGATCGTACAGCTGGAAGAGGAGGCGGCAGCCGATCAGGCGGCAGCCGAGGAAGTCGAGGAACTGATAGAAGCGTTGCCTGCGGTTGAAGATCTGACTCTTGACGATATGGATGATGTCGAGATAGCCAGAGATGCCTACGAAGCTCTGACTCCATCACAGCAACTGCTGGTCACGAACCTTGATAAATTGGTAGCAGCGGAAACACGGATGGCGGAGCTGGTTGCCGACCAGGAGGCTACCGATGCGGCAAATAGCTTCAGGGAAACCCACGAAGAGGTTCTCGACCTGACCCCGGAAACTGTTTCCACTGACGACAGGAACAAGGTGGAAACGGCTCTGGCAGCATTTGAAAATTTGCCGGAGGCAGTGCAGGCGAAACTGGCGGACGAGAAGGAATTGCTTGACAGCTTGCTGGCAAGGATCGGGCAGATTGATCAGGCGGCAGCCGAGGAAGTCGAGGAACTGATAGATGAGTTGCCTGCGGTTGAAGATCTGACTCTTGACGATATGGATGATGTCGAGGCAGCCAGAGATGCCTACGAAGCTCTGACTCCATCACAGCAAGCGCTGGTCACGAACCTTGATAAATTGGCGGCAGCGGAAACACGGATGGCGGAGCTGGTTGCCGACCAGGAGGCTACCAACGAAGCAAATCACTTCAGGGAAACCCACGAAGAAGCCCTCGCTTTGACCGTGGAGACTGTTTCCTTTGATGACAGGAGCAAGGTGGAAACGGCTCTGGCAGCATTTGAAAACTTGCCGGAGGCGGTGCAGGCGAAACTGGCGGACGAGAAGGAATTGCTTGACAATTTGCTGGCAAAGATCGAACAGATTGATCAGGAGGTAGCCGGGGCGGTCGATGCGTTGATAGAAGCATTGCCGGCGGTTGAAGATCTGACTCTCGATGATATGGACGACGTTGAGGCAGCCAGAGATGCCTACGAAGCTCTGACTCCATCACAGCAACTGCTGGTCACCAGTCTTGACAGGTTGCTGGCTGCCGAAGCCAGGATAGCAGAATTGAAGATAACCGTTGACTGGATTGGCGATGAGACCATCGGGGAAATGAATGTTGTTAACAGAGAATATCGTGACAACAATGTCAAAAGTGCCCCCATTGGGCCTGTAACTCTCAAGATTGGCCATAAAGACGTCACTGCAGATTTCGATTTTGCCTTCTATGATAAGGAAAACGGCAGTAAATTGACTCAATTCGATCTATCCAGAGGCGGCTCTACTTTCCGGGTTTACATGGAAGCCACGAGTGATGAATACAATGATGTTTCCGCATATGTTGTCTTCAAATATGGCTCGGTGACCATCGGCAACAATGACACTTACTTTACCATCGAGGATGCCCTGGAAAATGCAAGTTCCGGAACTATTCATGTAAAATACAACACCGCTTTCGCCGATTCCGATGTGGCTGAAATATGCTATGGAACCACCGACCACACGCTCAAGAAAGGCGTCACTGTGTTATTGCCTTACAGTGAAGCTTTCAGTTCAAAAATTGATGACTACCCGAGTGGCACCGGGGGGGCGATCACCCGCAACAGCGCTTATGTTGATTTACATGTGCCTTGTGGAATAGAGGTTGATGTCAAAGGCACACTGATTGTCAATGCCATGCGGGCTTCCTACGGCACCAGGTTCGCCGGGCATGTCACCACCAACAACTACGCCCAGTTGCACCTTGAACAAGGAAGCAAAATCACTGTGGAAAATGACGGTACTTTGAGCTGTATGGGATTTATTTACGGAGACGGTGAGGTCGAGGCATTGTCCGGTTCAACCCTGAATGACAGTCTTTTCATCCAGTCTTTCCGGGGTGGTTCGGCAACTCTGAACGTGCAATCCGATGTCTTCCCTTTCGATCAGTTCACCATCAACAACATTGAAACAGATTTGATCATCAACAGCGGTGCCATTTATAATGCCAAAACCTTGATCTATGTCAATTCAAAGTATTACGGCGGCAATCTTGCACTGGTCGGTTCTAACAAGAAATCACTTATCCAGCTCACGGGAGGCAGGCTGATCAAATCGTACGATACGGGCTCCGGGATAGTTACATTCGATTTCCGGGGGGATGCCAGTATCAATATAAGCAGTATTGATATATCCGGTATAAAGGCCGACAGCGATGGAAAAGATATGCCCTTTGATGGTACCTGGAAATTTGTTTTTTCCGCGGACAGCAACATAGACATTGCTTCCTGGATGGCGCTTCTGCCGGGGGGACAGATGTACATAGAAGAAGGGGCCAACGTGACGATAAAGGAGAATGGCAGATTGGGGGTTTTTGATCCCTATGAGCATCTGGATGATTATAATGCTTATCCGGTAAATGCCAAAGCCTACTACCGCGTGGCTCCCTCCTTTGGCTACGGGGCGGATACACCCGGCACATTGGTCGTCGATGGCACACTTACCGTGGAAGGCGGTCTGGCGGGCAGAGTTCATGTCGGGGACACCGGCTTGCTCGATCAGAAGGGAACCGCATACGATGCTTTTGATTACAAGTATGTTATCGGTAGCGCCAAAGATGCCGATTCCAATTCCCGGGAATTCACTCTTTGGGAAGAAGGCGATGACACAATTGCTGTCGTGGCCAAACCGAGCAAAGTGGTGACAAAAGATCAGACTCAAACCACGCTGACAGCTACCGTGAAAGATGCCAATAATAACCCCATGGCCGGAATAGAAGTTATATTCAGTGGTGGGAAAGGTGTCTGGAGCTCGACAAGCGTTATCACGGACAGCAATGGCAGGGCAGTAACTACTTACACAACCGATGCAAATGAAACCCAGGGCAAACTGACGCTGACAGCTACCGAACAGGAAGGCAACAAAACCGCCAGGGCCAATCTTGATGTCAAAGCATCTGGAGGATCTTCCTGCCCGTTTGTTTACTCATATGACGGTCAGGGATATTGCTTTGAGCATGAGGCCATACCTTTTGCCGTTAATAAAGCATTGGAGACGACTTCCCATGGTACATTGAGGGAACTGAAAGGTGTTGACGGGCGATACCATCTCAGGATAGCCGAGATACTGGATGAAAAATCCTTCGTCCATGGCTTCAAGTTGACGGCGGTGGATTACGCGGAGGGACAGGGGGCGACTGAAGTATTTGCTGACATTTTTGGACAACCCCATACAATCGAGGAAAGAATAAAACCGATTGAATTTGTCGACTCCGATGGCTGCAGTAGGCTGGATGAAATCTGCACGAAAGGCCAGATGGTCAGTTCCGATTCAGGCAAACTGGAACAGGGTGAATATGTAACAGCATACACTGCCACTTTTGACAAGCCCCGGAACGTCGGCGACAGGGCAAAATTGATGGTGAGCGTTAAAAAAACCCCTCTGATTACCCAATCGTGGGAGTGGGTGCTGGATAAACTTGATGCCGTAAACAACATGTGGTGGGTGGAAACGATAATGAATCTACCTGAAAACAATGCCAAATTCAAGGACTTTATCAACATGGTAAACCTGAGAGTCGAGCTTTGGGATGGCGAAAGCTGGGTAGAGCAGGGGCATATCATGGCTGGTATGGACCTATTGGAGGATTTTCTGGTCCCGCTTGATATCACCCCGATTGATGGCATGGATGAAGTTAAAGTGCGCTTTGTATCCGGTACAGGTTTTTATGAATTCGATTGTGTAAGCATTGATTTTTCAGCGGATCAGATCAGCAATGTTGTGGAACTGGAACCCGAAGTAGCAGTGTTCAACGGGGAAGAGGACGTCAAAGCAATATTGGCTGATTTTGATGACAATAATGGCATAAGAATGCTGCAAGGGGATAAAATCGATCTGTATTACACAATCCCGGAAATCGAAGAGGGGCATAACCGCGGTTTCATGGTTACCTTGAAAGGGTATTACCATGCCGATCCTGACACCAGAGAAAATCCAGTCGCAGATGAGTGGGCCGACATGGACACGGCTGCCATCATAGAAATGCTCTATACCATGCAGGATGAAGATGCCATTGCAGCCATGCCGGATTTCCTTGAAATTGGTGAACTTGTAGATTCACTCTACAATACTCCGTTGGAAGAAAAAATAGAAAGAACTATAGTTGGCCATGTTCTTCCCTGGTTGAATGGCTTAAAATAAGGGATGAAGCATAGATTCAAAACCGTACCCGCGGGAAAGCGAGTAATTGAATACTCCCGCGGGTCTTTTTTGTGAGGAATCGTTGGCGGGTGGGGGATTATTGGATGGATAGGCATGTGCTTCCTGCTTTTCCCCGTACGGATATGTTGGCGTATGCGACATAGAGCAAGTCATTCCGCGCGACTGTTTTTCTAGTACTGTCATTTCGAACGAGCGGCTGTTATTCCGCGACGAGGAATCTTGACCACTCACTTTCTCTTACAAATCACCATTGCAATAACTACCGGGGCAAAGCACAACAATATCTATTGCCCGAGATTCCTCGCAGCGCTATTCTATCACTCCGGTGTTATCATTTCTACGTCATTTTTCTCTATTGCTTTATGTTAGTGTTTTTGTTAAAGAACGCTTGCTCGGAATGACAGGGGGGGGGGAGGTCGCCGCAGGCGACCGAAGAGTCCCCTTTTCGTACACATCTTACTATCGGCATAAACTGAACGCACTACCTGTCATTCTGAGGGAGAGGCGTTTTTTGCCGCGACCGAAATCACCATTGCAATAACCACCGGGGCAAAGCACAACAATATCTATTGCCCGAGATTCCTCGCGGCGCTATTCTAACACTCCGGTGTTATCATTTCCACGTCATTTTTCTCTATTGCTTTATGTTAGTGTTTTTGTTAAAGAACGCTTGCTTGGAATGACAGGGGGAGAGGCCGCCGCCGGCGGCCGAAGAGTCCCCTTTTCGTACACATCTTGCTATCGACATAAACTGAACGCACTACCTGTCATTCTGAGGTCGCCGCAGGCGACCGAAGAATCTCCTCCTCGTACACACATTACTATCGGCATAAATAAAAGAAAAATAGATAACTGAAAATATTTAATGAACAGACAGGAATAAGTATAAAAAAATAGAAATAAAAGAAGGCCCGACGTCTTATCAGAAAAGTAGAAGGAAAATAACAGTCCGAACAAACATTTGTTTTCTAGAGTTACGGTGCCCGGGAAGGAGGGAAATTGACTGACATTTTTGGCAGTGCCAGATTGAAAGGTTTGAAATCAGAAGGAGGAAAGAAAGAAAATGACAGCAAAAAACGCCAGGCTAAACAAGATTGCAATCCCACTTTTGTTGATCGGTCTTCTGATCAGTCTTGTTGTTGCAGTTCCTGTTTTCGGGGATGAACAGGCCGAACACCCTTTCCAGTACGGTGATGTGAATAATGATGGTAAAATCAATGTAACCGACGCCATCATGGTTCTCAGGCATATAGTTGGATTGATTAACCTGGGAGATGAAGATGAAGACCATTATGAATTTGCGCAATACGCGGCTGCAGTAACGGATGAGTACGACTCCGATGAAGGTAAGTTAATAAATGTATCCGATGCAATACAGATTCTGAGAGCAATTGTTGACTTGATCGATCCATCTGAATTTCCTGCACAGAAACGCTTGGATGAAGCAGAAGGACAGTTACTTGATGCCATCAATGATGGTGATTTGGATGCGGCCAATGGAGCCATAGAATTTTTACCGCCGATTCCACCCGTTATTGAAATGGGAAAAAGCATCGAGGTTCTTGAAGAGATACTGGCTGCCGAATCGCTTGATGATATTGATGCAATAGAAGAATCGATAGATGAACTCCCCGACGGCGATACCAAAGATGCATTGCAGGCCCGTCTGGATGCGCTGAAAGCGCTTATTGAAGCCACCGATGCCATCGATGCTCTGCCCGACCTGACCGATGAGGGCATCGCCGCCGTTGAAGATGCGGCGGCAGGTATTGCTGCGGCCAGAGGCCTGGTTGAAGCTGCCCTGGCTCTTGGTGCGGACGAAGCAGATATCGACAACCTTGCGGATCTGGTGACTGCCGAGGCATTTGTAGCCGCACTCGATGCGGCCAAAGCGGCAGAAGACAGCCGGGATGCCGATGATATTGCGGATGCTCAGGGATTGATAGACGGTCTCCCCGATGGCGATACCAAAGATGCGTTGCAGGCCCGCTTGGATGACCTGGTAAAAGCCATGGCCATTGACGCCGCCATCGAAGCCATCGATGCTCTGCCCGACCTGACCGATGAGGGCATCGACGCCATTGAAGATGCGGCGGCAGATATTGCTGCGGCCAGAGGCCTGGTTGTTGCTGCCCTGGCTCTTGGTGCGGAAGAAGCAGATATCGACAACCTTGCGGATCTGGTGACTGCCGAGGCATTTGTAGCCGCGCTTGAAGCGGTCAAAGCGGCAGAAGACAGCAGAAATGCTGCTGATGTCGGTGTAGCTCAGGGATTGATAGACGGTCTCCCCGGTGGTGATACCAAAGATGCATTGCAGGCCCGTCTGGATGCGCTGAAAGCGCTTATTGAAGCCATTGACGCTGCCATCGACGCCATCGATGCTCTGCCCGACCTGACCGATGAGGGCATCGACGCCATTGAAGATGCGGCGGCAGATATTGCTGCGGCCAGAGGCCTGGTTGAAGCTGCCCTGGCTCTGGGTGCGGAAGAAGGAGATATCGACAAGCTTGCGGATCTGGTGACTGCCGAGGCATTTGTAGCCGCACTCGATGCGGTCAAAGCGGCAGAAGACAGCCGGGATGCCGATGACATTGCGGATGCACAGGGATTGATAGACGAGCTTCCCGATGGCGACACCAAAGATGCATTGCAGGATCGCCTGAATGACCTGGTAAAAAACATGGCCATTGACGCTGCCACCGATGCCATCAATGTTCTGCCCGACCTGACCGATGAGGGCATCGACGCCGTTGAAGATGCGGCGGTAGGTATTGCTGCGGCCAGAGGCCTGGTTGAAGCTGCCCTGGCTCTTGGTGCGGACGAAGGAGATATCACCAACCTGTCGGATTTGGAAATTGCCGAGGCATTTGTAGCCGCACTCGATGCGGTCAAAGCGGCAGAAGACAGCCGGGATGCCGGTGATATTGCGGATGCTCAGGGATTGGTAGACGAGCTCCCCGATGGCGATACCAAAGATGCATTGCAGGATCGTCTGGATGACCTGGTAAAAGCCATGGCCATTGACGCCGCCATCGACGCCATCGATGCTCTGCCCGACCTGACCGATGAGGGCATCGAAGCCATTGAAGATGCGGCGGCAGATATTGCTGCGGCCAGAGGCCTGGTTGTTGCTGCCCTGGCTCTTGGTGCGGACGAAGCAGATATCGACAACCTTGCGGATCTGGTGACTGCCGAGGCATTTGTAGCCGCACTCGATGCGGTCAAAGCGGCAGAAGACAGCCGGGATGCCGACGATATTGCGGATGCTCAGGGATTGGTAGACGAGCTCCCCGATGGCGATACCAAAGATGCGTTGCAGGATCGTCTGGATGACCTGGTAAAAGCCATGGCCATTGACGCCGCCATCGACGCCATCGATGCTCTGCCCGACCTGACCGATGAGGGCATCGACGCCATTGAAGATGCGGCGGCAGATATTGCTGCGGCCAGAGGCCTGGTTGAAGCTGCCCTGGCTCTGGGTGCGGACGAAGCAGATATCACCAACCTGTCGGATTTGGAAATTGCCGAGGCATTTGTAGCCGCACTCGATGCGGTCGAAGCGGCAGAAGACAGCAGAAATGCCGACGATATTGCGGATGCTCAGGGATTGATAGACGAGCTTCTCGATGGCGATACCAAAGATGCATTGCAGGGTCACCTGGATGAACTGGTAAAAGACATAGCCATTGACGCTGCCACTGCTGCCATCAATGTTCTGCCCGACCTGACCGATGAGGGCATCGACGCCGTTGAAGATGCGGCGGCAGGTATTGCTGCGGCCAGAGGCCTGGTTGAAGCTGCCCTGGCTCTTGGTGCGGACGAAGGAGATATCGACAACCTTGCGGATCTGGTGACTGCCGAGGCATTTGTAGCCGCGCTTGAAGCGGTCAAAGCGGCAGAAGACAGCCGGGATGCCGATGATATTGCGGATGCTCAGGGATTGATAAACGGTCTCCCCGATGGCGATACCAAAGATGCGTTGCAGGATCGTCTGGATGACCTGGTAAAAGCCATGGCCATTGACGCCGCCATCGACGCCATCGATGCTCTGCCCGACCTGACCGATGAGGGCATCGACGCCATTGAAGATGCGGCGGCAGATATTGCTGCGGCCAGAGGCCTGGTTGAAGCTGCCCTGCCTCTTGGTGCGGAAGAAGGAGATATCGTCAACCTTGCGGATCTGGTGACTGCCGAGGGATTTGTAGCCGCGCTCGATGCGGTCAAAGCGGCAGAAGACAGCAGAAATGCTGCTGATGTCGGTGTAGCTCAGGGATTGATAGACGAGCTCCCCGATGGCGATACAAAAGATGCGTTGCAGGATCGTCTGGATGATGTTGACGTGTTTACTGAAGGTTTGCTGGTTCATTCGGTCGGCTTCTCTGATAAAACCGGTGTATTGTACAAAAGAGGAAATGATCTCTACTACAATTCAATAGGCTCGGATGGCAAGTGGGGAAGCGAGGCTTTGATCAGTGAAGGTGGCACCCAGGGCAGGTTGGCCATAGACAGCGACGGTAATCCTCATGTGGTATATGTAACCAAGGCTACCAATGGCAAAGATGCCATTGGTTACAGGATGTACGACGGAAGCGACTGGACGGAAGAAGAACAGATCGTGAGCAATGATTTTGGCAAAACAGGAGAATGTTCCAAACCGGACATAGCGGTGGATAGTGAAGGTAATGCACATATCACCTACACTGATACAATGGGCAGCGATAAGGATCCGTATGAAGAAGACGACATCATGTATGCAACAAATAGCGGTGGAACATTTGAAAACACCCTGGTTTACCGTGGTTACAAGAGTTATGTAGAAAATTATGGTTCCGAAACCGGTCAAGATGCCCATTACTATAAAAAAGGTTCTTTTATAACCGTGGACAGCCAGAACAATTACTGCATACTATCTTTTTACAACTACTGGAATCGGTATGGAAGGGATCGGTACAACACTTATGCTATAGTTGCCACAACTGCAACCACCTCTGAAGGAGGAGGGGGAAGTTTTTCTGTGTCAGCCAATAGTGATATCTATGACCTTGCTTACGACGACGAAGAGAACAGGATAGTGGCTCTTTTCATGGATAACGATGTTGTCAAAATAGCAGAAATCGTTGAAAGTGGAGGGAATGTCAGTTTTGACAATATCGAAGACCTTACAGGGGCTTCAGAGGTGCATTCCATAGCGGCTGCCGACGGCAATATTGTTGTAGGCGGCGTAGACGGCGGGAACCTGCAGATCTATTGCAATGGCGTTGAAGTCTCATTTGATGAAGACATACCGGTTTTCTCAAACAGCAGGGTGACAGTCGTCTATACCGGGGGAGACTTCTATGCTGTCTATACGGATAGCGAGAATACTATTCAGCGGCAGTTAATTGAATTGTAGAGCCCGGGGTATTGCCAGCTTCAAATGAGTTGTTGGCCAAACTGAACACCGCTGCAGTAGAATAACAGACAGTGAAGATCGTGATTGAATACACAGATGATCGGGGGCATTTCTCCGACTGCTATGCAGAAGGAGCGATGCCCCTTTTTCTGGTACAATTTTTGATGCCAGCGTGCCCTCAACCACTGTGATATCACCGTCGCCATCATCAAGCACAGCACCTTTCCTGGTATTGTGTCATTCCGAGAGAGCGGCTGATTTTGCCGCGACGAGGAATCTTGACCACTTACTTTCTCTTACAAGTCACCGCTTGCTCTGAATTTCCACGCGTTACCCGCACCACGATAAACGGAAATTATTTCTTCCGGGTGCATATTTATGCTGGAGTTCATTTACTTCCATAGCAATGACACCGTAGAAGCCCTGACGGCTGGAGCAAGGCATTGCGGCATCAGAATCGCCGTTGTAAGGCATACCGATTCTATTGCTCTGTTCGCTTCGCCCAGGATTCCTCGCGGCGCTATTCTATCACTCCGGTGTTATCATTTCCACGTCATTTTTCTCTATTGCTTTATGTTAGTGTTTTTGTTAAAGAACGCTTGCTCGGAATGACAGGAGGGGAGGTAGCCGCAGGCGACCGAAGAATCCCCTTTTCGTACACATCTTATTATCGGTATAAACGAACGCACTCCCTGTCATTATGAGGGAGAGGCGTTTTTTGCTGCTACGGGAAATCTTGACCACTCACTTTCTCTTACAAATCACCATTGCAATAACTACACAACTGTCTCCTGACGGCTGGAGCAGAGTGTTGCGACAGCAGCATCGCATTCTTAAATCATAATGTTTCCCTTATGCCCGAGATTCCACGCTGCGCTATGCTTACCAGCCAGGGCCAGCATTCATGCAATCGTTTACCCGGAACACAATGCCCGTGTAGCACAAAACACCGCTTGCTCTGAATGACACCGTAGAAGCCCTGACGGCTGGAGCAAGGCATTGCGGCATCAGCACCGCCACAGCCCTGCACAACGCTTCCCTATTGCCCGAGATTCCACGCTGCGCTATTCGTACCAACCAGGGGCCAGCATTCCTGCAATCATTAATGGCCGGAAAAGGGCGCTTGTGTAGTGCAAAACACCGCTTGCTCTGAATGACAACGTAAAAGCATGTTTCTAACCCACCGGAGTAAAAATGCTCCACCCGCCATAAACTGGTTCCCTTTTTTCCCATTCCGAGTTACCTCTCATTCAGAGGTAGCCGCAGGCGACCGAAGAATCCCCTTTTCGTACACATCTTACTATCGGCATAAACTGAACGCACTACCTGTTATTCTGAGGGAGAGGCGTTTTTTGCCGCTACCGAAGAATCCCCCGGTTGACCCCGAAAATTTCGGAGAAGGTGAGAAGCCTACCCGTCACTCAGAAGGTACCGACACCCCGGAAATGAATAGATTTACCTCCCTTTTTATCCCCTTTCAAAAAGTGGAAGGGATTAATATAAAATAACAAATAATTATGTAGTCATGTTGTGTATTTTGTGGATAAGTCCTGCAAAGGGGCTAAAAATCGGCCTCTCCCTGTGGATAAGCTTGTGGATATTGTGGATTACCATAATAGAGTAATGCCCTAAACCTTTGAATGACAGGGGGTGTCAATTGTTAAACTATTATTAAATTTACATAAAAACTTTTCATAATAACTGTATTAATGAGATAATGAAAACGATTCTTAGGGAAAATACAAGTGAGAGTCATTTTACCCCGGTGTGAAGGTTTATTTGTCGGCACAAAATTTTCTTGTTGCGTCTGTTTGTTCAGGTGTGGCATGAAATACGGCCACCATTTTGCACCGTTTTGATAGTTCCAGTATATAATATATTGTTTGCTGCGTTTTGCGTTTTGGCTATTTTCTAAGAGAAGGAATGGTCATGATGTTACCGGGTAATGTGAAGCGTGTTCATTTCATCGGGATCGGGGGGTACGGGATGAGTGCCCTGGCCATGATTCTGTTGCAGATGGGCTATGAAGTGAGTGGTTCCGATCTGAAATCGTCCCGCCTTACCGACCGGCTGAAAGACAAGGGAGCCGAAATCATTTTTCATCATGAAGCCGACAACATCGAAAATTGTGATCTGGTGGTTTACTCGACGGCTATCCCAGCCGATAATCCCGAATTGCTGGAAGCCAGGGCGCGCCAGTTGCCAATCTGGCATCGAGCGGACCTTCTGGCGGCATTGGTCAACAACAGCTATGGCATTACAGTGGCCGGAACACATGGCAAAACCACAACCACCTCGATGCTGGCGCTGCTGCTTGAAAGGGGTGGGCTGGATCCCACCGTGGTTATCGGCGGTGAGGTAAATTATTTTGATGGCAATGCACGCCTCGGGAAAAGTCACTATCTGGTTGCGGAGGCATGCGAAAGTGACAACTCTTTCTTGCGTTATCATCCCAAGATGATAATCATCACCAATATCGAAGCCGATCATCTGGAAAATTACGGCGGGGATTTCAGCAACCTGATTCGTGCCTATGGACGCTTTCTTTCCAATATCGATCCGGATGGCTGTGCCATCGTTTGCGGCGAAGATCCCCTCCTCAGGGAAAAATTGAAAATTATCCCCTGCCGTGCCGTTACTTACGGAATTGACGGCGATGGCAGATGTGCCGAAGGAAACCGTGGCAGCCGCATCGGCGAGGAGCCGTATCCATTTGATTATCTGGCCCGGGACGTTTCCTACGGCAAGTTGGGGGCAGATTTTTCTGTTTATCGGGCAGGAAAGCTGCTGGCCAGGGTCAGCCTGAGTGTGCCCGGTCGCCACAACGTGATCAATGCGCTCGGAGCTATTGCCGCAGCTGCCGAACTGGGGGTCGATTTACGAGAAAGCGTGGAATCATTGTACGGTTTTACCGGCGCTGACCGACGTTTCGAGATTGTCGGCGAGGTGTCCGGGGTTACCCTTGTTGATGATTATGCTCACCATCCCACGGAAATAAAGGCCACGCTGCAAGCGGCGCGCCACAGCGGGCGGCAGAAAATTATCTGTATCTTTCAACCCCATCGTTACTCCCGGACCGCTTATTTTCTGGACCAGTATGCCCGTGCCTTCGCTGAAGCCGACCTGATCTTTCTGCATCGGATCTATCCCGCCGGCGAAAAACCCGTGGACGGCATTTCTTCCGAAGTGCTGGCTGAAATGATCAGGAAACGAACGGGCAAGCCGGTGATATACAACCCCGACATGGGAGTGTTGGCGATGCTGGCAGCAGGAAAGGCTTCTACCGGTGATATGGTTATCACCATGGGTGCCGGTGATATCTGGAAAGCCGGCCACATGGTCCGGGAAAAACTTTCGGAATGAATTCGGGGTAAAACGCGAAACCGGAAAAAAGGGTTTCAAATCACGGTGTAGAAATCAAGGTTTGGCCGGTGGGGTTGCAAGATGGGGCATAGACAATATCAAGGCGCCCCGGATGCGAACATGTTCTTGCAAGTGGCAAAAATCAATGCAAAGGAAAAGGTAATTTTGACGTGAAATCGAAGCGTTTTTCCTCCAGGCTGAATTTCATCCTGAAACATCTTTTATTGATTCTTGTCGATGCTGCCATCATAAGTGCGGCCGCTTATGCGGCCTTCTATCTTCGTTTTGACGGGGAGATACCGCTGGCTTACTTCCGTGCCTACTGGCAAACGATCTTCTTCTATACAGGTGTTCATATTGTGGCCATGATCATCTTCAGGGTCTACAACAACCTGTGGAGATATGCGACACTGAAAGAGTACATGCGCCTGGCGTTTGCCTCTGTATTCGGTTCAACGGCGGGTATTTTACTTACTTTCTTTATTGGACAACCCTACCCGCGCAGTGTCTACATCATCTCCTGGTTGTTGATAGTTGCCGGCACCGTGGCCGTTCGCCTTTTTTACCGCTTGCGGCAGGATGGTGCGGCCGGCCTGTCCGAGAACTTTCCCCAACGCTCCAGGAAGGTGGTGTTTTACGGGGCGGGAAATGCCGGGGCGATGGTTGCACGGGAACTGCAGCGCAAGAAGAAAGCGCTTGATTTCTATCCTCTTGGATTCATAGACGACGATCCTTCAAAGTGGGGGCTGCGCATCTGCGGGCTGAAAGTTCTGGGGGGAAAAAAGAGGCTTTACAGTATGGTCAATGCCGGTCGCATCGATGAAGTAACCATTACCATGCCCTCGGCACCGCGCAACATACTCAGGGAGATCACTTCCGTATGCAGGACAGGGGGGGTGACGGTGAAAACCATGCCTTTCCTGCATGAGCTGATAAACGGGGAGATGAGCCTGAGCAGGTTGCGCGATATCCGTATCGAGGATCTCCTGGGGCGCGAACCTGTTATCACGGAAATGGACAACGTTTCCGCTTATATAACGGGAAAGACAGTCCTGATTACCGGTGGGGGTGGAAGCATCGGTGCGGAACTCTGCCGACAGGTGGCCAACCAGAAACCTTCGATGATCGTCGTTCTGGATCACAATGAGAATGCCGTCTACGAGATCAATCGTGAACTCGAATACAGATATCCCGCGGTTGAAATCCAGCCGGTTGTGGCTGATATTCGCAACCGCGCCCGGGTGGAGTCGGCCTTTGCACGTTTTTCTCCCCATGTTGTATTTCATGCGGCAGCCCACAAACATGTGCCGCTGATGGAAGACAATATCGAGGAAGCAATCGAGAATAATATTTTTGGCACCCGCATCCTGGCGGAGGCGGCGGACCTCCATCGCTGTTCACGTTTTGTCCTCATATCCACGGACAAGGCGGTCAATCCGGCGGGGGTGATGGGTGCGACCAAAAGGGTGGCCGAGATGATCATGCAATACTGGTCCCAGAACAGCAAAACCCATTATTGTGCGGTTCGTTTTGGCAACGTCCTGGGCAGCAGCGGCAGTGTACTGCCCCTTTTTCAGGAACAGATTTCAGCCGGATTGCCGATCACGGTTACCCATCGGGACATGGCCCGCTATTTCATGACCATATCGGAGGCGGTCCAGCTGGTCCTGCACGCCGGTTCGATGGGCGATGGGGGCGAGGTGTTCCTTCTGGACATGGGCGAACCCATAAAAATCATCAATCTGGCCGAGGACGTGATCCGCCTTTCGGGGCTCGAACCCTACCGGGACATCGATATATTGATCACATCGCCGCGTCCCGGGGAGAAAATATTTGAAGAGCTTTATCATGAAGACGTTGAACTGAAGAAGACGATGCACGAACGGATCTATCTCACCGGCAACAGTTTTCGCAGCATGGAAGAACTGCAGAAAGAACTGCGCCTCTTGAGTGACATACTCAAGACGGAACCGGGCTTCCTGATCAGGGAAATCAACAATATTGGCAAAAAGGCCGTCTCCGGCAAATAACAGGGGGGGGATTGCCAGATAGCCCTTGATGGGGGGGGGGATTGGTTCCCGATTGCCCGGATCTGCCTTGCAACACCGTGGGAGGCCATGATGAGAAAATTTTTCCGCATCACCTACAATCTCTTGAATCCGGGGATATTTGCCGCCCTGCTCGTGATGGCCGGGCGTTACCGGGGTTTCACCATTTTGTGGCCACAGTGCCCTGAATGGCTCGATGCCACGTTGCTTGTCACCGTTTGTGCCTGGTTTGCGATCATCTATCGCCATCTCTTCGAGCGGTTCACTGCCGGGGGAAAGAGAAAAACAGGAAATATTTTTGCACCTGGAACAAGATTTTTTCAGATAGCGCTTCTCCTTCTGGGGGGCCTCTTTCTGATCAGCGTATCCTGGTCTGCAGCTCCGGAATACGGCCTGGAGAAGACCGTATATTTCCTTATTTATGCCATCACCTGGTCGGCGCTGATACTGCGCCTGAAAGACGAAGATGTGGATATTCTTCTGAAAACATTGCTTGTTGTCGCCCTGCTACTGACTGCCGCCGCCGTGTTCCCGCTTCTTCCCGAAATTGCTGCCGCGTTTGCAGCCGGTGAATCGATCGTCTGGGGCCGCCTTGCGGCCATAGGTGGCGGGCCCAATGTGTTTTCCCGTTTTACCTCCGTTGCGTTTCTGGCTGCATTGTACTATGCCATAAAAACCCCGTCATGGCTCGTACGTTTTCTGCTTTGCCCGGTGCTGGCCGTTCTGGGGGCAGCGACCTATCTTTCGGGTTCCCGGGGCTCATTTCTGGGGTTGGTCGGGGCATTGCTTGTCTACATGCTGTTACGCATCATCGTCAGGCGGCAGCACCTGGTGGCCAATGTGGCTGTCCTGCTGGCACTGATCCTCGTCCTGTCATTTCTTGTTTTCGGGCTTGACGTGCAGAATCGTTACCTGCCTGCCTGGGAAGATCTCCGTACCCAGGCTTCGGACCGATTTTATTGTGCGGAACGTTCCCTGGAACTGGGGGCTGCCAGCCCCTGGATCGGGTGGGGGACAGGTTCGTTTGCCCATCATGTTCCGGAAGCACATGCCCGTTACCCGCATAATATATTTCTGGAACTCTACGCCGAGAACGGTATGCTTGGCCTTCTCCTTCTGGCCCTGTTGCTGGCCAGCATTGCCGGAAACTGGTTCAAAGCCCTTCGTCTCTGTTCACGGAGTTCAGCCGGGGAAAAAGAACAGATCCATCTCCTTGCCGCGTTGCTGATTTTCAGTTTTCTGGTGGCCCAGGTCAGTGGTGATACCGTTGACAGCCGCTGGATATGGTTTTCAGGTTTTCTGATTGCCAACTGCTACCTTCGACTAAAAGAAGGAAAAGGCACCGTAATTGTAGAAAAGATACCCGATCAAAATTGACAAAAATCCATTTTTTCCGGTCATGCTTTCATGGCAGTATGATTGCCTGGAATAAAGCATCACCGAGCTAAAATAGGGGGCATTTCCATGCGCGTAATGTACCTGCACCAGCATTTCTCCACTCCGGAGAAAGGCTCGGGAACACGCTCATATGAATTCGGGCGCCGGCTGGTGAAAAAAGGTCATACCGTGACCGTCATCACCGGCAATTCATGCCTGAAACTTCCCATGGGGCGGGAGCCGTATCGTGCCATAGATGTAGAGGGGATGGAAGTGATCGTTCTGAATGCCCCGTATGCCAGCACGATGGTTTCCGGACAGAGAATACGCTCTTTTTTCAACTATGCACACCGGGCCCGGGCGGTCGGCAGGCGGCTGCCGCGCCCCGACGTTGTCCTGGCAACCTCAACCCCCTTGACCGTGGCCCTGCCCGGTATCGGGCTCAGCCGCAAATTCCGGGTTCCCCTGGTCTTTGAAGTACGCGATCTGTGGCCCGAAGCCCCGATCCAGATGGGTGCTCTGCGTAATCCCCTGGCGATAACCGCTGCCCGTATGCTTGAGCGTAAAGCTTACCGGCGGGCGGTGCGCATCATCGCCCTCTCACCGGGGATGATCGCCGGCGTTCTGCAGCAGGGGGCCTCCGTGGAGAAGTTGGAATTCATCCCCAATTCCTCCGACCTGGAATTTTTCACCCCCGGCCCGCCGGTCCCCGATCTTCTGGAAAGATACGGGCTTGACGGCAAATTTCTGGCGGTCTATGCCGGAAATGTGGGGCCATCGGCGGATCTGGAAATCCTTCTGGCTGCAGCCGCCCTCTCCCCTGACAACATCGCCTGGGTTGTCGCCGGTGAGGGGCATGACCTGCAGGACTTGAAAAGAAAGGCGGCCAAAGCCGGCCTTCTGGACAGAGTCCATTTTCTCGGGCATCTGTCCAAATTTGAGGTCGCCGATCTTTACCGCTGTGCGGGCTGTGTCCTCGTCCTTTTCCGCAATCTGCCTGTTCTCAGCACCAATTCGCCCAACAAATTTTTTGATGCCCTGGCAGCGGGCCGCCCGGTTATAACCAACATGACAGGATGGGTGGCCAACCTGCTGGAGGACAACCATGCCGGCACGGGCATCATTCCCGGCAGTGCTCATGAACTGGCCCGTGCGGTGGAAGATATCAGCCGCCGCCCGGAACGCGCAGCGGCCATGGGGCGGAATGCGCGCATGCTGGCTGCAGAAAAATTTGACCGTGAGATTCTCTTTGAACGCTTTGAAGAAGTGCTTACCTCGGCATTGAACACGGCAAAACGGAGATAATGATGATGCTTTGTATCAAACGATCCGTGGATATTGTGGGCAGCTCTATCGGCTTGTTGATTTTGCTGCCATTATTTTTGATCGTGGCCCTGGTCATCAGGATGGATTCCCCCGGGCCTGTTTTCTTCCTTCAGGAGAGATCGGGAATCGGGGGGAAGAAATTTCGCATTTACAAATTTCGCACGATGGTGGATGGTGCCGAAAAAATAGGGGCAGGCTATGCTGTTGAACGGGAAGATGAGCGTATAACTCGCTCCGGGAAATTTTTACGCAGAAGCAGCATCGACGAGCTTCCCCAGCTCATAAATGTACTCAAGGGAGAGATGAGCCTGGTCGGCCCGCGCCCCACCCTGCCTTACCAGGTCGAGGGGTACACGGATCGGCAGAGGGGTCGCCTGAAAATGTCTCCGGGGATGACAGGTTGGGCGCAGGTGAATGGCCGCAATATCATCGACTGGCCGGAAAGGATCGAACTCGACCTGTGGTATATCGAGAATTGGTCCCTGTGGCTGGATTTCAAAATATTGTTGCGCACCATGTTCATGGTTTTTCTGGGAAAGGGGATCTATGGCGGAGGCAGACGTGAAGGAAGAAGCCGGAAAAGCACCGGTGGGACGAAACCCATGTGAACCTCTTCCATATGTAATGGTTTTGCTTTTTGCAGGATTGTCAGGTGATACGTGGCCGGCACTGATGCAAGGCCCATCACATTGATCGGGATGATTGAAAAATGTATCGAAGAACCCGTAAACATTCTGACTTCAAAAAAATGCAGAGGGTTGAGGCCGAGAGGCGCCGCCGCAAAGAGGCCAGGATCAGGGGTGCCATCTCTGTCTTTGCCGTGGTTTTATTCCTCTCCTTCATCACCGTTTTCCATGTCGGTTTGGAATCCCCCGGCAACAAGTCGGCCGGGGAACTGGCTGCCCAGGAGATCGAGTATCTGGAAGTGGAAGATAGGATCTTGAAGTCGATTTCTATCATCGATGCACCTCTGATCATGCAGCTGCCGGAACTACCGCGTGGATGTGAAGTAACGAGTCTGGCCATGCTGCTCAATCATGCCGGTATTCCCGCGGACAAGATGACCCTGGCACGGCAAGTCAGGAAAGATGAAACTGTTTACAGGGTTGAAGGCGGCAAGATCCATTTCGGCAATCCATACGATGGTTTCGTTGGCAATATGTACGATCGCTCGTATCCGGGCCTGGCAGTTTATCATGAGCCGATCTGCGAACTGGCCGAAGAATATCTCCCCGGAAGGATCGTTGATCTCACGGGGCTGGATTTTGAAGAGATTCTCTATCCCATCAGTGACGGCCGGCCTGTGTGGGTGATCGTCAATTCCGAATATGACGAGCTTGACGAGAAATATTTCAAGGTCTGGAAAACTCCTTCGGGTTCAGTTAAAATAACATACAAAACCCATTCTGTCCTGCTGACAGGGTACGATGATGATTATATTTATTTCAACGACCCGCTGGCCAACCACAAGAACAGAAAGGTTGACAGGTTGGCTTTCGAGCGATGCTGGGTCCAGATGGGACGGCAGGCGGTTACCTACAATTGATTCCGGCCCGGACCGGGTTCGGAGGCCGGGGTGAAAAGGGGGCAAGAAGATGTTGGCTGTAATCGGCGCCGGTGGGCATGCCCGGGCTGCATACGAATGTTTCCACGCTTCCGGGAAGGCAGTCCATGGTTTCTTCGATGATGACATCTCCCTGCATGGTTCGGAGGTCATCGACGGCCACCTTGTTATTGGCTCTCCATCGTCTATCCCGGGCAGGGGGGAAATAAAAAGTATATTTGTGGCCATCGGCGATAACCGGGTGCGCCTGCGGCAGTACGAATACTTCAGGGGGAAAGGGTATCTGCTGCCCGATGCTCTCCATCCGCGGTCATATATTTCGTCTTTCAGCAAGACGGGACGTGGCTTGTTTCTCATGGGGGCATCGATAATCAATCCTGCGGCTGTGGTAGACGATTACTGTATCATCAATACCAGTGCCACCGTCGGGCATGACTGCAAGCTCGGGCGCGCCGTGCAAATTGCCCCCGGCGTGAATATCGGCGGCGGAACGATCCTGGAGGAAGGTGTATTTGTTGGCATCGGTGCCAGGATTGCCCCCGGATTGCGCATCGGTGCCTGGTCGGTGGTCGGAGCCGGGGCGGTTGTTCTCAAGGACGTCCCCGCGGGGGTTTTCGTCTGCGGAATTCCTGCAGCCGTGAAAAAACAGCTTCCTTCCCCGAATCGGCAGGATCGGGAATAAAGTTATTCGGCAGAAAATGGCCCGGCGGGCCCCGGACACTGAAAAAATGACAAGGTTGACGATATGCGCAAAACAGTATTCACGGCCGTGGAAAAATTGAAAGGCGGCGGTATTCTGCGCCAGCTGGATGATATCGAGGCCCTGCTTTCCGATCCGCAGGCCCTGGGGGAGAAGGCAGAATCGAGGCTGTCTGAACTGCTTGAACACGCCTGTTCCACGACACCCTACTACCGGAAATTCAAGGGCTCAACTGAACTTCGGGAATTTCCGATAATCCGGAAGGAGACGGTCCGGGAAAATTACACCTCCTTCTTCTCCACGGCATACAAGAAGGGATCACTGATTCCTACCCATACCAGCGGGTCGTACGGAACCCCGTTTACCTTCTACCTCACGCCGGAGAAGAAATCGCGCCAGCTTGCCGAGGTAATTCATTTCGGGCGCTGGGCCGGGTATGATATCGGGGTAAAACATGCGTTGGTCAGGATATCACCCAAAAATAAACTGAGCATGGCAATGCAGAACCAGGTCATCATCAATCCCACCCGTATGGACGAACACTGGTTTGAAAAACAAAGAAACGTATTGAGAAGGAAAACGATAGAGGTTATCGTAGGTTTCCCTTCGGTTATCGGGCCTCTGGCCAGTTATTGCCACAGCCGCGGCGATGGGCCCCGCGATTTCAATCTCAGGGGCATAGTGCTTACCGGAGACCCCCTGGCCGAAGCGGTGCGGGAAAAAATCGAGGAGGTTTTTGGCGGCATTGTGCTGAGCCGCTATGCCACGGAGGAACTGGGGGTTCTGGCTCACGAATGTGTTGCTGGCAGAAGACACCACCTCAACCTGGCCAGCTATGTCTTCGAGCTGCTGGCAACCGGGGATGATTGCCCCGTGGCGCCCGGGGAACCGGGTCGGGTGGTGGTTACCGATCTATTTTCTCACGCCATGCCGCTGATCCGTTACGAAACAGGCGATCTGGCCATTCTATCTGCCGCGAGCTGTCCCTGTGGTCTTGAACTGCCCTCCTTCGAGCGGGTCGAGGGGCGGTCGGTCGAAACAGTTTATGATCCGCAGGGAGGTCGTATCTCGCCCTATGCCATCAGTTGTTCGATGCAGGATTTAAGTGATATCCTCCAGTTTCAGTTCATACAGGAGGGGGAAGATTCATATACCATGAAGCTACGCACGTTGAAAGATTTTGCACAGCAGGGGATGGTCAGGGAAAGGCTGTTGAAGATACTGGGGGAGGGTGCCAGATTGAAAATAGATTACGTTTCTTCAATACCCCCGCTGCCCTCGGGTAAAAGGCCATACGTGGTCAACAAACACCGGGTTGCAGACAGGCCTAGTTGATATCTAACCACTATTGTTACGAGCATCCCCTTCTTTCATGTTGCCTGAAATCGATCGGCGGGTGCCTTTAAAAGCAGTAGGCCCGTATCTTGCCTTGTTTTTAATTTCCCTAACATCTGTTAACAAAATATAATCCTGTCAATGTCAGTGCCGGGCGTTGGAAGGAAGGGTTTTTTAAAATATTTATAGAATTGATAGCCGATGAACAATGGAAATACAATCAATGTAGAAAAGACAGCCAATCTATAAAGCATTGGTTAATAAGATACCGCAAATAATAAATTTGGGGGGAAATGGAATGGAAGAACAGGAAATACGACTGCGCGATCTGGTCGAAATTGTATGGCGGGGGCGTTTCCTTATCATCATCATCACTTTCCTTGCCGTTATTTTAACCCTGATTCATGGCTATTTTATTCAAAAACCACTTTTTGAAGGCATGGTTCGTATCAACACTGCCAAATTCAATTATCCCGTTTACAATCTGGTAGATGAAACAGCCCAGTCCGACCTCTGGGTCCAATTTCTGTCCGAGGTGGAGGGGATCCCCAATCCGGTTGCGGCAGCGGGGGAGGTAGAGATTGAACCACTGCTCTACACGGAAAAGATAGCGGGGGAAAACCAGGCTGTTGAAATTGAAAAAGCCGACCTTGTGGAAGTTCGTTTCCGTTATCCGGATGCAGTTCTGGCGGGGGAGGCCGCCAACCATATCGGTGAGGAGCTGCTGAAATACGTCAAGGAACGCAGGCTTGAGATTTTGCATGACAAAGAGGAAGAATTGACGAAAGAGCTGGCGATGATCGACGACCAGCTGGAGAGAATATACCCCGATGCCTATGCCCTGGTCACGCGCCAGGACGCCGATTCGGACGCCCTCTTCGGCGTCTCTATCACCGAGGGCAGCATGAGCGTGCGCCTGGTAGAACTCGATCCTGCATATCGCAGGCTGGCCGTGAAGCGCAGCGAGGGCATAATAGCGCTGAATGCCGCTGTTCTGGAGATAGACAGGCTGAAGAACAGTGAACTCATGGATATATCGAGGTGGGTTTTTCCGGGCAGGGTCCCGGCTCCCTCCGTTTCCGGCCGCCTCCTGCTCAAAGTGGCCGTGGCCTTTATCTTCGGCCTGGTGCTTTCGATCTTTATAGTTTTTTTCAGGCATTACATGGATAAAGATTATATGAACGGAGAAAAGGTAAACGGGGGAAGAAAAATAAAAGTAAACCATACCGATTACCGTGTTGACGGTGGATAAAATAAATTGTCTTCCGGGGCAGATGGGCACCATCCCGGGAGGCAGACAAGCTATGCCTGCATTTTATCATGCCGTTTATCAAATCGAGACCAACAAAAATAAAGGAATATCCAGATGATCGATAAAAAATGGACAAAGACCGTTTCTGTTATTTTCCTGATTCTGTCTTTGTTTTTCATTTCTATATCTTTATTTTATTATTGCGGTGTATTTGCCCGGTTCAAGGCAATGGGAAGGGCGTTTGCAGGGCAGGAAATATCAGCCGTATCCCTTCTAGGGCCCCATGATCAAAAGGCGGTTAACATCCTTCTTTATGGCATCGATGCAGGGGAATTCGCGGAGGATACTTACCGTGATCGTCCCGGCAATGCAGACACCATCGTTCTGATCAGGGCCTGCCCTGTTTCCGGGAAGGCGGCGGTCCTTTCTATCTCCAGGGATACCCTTGTGGAAATCCCCGGGTATGGCAGGGAGGATCGAATCGGGCATGCCCATGCACACGGGGGGGCGGACACCCTGGTTGATACCGTGGAGCATTTTACCGGTGTTTCCATCGATGGCTACATTGGTCTGAATTACATCTCTTTCAAGAGGATCGTTGACTTCCTGGGCGGCGTTGAATTTGACGTTGACCGTGATATGGAAGAAAGGGGTATCACCCTTTATCGGGGGAGGCAGGTTCTGGACGGCGATAAGGCCTTTGCCTTGATCTCGTTTCGCAGAGGTGAAGGGGATATTGGCCGGGTCAGGCGGCAACAGCGTTTCATGGGGGCGGTTTTAAAGACTGCCCGGCAGAAGCCGATTGACGACATTTTCTATCTTACGGCATCCATGTGGCAGGAAGTGGAGACTGACATTGGCCTGATGGGTTTTATCAATCTGCAGCAGCAATTAAGTGGCATTACGGAAGAAGGTATCCGGATGGCTGCGGTTCCGGGAACTTCCATCTACCGTGGGGGGACGAACTATCTGCAACCCGATGATACGGAAACTGCCTGCCTGATAAAAGAAATGTTTCTGTCACCTATCGAGGAAGGGGCTGCACCGTGATGAATTACGGGAAAAAGCGAAAAGGACAGAATCAAAGCGAAAAAATCATCCTTGTCATGACGGTGATCCTGCTTGGAATCTGTGGGTGGTTCATCATGCTTGACTGGACCCTGAGCAAAACCCTGTTGGACCCTGATTTTTATATGGATCTCGGTGACGAAACGGGGCTTTACCCGCGGCTTCATGATTTGATTTTTGATGAGATGATGGCCGGAAATCAGGAATTTGCACCCGAGAGCACGGTAGTCATGCGGGCCATTGAAGAAACTTTTACCGTGGAATGGCTAAGAAACCAGAGCCGCGGTCTATTGGAAAAGATGATCCGTTTCTTGCGGGGCGGGGAAGATCAACTTTTGATTTCTCTGGATCTGCATGAATGCCGGGCTGATTTTCAGGAGAGTCTGATGTCGGGAATCAGGGAGTTTTCCCCGCCGCAGCTGAAAGAACTGGGTTTGACCGACCTGATGATCGAGGAGTTTGTCGGTAAGATCGAGTTTCCCTCTACTTTGATTCTGGCCGAAATCAGTGCTGCCAATGTAACGAAATTCCCGGTGACGGCCTTTTTGTTTCAGCAGACAATCTTCCGCTACATTCCGTATTTGTTGTTTGTGCTGCTTGTCGTCCTGATTTTCATCCGGGCCGATTATCTGCCCGCACTTGGATGGATCGGGGGATCGATGTTGGCATCGGGTCTCAGTTTTATCGGCATGTATCTGATCGGCCGGTTTCTGGTCATCGTTCCGCTTCTGGAGCGTTTACTGGAAAAAGGACCCCTGAGCAGGATTTTCCCCGATACGGAATTATTTCTCCGGGCCATCAATGATAGTGCAATGTTTACCAGACCTGTTGTATTCATATTGGTTGGGCTGACGTTATTGGGTGCCGCTATTGTTCCTAGACTGGGGAAATCTTCCCAGGATCGTGAAATAATTAGAAGATCATTATAATGGATGCCAAGACCCATTATTCAGTTTTATTGGAAATAAATTTCATATTACTTACCCTATCTGTTATTTGAATTTGAAATATTTACCTTGACAATGGGGGGACCGGCAAGATGGGGGCAGTGACAAAATATAACGGCAATAACAAATCAGGTTTTTTGCCATACCTACTCACTATATTTTTGGCATTGATGATATTTAGCGATTTAATTACATTTTATACTGGCGTTACCATTGTAGATAAAGCCATTGCTTTGTTTTTAATTTATATTTTTATAATATTAATACTAGCTAGAAAAAACATAGCAATCCCTTTAAAAATCGGGAAAGTATTCTTGCTATTCGTGATTACGGTATTGTTAATATTTATTATCAACAATGTTATCATTAACATTGAATTTTTCCATTTTCCCAGTTTCATGTATCAAGTTTTCAAACTCGGAATAATATTTATTTTTATCCCCATTGTTTTTTTCCCGCAAAGAACTCAGGAGAAGACTATCCAGTTAGGTGTATATCTTTTTTTTGTTTTTATATGTTTGAATTTATTTGTGATTATACTACAGTATTTATTTGGTATTGATGTTATACAATACCTAGGGATGAACATTGAATTAATTGAGCATAGATTGTTGAAAACATTCAGACCAACTGGAATAAGTAGGGGTGGCATAAACGTAATTGCTAATGCTGCTCTCTTTATTTTTATTATAACTTTTTACGTCAAACAAAATTTAAACAGATTCAGATATTATTTCATTAATAGAAAAATCATTAACCTTACACTTGTAGGATGTATAATTGTTATTTTTCTTTCCACTTCAAAACATGTATTACTTTTGTTGTTTCTTCTGCCTTTCTTTTTTATTAAAGACAAGCGCTTATTGGTGGTGCTTGCAATAATATGGGTGATTTGTTCATTTGCTCTATACTATTTTAATGTTTTCTTACTACAAGAGAAATTAAATATGTACTATTACTTTTTTACGAATTATGGTGATTTGAACCTTTCATTAGTTGAATACAGAGCACGAATGATTTATATGGGTATGCAAATAATTGTTAACTATTTTCCTTTTGGGTTAGGTTTAGGTACCTGGGGTGATTTTTCTTCATCATTCAATCCATATGTTTCAGCTCTTCCATATGGTGCGAGTATCATGTCTGATACTTACGCTATTCACTTGGTTGTTGAACAAGGCGTATTCGCTTTCATGTATTTATTGGTTATTTATTTTCTACTAAATAAAGATCGGATTCCCTTATACATGTTTTTATGTATAATGGCAAGTTTCTTGGTAACCATGGGTTTTGGTTCAAGTATTTATCCTTATATAATTGCGTTCGGTATGGCAATTATTAACTGTATATGGAGGTTTAAATAAGGGGTGGTAAAAATATTTCTTGTCTCTAACATGTACCCCACGGCAGAATATCCCACCTACGGGATATTCGTCAAAAATTTTGAAGAAAACATGGTCAGGGAAGGCCATCTTGTGGCCCCCAGGGCGGTTATAGAAGGACAATTGTCATCGTTGAGAGAAAAAATATGCGGATATCTGAGGTTTTATGGGCAGACAATCAATTACGGTTTGAAAAATGATTACGACCTGATCTATGTTCACTATATTTTGCATTCGATCATTCCTTTGATATTTATCAGCCCTTTTGTAAAAAAACCGATGGTTCTCAATGCCCATGGAAGTGATATCTCCCCCAAATCCAGGTTTTTAACTATCGTACAGAAAATGATGGGGCGGTTTCTCCGCCGGGCTACGCTCGTCGTCGTGCCTTCGGATTATTATCGGCAGGTTGTGGCGGAAAGATTGAAGATCAAGCCTTCCCGTATCTTTGTCTCGCCTTCGGGGGGGATCGATATCGAACTGATGAGGCCGCAGGCATTGCCTGAAGAGGATGATCGCTTCACGGTGGGGTACGTCTCGCGTATAGATCAGGGCAAAGGGTGGGACGTTTATCTTGAAGCTTTGAGAACATTGAAGGATAGCTTTCCGGGAAACAATCTGAGAGGGTTGATGGTTGGCGATGGTGCGCAAAGAGATAAAATGCTGGCAATGTTGAAAGAGTATTCATTGGAAGATGTGGTGGAATACGTGGGTTTGAAACCGCAGGGGGAGTTGCCCCACTATTTTGGCCGGATGGATATATTTGTGTTTCCCACGATGATAATTGAAAGTTTGGGTCTGGTAGGCCTGGAGGCGATGGCCTGCGGGGTGCCGGTGATTGGCTCAAGAATCGGCGGCCTGCAAGGTTACATCGATGAAGATGTCAACGGCTACTTGTTCCCCCCGGGGGATGTCTCCGCCCTTGCCACCAGGATAAAGGATTTTTCCGAGCTTGCCCCGGAAAAGAAAAAGGAAATGAGTGTAAATGCGCGCAGTACGGCTCTCCGCTATGACAGGAACAAGGTGTCCAGGGATCTGGCCGCCAGGATCATGACCCTTCTGTGAGGGGTGCTGCGTTTATCTCCGGAGTGGGTGTTTTCCGGGAGCTGGTATAGGGCCTATATCCAGCCTGGAGATGATGACGATGAAAAGAACGATCAGCCTTCTGGGATGCCCCTGTCATCCCCTGAAGAGCGTGGAAGAAACAGCGGGTGCCTTGAGCGGGATCTTGCTATCGGGCAAGGGTGGATATACGGTGGCCATCAATGCCGAGAAAATTCTGGCCTACGGAAAATCGCCTTCATTGAGGTCGGTTATCGATGGTGCCGTTCTTAAAAGCCCCGATGGTTTTGGTGCCGTTCTGGCGGCTAGATGGCTGCATGATGAGCGTATCGCCAAGATTGACCTGCCCGAGGTTGCCTTGCGGCTGGCAGATGCCGGAGGGCTGAAATTGTTTCTACTGGGTGCCACGGAGGAGTCAAACGCGGGAGCGGTGGAAGCCATCCGCAGCAAGTACCCGCGGGTCAAGATATGCGGCCGCTGCAACGGTTATTTCACCGATATAGATGAAGTTAAAACCCATCTCTGCTCGGCCATGCCTGACCTTGCACTCATAGGAATGGGTTCACCCCGTCAGGAGATGATTGCTGCCCTCTTGCTCAAGGATTTTCCACGGGTTTTATTTATCGGGTGTGGTGGGGCTCTCGACATCCTGTCGGGTAAAACAAAACGGGCCCCTGATTTCATGGTTGACCATGGACTGGAATGGTTGTACAGATTGGTTAAGGAACCGCATCGCCTGAAGAGACAGGCGGTCCTGCCCCTGTTCGTATTGAAGTTGTGGGGTGAAAGGTTGGGGTTCACCCGGAGCGGACGATGACCGGCACAATCTACCCGGCCGGAATTTCATTGCAAATGCTAGGAAAAATTAAGAGCGACAGGCTTGACGAGGGGGTAACTGAAAATTATAATGGGGTGAAATGTTCATATCATGAACGATGTGGAGGTAGCCATGGATAAAGAATTTCTGATCCTTTCTCAACTGGAAAAGAATGAACTGGCACCCCAACGAGAGATTGCAACCCGCACCGGCCTTGCAGTGGGGACGGTCAATCTGCTGTTGAAAAGGATGGCCCGCAAGGGGTTGGTCAAGTTCGAGAATATGAACAAGCGCAATCTCCGCTATATATTGACACCCAAGGGGATAGCGGAGAAAACCCGCCTGGCTTACAACTATGCCCAACGCTCGTACAGATTGGTCAACCTGGTTATCAAGGCTGTTCACAGGTTGCTTGCCGAGGAGAGGAGAAGAAGATCATTTGAACGGGTGATCCTTTATGGGAATGAGGGTGATTTTGCAGAAATCATGGCCTGGGCCCTGACCAAGGAAAATATGGAACATGAACTGATTTCCGGGCGGGATGATCTGCCCGGCAACAGGGATACCGTATTGATTGTAACCTGGGAGGAACTTCTTCAGAAACAGTTGGAAGCCGAAGGCATCGTGGCTGCCAATGTTCTGGACTATCTTTGATATCACAACAAAAGAGGAGGACAATTTCGCAATGGAACCAACCAAGAAAAATATTCCTTCATTCTCGCTGACACGCCAGATCGAAACAATCAAATATCAGATCGAGACGGCAATATCGGCAGCGATTGACAGGGGCATGTTCATTCTGGGGGAGAACGTGACATTGTTGGAAGCGGAGGTGGCTGCCGATTGCGGTGCAGTGGAAGGAATCGGTGTGGCCAATGGGAGTGATGCTCTCTTTCTGGCTCTTCAAGCCTGCGGGGTTGGACCCGGGGACGAGGTTATCACCACTCCTTTTACTTTTTTCGCTACTGCCGGTTCGATCCGGAGAGCGGGGGCCCGCCCCGTTTTTGCAGACATCGAACCTGATACCTGGAATATCGATCCGGAGCGGATTGAAGATAGGATCACGGAGCGCACCCGGGCTATCATGCCCGTTCACCTGTACGGTTGCCCGGCGAACATGGATCGGATCATGACCCTTGCCCGGAAGAACGATCTTTTTGTCGTGGAGGATGCCGCCCAGGCAATCGGGGCGTTGTACAGGGGGAAACCGATCGGCTCCATCGGTGATGCGACCTGTTTCAGTTTTTTTCCCACCAAAAACTTGGGTGCATTCGGTGATGCCGGGATGGTGGTGGTGCGTGACAAGCAGATAGGGGAACGGGTACGGATCTTGAGGGTTCATGGGGCACAGCCAAAATATTATCATCAACATCTGGGGATCAACAGCCGCCTGGATGAGTTGCAGGCAGCAATACTGAGGGTAAAGCGGGGGCATCTGGAAGGGTGGACCGAACGGCGGCGTGAGATTGCTTCGCTTTACAATCAATTATTGGGTGATTTGAACGAATATGGGCTGAAAGTGCCGGTGGAGCCGGATTATGCAACCCACGTTTATCATCAATACACGATCGGGGTTGAAAAACGTGACGAGCTTCAGGGGTACCTGAAGGAAAAAGGTGTTCATGGCACTGTCTATTATCCACTTCCCTTGCACCTGCAGAAGGTCTTTGCCGATCTGGGGTACAAAGAGGGTGATTTCCCCGTTTCCGAACAGGCCTGCAAGGAGGTTCTGTCCCTGCCAATGTTTCCGGAACTGACCGACGGGGAAGTCAGGTATGTGGGGGAAGCGATAAGAGATTTTTTGGGATTGTGATCCGGCCGCGAAAAAACAACTGAAATGAAGGGGTTTTCAATGAAATCAGCAAAGCAGCTCCTGAAAAGTAAACTGAAGGACAGGACAGCCAGAATCGGGGTGATCGGACTGGGTTATGTTGGCCTGCCTTTTGCCGTGGAGAAAGCAAAGGTGGGATTCAACGTTACGGGGCTGGACCGGAACCCTGTCCGTGTGGACCAGATCAACAGCGGTGAGAATTATATTACCGATGTAAAGGATGAAGAACTCCGGGAACTGGTGCATAAGGGGAAAGTCAAGGCGGAAGTGGGGTTCGATTCCCTGCCGGAGATGGATGCCATCGTGATATGTGTGCCGACTCCACTCGATTGCAACTTGACTCCGGACCTGCAATACGTGGCCAATGTTGCCGAGGAGATTTCAAAGCGGCTTCGCCGGGGGCAGCTGGTTTCTCTGGAATCGACGACCTATCCGGGTACCACCGAGGAGATCATTCTGCCCATCCTGGAAAGATCGGGTTTGAAGGCGGAGAAAGATTTCTTCCTTTGCCATTCGCCGGAGAGGGTGGATCCGGGCAACAAGCGCTACACGACCGGCAATACCAGCAAGGTTATCGGCGGTATCGGCCCGGAATCACTTGAAGTGGGGGTAGCCTTTTACGAAGAGACCATCCAGAACGTGGTTCCCGTGTCGAGTGCCAGGGCGGCAGAGCTGGTCAAGGTTTATGAGAATACCTTCCGGGCAATCAACATCGCCCTGGTAAATGAACTGGCGTTGCTCTGTGACCGGATAGGTATCAGTGTCTGGGAAGTGTTGGATGCCGCCTTTACAAAACCATTCGGGATCATGCCCTTCTATCCCGGCCCCGGCGTTGGCGGCCACTGTATCCCCATTGACCCCCATTATCTGGAGTGGAAGGCAAGGGAATACAATTTCAGCACCAGGTTTATCGGGCTGGCCGGGGAGATCAACCGGCGCATGCCCGAATTTGTACGGGAAAAAGTTTTACGGGTGCTCAACGAGGCCGGCAAGGCACCTTCGCGCTCGAAAATTCTGATCATGGGTGTAGCCTACAAGAAAGATCTGGGTGACTGTCGTGAATCGCCGGCTCAATATATCGTCGATCTGCTGCTGAAGGAGGGGGCCACGATTGTTTACCATGATCCGTATGTCCCGGAATTTGCATCGGGCGGGCAGCAGTTCTACTCCGAACCGCTCAGCGAGGAACTGGTCACTTCCGCAGACCTGGTCCTCATCATCACCGATCACAGTGTTATCGACTATGCCTGGCTGGTGGAGAAAGCCGTCAAGATAATTGATACCCGGAATGTTACCAGGGATGTTTCCGGAAAAGAGGGGAAGGTGGTGTTGCTATGATGCCGCGTGTAGGGGTTGTCGGTGCCGGGAACTGGGGGAAGAATCATATCAAGGCAATGGACAGCCTGGGAGCTCTGGCCGCGGTGGCCGATGCCGATCCGCAGAGGAGAGAGGCACTGAAGGTGGATTACCCCCGGGCAGAAATATATGACGACCACCATACAATGTTGAATGATGGGAAGGTCGATGGGGTTGTGGTGGCTTCTCCGGCTTTTACACATTATGAAATCGGTCGTGCAGCTCTGGAGGCCGGGAAGGACATACTTGTTGAAAAACCGATGGCCATGAATCTTGTCGAGGCGGACGAGCTGATTGCTCTGGCAAAATCAAGAGGGCGGATCCTCATGGTCGGGCATCTTCTTCTTTACAGCCCCGCGGTCGAGGCGATCATTGATATGGTAAAAAGAGGGGATATCGGCGAGATCGTCCACCTGGAATCGAGAAGGTTGAAATTGGGCCGGGTGCGCCGCGAAGAGAATGTTTTCTGGAGCTTTGCACCCCATGACATAGCGGTGATTCTGCAGCTCATGGGGGGTGATCCGGTGGCGGTGAAAGCTAGCGGGATGGCCGCTTTGCAGAATGGTATCGAGGATGATGTCCATGCACACCTGACTTTTGAGAACGGGGCCCGGGCTCATCTTCATGCTTCCTGGTTATGGCCGGAGACGGAGCGTCGGATGGTGATCGTGGGCACCGAGGGAATGATTATCTACGATGAGTTAAAAAACGAGGCTTTTGTTTATACCAGGGGTATTGGTGGTGACCTGGAGATCTGGGATAAAGGGGGCAGGGAGATTCCTTTCCCCAAAAACGCACCCCTTCTGGAACTGGAGGACAGGCATTTCCTGGATTGTATCGGACGACGGTTGACACCTCTGACGGACGGTGAGAGCGGGCGGAAAGTGATCGATGTTCTGATGCGCGTGGATGCCGCATTGGAAACTGGCCGGGCTGCACAGAAAGATTCCCCGGAGAAAGCAGCGGCGGAAAAGGATTACTATGCACATGAAACGGCCGTTATTGAAGAACCGGCCTTGATCGGCAGGGGATCGAAAATATGGCACTTCTGCCATATCATGCCCGGGGCCAGGATCGGGGAAAGATGCATGTTGGGGCAGAATGTTTTCGTGGGAGGGAAGGCGCAGATCGGCAATAACGTCAGGGTTCAGAACAACGTGAGTGTTTACGATGGGGTTATTCTCGAAGATGGTGTCTTCTGCGGCCCGAGCATGGTTTTTACCAATGTGAAGGTACCGCGCAGTGCCTATCCGCTTGCAGACTCGGAGGAATTTGCCGTTACCCGCGTGAAAAGAGGAGCCACCATTGGTGCCAACGCGACCATCGTCTGCGGAACCACGATCGGCAAACATGCCCTCATCGGTGCCGGGGCGGTGGTTACGGCCGATATTCCGGATCATGCGGTGGTTTACGGCAATCCGGCGCGGGTGCGTGCGTGGATCTGCAAGTGTGGAAAAACGATAGCGGCACATGATGATCGATCAGCCGGATGTGAATTTTGCCGGACTTTCAGAGAAGACAGCAGGTGACCAGGGAAAAAACCTTGCAACTTTTTTACACCAATGGGGGAGGCCGGGTGCCGTCATTGCCCGGCAAACTGGAACTGAAAATAACGAAATTTATAAAAATGTTTATCGGTGGGGAAGGCAGGCAAGATGATCAGAAGATTTTTCAAGGACAGTGCCATTTACAGTATCAGCAACTTTATCCAGAAAGGGATGGCCATCTTCCTTGTACCCATCTTCACCCGTATTTTTTCGCCCTCGGATTACGGGATCATCGACATCGTGTCCATTATTACCACCCTCGTTCTGATCATCATCACCCTGCAAGTTACCCAGGCAATCGCCAGATTTTACCCCGACACCCCGGATCCCGATGAGAAAAGGAAGATGGCTTCCACGACGCTCTGGTTCACCCTGATTGTTTTCACCGCTTTTCTGCTCGTTGCCGCTGCTTTCACCGGACCCTTGAGCGGATGGGTTTTCGGTGTGCCGGGCCATGAATATGCGTTTGTGGTGGCACTGATCTCCATTTTTACCGCCGGTTTGTTTAACTTTCTGCAGAACCAGCTCCGCTGGCAGTTGCTCTCCAAGCAATTTTCTATCGTTGCCATCGTTACCACCACGTTGACCATCTTGCTCAAAATATTGTTCATCGTTGTTTTGCGCCTGGGGATCGTCGGCGTATTTTATGCCCTCATCGGGGGCAATGTGGTCGGCGGCGTGATGTCGTATTGTTATGTGCGGCACAATTACAAGTTCATCTTCGATTGGCGAACGCTCAAAATGCTGCTCAACTATTCCATGCCCCTGGTCATATCCAGCGTCGGCGTTTACCTGGCCGTTTACTTTGACCGCATTGCCATCAAGGAGATGCTTTCCCTGCACGAGGTTGGCCTCTACGGGATCGGTTTCAGGGTCGCCTCGGCGGCCACCCTGTTCACCGCCGGTATTACCGGAGCATTGACTCCACTCATCTTCACCCATTACCGCGAACCGGATACGCCGGCACGGATTGCCCGGCTATTCCGATATTTTGTTGCCGGGGCACTGGTTGTTCTTCTGGGCCTGTCCATCTATGCGCGGGAAATCGTGATTTTATTTACAACCAGGGCTTACTATGGCGGATACGTGGTCGTCCCCTTTCTGGTGCTCTCCGATTTGTTGTATGTGCTCTACATCTTTGCCCCCGGGCTGAATATTGCCAAGAAAACCAGACAGATAACGATGGTGAATGTATTTTCGGCTTTACTGAACCTGGGGTTGAACTTGCTCCTGATTTACGTCATGGGAATAATGGGGGCGGCCCTGGCCACGGCCATAAGCGCGGGGATCCATTTCTTACTTTTTGTTTTATTGGGGAACCGCCACTACCTTATCCCCTATGAATGGAAACGCACGGCTATCGCCTTGCTGGTTGCGGCTCCTTTTGCTATTGTCGGGGTGATGATTCCCGGCACAGCTTTCTGGGTCTATCTCGTCAAGGCCGGCTTGATAATAGCAGGCAGTCTGGCAGTTGCCTTGCTGTTGCTGGATCTGGAGGAAATTAAAAAAGGGTGGTATTTCCTGCGGGGATGGGCAGCCCGAAGGAAGTTGGCGGCATGAATTTTCATCTTTGAAGGGGAGAAGCAATATAAGAGAGAGTTGATGGGGAATCAATAAAAATCAAGAAAGTATGTGAAAAAATAGAATGACTGAAACGACATTGGTGATCATGGCGGCCGGGCTGGGCAGCAGATACAAGGGGTTGAAACAGATCGATCCGGTGGGGCCATGCGGCGAAGTAATCATGGAGTATTCCATCCATGACGCTTTGAAGGCCGGTTTTGAACGGGTAGTTTTCATCATAAAAGAAGAATTTTACGAGTTGTTTCGCCGGAACATCGGAAGAAAAATCGAGAAGCGGGCTGACACAGATTATGTTTTCCAGGGGTTGGAAGATCTTCCTGACGGTATCGAAGTTCCTTCGGGGAGGGAGAAACCATGGGGAACAGGACATGCGGTCCTGTGTTGCAAGGAAGTGGTGCGTACGCCTTTTGCCGTGATCAATGCCGATGATTTTTACGGGGCGGCTACTTTTGAGGCGCTTCAGGCTTTTCTCTGCGAGAAAGAAGGCACAGGGAAACTTCCTGTGTATGCTCTGGTAGGATTTTTGATCGAGAACACTTTAACGGAACACGGCACGGTGGCTCGTGGGGTCTGTACGGTGGGGGAAGACGGCAATCTGATCGATATCACGGAGCGCACCAGAATCAAAAAATGCGGGGAGGAAGCCTGTTTTACCGAGGATGGGCTTGCCTGGAACCCCATTCCCCGGGGCAGCACCGTATCCATGAATACATGGGGATTCATGCCCGATGTTTTTGATGAACTGGAAAAAGGGTTTGAGGAATTTTTCGAACGCTATCCCTATCCGGAAATACTCACGGCCGAGTATTATCTTCCCGAATTTGCCAACAGACTGCTGGTTGATAATAAAGCTAAAATCCGTGTTTTGAGAACAGATGCCCAGTGGTACGGGGTTACCTACAAAGAAGATAAACCCGTTGTGGAAAGAGCCATTTCTGAATTGATCGCCGGAGGCCTGTATCCACGGGATCTTTGGGGCGGTTGAGTCAGGGGTGTTTGAGAAGGTGTTGGTGGGCATAGCGCAGCGTGGAATCTCGGGTAATAGGGAAGCGATTGTCGCTAAAGCCAACATGTGGGTACAGGGAAAGGATAATAGCAAGGAACCAGTTTATGACGGTGGTAAGGTGTGTACGAGGAGGGGATTCTTCGGTCGCCCTTGAAAAACAGGGCTCCCTCAGAATGACAGGTTGTACGTCCTCTTTCTCCGGTAGTCAGGTAAGTGGTATATACGTGGGGATTCTTCGGTCGCCTACAGCGACCTCCCTTCCCCCTGTCATTCCGAGCAAGCGGTCTTCAACAGGAGCACCAACACAAAGCCACAGAGAAAAATAATGTAGAAATGGTGACACCAGGGTGAAAGAATAGCGCCGCGAGGAATCTTGAGCGAAGCGAACAGTGCAATGGGCTACGGTATGCCTGACAGTGGCGGTGCTGATGTCGCAATAGTATGCTCCAGCCGTCAGGGCTTTTACGTTGTCATTCTGAGCAAGCGGTTTTTCACGAATACGCATGCATTATGCTCCGGGGCAAAAAAATGCCAAAATGTTAACCCGTGTTGGTGGGCATAGCGCAGCGTGGAATCTCGGGCAAAGGCAGGCGTTGTGCAGGGCTGTAGCGTTGCTGATGTCGCAATAGTATGCTCCAGCCGTCAGGGCTTTTACGTTGTCATTCAGAGCAAGCGGTTTTTCACAAATACGCAAGCATTATGCTCCGGGGCAAAAAAATACCAAAATGTTAACCCGTGTTGGTGGGCATAGCGCAGCGTGGAATCTCGGGCAATAGGGAAACGATTGTCGCTAAAGCCAACATGTGGGTACAGGGAAAGGATAATAGCCAGGAACCAGTTTATGATGGTGGTAAGGTGTGTACGAGGAGGGGATTCTTCGGTCGCCCTTGAAAAACAGGGCTCCCTCAGAATGACAGGTTGTACGTCCTCTTTCTCCGGTAGTCAGGTAAGTGGTATATACGTGGGGATTCTTCGGTCGCCTACAGCGACCTCCCTTCCCCCTGTCATTCCGAGCAAGCGGTCTTTAACAAGAGCACCAACAAAAAGCTGTAGAGAAAATGATGTAGAAATGGTGACACCAGGGTGAAAGAATAGCGCCGCGGGGAATCTTGAGCGAAGCGAACAGTGCAATGGGCTACGGTATGCCTGACAGTGGCGTTGCTGATATCGCAATAGTATGCTCCATCCGTTAGGGCTTTTACGTTGTCATTCAGAGCAAGCGGTTTTTCACGAATACGCAAGCATTATGCTCCGGGGCAAAAAAATGCCAAAATGTTAACCCGTGTTGGTGGGCATAGCGCAGCGTGGAATCTCGGGTAATAGGGAAGCGTTGTGCAGGGCTGTAGCGGTGCTGATGTCGCAATAGTCTGCTCCATCCGTCAGGGCTTTTACGTTGTCATTCAGAGCAAGCGGTTTTTCACAAATACGCAAGCATTATGCTCCGGGGCAAAAAAATACCAAAATGTTAACCCGTGTTGGTGGGCATAGCGCAGCGTGGAATCTCGGGCAATAGGGAAACGATTGTCGCTAAAGCCAACATGTGGGTACAGGGAAAGGATAATAGCCAGGAACCAGTTTATGGCGGTGGTAAGGTGTGTACGAGGAGGGGATTCTTCGGTCGCGGCAAATAAAGCCGCTCCCTCAGAATGACAGGTTGTACGTCCTCTTTCCCCGGTAGTCAGGTAAGTGGTATATACATGGGGATTCTTTGGTCGCCCTGAAAAGCAGGGCGACCTTTGAATGACAGGTAGTACTTCTTTCTCTGCCAGTAGGGTGGGCTTGTGAAGGGGATTCTTCGGTCGCCTACAGCGACCTCCCTTCCCCCTGTCATTCCGAGCAAGCGGTCTTTAACAAGAGCACCAACAAAAAGCTGTAGAGAAAATGATGTAGAAATGGTGACACCAGGGTGAAAGAATAGCGCCGCGTGGAATCTCGGGCAAAGGCAGGCGTTGTGCAGGGCTCTAGCAATGCTGATGTCGCAATAGTATGCTCCATCCGTCAGGGCTTTTACGTTGTCATTCAGAGCAAGCGGTCTTTCGTGCTACGCGGGCGTTGTGTTCCGGGCAATAATGATTGCAGGAATGCTGGCCTCTGCTGGTAATGATAGCGCAGCGTGGAATCTCGGGTAAAAGCAAGCGTTGTGCTGTACTATGGCAACCACTCACTCCATGTCACTTACGCCAACATATCTGTACGGGGAAAAGATTAAAACGGGAACCAGTTTATGACGGTGGTAAGGTGTGTACGAGGAGGGGATTCTTCAGGCGACTAAGGCTTTCTTTTTGTGGGTATGCGAAAATATAAAACCCAGGAAATAGCTTCTACCCTGAGTAAGTGGTATTGATGTGGTTTTTATTGGCTGCCTACGTTTTCTTTTTCTTTTTTTATATGTTGGCTTGGCGACTGGGCCGTTCATGGGCCATAGCATAAAGAACGGTTCAGGAAGTTAGTGTGGTCAACCAGGGGATTCTTCGGTCGCCCCAAAAGCAGGGCTCCCTCAGAATGACAGGTAATACACTGTCACATCACGTCGGCAGTCCCGTTTCGCTTCCTCGCCTTCACCGGCTATGGCAACCATTCACTCTATGTCGCTTACGCCAACATATCTGTACGGGGAAAAGAAGGAACCAGTTTGTGTCGATAGTGAGGTGTGTACGAGAAGGGGATTCTTCGGTCGCCCTAAAAAACAGGGCCCCCTCAGAATGACAGGTAGGGCACTTTTACTCCAGTGGGCAGGAGACATGCTTTTACGTTGTCATTGCTATGGAAGTAAATGAACTCCAGCATAAATATACTTAAGTGTGTACGAGAAGGGGATTTTTCAAGCGGCTGTGGCTATCTCCCACCTCTGTCATTCCGAGCAAGCGTTGTTTAACAAGAACACCAACATATAGCCACAGAGATAAATGTGATATAGAAATGGTAACACCGGAGGGAAAGAATAGCGCCGCGAGGAATCTCGGTAAAAAGCAAGCGCTGTGCTTTTGTATTCCTTGACAAGAGGCCGTTCCCTTATATAAAATTTACTGTAGATCTTCAATTGATAATTATGTTTAAATGGGTCCGGCCCGAACACTATCAGTCTAAAAATAATGCCCCAGAAGGAAACGATCAAGATGAAGATTGGCCTGATATCCACACCCGGCAACCGCATATGGCATGACATTGTTGAAACTTTGGCCCCCTTGCAGGATCGAATAGAAGTGCATGTTTACGCCCCTGACCAAGATATTGATGTAGGTGGGACGGACGGGAACAGCATCATCTTCTCCGATAGTCTTGAAAGCAATCTGTCAGGCGCGGATATGGTCATCAACCTGATCGGTTGCCAGAATCCGGATCATGATATGTATCGATATTCGGTCGGTGGGATCGACATCGAATTGCGGAACTCCAGAACCATTTCAGCCATGCTTGGCGGAAAAGGGGTATGGGAAGAAATTGACCGGCTTTGCATTGCTATGAAGGATGCCCACCTTCAGAACGCAGTTATCATCAATGCCGGTGGAATGCCGGATATTGTCACCGCTTATCTGCAGCAAGCCCACCAGATAATCAGTTTCGGGATAAGCAGAAAAGCTGATCTGGTTGTAAAGACTCTTCTTGGGGCTATTTCCGTGAATGAACATGAAGGAGCATTGGCTTGCAAACTAGCCGGGGTTTGTGACCATCTCTGGGTTTCAGCTATAAAGGATCCCGCAGGCCGGGACATTTACCCCCGACTGAGGGAAAAAGTTGGGGAATTGGACCTCGATCTTACCCGCAACGACCTGACCAGGGATGGACTTCGTAGCATGAAATTTTATGGTTACTATCATTCTGCCAATGTGCCGGATCAACCTGCCGAAGAAATAATTTTCAAATTGATACACGCTTACCTGTCCACGGAAGAAACAACAGTTTACCTCAATGCAATCAATGGTGACAGTATCAATGGACTGGATATGGATGCCATTGTCGAAATTCCTTTTATCTTTGGCAACTGCAAGATGAACAGGGAGAAGGTCAACCTTCCGTTTCCCTGTGTTCTGGTCATCGACGATCTGGCTGGAGCTGTTATCCTTACCGTGAAGGCTTTGGTTACAAGATCGGTTACCATGTTCAAGCGTGCGCTCAAACTGGATCCCTACCTGGCCCCTCTGTTAACACTGGCGGAACTGGAAGATCTGGCCGATGACATCCTGCGGCGGGGCGACCTGGCAGGGTTCTTCAAGGAGGAGTAGATTTGAGAATCTGTTTTTTGGGTGCGGGAAGTACCGTATTCGCCAAAAATGTTCTGGGAGATTGCATCCGTACGCCGGAACTGGGAAAATTCGAGATCGCTTTGCACGACATTGATGAGCAAAGATTGAACGAATCATTTGTCATCGTTTCGGCTGTGAACAGAAGATATGGCCAGCCGGCGACCATCAGCAAGTATCTTGACCGTCGGCAGGCGTTGCAGGGTGCAGATTTTATCATCAATGCCATACAGGTAGGGGGATATGACCCCTGTACCATTACTGATTTTGAGATACCCAAAAAATATGGTTTGAGGCAGACGATTGCTGATACCCTTGGAATCGGGGGCATATTCAGGGCCTTGCGGACCATCCCCGTTCTGGAAGAGTTTGCCCGTGATATCGAGGAGATCTGTCCCGAAGCACTTTTCCTGAATTATTCAAACCCCATGGCCATGTTGACCGGGTATCTGCTGATGCATACCGGAGTGAAAGCAGTCGGGCTGTGCCACAGCGTTCAGGTCTGTGTCCCATGGCTGCTCCGCACGGTTCGCCTGGGAAAACACATTGATACTTGCCGTTACAAGATCGGAGGCATAAACCATCAGGCATGGTTATTGAATATTGAAGACAGGCAGGGCAACGACCTCTATCCCTTGATCAGAAGCATTTCCCGATCGGGGAAATACAAGCACAATATTGCCCATGTAATCCCCGATAAGGTCCGCCACGATATGATGAAACATTTTGGATGTTATATTACCGAATCATCGGAACATGCTGCTGAATATTTGCCATATTACATCAAGGAGCGTTGTCCAGAATTGATCAAGGAATTTCAGATCCCCCTGGATGAATACCCCCGCAGATGTCGGGCGCAAATCAAAGGATGGAAAATTGCAAGATTTTTCATGACTTTCAAGCGCAGGTTGGGGCACCGGAAGACGCATGAATTTGGATCTTACATCATCAAGGCCGCGGTTGAAAATAGACCTTATGCGTTCAACGGAAGCGTTCTGAATACGGGGGGTATCATCTCGAATTTGCCGGAATATGCCTGTGTGGAGGTACCCCTGACTGTTGACAGGGATGGATTCCATGTCGAAAAATTTGGTCGGTTGCCGGAAGAGCTTGCTTTCTTGAACCGGACCAATATCAATGTTCAGGTAATGACCATCCTGGCAGCCAGGGAACGGAAAATGGAATATGTCTATACGGCCGCAGCTCTCGACCCTCATACCTCTTCGGAACTCAACGTGGACCGGATAGTGGCACTTTGCGATGAGCTTTACGAAGTTCATCACCGAGGTGGATGGATGCCGGCGTACAGCAAATGATTATTCCCGCGTTGACACTTTGCATTTCCCCCAAAACCGCCGTGGTAGAATCAAGACGTTGGAAAACAACGCGGCAGAACCACATCGTGATCATTGCTGGTAGCGGTATGCAAAAAGTTTTGGTATTTTAAAATAAATATGGGGGTTGCCATGACAGGCCAGCGTATTTTCAAACAAATTTTGCTGTGGGGTCCGGTCCTGATCCAGATGGGATTGATTACTTATTTTTCTTCTCAACCGGCCGGGAGCGATGTGCTGAAATCATTTCCCCTTCCCGCCAAAGTCGGGCATCTCTGCGGATATGCACTGCTGGCCTTGCTCCTTTATCGTGCTTCGAACGGGCACTTGCAGGGTTGGAATAACAGGGCGGCTGTTGTTGCCTTCTTGATTTCTTTGATCTACGGTTCGTTCGATGAGTATTATCAAAGCTATATCCCGGGCAGGGGCTCTTCGCTCGTAGATGTGGCCATAGACGGTGCCGGAGCTCTCTTGTCTTTGGGTATATTCCGGCTATGGTTAGAGGTCAGAAAATATCTGCGGCTGGAAAACAGGCAGGGGGAAAAAGATGAAATTTAAAATATTTCTCTTTGTTGCAAGGGCAAAGATGGCTTATTCAGGAGCAATGTCTTTTTCACCAAGCGGCGTATCCCAGATATAATGACCATCACACCAGGGTTCACCCTCTACAAGAACGAGTAGATTTTTGATTGAAGGGCATTGGGTTACGGTGTAGATTATCGATTCGCGAAATATTCTGCCTCCCGTGGTTCCCCCGGCGCTGTCGGTAAGCAGTTCCCCGGAAAAATTGACCACGGCAGTTTCATCTTCGATTTCGGCACTCAGAAGTTTGGTTGTTTCCGGAATGGTATAAAAAAGGTCTCCGGAATCGGTGGTCAGGGGGCCCCGGATCAATTCCTTCAAGGTTACCTGCAGGGCGATTGTTTCGTCTGGCGTGTAGGGGATACTTCGTAAAACGGGCACAACATACCCATACTGGCCAGGCCGATCCTCGGCGACCAGCCGATTGTCAGCAAAAAATAGCTTTACGGTCAGTGTTTTTTCACCATTGGATTGATTGTTGGTCTGATTGTTTACAGGATCAACTTTTTCCGCTTCTTCTTTTTGGATATCAGCATCATTTGCCGGGGAGAGGCCGTTACAGCCCCCGGATAAGACCATGACAACCAGGAAGGTTACGGCAAGGGTAACAAGAAATGAATGATTTTTGCACTTGCAATGTTTCATCGGTTTTTCCTTTCTGCAACTTGAATTATTAAATAAAATTAACATTTTGTAGATTATTATATATTAGATTCGACAAAAAAGAAACAAATTTTTGTTTCTGCCACATTTTATGCGGGTTCGGTTGCATGGATCGGCTTGTTTAAATAATTACTATGAAGTACAAGCTCTTTTGATTACTACATTTTTCGGGATGGAAAAGAGGCATTTTTTTCTCCAGCACTTTTACCTGTCATTCTGAGGGAGCCCTGTTTTTCAGGGCGACCGAAGAATCCCCTCCTCGAACACACTTTACCACTGGTATAAACTATTTCCGGAATTAATCTTTTACCCGTACGGATATGTTGGCGTCAGCGACATAGAGTGAGTGGTTGCCATAGCATAGCACAGCGCTTGCTTTTACCCGAGATTCCTCGCGGCGCTATTTTTTCACTCTGCTGTTACCGTTTCTACATCATTATTCTCTGTGGCAATATGTTGGTGTTCTTGTTAAACAACGCTTGCTCGGAATGACAGGGGTGGGAAGGGCGCCGCAGGCGACCGAAGAATTCCCTTCTCACATCCCCCGCTGTAAGGGAAAAAGGAAATACAACCTGTCATTCTGAGGGAGCCCTGCTTTTTGGGGCGACCGAAGAATCCCCTCCTCGATAACCACTTACTATCGGCCTACACTGGTTCCTGTTTTTAATTTTTCCCCGTACAGATATGTTGGCGTCAGCGACATAGAGTGAGTGGTTGCCATAGCCGGTGAAGGCGAGGAAGCGAAACGGGACTGCCGACGTGATGTCGGCAGCCGGATACTTCACAGGACGTGAAGATTGGAGGTGTTCCCGTTGAGCCCGAGCCTGAACCGTTCTTTATGCTATGGCCCATGAACGGCCCAGTCGCCAAGCCAACATATAAAAAAAGAAAAAGAAAACGTAGGCAGTCAATGAAACCCACATCAATACCACTTACTCAGGGTAGAAGCTATTTCCTGGGTTTTATATTTTCGCATACCCACAAAAGAGAGCTTCAGTTCCTGAAGAATCCCCTCCTCGAACACACTTTACCAACGCCATAAACTGGTTCCTGGCTTTTATCTTTTCTCCGTACCTGTATGTTGGCTTCCCACCATTGCCATTGTCAGGCGCAACGTTTGCCTCTGCCCGAGATTCCTCGCTGCGCTATTTTTTCACTCTGGTGTTACCATTTCTATATCATATTTATCTCTGTGGCTATATGTTGGTATTCTTGTTAAACAACGCTTGCTTGGAATGACAGGGGTGGGGAGGGCGCCGCAGGCGACCGAAGAATTCCCTTCTCACACCCCCCGCTGTAAGGGAAAAAGGAAATACAACATGTCATTCTGAGGGAGCCCTGCTTTTCAGGGCGACCGAAGAATCCCCTCCTCGATAACCACTTACTATCGGCCTACACTGGTTCCTGTTTTTAATTTTTCCCCGTACAGATATGTTGGCGTCAGCGACATAGAGTGAGTGGTTGCCATAGCCGGTGAAGGCGAGGAAGCGAAACGGGACTGCCGACGTGATGTCGGCAGCCGGATACTTCACAGGACGTGAAGATTGGAGGTGTTCCCGTTGAGCCCGAGCCTGAACCGTTCTTTTGCTATGGCCCATGAACGGCCCAGTCGCC
>FZPS01000110.1_pt15 | contig 55926 bp, 56 predicted proteins | sample 1817821 | NCBI WGS metagenome assembly FZPS01 (sample SAMEA104158645, study PRJEB21678) | metagenome | place: Germany | collected 2015-04-21 | reverse complement strand
CAATAAAGAAGGCGATTGTCCGCTATGTGATAATTGGGTTGCCGTCCCCTCGCGGGTGCAGATTGCAACGGGGTACTAGATATTATTTTGCCAAGCCTGCTTGGGTTGCCGTCCCCTCGCGGGTGCAGATTGCAACTCAAGCTCCTCCACTGTGATCCCCTTGAGCCTTTTAGTTGCCGTCCCCTCGCGGGTGCAGATTGCAACAAGTCTTGCCTCATTGAGTATGATGATGCTGAGCTCGGTTGCCGTCCCCTCGCGGGTGCAGATTGCAACGCCGGACCGCTCTATCTTATGGCTATCGCTCCCATGTTGCCGTCCCCTCGCGGGTGCAGATTGCAACATATTTATTTAAAGGAGGACGGGAGTTTATCTTATGTTGCCGTCCCCTCGCGGGTGCAGATTGCAACAGTAAAAGCACAGTTATTAAATGAAGTAAATAAAGTTGCCGTCCCCTCGCGGGTGCAGATTGCAACATTACTAAATGGTTCAATTTCTAATAAATAATAAGTTGCCGTCCCCTCGCGGGTGCAGATTGCAACCAAAGAGCTGTACGAATTGGACCAATTACCATACGAGTTGCCGTCCCCTCGCGGGTGCAGATTGCAACGTGAATGGGAAGCTATTCAAGCCGGAGCCATCAGCGTTACCGTCCCCTCGCGGGTGCAGATTGCAACAAGATGATTATAAAGAGTTCCGTAAAGCATCAGATGTTACCGTCCCCTCGCGGGTGCAGATTGCAACGATGGCCACCCTGCACTGATGAGACAGGCCAAAACTGTTACCGTCCCCTCGCGGGTGCAGATTGCAACCACCGGTCGCTGGGCAGGTAGACTCATTCAGGTGCGTTACCGTCCCCTCGCGGGTGCAGATTGCAACTGGTGTGAGTAGTAGATATTTAGGACAGGGTACTGTTACCGTCCCCTCGCGGGTGCAGATTGCAACAGATATCCTCTTAAGCTATATTAGTCAATGACTAAATAGAGTGTTTTTGCGAACCTACTTGCCAGTAGTGATACATATAGGTAATCTATATTGGATATTCTCTTAAATGTAGTAATTACAAATATCGCGAACCTCCCTGTACCTTTGAGTTTACTTGGGGTTCGCATCCTAATTTATGAATTCAAGTTTGCATCTGCCCATAACATAGTATTTCCCCTTATACATTGTTGTTTTTAACGTATGTGGTGATACTTTATGTTTGTGTATATCTGCCTCATGCTTATGTCTAGGGAACTGCTTTGTCATCATGGTCCCGACAACCCTCAAAGCACGTTGGCGGTCTGGAAATAAAGGATAAACAATAGTTTTAGACTGATATCCAGCACCACCACCTAGAATGACTGTGGCCTCTTCTTTTGTTTCCTCATCTGCATCATTATTAAAGCCTGGGAAATAACGGTTGAAAAGCTCATCTTGTGCATTAACAAAGTATTTAAGTGACTTTTTTATGTAGTCTAGATCAATACCTGCTTTAGACAAAACTGTTTTGTCTAATGTTAATGTAAACTTTGTAACAGTACCTGGAGATAGGCATTCTCTATAAATGTTTAGTATATTTACTGAGCCATCAGGCATTCTATCATATTTTCCGCATACAATCAGGTTATCATGATGTATAGGTAAGCTGTCACTAATACTAATTCCCCGCATAAAGTCGTTTATCATATCATACCATTTTATTTTTCTTGGGTCCCTCTTATCTTCAATATTAAGCTTGCGAAAAATCTTACTTTCTAGGTGTTTTGAAGCATTAGACATATAGCGTTTAGAGTTTCTACGTGTTTCTACCCCTCTTTCTATCTCTTCTATATTGTTTTGGTAATTCCCATTTTTAACTGTATATGCTGCAATGGCTGTCCTTAGAGCTCCCTTTAGACTTGAGCCTGGTATATATGGAAGGCCATCTGGTCCTTTTACAAACATGAGTAGACCCCTGAATTTATCTTGGGTATAGGCTTCTCCAGCATCCAGGCTATATGACACAAAGTGGTCATAGTCCTTTATACCAATATTATTCCTTTTCAAAAAGCTATACAAATCACTATTTCTCTCTTGTAATAGGTAATTTTCAAAGGACTTGACTAATGAACGTTTAGATAAATAGCCTGTCAACTTACCTAAGTCTGGTATATGTATTTTTCCTGTACCTCTATCTAGTATATATTCTTTTTTAGTCAGGCTTTCCGATGATCCTATGTATACTGGGGCAAGAGTTTTCAATCTAACTTCCAGCCTTTCAAGGTGTCCGTTTTTCATAGATTCACCCCCACAAAAAGTGTCTTACAACATCTCCAAACTGGATGGGGACCACCATTTGCTACATTTATGATTTCTCCTTTGAATCGGTTCCTAAGGCATGAACCAGGAGAAAGCATATAAACAGTTCGCTTTTTAATTGGGTTTGGGCTATAAGTCTCAGATCTAATAAAGCCACCCCTTCGTATAACTGAATACCAACCCCCATCTAGTTTTTCATTTAACTCATTGTCTCTAGGCAGAGCAGTACCAAGTAGCATCTGGTATTGAGCATCAGTTTTCTCCAACATTTTTTTAAGTAAGGAAGGTGAATTCATCTTCTCAAAACTAAATTTACCAAGGCCTGATGACTGTTTCCCACCTATCCCAGATAAGCTAAGTAAAGTTAGTGCTTCTTGGAAAAGTGCCAAAGCATTATTATCTTGATACCCTACGACTATGTATAGTCCGGATTTATCATTGAATCGCCAACTCGTAACATTATAAGGCATAGGATGTGTTTGCCCATTTATTGCAACCCTGGTATCTACCTGAGAACGACCAAATTCATATTCAAGTATACCAGGATCTACCTCTTCCCCCTGTAGCCCATTAATATACTTGTCAAATGCATCAAGTGGTATAAATTCAATAGATTTAAATTTTTTCTTCAAGCTTGAATCACTTTGTTGCCTGCTTGTCCTATTGAATATTATAGGTTTCGGTAGGAAAAGTCTGTCTTCATAATATGGTAGGGCATCAGATATCACTAGTCTGTCTTTTTCAAAACTCTCATAAAGGCTGTTGATATCACCTGTTTTTACATACTCGCAACAAAGAGCAGAAAAGAGAGTATCAGAATGTATTGTCATTAGCGTGTTATCTAGGGATTGCCCTCCTCTATCTATGCCAATATGTATACCTGTAGTAAACTTAAGCTTGTACAGTGAATATTCCATACTCTTCAACTCCCCCGAGCAACTGCATAAGTTTTTCAATATCTACTGGGCAGTTTCCGCTTTTAACCTCAATTTTAAAGTCTGAAAATGTTACTTTACCATAGCCTCGTGAACCGTGTCCTCCAAGATAATCCATTGATAGTAGCTTTAGCGCCTGCGATATGTTTTCAAAGTCGGGGATTATTTCATCTTCTACCTCCATGTCATACACAAGTTTGATAGCAAACACTGATCCCCTAACTACTCTTTCAATCTGCCTAGGGTTTGCTCTAGAAGTTAGCCGGTCAATTGTGTTTTCAAATTTGACCTCTGTCATACTGCCTCTATCCTTTAGCTCGTCTGCGTTAAGTAGAAAAGAATCAGAGAACTGGAGCCGTGCACCCTTTGGGTTTTCGTTTGTTTGTCTGTTCCCAGAGGTACCAAATAGCCTTTTTAACTCAACAGGATCATTGGAACAATCCTGTGTTATATAGTGGTTTTTAATAGACTTTGCAAGTAAGGATCGCATCTTCCCTTTTAAGCTTGAACCAGGGAGCATAGGTTGTCCAGTAAAGGCATCCCGTATTACCGGGCTGTCTACTGCTCCAATTGCTGAAAAGGAAGAAGAACCACCAATATGCATACCTGTTTGGACTTTCAATTTGCACTCAATTACAATTTTACCGTACATTTTTTGCCCTCCTACTCATTACTACCACCATAGAAGCTATGATAAGCCACTAACGCTTCCATGTATTTAGCGAAATAATTAAATCGTTTCCTACTATCACCAATTCCATTAATTATTTTTTCGAGTTCAGCTAATTTATAGAATTCTTTTATTATCGGTTCTCTACCACATTCGTATACCAGTCGAACTTTCATGTGAAGAATTCTGTCCTGGATTTTTGGAGACAGTGTTTCACTGTAATCAGACAGCACATCATTATAGATTTCAGATACCATAGATAAGATATTTCTTAGCTTAGAAGTGGTAAATTTCTCGTAGTACCTATTATTTTTTAGATCTAGAATTACCTTTTCAGCTTTCGCAGTGTAATCTTGTAAGTCTTCTGTCTTTTCCTCCACTTGTTCCTGTAATCTTTCAGGTTGTGCCTTAGGATTACTATCATTTGGTAGTTTCATTCCCGCTTTTTTCATAGCCTCCTTCATAATAGACGTCATATTTTACCCCTCCTTTTATTGGTCTCTCATATTGTATATTAAAATCAATATAGCCGTAATAAGTTGTCTTCTTTCCTCTGTGTCAAGTGCCCAATTGTAGATACTGGCAACAAAATTACTATAACTTTCCTTATATTGTCTTGGCGCTCTTCTATTAGGTTCTTTACGAGCTAATAGGTAGGCTAAACGTGCAATATTAATACTGTCATTATCTGCTTGTCGCAGAAGGTCTAGAATATTATAAAGAAATGTCATACCATAATCGTTACTCATTTTAAACAACCGGTCTAATGTTTTATATTTCTCATCTAGAACTTTGTTTTCAAAGGTTGTCCAATCATATGTATGGCGATCTATTAGGTGCCCTTTTTCATACTCAAGGCCAAACAAAGATATAGAATTTTTACTCTTGCCATTTATAGAGTAATTCTTGGCCTTGCCCTCAAGCTCAGCTGTTTTAATAGCCATACGAGATATCGGGTATTTTACATCAAATACAGCTAAGCCAGCAGACATTGTAAGTGTATTTCCTGTATATTGTGCAAAGCATTTGTTTATCTCTATCGCAGCCGAAATGACTTCATCCCATGCACCAACAATAAACATGTCATCTCCACCAGAATACACTATGACTATATTACCCTTTCTATCCTTACCTGTGTATGAATATGATGGATTCACAAGAATATCATTAATATAATACCTAAAAAATATGGACAAGCTTCTAGACAAAGTTGTTGTTCTAGAAATAGTAACATAACGGTATTTGTTATCTAAATCGTGTTCCCTAATAAATCCGTTTACAAAAGCATTACCGAGATTGTCAACATCAGCACATAAGACTCCTATTCTTTTTATTCCGACTGATTCTTGTGCTAGTTCCTCAAAGGTTTTTAAGCTTCCATCTTCATTTTTTGCACAATAATCCCCCATCCAGAGCCTGGTTGCCTGAGTCAACCTTGCATCTGACTCATTTATCCTATAAAATCTTATAAGATTTTCTCTGTTGTCATTTATCATATCTTGGATACTGCTTACTGGCATTACCTGCAGATATAACTTCGTCTTTTCACCAGAGACAAGGGGTAGGTATTTGTCTCCTATACGATTTCTCAATACAGCAAGAACCACATCGTCTTTAATTATATCGCTTGATATTCGTGCAAACATAGAGCAAATTTCACAAATGACTCCACTATCACTTTCAATAAGTTTACTGGAGACTCCACAAATAGAGCATTCCCGTTCATCCATACCCTCACTATTTGTGTTAAGTCTGCGAATATCCTCCGGCGAGTATCTACGTAGCTTCATAGCTGATATTTGTGTTGATAGGCTTCTGAAGATATTCATATAACTTTCAGGGTCATCCGTTTTTGACATTAGCTCATTGGCTGAGCAGGCCTGTAATCCATATGCTATATACAGTTCTGACCCAAATAGGTCCATCAAACCACTATTAATATTTTTAATGATCCTTTTTATGTTGTCTATGACATGTTTAGTGTTAGGAAGCAGTAGATAAGCATGACCGCCACCTGTATACAATAGGTTAGTCCTGCTTAAGTAGCAGGATTCTAGTATTTCATCAACTGTGTTTTCAAGCAGTAATTCTAAGTAAAAAGACCTTGTCCTAAGTGACTTTAAAGCACTCTTTGAGGATATTGAGTATATGAACTTTTGAACTCCTGATATATCTAAAGAGAACATACAAAAGGCCTTCTCATCCAAAAATCCTGCCTCTCTTTCAAATAGCTCCATTCGATAATTTGTCCTATCAAGTGCTTCTAGATACTCAGTAATGCATGCTGCCAGTGCTGCTGTTGTTTTGGAATGGTCATATAAAGAAATATCAGCTATCTGTTCATCGTGGGTTGATGATGGTATATAGGACATATATATCTCCATTAGCTGTAGCATAGAGTTGATATAGTCAGGTTCAAATTGTATATCTATAATTCCTTTTGTCAAGCCATCAAGTATTTCTCCATACTCAGTTGAAAGACTACTGGAAACCTTAGTAGATGGGTATTTGATTTGGCCTTTTAGCACACTTGGTCTATGCACAGATTTGCCCGAATTGTTGTTTAGGCGATTGTAAATTGAATCTAGATGTCTGTTCTTATCAAAATCCTCTATCTTGTCATCCTCAATATCTACCCTATCTAAGCCTGATGAAATATTGTTGGCTATATAAACAATATAGGATGGGTTGCTATCTACCAATAATGAATTTGCTATATCTTGTTTATGATGATAGCGAATGCAGTCATGTAGAAGTTTATTGTCTGTAAACTTTTTGATAAACTCTGACCCTAATATACTATGAGAAGACCCTTCTTCATTCCTAGACCTACTTATTACCTTACCTATATCATGCAATAAGGAGGCAAAGGTTACAGTGTGAACTATACTTTTCAAAATACCACCCCATACCAGTTATATTTAAATTTATAATATTACTGTTTATACTAGGCTTCTTTTTTCTACTGTATTACTATCATTCGCCATTATTACCACTTTCCCTTCATAATCTCATGGCTTTTTACAAGATTGCATATAGGACCTTGTTAAGTAATAGTTTAGTAGTAATAGTCGTATTGCATATTAGTACAATGAGTTAGGGTATATGGTTAAGGGGAAACGGTCTTGCTTTCCACTTAAAATAAAAGCCTAGAGGCTAATTGCTAGCTAGTCTCTAGGCTACTTTTATTTTATCTATCTTTAAATCATGTAGGTTTAAACTTATGCGTTGCGTTCCTCTATCATTTCCTTTACCTTCATAAGTCTAGTACGGCTACCCCGCTCATTTTCATCTAGCTTCATTGTGATATAGCGGATGGTTTCCTCTAGCTGGGGTATCATTACATACTCTAGGGCATTTACCCTTCTTCTGGTCTTTTCAATTTCATCGGCCATGAGCTGGCAGGTTTTTTCGATTTCAGCCAGCTTTAATAGCCTTGGTAATAGGCCTGAAAGGGTTGCTATTGCACCGTCTAGCTCTGCTGAAGTATTGGCAAAACCATAGGGATAGGTAGATAGGCCTTCTAGGCTCTTTTCCTTGTACTCAAGCTCTGGCACCTCAACATTCATGATATTGCCCTTGTTTTTTATTAGCTCAACTGTCCTAGTGGGATACATTATGGCTTCCTCTAGGATCTGGTCTGACATAAGAGCCCTAGCCAGGACGAAATTGCCTAGGGCCTCGGTAAGGTCCCTTTCAACCTCTTCCCTGACCTCCTTGTTTTCCCTAATAAGCTTTATAAACCTTCTCATCATTTCATCCCGTTTATCCTTTAAGAGCTTGTGCCCTCTAACGGCCACACTTAGCCTTTGCTTTAAACGGGAAAGCTCCATACGAGTAGGATTAACACGTAAAAGTGCCATGCTTACTCATCCCCTTTTTCGGGCAGGTACTGGTCTAGATACTCATCCCTAATACGCTTTAGCTCTTCTCTAGGTAGTATGGATAATAGCTTCCAGCCAAGGTCTAGGGTCTCCTCTATGCTACGGTTGGCCTGGTAGCCCTGGGATACATACTCTCCTTCAAAGGCATCAGAAAATTTGGCATAGAGCTTGTCAACATCGGACAGGGCTGCCTCACCTAGGATTACCGCTAGTTCCTTGGCCTCCTTGCCTCTGGCATAGGCGGCAAATAGCTGGTTCATGGTATCTGCATGGTCCTCCCTGGTCTTGCCCTTGCCTATACCCTTGTCCTTTAGCCTGGATAGGGAGGGTAAAACATCAATTGGAGGTTCAACACCCTTTCTATGTAGGTCCCTGCTTAGGATTATCTGTCCCTCTGTTATATAGCCAGTAAGGTCTGGTATTGGATGGGTCTTGTCATCCTCAGGCATGGTAAGTATGGGAATCTGGGTTATAGATCCTTCCTTGCCCCTTATCCTACCTGCCCTCTCATACATGGTAGCCAGGTCTGTATACATATAGCCAGGATAGCCTCTACGACCGGGTACCTCCTTGCGGGCTGCAGAGGTTTCCCTAAGGGCCTCAGCATAGTTTGTTATATCAGTCATAATAACTAGTACGTGCATACCTAGGTCATAGGCCAGATATTCAGCTGCAGTAAGGGCCATTCTAGGTGTAGCAATACGCTCAATGGCAGGGTCATCAGCTAGGTTCATAAATAATACTGCCCTGTCTATAGCGCCTGTACGTCTAAAGTCTGTTACAAAAAAGTCAGCCTCTTCAAAGGTTATACCAATAGCAGCAAAAACAACTGCGAAATTGCTCTCACCACCTAGGACCTTGGCCTGACGTGCTATCTGGGTTGCTAGGTTGGCATGGGGCAGGCCTGAGCCTGAAAAGACTGGTAGCTTTTGCCCCCTAACTAGGGTGTTAAGGCCGTCAATGGCCGATATACCAGTTTGTATAAACTCTGATGGATAGTCCCTAGAAGCTGGGTTTAGGGGCTCTGCATTTATATCCATTCTCTTTTCTGCGATAATTCTAGGCCCATCGTCAATGGGGCGTCCCATTCCATCAAAGACTCGACCTAGCATATCTCTTGAAACAGATAGCTCTATACCCCGCCCTAAAAAGCGGGCCTTGCTGTCTGATATCCTAAGTCCCTGTGAACCTTCGAAAAGCTGGAGTAGGGCCCGGTCCCCATCTATCTCTAGGACACGGCCACTGCGGATCTCACCGTTTTTTTGCTCTATCTCTACTAGTTCATCGAATTTTACACCTTCTACCCCATCAACTAGCATAAGGGGTCCTACGACCTCTCGTATGGTCCTGTATTCTTTAAGCATACTGGATACCTCCCTCTTGAGCTAGAGACCTCATCTGCTGCTGTAGGTCTGTCATTATCTCATCTAAGACATGGAGCTGGTCTCCAGGTACATACTTGGCACGGCCAATTCTCTCCCTAATGGGTAAGTTTATAATCTCTGAAAACTCTGCTCCTGCCTCAAGGGCCTTTAAGGCACCGTGGTGGAAGGCTAATATCAGCTTTGTCATCTTGTATTGCTTGTCCATTGAGGTATATGTGTCTACATCATGGAAGGCATTTTGGTGAAGGTAGTCCTCCCTAATTGATCTGGCTGTTTCAAGGGTTAGCCTATCTTTTAAGGATAGGGCATCTACACCTACTAGCCTTACTATCTCCTCTAGGTCAGCCTCCTCCTGCAAAATACCCATCAGCTCAAGTCTTATTTGGTCCCAATCAGTGGCTACCTCTTTTTTCATCCAATCACTTAGCCTGTCGGTATAAAGTGAATAGGAAAGCAGCCAGTTTACAGCTGGGAAGTGTCTACGGTAAGCAAGACTTGCATCAAGTCCCCAGAAAACCTTTACAATTCGGAGGGTACTTTGGGTAACAGGCTCTGAAATATCGCCACCTGGTGGTGAAACAGCCCCAATAGCTGTTATGGCCCCCTCCCTATCGTCCTGGCCACTACAGATTACCCTGCCTGCCCTTTCATAAAACTCTGCTAGGCGGGAAGAAAGATAAGCAGGATAGCCCTCTTCACCAGGCATCTCTTCTAAACGTCCTGACATCTCTCTAAGGGCCTCTGCCCACCTTGAGGTTGAGTCTGCCATTATGGCAACAGAGTAGCCCATATCCCTAAAGTATTCTGCTATGGTGATCCCCGTATAGATGGAGGCTTCACGAGCAGCAACCGGCATATCAGAGGTGTTGGCAATAAGGACAGTCCTCTTCATCAGGGCTTCGCCTGATTTTGGGTCCTTTAGCTGGGGGAACTCCATTAAAACATCTGTCATCTCATTGCCCCGCTCGCCACAGCCAACATAGACAATAATATCTGCATCAGCCCATTTTGCTAGCTGGTGCTGGACAACTGTTTTACCAGAACCAAAGGGGCCTGGAACCGCTGCCACTCCACCCTTGGCCACTGGGAAAAAGGTATCTATTACCCGCTGGCCTGTCAGCATGGGAACTACAGGTGAGAGCTTTTGCTTGTAGGGTCTACCAATACGGACAGGAGTTTTTTGCAGCATTATAACATCTACTATTTGGCCCTCATCGGTCTTTACCTTTAGCACAGGGTCTACAATGGTTGCCTCTCCCTCGTGCACCCAATCAACAAGTCCCTCTACACCCTCTGGAACCATAATCCTATGCTCTACAACAGTAGTCTCCTGGACTACTCCTATGATATCACCAGGCTCTACCCTGTCACCAATATTTACCCTTGGCTCAAAATTCCACTTTTTCTCCCGGTCTAGTATAGGAACCTCTATACCCCTTGGTATCCTATCCCCTGCTATATCACGGATATATGTAAGTGGCCTTTGTATGCCATCATAGATGGCCTCAATCAGGCCAGGGCCTAGTTCTACACTCAAGGGGCTACCGGTAGACTCAACCGGTTCTCCTGGTCCTAAACCTGCTGTTTCTTCGTATACCTGTATTGAGGCCCTATCGCCCCTTAGCTCGATTACTTCGCCAATTAGCCTCTTGTCACTAACTCTGACAACGTCAAACATTTTAACATCGCCCATACCCTCTGCTATGACAAGAGGTCCAGAAACCTTAACAATTCTGCCTCGCACCGGTTATCTACCCTCTTTCTCCAAATAAAATATCAGCGCCAATTGCCTTTTCCACATTATCCTTTATCCCCTGTATACCAAGTCCTAAACTGCCCTGGTTGTTGGGAATAAGAATAATGGCTGGATAGGGCACTGCCTTGTATCTTTCAATAGTCTCTTGCATATCCTTGGCTATGGCCTCGGTTATAAAAAGGACTGCATAATCCTCCTTGGCCAGCCTATGGACCAACCTGCCGGCATTTTCAATATCTGTAACAGGGAAAATATCTAGGCCTAATGTCTTGAAACCCAAAATCGAATCCCTATCACCTATGACACCTATCTTAGACATATAAATCACGTAACCTTTCCCGTATTGCTACCTTGGGTATCTTGTTGATTTTGCCGACCATAATCATCCTTACTAGCTTGATCTCATTTTCCTTGGCCAAGAGATAGCCTGCTATGGCCTCCATCCCCATGGGATTGTACTTGCGTTTTTTAATATAATTTAATAGATAATTATCCATTTGCCTTTCATAAAGGGTAAGGCTAGCCTGGCTATCAAAGGCCCTTATCCCATCTTCTATGAAGTCTATATATTCACTTTCCTTTAACATCACTAATAGGTCATCTATTGGGGCCTCAAGAACCTCTAAAAGGCTATCTAGGTCTAATGACCCGCCCTCAATTAGTAAGTTTTTTAGAAAGTCTATATCCTCCCCTATGGTCTTTACCCGCAGTAGGGTCCTAATATTGGTAAGGTCTACTCGCTTTACAAAAAGCTCGCGCATAAAGGGGTTTTTATGTTTTTTAAGGACCTCAAATACCCTCTTAAAATATAGTTGGTCTAAGAAAAAGTCTAGCCTGTGGGGATCAAAGCCCTTTTCAAAAGTCTCTTCAAGCTTTACAAGAGCCTGGGCCAAGTAGTCTGGTATTGAGTCGTACTGCTTGGCTTTTACCGCCCTTGTTAGGTCCTGCAGGTCTATACTGCCAATACTGGCTAGTGGCAGGTCCTCCTGACTACCTAAATAGTGTCCCTTTATCAAGGACTTTAAGTTATGCATATCATATTGAAGGGCAAATAGGTCTGTCAGCTCTTTATTAGGTGTGACCTCTTCGATAAAGTCATATACCTTTTTTAGCTCAGCAGCCAAGAGCTTTTCATAATCATATGGGCTCTCGACCTGTTCACCAGAACCATAATCGGACTCGCTTAACACCTTTAAGGCGTCATCTAAGGAGTCGGTGTCCAGCATTCTTTCAATCCTGTCTTGACCCATCAATTTATTTTCCTTTACCCTTATTCTGCCTACAGCAAAAAGATAAGAGTCTTGCGGCATCTTTCCACCCCTTTCCTCCGGTAGCCTAGCCTAAATACAATGTATAAAGGTCATCTAATCCTCTACAGCAAAAAGTATCTCAGCTATTTGGGGCTCAATTTTTTCTCTCAGTTGGCGAAGTAGAGCTCCAATTGTGCAGTTTAGCTCTACGCCAGCCTTTCTTAGTACAAAGCCACCCGTAAAATCCCCTGGCTCTTTGTAAAACTTGAGGGCTCCTAGCCTTCCTTTTTCAGATAGCTTTTTGTTTATCCTATTAACAAAGCCTTCGCCTAACCTGTCTATATCCTGCTTTGAAAGTATAATTTCTTCATCACCACTTTCAACAGCCACCATTAATAGGTCCTCCATCAGTTTTTCATAGTCTGCCAGGGGCAGGTCCATGATGGATTTATGGCTATAGTCAAAGGCTTGACCTATAAGGTCCTGCTTTAAGGCTAGGTTCTTTTTCCTTATATCCATCTGGGCTGTAGACAACATTTGTCTTTTTAGCTCAGCAGCCCTATTTTCATAGTCGGCCCTTATCTTTTCAGCTACAAGCTCGGCCTTGTCCGCACTTTCTTTTTTTATCTGATCAGCTTTTTTGTTGGCATCATCAATAAGCCCTTTTGCTTGGGCCCTTGCATCCTCAACAATTCGCTCCTTGATCCTGTCTAATCCACTCATACCTATCTCCCCTTATGTAAGTGGTACAAAGAATACGATAAGGAAAGATGCTAGTAGGGCTAAAACAGCATAGGTCTCAACGATAACAGAAAAGGTTATGGCCTTTCCTAGTTCTTCAGGCTTTTTAGCTATAATACCTATTCCTGCTGCAGCCACCTTGGCCTGTAGAATTGCTGATATAAGTCCAACTATTGCAATTGGTAGTGACCCGATTAGCATCATCAGTCCACCGCTTGTGCTTATTTCCGCTAGCTCACCAAATATATTGAGTCTTATTAGGATTATAAAGCCTATCAAGAATCCATATATACCCTGGGTACCTGGAAGGGCCTGTAGGGGTAGAACCTGGCTAAATTTCTCTGGGTCCTCTGCAACGACTCCTGCACCAGCCTTACCAACTATGGCAACACCTTTAGCTGAGCCTATGCCTGATACAAATACAGAAATAGCCACTCCTGATAATGCTAATAACAAACCTAGATTCATAATCTTTTGCCTCCTTAATTTGTTAAATCAATATACTTTGTCTTTATTGTTAAAGGCGTAAAGGTATGGCCTCCGCCCTCAAAAAACTTTCCAAAAAATTCTATGTACTGTAGACGACTAGTATGGACAAAGGCCCCTAATAGGTTGATTAGAATATTAAAGACATGTCCAACTACAAATATCGCTACAGCAAATACTATACTATACCAGGCCCCAGTTAGCATGGACGCTAAAATGTTAAAGACCATACCAATTATTGCAGAGGACAGGCCTAAGGCAAAGAGCCTGGAATAGGATAAAACATCAGAAAATATCCCTGTTATATTATAAAGGCTTAAAAGACCAGAGAAAAATTTTGAGAAAATTCCTTTCTTGGCCCTACCCTGGGTCAATACCAGGCCAATTGCAGCCCCAATAGCAATGTATTTACCAACAGCTGCTGTAGTCGGTAATAGTAATAGAAGTAGGCCTACAATAAGTAAAAACCATAAGCCTTGGTCAAAGACTGCATCCCATATGTAACCATCCCTAATATCCATATAGGCCTTGACTCCCATACCCACTAGGACATGCAAGAGGCCAAAGGCAAAGCAAAATCCTAGCATAAGCAAGGGTTCCTCCATGGGGCTAAACCAGATGACTGCTGTCTCTAGGCCAATGGCATTAGCAATCCTCTCTCCTAAATCCCCAAACCAGCCACCGCTTAATACTCCCCAGATAAAGGTTGATACACCACACAGGGCAATCACGCCTACTAGTTTTTTTGCTGTACCCTTTAGCTTTAGCTTTCTAATCATGATAGTACCTACTATAGCCATAAGTATTCCATAGCCTGCATCACCCATCATAATGCCAAAGAGGGCAAAGTAAAAGGGCGCCATTACCTTGTTTGGGTCAACATCCCTTTGGCTAGGTGTGCTATATAAGTTAGTTACAACCTCAAAGGGTTCTACCAAAGGCGGATTGTCTAGTAGGGTTGGAATCTTGTCATCCTCATCTGGGTCCTCAAATTGGATTAAAACAGCATCTGTTATCTCATACAAGGCTTTCTTTAATTTCTCATGATCCTTGATTGAAATCCAGCCCTTTAATACAAAGGCCCGTCCTGTATTTAAAATACGCTGGCTGGCTTCATATTTTTGCTGGTCAATTAGCAGGCCATCATATAGGATTTTTAGGTCATCTAGGACCTTTACTAGTTCTTTTATGGCTGCAACAACCTGGCCTTCTTCTTTTTCTAGGGCCTCTAAATCCTTGTTGTATTTATCAAGTAGCTGCCTAGCAGTACCCTTAAGGCCTGATAGGCTTATACGTTCAAACTCAAGCCCTCTAAGCCTGTCTAGGATCTCTTCTTCACTTGAAACATGATAGGCAATAAGGCAGTAGGTATGGTCCCTATATTCACTTACTATTTCTAGGTCTGCTAGGACCTCTTCTTCCTCTAGCCAGTCCTGGAGCTCATTAATACTACTACTTTGGATCGTGCCTAAAAAAGCCCTGCTGGTATTTGTCTGACCAATAGCCTCAAAGGGCATGGTTAAATTTTGCCAGGGGCTAAGCTGGTCAATCGATGCCCTGATCCTGGCTCTTTTGCTACTGAACTCGTTTAGCATGTCCTGTAGCCTTAGGCAGTCATCTGCAGAGGATAAAAGGTCTGCCTGCCTTTTTAGGACATTGTTAAACTCCTCTAGGCTAACCTGGGGCTTTGGTGTGAACATGCCCTTTTTAACCTGGCTATAATTTTCTAATAGGTCAATAGCAGATTTGACCTTGTAGAGCTTTTCATCAATATTGTCGTCTTTAGCTTGTAAAGACTTAGGCTCGGTCTCTAGACTTGGTAGTTCATCTTGGCCAAGCTCACTTATATCCTGTATCTCTACACTGCCTAGCTTTTGAATTGCCTTGAGGATTGCGTTTTTTTCTTCTTCTAGACCAATGAGGGTCAGTTTTTTCATCCTAACTATTGCCATTGGTCACTATCCTTTCCCTAATAAAGACTGCGGCCATATCCATACGACTATTAGCCCTGCTGGCTAGCTGGTCACATTCCATTTGGCCCTTGCTCTTTAGGTCCTTTATCTGGTCATTGGTTTCCTCTCTAACCTGTTCAAGGCCTGCCTGCCCTTCGGCCTCGGCCTTTTTTATGATTGAATCATAGATTTGCTCAGCATCAATAGAGGCCTGGCTTATGATTGAATTGGCCTCCTCAATTGCCGCCTTTTGTATTTGTACAGCCTGGTCCTCAGTCCTTTTGATATCACCAATTAAATCCTTAGACAAGATGCACACCACCTTATTTAGGTTACTTTGTACCAAATAGCCTGTCTCCTGCATCTCCCAGGCCAGGAACTATGTAGCCATGCTCATTTAGTTTCTCATCAACTGCTGCTACATATATATCTACATCATCATGGTCCTTTTGGACTCTTTCTATTCCTTCAGGTGCCGCAATCAGGCACATGAGCTTTATGTGTTTAGCGCCCCTTTGCTTTAAAAAGCTGATAGCTGCGGATGCAGAGCCTCCAGTGGCTAGCATAGGGTCGGTTATAATAAGGTCCCTCTCGTGTATATCTGTGGGTAGTTTGCAATAGTATTCTACTGGCTCTAGGGTCTCAGGATCCCTATAAAGGCCTATATGGCCTACCTTGGCCGATGGTATCAGGCTAGTTATCCCATCTACCATTCCTAGGCCTGCCCTAAGGATGGGCACGACACCAATCTTTTTCCCTGCCAGGACCTTGGATTTTGTTTTGCATATAGGCGTATTGATCTCTACCTCCTGGAGTGAAAGATCTCGAGTAACCTCATAGGTCATCAAAAGCGCTACCTCGTCTACCATTTCTCTAAACTCTTTGACGCCTGTGTTTTCATCTCTTATAAATGTGAGCTTGTGCTGTATCAGAGGGTGGTCCAATACATGTACTTTTGACATAAGCCTCTCCCCTTTAATATAAATTACATGTTCTTGATGTACTTTAAATAAAATACCTAATTATTAATGCATGCTAGTAGCAAGCTTTCCCTAGTCTAATTAGTGTCCCCTTGCAAGCTGCTTTATTCTCTAGCTTCTAAGATTTTTACCTGGTCGGCGGAACCTATTACAGCTTTTTTGGCTAGGCCTAAAAACAAGCCTGTCTCAACAAGGCCAGGTATTAAGTTTAGCTTTGTATCTAGGTCTCTTAGGTCTAAAGGTGCCGACTCAAAGCTTATGTCCAATATAAAATTGCCGTTCTCGGTAATTACAGGGCCATCCTTTCTAAGAGCCATTCTAAGATTAGGTCTGCCACCTAGGGCAGATATCCTTTCCTTGGCAAGGGATAGGCCGTCAGGTAATACCTCAACCGGCAATGGGAACTTCATGCATAGTCTGTCGACTAGCTTGCTCTCATCAGCTATTAAAATAAATTTGTCAGCCATAGAAGCTATTATTTTCTCTACTGTTTGGGCACCGCCGCCACCCTTTATAGCATTTAATTGGGGGTCTATTTCATCGGCGCCATCAACTGCTATATCAAGCCTAGACTGAAACATGGTGTCCATAAGTGGAATACCATGAGCCTGGCATAAAATACGAGATTGATAGGATGTGGCAAGGGCACTTACTTTAAGTCCGTCCCTTATCCTATTTGCTAGCTCTTCAACAAAAAAGGCAACTGTAGAACCTGTCCCGATACCTACTCTCATACCATCGGCAACAAAGTCAGCGGCCTTTATAGCAGCTATTTTTTTAAGGTCCACATTGCTGGATGCCTCCTTCAATGGAAAACCCTCCCTACATCTTTGCGCATGCATTATTAAAGTCTATTATATACCAATATAAATGCTTAGTCTACAAAATACAAGAACATTCTAGCAAGTACTAGCCTGCTATGATATCAATTAGTTTTACTAAGGCCCTTTCTATACTGGCCAGGCTCTCCCTATAGGTAGCCTCAGACCCACCATAGGGGTCACTTATATCCTTTTCCTCTAGGCCTACATATTCATTTAGGGTGTGGATCTTGGTCCAAATAGCAGGTCGTACCGATAGGATGGCATCCTTGTGTCCTTGAGTCATGGTCAAAATAAGGTCTGCCTTTTCTAGCATTTCAAGGTCAAGTCGGCTAGCCTGATGGCTGCCTGGGCCAATTTCCTTTTCACTTAGTACCTTTACTGCATTTAGGCTCGGTCCAGCTCCTGGCATGGCTGCCAGGCCAGCAGACCCAACCTCTATATGGTCAAGTCCCCTTTCCTTTAGCATATCCCTTAGCATGGCCTCAGCCATAAAGGACCTACAAGTGTTACCTGTACAGACAAACAATATTTTCATCAAAATCCTCCTGCCCATAGGCTATTGTCTAAAGGTCGACTATTGAAAAACCAGCAGCCCTAGCTAAGCGATTCATTACTGCCAGGCCCTCATTTTTAGTGTCTACACCCTCTGCAAGTATATGGTCTACCCCCAAATCATCAAACTCTCTTAGGAGGCTAAACAAGACCCTAGCCAGGTCCTCCGGCCTTTGACGGCTACCCATGGACCTTATTATCCCATCCTTGTAGGAGGCCTTATTCTCATCAGTAGTTAGTATGCCGACCCTCTGACCTGCCTGAATTAGCCTTTGAGCTTCTTTACTTATTCCGGCTATTAACCGGTCCTGTCTACCCTTGTATATGGTTACCTGGGCCTTGGGGGCATAATGCTTGTACTTGCTACCAGGGGACCTGGGCTTTTGCCCCTCCTCTAGGCTGCTAAATACAGAAGGGTCAAGCAAAACCTCCCCTAAGACAAGCTCAAGCATTTCCCGGGTGACACCACCTGGTCTTAGGATAATGGGTAGGTCAAATGTTAGGTCTAAAACTGTGGACTCAAGGCCTACATTCGCATCTCCCCCATCTAGTATCATGGGAATCCGGCCCTGCATATCCTCCATGACATGGAGGGCCTTGGTTGGGCTAGGTTTACCTGAAAGATTGGCACTAGGGGCTGCAATAGGACAGGCAGATAGTTCAATAAGCTTTCTAGCCACAGGATGCGAGGGCATACGAACAGCTACTGTATCTAGGCCTGCAGTAACCTTGTCAGATACAAGGTCCTTCTTTTTTAGTATTATTGTCAAGGGACCTGGCCAAAAGGCCTCTGCCAGGTCTAGGGCCTGGTCAGGAATAGTCTCTACCAGCATAGACCAGCTGTCTATATTGTCTATATGGACAATCAAGGGGTTGTCTGCCGGCCTACCCTTGGCCTTGAATATTTTATCAACAGCCCCAGGATCGAGGGCATTGGCCCCTAGACCATAGACAGTCTCAGTTGGAAAGGCTACAACCTGTCCCTGTCTAATCAGGCTAGCTGCCCTTTTAATCTTTTCTAGGTCCCCCTCTAGGTCACCAATTTTTAAAAGCTCGGTTTTTATCATGATTATTCCTTCAATTCCTTTTAAGTAAGATGGATAGCTAGGCCTTTTTTTATTATGGGGCTAGCCTGTCCAATTTTTTAGTAAATACTAGTTCTTAGCCCTGCCTGACCTTTTAGTCCTAAATCAGCTGATCTAAAAGAGCTTTACCAGCAAAATGCCTGTAAATACACCTGCTACAAGGCCCATGGCAGAAATCCTGCCCTTGTAAAGGTCTCTTGATTCGGGTATAAGCTCACTTGCTGTTATATAAACCATAGCGCCCCCTGCAAAACCAAGGCAAAGGCTTATAAAAATTGGGGAAATCTCCCCCAAAATATAGCCTATAAAGGCTCCTAGGCCTGTAGGTATACCGGCAAGCAAGGAATAAAGTACGACCCTGAAAATGCCCATACCCCCTATCCGCATGGGGGTTGCCATAGCAATTCCCTCAGGGATATCGTGCAGGCTAATTACAATGGAAAGGCCTATCCCATAGCTTTGGGTGGTAGAAAAACCTGTACCTATAGCTAGCCCCTCGGGCAGGTTATGCAGGGCTATACCTATGCCTATTAGTATACCAGTTCTAATATAGTTTTTACTCCCTCTTTTTTGGCCCTTGACCGGCCTAGTCCTTGTCTCAAAGATGTCCTGGAGCAGGGCCATTAAAGCTACCCCTCCAAAGGCTCCTAGTAGCCCATTTAAAAGGCCCCCTATTTCAAAAGCCTTTGGCAGAAGGTCAAAGCATACAACCGAAAACATAAGACCTGCAGAAAAACCCAGGACGCTACTTAAGTACCTCCTACTTGGCTGCTTTATCAAAAAGGCCAAGGCCCCGCCTAGTCCTGTACCGACTATCCCGGCCAAGCTACCTATAAGTGTACTGAACAATAAGCTATTCATATGTAAAAGCCCCCTTAACAACACATGTCACTATGTAATTGTATTCGGGGGCTTATGGGTCTATTCTAAGCCTGACTTTTATTGTAGCCTAGCTTTTATTAATTGTTGTCTGACTTTGTTGTAGCTGCCTTTGATCTATTGTAATCTGCCTTTTATTGTAGCTTAGTTTTAATTAATTTTAATCTGCCTATGTTTTTAGCCAGCCTATAATTAATTTTACCTGCCTTTGATTATTTTTGTAGCTTATTTACAGGCTAGCTTATAGTGCTAAAAAGCAGTTAAAACTTTTTGAGTTGCTCTAGTTGCTCATACTGGATTATGGCATCTATCATCTCGTCTATATCACCGTCTAAAAAGTTCTCTAGCTTGTAAAGGGTTAGGTTTATCCTGTGGTCAGTTACCCTGCCCTGGGGATAATTATAGGTCCTGATCCTTTCGCTCCTATCTCCGGTCCCTACCTGGCTCCTCCTGTTTTCAGCATACTCCTGCTCTAGCTCCTGCTGGGCAGCATCTAGGAGTCTGGCCTTTAAAACCTTTAGGGCCTTTTCCTTGTTTTTAAGCTGGGATTTTTCATCCTGGCAGGTGACTACTAGGCCCGTAGGTAGGTGGGTGATTCGGACAGCTGAATCCGTCGTGTTTACACTCTGTCCCCCATGGCCTGATGACCTGAAGACATCAATCCTAAGATCATTTTGATTTATCTCTATGTCCACATCTTCAGCCTCTGGCAAAACAGCTACTGTAGCTGTAGAGGTATGGATCCTACCCCCTGATTCGGTGGTGGGTATCCTCTGGACCCTGTGGACTCCACTTTCATATTTAAGGCGGCTATAGGCCCCCTTGCCCTCAATTACAAAGATAAGCTCTTTTACGCCACCTATATCTGTATAGTTGGCAGACATAATATCGATCTTCCAGCCCTGGCGTTCAGCATACCTGGAGTAGAGCCTAAAAAGGACTGCTCCAAAAAGAGCTGCTTCGTCTCCACCTGCTCCGCCCCTTATCTCCATGACAACGTTCTTTTCATCCATTGGATCCTTTGGCAGCAGCAGTAGCTTTATCTTATGCTCAAGGGCCTCTAGTTCTTGCTCAAGGTCCTTTAGCTCAGCTTCTACCATTTCCTTTAGTTCCTTGTCAGGGCCCTCCTCTAACATGGAACGGGTATCGGCTATCTCCTCCTTTAGGTCCTTGTATTCCCTAAAGGATTCTACTATCTGCTCTAGGGAGGAGTGTTCCTTTACAAAGGCCTGCCATTCATCCCGCCTGTTTATTACGTCAGGATCGGAGATAATTTGGCCTAGCTCCTCATATCTGTCTTCTATAGCTTGTAGTCTATCAAACATAAATAGATTACCCCTTGTTTACTTTGTGAAATAATGCAATCCTGTCTATACCGGCTAAATCCTTTAGGATTTGGCCGCTAGAATAATTGCCTGTCCTTTTAAAAATGTCTTTTATATCAGAGGCTTGATCATGGCCCATTTCCATGGCCACAAGGCCTCCTGCCTTTAAATATATACTTGCATTTTCTGCAATCTGCCTATAAAATTTTAGGCCATCTGCTCCCCCATCTAGGGCAGTTCTTGGTTCAAAGTCCCTAACCTCTGGCATAAGCCCTTCTATATCTTGGCTTTTAATATAAGGGGGGTTGGATACTATAATATCAAAATAAGCCTGATAAGAGTCTGCCTCAAGGGCAGCAAACATATCCGACCTTTTAAAGTCTATCCTATGGCTGACCCCATGCTTTATGGCGTTTTTTTCGGCCCTGTCTAGAGCCTCCTGGCTAATATCTATAGCTACAAGCCTTGATTGGGGCAGGTAATAGGCAAGGCTTACAGCTATGGCGCCACTGCCTGTTCCTATGTCAAGTAGCTTGACTGGCCTACCCTGGGCCTGGTCTATGATGTGCTTTACTAAAATTTCGGTCTCCCAGCGAGGGATTAGGACACTTTTGTCTAAGTCAAATCTTAGGCCCATAAATTCACGATAGGCTAGAATATATTGGATAGGCTCACCGGCAAGCCGCCTCTTAAGTAGGGCCATAAATTTATCTACTATGGAAGAGTCGAGTTTTTTTTGGGGTGAGCTATAAAGCTGGTGCCTGTCACAGGACAATATATGGGATAAAAGCAACTCACTTTCTAGTCTTGCTGCCTCAACTCCCTTGGCCTGCAAGAGCCGTTGACCCTTGAGTATCAGGTCCATTAAGCTTTGCTTCACCATCGGTTTCTTCCTCCTCATAGATGCCCATGGCTGCATTAAAGGCCCTTATTGCCACCTCTAACTGGTCATCATCTGGTTCACGGGTAGTCAGCTTTTGAAGTAATAGGCCAGGATATATAATGGCCCTTACTATAGCTGAGTCACTCCTGCCTGCTAGTCTGGTCACCTCATAGGATAGACCGGCTATGACCGGAAGTAAGAGTAGCCTGGTTATCACCCTTATCAAGATGTTTTCCCATCTTAAGAAAGAGAAAACCATTATGGATATAACCATTACAATTAGCAAAAAGGCAGTCCCGCATCGGGGATGAAGGGTAGTATACTTTCTAGCATTTTCTACAGTCAAGTCCTCTTCGTGCTCGTAGCAATGTATGGTCTTGTGCTCTGCTCCATGATACTCAAAGACCCTTTTGATGTCCTTAATCTGGGATACAGCAATAATATAGGCTAAAAATATCATTATTCGAACTAGACCCTCTAGAATATTTACAACTATATGATTTTCTATCCACCTTCTAAATAGGCTGGCTATCAGTGCTGGTAGTAATATAAATAGGCCCACTGAAAAAACCATAGCAAGTAGTATGGCAAAAAAGATGATAACATCATCTACATTTTTACCTAGCTTTTTGGCTATAAAGGTCTCAAACTTGGATGGCTTAAAGTCATCTGAGTCCTGATCTCCATATATTTCAGCAGAGTCCATAAGGGACCTTATCCCCTGGACCATGGCCTCACCAAAGCTAATAATCCCCCTAATGATGGGTAGCTTTAATATTGGGTGTCTATTACTGGCAGGATTTAGGACCTTTCTTTTAACATCAATAGTCCCATCCTCGCACCTAACAGCGATAGCCATAGCATCGGGAGCCTTCATCATAACGCCTTCTAAGACCGCCTGCCCGCCAACAGTACACTTTTTCATATATTACACCGCCCTATATGATAATAAGACTGGTAACCCTAGCTCTTATAACCATTATTATAAAAAATACAGACCAGGTGAACCCCAATCTGCATTTCAGGTCAAACTTTTACCTTTACTCTTGGTCTTGCATGCCATATTTCTTTAAGAAACGCTCAACACGACCGCCTGTGTCAACCAGTTTTTGCTTACCTGTATAGAAAGGGTGGCATTTTGAACATATCTCAACTCGGATTTCCTTTTTAGTTGAGCCTGTTGTAAATGTCTCGCCGCATGCACATCTAACCTCTGCCTGTGTGTACTCTGGATGTATGTTAGCCTTCATTGAATTCACCTCTTTCGTAAAATGGTCCCTAGTATATTTTTAAATACTCCTTAGTCTTAAAACAATTTGTAAAACCGCTTGTAATTATTAACTTAGACATTATAGCATACTCTTATTTTACATGCAATATCAAATACTACAAGGGACTAAATTTTACAAATAGACTAGGCCTATCTAATAAGAACTTTTCTTATAGACCTTTTATCAGTTTTTTTACCACTTTTGTTTAAGAGTCTTGTTTAATACCGATCATTATTTAGGTAGCCTTCCTTGTCAGCTATCCTAAAGTGTTCGAGCATAAGGTCGATAAATTCATCATTGGTATTGGTCCTCATAAGGTCATTTATAATGATCTCAGTTACCCGGTCAGGCCTGCCTTCGGAAAGGTTTTTCCTGATTGCCCATACACCCTCTAGCTCCTTTTGGCTCATCAGGAGTTCTTCTCTACGGGTACCAGACTTGTAAATATCAACCGCAGGGAATATTCTCTTTTCACTCATCTTTCTGTCAAGGTGAATCTCCATATTACCAGTGCCCTTGAACTCCTCATAAATAACATCATCCATCCTAGACCCGGTCTCAACTAGGGCAGTAGCAATAATGGTCAGGCTGCCACCTTCTTCGATATTACGAGCAGAACCAAAAAAGCGTTTTGGCTTGTGCAGGGCGGAGGAATCAAGACCACCTGATAGGATCCTGCCGGTTGAAGGCACTGTCTGGTTGTAAGCCCTAGCTAGTCTTGTGATGCTGTCTAGCAAAATAACAACATCCCTTTTTTGCTCAACCAAGCGCTGGGCACGCTCTAGTACCATCTCTGCAACCTTGGTATGGTGCTCTGGTAATTCGTCAAAGGTTGAATAGACAACATCACCGTCTATGGACCTTTGCATATCTGTAACCTCTTCGGGCCTTTCATCGATAAGTAATACAATTAAGTATATATCGGGATAATTAACTGATATGTTATTGGCTATATTTTTAAGAAGAGTTGTTTTCCCTGCCTTTGGAGGAGAAACAATAAGTCCCCTTTGACCCATACCTATAGGTGATACAAGGTCAATTAGCCTTGTGGCCAGGTCCTTGGTGTTTCTTTTGTTCTCTAAGGTGATTCTCTTGTTTGGATAAATGGGGGTTAATTCTTCAAAGGGCCTACGGTTGATAGTCAGCTCTGGGTCCATGCCATTTACAGCAGTAACATAAAGTAGGGCCTTATACTTGTCGCTTTCCTTGGTCCGCCTGGTCTTGCCCTTGACAAGGTCGCCTGTTTTTAGGCTAAACCGCCTGATCTGAGACTGGGAAATATATATGTCATTGTTGCCAGCTAGGTAGTTGTCATACCTTAGAAAGCCGTAACCATCTGGCATTATCTCGAGTACCCCTTCTGCCTCTGCCACATCGTCTTGGCTTAAGAGCTCGGGTATTGCAGGATTGGAAGTGTTGTAATGCTTGCGGGCATAGGCAACTTTTTTGCTTATATCATCGCTTTGCCTTTGGTCCCTGTCAGTATCATCTGTCTCTTGTGAAACAGAACCATTGTCTGAATCGTTTTTACCCTTTCCATTATCCGGGCCGGCCCCTTGTTCCTTTGTAGCCTGTTCTTCCTTGTCCTGGCTGGCCACCGTTTTACGCGACCTGCCCCTCTTAGTAGGCTCTGCCTTTTCTGCTTTACCTTCTGTGCTTGCCTTTGTAGCCTTTGCAGCCTTTCCGCTCCTACTGCTTGTCTTTTTTGTGTCTGCTGCAGGCTCTTTATCATCCTTGGGTAAATTACCCTGGTTTTTCGCCATCTCTGTTAGTTTTCCCTGTATAAGGTCTACTAGCTCGGCCTTTTTATACTTGGTGATGGATTTGATACCAAGCTTTTTGCCAAATTCACGTAGCTCAAGTATGGTGTTGTTGCTTAAATTCGTATAATCCAAAACATCTTTACCTCTCTTTCATTGCGATTAATTCTATAATTCAACATTATTGTACAAATAAATGGACACTAAGGCAGGATAGCAGAGATAGCCCCCTATTCAAAAGGTAGAATAATGTTGTATGTTAAACTTTTTATAATTTTTTATTATATTTTCTGATAAGTAACCAAGGATACGAGTACAACTCATTAAACAAGGTTATATCTGAAGCTACTTGATTAATCATATTTTTGCCAACTACAGGATATTCATCCATCACTTATAATAATATTGTTTAATTGAACTGTTTAAATTCATAATTCGCTATAGGAACTTGTAAATTAAACTATAGAATCTATTTCCTATAATAATATATTAGGAGCCCTTAGTCAAATAATATTTGGCTTTTTCCTAAAAAAGTAACATGCTAGGCAAAAGCCTAGCATATTACCATAATAATCACTTGTAAAATAGGGATAGCTCATTTGAACTGACATGCTTGCCATCAATACCAAGCTGGTACTTAACATCTAGCTTGCCTTCATTCTCACTTATCTGATGATCAATTGTAGTTGGATATATCTCCATTACAACAGGTCCTAGTGGTGTATTGGTACTATTTATGTACTTTTTGCCCTTTTCAAATAAAAACTGTGATGGGTGGGCACCAATCCTCTCCATCATAATACTATCGTCTTTTATAGAAATTTGGGTCTTGGTACCTTCCATACCAGATAGCTCACTTTCCTCGTATTCAATAAAATAAACGTCATCTATCTTGTATAACTTGCCCTGTGTAATCAATTCTATGGAGCTTCCCTCGCCTTTGGCATTGTAGTGCTTGCCCTTTATGTTTAAAAGTATGTTCTTATCCATTGGCGTCACCCCTTTTTTTGTTTTTTAATAGCTTTCAATATCAATTTTTTCGGCATCTATCTGCCTATTGAGAAAATGGCTGCCTATCCTTTGAAAGTTCTCTCCAACGTCGCTAACATAAAAGCTAATTGTGGCAGGATCCTTGGCTTCCCTTTTCATATCTTTCTCCTCTAATAGGTCTATTAGACTAAGTGCGGTACCCTCTCCCGGATTTATTAGGCTCACATCCGGTCCTAAAACCTTGGCTATTGTACTGGAAAGCAAGGGATAGTGGGTACATCCCAGGACTAGGGTGTCAATTTGTTTTTCCCTAATATCCTCTAAATAGGTCTGGGCAGTCAGCTGGGCTACCTGGCTATCGCTCCAGCCCTCCTCAACAATGGGTACAAAGAGAGAACAGGCCTGGTCATAAACCCTTATTTCTGGATCAATAGCCCTTATGGCCTGGGGATAAGCCCCGCTAGCTATGGTGCCAGCTGTGCCTATAACACCTACCCTTTTATTTTTTGTAGCCTTCACAGCCGCCTGGGCTCCTGGCTCTATTACACCTATTATAGGTATATCAAATAGGGCATTTAGCCTAGCAAGGCTGGTTGAGCTTGCTGTGTTGCAGGCAATGATAACCACCTTTATATCCTTTTCAAGTAAAAACCTGACGCATTGTTCAGAATATTTATTTACTATATCTTTGGAACGTGTCCCGTATGGTATCCGGGCTGTGTCTCCAAAGTATACAATGGACTCATTGGCTAACCTTTTATTTAGCTCCTTTACAACTGTGAGCCCTCCAAGACCAGAATCAAAAATACCAATTGGACGGTTGTCCATGTCAAGGCCCCTTTCAGGATTATTCTTACACCTTCATTATATTTGATTCTATTATTATATCAACCATTATAGTATTTGCAAAACAAAGATAAGTTAGGCTACTAGTCCTTGGCTTTTTCTTATCTAGATCATAAGTAGCTTTTCGGCCATTTATAGGCCTAGCTATATCTAGCCCCATAGGTTTGCCAAGGGGCTTGATATGTAAAGCTGAGAAAAGCGGAGGATAAATCCTCCGCTTTCCCCTCTGGAATCGATATTAAGCTATTTTTGGTTTTTTGCTACATTTCTTTCTGCAATCTCAATGGCTTTACTGACCATGTTACCACAGTCCCTGGAGGATACACTCCCCCAGCCCTCATCCTTTACAACATTGTAGACGCCAAGCTCCTTGGCTATTTCAGCCTTTAGGTTCTCGGACATCTTTCCACCTCTTCTAGCCATATCGAAACCTCCTTTTACGCGACTTACTGTCGCATAAATAGCTTTTCCCTTCTTAGCTTGGTCTATCCTTATGAAATATTGCCTATATTGCCAATGAACCCTTGTCACTTTCAATTATTTGCAAAATATCTGCCTCCTGGCCGGTCATGGCATCAATATATACAATATAAGTGTTGCCCATGTGTTTTCCCTTGAACTCATAGCATAGCCTTTCCTTTCCACCCTCAGTTGGAATAAGGGCCAGCCTCGAGGACATAAGCTCTAGGTTTGGGCTCAGCAGCCTGTGGGCCTCTTCCATACTTATGGCAGGCTCCTCTAGGTCCCTGTCCCTGTGGGCTATAAGGTAGTTTCTGGCCTCAAAACCCACGATTTTACCATCCTCCAAGGAAAGCTTGACCTTTATAAGGTCAGGATAACAGATAACACCATCCTGCTTATAGGCAAAATTTATAATGCTAATACCGCCATACTGCTGCTGGTAGCTAGCCTCCATGTTTTCAAAGCCCTTTTCCTCTAAAAAGGCCCTTGCCTTGTCCTTGGCCTTGTCTATATCAAGATTTATCTTATTGCTATCATAGTTAGCTATCATATTAACTACCTTGCCACCCTTTTTACATACCTGTATATGGGTTGGCTGGTCTGGCTCATCTCTAGTATAAAGATCAAAGGTCCAGGTACTAAGCTGACCCTCGCCCTCTCCTAGGTCCTCAACCCTATTTACCCTATCTTTACCTAAAAAGTCTACAGCTATCTGCCTGGCCTCATCCTTGTCTAGCTCCTTACCCTCTAGCTTGGGCCTTTGGTTTAGGGTTTCTGAAAAGGGGCCGTCATATATTAGGGTTGGATAGTCAATTGAGCCACTTTCAATATTGACAAATTCCTTTGTTACAAGGTCATCAGTCTTTTCAAAAAAGGAGGAGTCCTTATCACTAGCAAGGCTAGCCCAGCCCTTGGGGCTGTCTTGAAAGGTCTTGTTTAGGGCAAAAAGCCTCTCGCTTAGAGATGTAGCATTTATATAAAGCTCTCTAAGGTTTTTAAGCTCCTCATCACTTATGGTCTTGCCATCTGATACCTTGTTGTTTAGATATCTTGTATAATCAGATAGATGGTTTAAGTACTTTTGCGCCTTTTGTATAGCAGTATGGGACATGGGTAGCTGGCCAAGATTAGACTGGGCATACTCTGCCTCCTTGCTAATGTCTGACAAAAGCCTAATATGTTGGCCCTTATCACCACTTACCATTAGCTTTGATAGCTTGGTCTCCATGCTACCTACGCTATCTACCAAGTCATAAAAGGACTTTTGATAGATATTGTCCATATGTATGCTATACTGCTGGTTTATCTTATATTGGTTGTATCCCCATGCACCAGTTAGGGCCAAGGCTAGAGCCAGCACAAGAGGTAGTATCCACCTACTAAACATTCATAATCCTCCCTTTTTCTAGGCTTAGGTCCCGAATACATGCTTGCCAATCGTTATGTGTACTGGTCTTGACCATATCCAGGAGCTAGTTGCAGTGGCCGGATTCCAATAGTATATAGCGCCATAGGTAGGATCCCAGCCATTCATTGCATCCCTTGCTGCCCTAAGGGATTCTGCATCAGGTGCCAGGTTTATCTGGCCATCATCTACTGCTGTAAAGGCCCTAGGTTGATAGATAACACCTGCAATAGTATTAGGAAAGCTAGGATGCTTTACCCTATTTAGTACAACTGCAGCTACAGCCACCTTGCCAACATAGGGTTCCCCCCGAGCCTCCCCGTGTACACACTTTGCCAGTAGGTAAATATCATTTTGATTGCTTGCCCCACTGCCGCCAGCTACTGTGCCAGGATTGCTAGTGCCTAGGTTCAAGCCCAGGGCAGCCGCTGTTTGACTACCTACAATACCGTCAACCTTCAGGCCATTTCTCCTTTGGAAAAAGCGGACAGCCTCATAGGTTTGCTGGCCATAAATACCCGATATGGGACCATCATAATAGCCCCATTGCTTTAATTTTCTTTGGAGCTCACTTACCTTGTTTCCTTGAGACCCCCAGCCTAGGTTTGCCGCCTCTGCTGATTGCTCAAAAGGGCCCAGATCAATATAGGCCAAGCTACAAAGGGCCAAGGCCAGTACAAGGGAAAATATTATAAGTCTTTTGCGTCCTAGCATAAAAACCTTCCTTTCATATCATAAAAAGCCTCATTGATATGATTAGTTAATGAGCCCGTCTTATGCATGTAAAATATTCCTATTGCCGATTTTTTAAATGCTAGCCACAATAAAAAACCCATTAAATAAAAGACCCCTTAGCATCCTTTAGGGCTAAGGGGGAAGATTTTTTTATCTATTAATTGGTACTAAGTTTATATGGCCTCTTACAGCCAGCCGGTCGCCTAATATGGCAAGGGCTCCAGAAACTCCTGGTATGGCCAGGGCAAAGTCAACTGCCCTTTCTAGGTCCGATAGATCCTTTACAAAATTGCAAGTAGCAGTAGCGGCCGCATCTGCTAGGCCTGCTGATGAAGCAAGGACCAGGGCTGCATCAGCCCTTCCAAAACTAAGGGCATGGCCTACTGTAGCAGAGGAAGTACAAATGCCTAAGGGAGTAGATTCAGGTCCTATCTTTATTCCTATATTATAGCTAAAGGGAGAATCTCCTGCATAGATAGCTACCTGCCTGGTCCGGCTGGACTTTAGCCAGATATCCCCTCCATTTTCTACTATGACATCCTCTGAATATCTAGCTAGAAATAGGCCAAGCTCCTCGGCTATTGAGCCAGCCACAGCCGCCATAGGACCTACTCCAGCTAGGCTAGCAGCCTCAGCCATATCCCTAGCTATCTGGGGTGCATTCTCCTTTAGGTCATAGGGAGACAGGGCCCTATAAAAGTCCCCGTCTACTAAAATGTAGTCCATAAGGTCCTGCCTGAGAAAAGTTAAAAGGTCAAGGGCCTCTTTCACTAGCCCTTGACTAAAACTCTCTTTTTTAATCCCTATATCAAGGTCAGTCTCCTCAAGCTGGAGGCGGAAATGGACCAGGTCCTTTTCTGCGTGTAGACCCCGATAGGTCCTAGGTTCATAGGCCAATTAAATCCTAACCTCCATGGCCTTTACAGGACAAATCCCAACACATACCTGGCATATGATACATTCGGCCCTATTAAATACAATCTCCATCTCTGGCCTTTTCATATGTAGGGCATCAGTGGGGCAGTGGACAGTACAGGCCCCGCAGTGGGTACACTTGTCCTCATTCCTAATGATTTCCTGGCAAAGGGAATCAACCTTTATGCCCTGCTGCCGTAAAAATTCTATACCTTCGTTATACTTTTCACCTGTTAGCTCTAGGACCATGGTCCCCTCCTTGTGGGGGTTAATAGTTGCCTTGACAATATTAATAATCAAATCATAGTCCTTGGCCAGGTGATAAATTATCGGTTTATCCGAATTTTCCGAACTAAAGCGAAGTACAATTTTCTCTGGGGACATATTATCATCTCCTCCTAAATAAGGGTCCTATAGTTAGGATAAAAGTCTTGCTTCTACAAGCTACTATTCTTGATCCTTGGTCTTTAGGGCCTTGCCCTTGAGGCCCTGGTCTGGACCTGGCAAAAGGTCTACAGGCTCTGTTAGTAGGAAATCCCCCTTTAAGATCCAATCCTTTAGGATGTGGGCAATTTCCTTGGCCCTGGAATAGCTACTTAGGGGAGCCACTGGAACCTCTTTCCCATTTACCTTTATTAGACCTGTTTTAAGGTCAGCATAGCTAACAAGGCCTAGCCTGCCAGCCTCATTGTTTGGATAGCTACTACTATAGTCAACTATAGGTGCATACAGGTCTTTGTCTGGCTTGGCTGCATAAGCTAGTATCTCCTCGTTTAGGATGGGGATTGGTATGCCCACACCTACATTTAAGGTAGACCCATAGCCCTGGAAGCTAGCACCTGTTAGCCATTTAGCATCCATTTGTTTTAGGTCACCAATCAGGGACAGGGTCCCACCTGCACCAGTTTTCCCTTGGCCATCCTCATAGCTAATAAAGCCTGGGAAGTGCTGGGTACCATACCAGGCAACATAGCCTATGCCACCACCGAGAAAGATCCGGGTCCCTATGCCTATGGTCCTAAAGTAGGGGTCCTTTAGGAGGGGGCTTAGCTGGCCTGAGGTTGAGTAATGACCATTTCCCAACCTAGCCTTTAAGGTACCCATATATGTATATATAGTTTTATCCCCTGTATTAACAGCACAATTATAATTTTGATAGCAGTTACGGGGATTAAATAGTATTGCCTCATTAATATCCTCTAGCCTAAGGTCAGCCTCTGCCTCCCGCCTTGGATAGCAGTCTGTCCCGTAGCTCTCTGCCCTAAGTTTTACTGGTCTACCGGCAACAAGGTCTTCGATTACATGACCGCCACCATAGCTAAAGTCTCCTGGATGATTATTATTCCTTGGATCTGTCTCCTTTAGCTCTGTTGCACCAATATAGGCATCTACTGCGGCTATACCAGCATAGGCTGGTACATCATTTAGCCAAACCTTTCCCATCTTCATCCTGGGTGTCGTATGGCCGAAATTAAGAAAGGCACCTGATGAGCACATGGGGCCAAAGGTTCCCGTCGTTACGACGTCTACCTCCTTGGCTGTCTGGGACAAGCCCTTTTCCATAACCCGTCCGATAACCTCCTCTGCCGTTAGAACAACAGCCTTACCTGCCTTAATCTTTTCATTGATCTGCTTGTAGGTTTTTTCTATACTCATAGGCCCGCTCCTTTCCTTTCCATGTCCAAATCAAGCTAATTTATATGAAAAGAGCCACTTCATAGAAGAGGCATACATCCCTAGAATGTGAACACTATCCATATTGTATATTAGCTGGTTTTTTATATTGCCCTACATAATAGCAAGGATTGCTTGAACTGTCAATAATATAATTAATATTTTTTATAAAGAAATGTAAATTTATATAGCCATATATCTACAGGCAAAAAGACTTAATAGCTTTTCTCTTATTGTAAAGCTTTTCTCTTATGGGATAACTCTTTTGTTGTAGGATAATTTTTCTGTTCTAGCTTAAAAAGTCCCCTAAAACAAGCCCTTTATCCACTTGATCAAGGCATCCCACCAGTCAGCGATCTTGAACCTGTATTCTGTTTTAACCTTGCCTGCCCCCTCATCATCCACCAGGGGCCCTACTTGGTCATCCTCCTTTGCCTGGTCGGTCTGCCCTTGCTCAGGGCTTTCCCCTGCCATATCTTCTTTCTTGTCCCCTGCTATTTGCTCTACTAAATCCCCACCGGCCTTATCTGACTGCTTGTCCTGATCCACCGAGGCCGAGGGTTCAATCTTACTTGAGCTAACATCCACAAAGCATAGGGGGGGAAACATAACGCACCACCAATTAGCCCCTGCCCCCTCACCTATAATAATCCTAAGGGCCTCATAGGAACCGGCAGGATAAACTACACTACCATATAGCTTTGTGGGAAATTTGTGGATACCTAGGTCTGCCTTAACGGGATAGTCATAGCCCTCTTTTTTTACCTTGTCTTGGGCTAGGCTAGTTAGTAGGTCTAGCTTGTCTATCAGCTTTGCCTTGGCCTCCTTTTGATCTCTGGCATCGGCTAAAATCTCTGAAAAGGCTAACATAAGCTCATCCCTGACCCTTAGCTTTAGGTCCTGGTCATCTGGTGAATCAGAATTGGCTATTATATGGAGTCTTATAATGTCATCTCTTACTAGGTCCTCTTTGCCTATCCCTTTAGTAGGGAGCTTGTCTGGCCAAAAGACTTGTATTAGGGCAAAGCCTATAAGGAATAAGATTGTGATTAAAGTGAGTAAATTATAATGCTTTTTCATATCATAACCCCCGCATATAGCTTTATATTAGGGATTATTGACACAATATATATCTTTATACACTGTAGATAATAAAAAATGATAATTTTATAGCTGGTCTTTTATTGGACTGATCTTGATAGATAGTCATTTACTATGTAAAGGTCACTTGCCTTGTCTACGTCATTGCATAGCTCAGGAAAGGGAGTTATTATAGCAAAGGCCCTTATATCTAAAATCTCTGAAAACCTGGCCTCTAGCTTGCCTATGGTGAGCCTACCCATAGCAAGGCTTATTAAAAAACTGCTACCTAGGAGCCTAGATATTTTAAAGGGCCTTTTCCTAAGATCTATAAGCCTTCTGGCAAAGCCTTCACACCTGTCTAAGATAGCCGGCCTTATATAGATAATATTGCCCCCGGTAAAGCTACCCTCTCTCAGCCTTACATAGGTGCGGTCAATCCCAGGAAAGTGATATTCATTAGCAGCCTTTTCAATGATGGGGTAGCATAAGTCCCCCTCCCGCTTTTGGCTCTTTTCTATAAAATCAGAAACCATTTCACCAGAAATCAGGGGGATATCTGAACTAACAAGCAAAACCCTGTCATCCTTTTCAAAGGGCTGTAAGCCTAGCCTGAGATTATCAAAAAGGCTGACTGACTGATCAAAATAATGGTCTACCTTGTCCCCTAGATGGGCCCTTAGGTCGGTAGCTGGCCCTACTATGGATATCTGGCCTATATAAGGCGAAGCCTTAAGACCATCTATTACATAGGAGACCATGGGCCTACCCTCTATAGATAGGAGGGCCTTATTGCCTACCCCCTCTAGCTGCCTGTCCTCTTTCCTATCTCCTGCTAAAACAACTGCATTAATCTTGGTCAAAAACTCCACCTTCTAAGCTAATTATCTCAGGACCCCTGTCCCAGGTCCTAGCAAGATAAACCTGGCTATAGCGGCCCTTCATCTTGGCCATTGCCTCTGTGGCCTTTTCCTTATTGGCAAAGACACCATAAACAGTTGGGCCACTTCCTGTCATCATACTAGCGCAGGCTCCATAGCCTATTAGGTCCCTTTTGATTTCTTGGATCTCTGGGTATAGGCCTATAGATACCCCTTCAAGGTCATTGGCTAGGCCCACAAGCCTAGACCCTTTAAAGCTGCCACTTGTTAATTGGTCATAAACTGCCATTGCATTTATATTTTTATCCACTTTGTCCATGTCTATACCCCCATATACCCTTGCTGTAGATAGGCTAAAGGGGGGCTTTACTAGTAGTAGCCATACATCCTTTATAGGAGGCAGCTGGCTTAGCCTATCCCCTATACCCTCAGCTAGGGCAGTTCCTCCCCTGATGCAAAAGGGTACATCTGCCCCTATCTCCTTGCCCAGGACCTCTAGCTCATTAAGGGACAGGCCTAGGGACCAGAGCTTATTTAAGCCAACTAGTACTGCCGCTGCATCTGTACTGCCCCCTGCCATACCTGCAGCTAAGGGTATATGCTTTTCTATATCAATCTTAACACCAGCCCTTATATTACAATGGGACAAAAGAAGGTCAGCTGCCTTGTAGGCAATATTAGCTTGGTCAAGGGGTATATCCTTTGAGTTACTAACAATACTTATGCCCTCCTTTTTACTGGAAAGGTCTATATAGTCAAAGAGGCTAACCGATTGCATTAGCATCCTAACATCATGATAGCCATCCTCTCTTTTTCCAAGAACCTCAAGGGTCCAATTTATTTTACCTGGTGTCCTAAGTTTTATTCTAGCCATTTTCAGTCCTATCCTTTACTTGTTTTTCCCTTTTCTAATTATATAATATTAGGGTCAACAAGACCACAGGCCTTTTACCCTAATAGGCCATCTAGCTGGCGATCCCTTTTTTTAAGCAATAAAAAAACTACAGCCCCTTCCTATTAGATACAAGAAAGAGGCTGTTTTCTTTTATGTAATATTATTTTCTGATTTATACAGCTGGGCTATCGAGCTTTTTATATATTACTAGCCTGGTCCCTGGCTCTAGTCTAGCTTCATCCCCAAGGTCGTTAAATTTTTCAATAATGGATGCTGTGGTATTGTACTTCTTTGCTATAGTCCACAGGCTATCTCCTGGCTGAACAAAGTAGATATATATACCACTGTCCACAGCCTCTGCCTGGTCAAGGGCTTCTGCCCCTATTATTATTTGCTTTTCTATCTTTTTCTCTAGCTCAGTAGCCAGAGATAACACTACCTTTATCTCTAGCTCATCTTGGGCCAAGAGTACAAAGGAGGCCTTGTCTACGCTTACCTTGCTCTTGCAACTTTGGCCATCTACAGCCTGGTCTAGGTCTATACTATGGCTAAAGGCTATATTGTCTGCAAAGCTAGAAAGTAGCATATCAGCATCCTTGCTTTGATAAAGGACAACAACTGATAAAATGCCCTCTAAGTTAACCTTTCCATCCCCTATACTTTCATCTGTTATAAGGGGATTGACATCCACATACAGGATCTTTCTTGCCTTTGCTTTATCAGGGGGAAAGCTAATACCCTCCTTGACCACCAGCTGATCCTCGCCCTCGGCTACAAGCTGTGATAGCACGATAGTCTTTTTATTCAAGGTCATAGGTAAAGACGGGCTATAGGCGTCGGTTATTATATCTAGCTCCAGGGGCTCATAAACACTAGCCTCAAGATTTATTATAGCCTCTGTATCAATGATCCTAAACTCACCATTGATATCCTCCCTAGGATCAGCATAAAAGTCAATAACGCTTGCACTTACATTTGACCCCATACCCTGGTAAGCCCCTGGCATATCAATGGCATGGGAAAACTCTATCTCATGGTCCACAAAGTGTAGAGGGTCCTCTTCATTGTCAGCCTGGTATAATAGCTTTATCAGGGCTACACCACTGACTACTACCTTGTTGTCCATGACCTTGTGTTCCTTTATTTTAATACTTAGGTTCTTGCGCAGTATCCTTTGTATTGATGGCATTGAGTCGACAAGGTCAAGGTCCTCCCTTAACATGGTTTGGGTCCTGCCTTCCCCTGCACTACTAGTAGCCTCTACCCGGTCTCTTAAAACCTCAACATCATTAACCCCAATAAAACCCCTTACTGACTCAAGCTCAAGCGTCTCTCTAACCTTTCCATAGAGCCTTATAACCGCTTGTAGACTAAGCCTTTTCCCTGATAGTATCTCGCAGTCTATATGCTCTACCCTTAGGTCCAGCCAGGACAGCATTTTAGGCCTGGCACCTGGTATATCTAAGTATTGGGTAAAGCCAATCTCTGCCTCTACAGCCTCAACCTGCTCTTCGCCCTCGGTAATATAAAGGATATCATACTGCAAAACACCCTCTACCATCACCTTGTCCTGTATTATCTCCTTACTGCTGATTATAGCTTGGCCTGTAATATCTAGTATCCTGGCAACAGGCAGCTTTGCCTCTGGTATGCTTATATCACCCTCCACCAGTGCCTGAGCTATGTTTTCTCCAACTATCTGATCAAGCTTCAGTAAATCTCTCATGCATTCTATAGCCAATCTTGCTCCTCCTCCCCTGATATAGATGAAAACTTTTGTCCTAATTTTTTTTCATATTATATAATATAGGAGACCTAGTTGAATTATGATAAAAAAAGAAGGCATATTGCCTTCTTTTTTCTTTACTGCTTAACCTGCATAAATCTTTTTATTATTGCGACATACTACTAGTTCAACATTGGATGTTAAGAGGTCTGAATAAGTATAGGAAAGGGTCTGTACAGCCTTTGTATCCACATCTACCCTTACTGTAAATACGTTACCGTAGGTGTCATCGATTATTCCTTCTTTTATATATGACTTTCTTCGTCCTCGGTTGGCCTTTAGCCTGACCTTTTCTCCAATGTTGGACTCTACTGCTCGCCTAGCCCTTAATAAGGCTTGGGTATCAATCACGGCTTCACCATCCTATTCTTTTACCTAGAGGTAGTTTAGCCCTTATAGATAAATTTATTCATCTTCCTCCTCTTCTTCTAAAAGGTCCAATTCGCCTTCATCGTCAAGGTCTATCTCATCTAAACTTAGACCTTGATCCTCATCATCGTCATTATCAAAGAGAAGATCCTCATCTTCATCCTCAACTTCTACATCATCGTCATCAAAAATGAGCTCATCATCTTCATCCTCATCAAAAAGTAGGTCCTTGACCTTGTCACTATTAGCTTCATCAGCCTTTAGCTCTAATATACAATGCAAGCACATATCTTCTCCTATATTGATAATATGCTCGCCACATTCTGGACAAATATCATAATCTTCTTCATCCTCATTGTTACTCTTAAGTGCCTGACCAACCTCCTCAAGGCAAATCTTGCAAAGTACCTCGGTGTCAAGAACATAATTAAGACTGCATCGAGGACATTTTTTGTAACCCATAGCCATTTCCCTCCATATAAGCTGTAACATAATTATCTACCCTAGTATAAACTATAGGGACCTTATCAGGCTTTTTTTTTAATATATTATATACTGAAATACTCTATATTAAAACCTCCTGTTATAATATAAGCATATTCGTAAGTCTTGACAAGTACTAAAGGCTAAATTTTTTTAGCTAGTTAAAAAGCTTGTCAAAAGGCCTATATCTGCTTCTGCATCCCTCTGACCTGGTGCATCATAGTATATGGTCAGCCGGTCTTCACTTGGCCTATAGGCAAGACCTGCCCAGGACCCATCCATAAACCATAGCTTTAAGTCCTCAGCTACCTGCTCTATATTTATTATCCTGCCAAGACCTGCTAGCCCGTTGTAGGACTCTAGCTGTGCCTTTTTCCTCTTCCAGCTAGCATTTGCTATACTTATTGACCTTGTTAAATAGGTCCTTATGCCACTTGTCCTTTGGATATCATTAACTAGCCTATACCAGTCCCCCCTGTGGCTTATAAGTGCAGATAAAAATAAGAGGGCCTCAAAAATCCCATCCAGGTCAGGTATAAATTCACTAAAGTATAGGCCCTGCCTATCCCATACTATATAGGGGTCAGGCATATCTTGGTCTCTAGCTAATTGGTATAGGGGCCTTTGGTCAAGGAGCCTATTGCTCATTTGGATAGGTGACAGGATAGAGGGGGTAAAAATATCAGTATAGAGGGTTGAAGAAGCCTGCCTTATCTTTAGCCATTCACCTAGGACTATGGCATAAATCCACTGCTCTTCTACCATATCGCCCCTTGAGTCAAGTACCCCAAGGCCACTGCCATCCCCACTGAAAAAAAGTCCAATATTGGCCTCCCTTCGCCTAATCAGCCTAGACATAGCCTGCATATTTCTTTGGTTTGGGCAGGGCACAAGGTCCATAAAGCCAGGGTTGGGCTTGGTCCTGATTGAGATTGGGTTAATGCCATAAGCCTTTAATATGTCCTTTAGGTAGTCTAAAACACTGCCAAAGCAGGAATCGCTTACGACTAAGAGGGGTTTTTGACCAGGTTCTATCTGCAGGTTAACAAGGCTTGTCACAAGGTCCCTATAGGGGTCAAGGACATCTATATAGGATAAAAGCTCCCTGTCCTCATCGGCATATCTAGGGTACTTTCTATATAAGTAGTTAAAAAGGCAGGTCATAAATTCATTGGTCACAGGTCTACCCTGGCTAGACCTAAATGCCAGCCCAGAATATCGAGCTGGCCTGTTCTGGCCCGTTACCATTATTCCTAGGTTCGCCTTGTAAAGCTTGGTGGCTAAGGATAGAAAGGATGTGGGAACAGGATTTTTATGAAGGTATACCCTAATCCTGTTGCCTGTCAGTACCCTCTGTATAGCCCAGGCATAATCCCTTGATAAAAACCTAGTATCATAGGCTAGGACAACCTTTATCTCCTTATCCTTTTTTTCATTTCTTTCATTTAGATAATCAGCCACCCCTTGGGCTACTATTGTCATATTTTCAAAGCTGATCTGGTCACTTATTACTCCAAACCAACCATCACTAGCAAACTGAATCGAGACCATCACCCCCCTTAAAATATTTTATGCTGGCGGGTGAATTGTGTGTTTATGCAGACAGCTTAACTATATATAGTGGTGGAGAAAAATAGTTTTTTGTTCACTTATCCACAGTTTTTCGCCTGTTTTATCCACATATCCACAGGCTTGTCCCCAAAATACTGATTTTAACACCTTGTGAACCTGTGGATAAAACCTCCTCTTCTCCACAGTCTCCACAGACTATAAAAAGACTATTATTAGCTTTTAGCCACAGATTATGACCTCTTAATTCAAAAGCCTATTATAGAACAAGCAGCAGCTGGAGATTATATACTAGCTGCTGCCTGAGTTGGTCCTCTGTATTCTATATTTTACTTTATAAAAGGGTATAAAGATATTTATCAATTATATTGTGCTAGACCATGGTATTTTAAATAAGTTTAAAGCCAACCTATATCTAATCATCCCTTAAGTACAAGAAAATGGTCTATTCATCAATCAAGCCGAGCTTTCCATTGATAGCTTATCTGCCACTAGGGCTATAAACTCACCATTGGTAGGCTTGTCGTTTTTATCGTATACTACATAGCCAAAAAGCTTGTTTATGTTTTCAACCTTGCCACGGTTCCATGCAACATCTATAGAGTGCCTAATTGCCCTTTCTACCTTGGATGGTGTTGTATTATACTTCTTGGCTATACCAGGATATAGTTCCTTGGTAATCCTATTTATTACGTCATTGTTTTCGACAACCATCTTTATTGCCTCTCTAAGGAAGTGGTAGCCCTTTATATGGGCTGGGATACCTATAGTGAGGAATATATTGGTGATCTTTTCTTCAAGGTTTTTTTGTGGAGAAAGTTGGACTGGCTGTTTTACTACCCTATTAGGCTCTCTAGGTGTGCCTGCTGCTTCCCGGATCCTAGACAGTATCATCTCAAAATCAAAGGGTTTTATCATATAATATTTTGCACCCAGGTCAATGGCACGTTTAATTAGGTCCTCTTGTCCTACAGCTGATAAACATATTATGCAGGGTAATGATTCCATGTCGGATTTTGAAAGCTGCTCTAGCACCCCTAGTCCGTCTAGCTCTGGCATAATCATATCAAGCAGGACAACATCAGGGTTTGTGTCGCGTATGAGCTCTAGTCCCTTGATGCCATTTGGAGCTGTTCCGATTACTTGTAAGTCATCTTGGACTCCTATAAATGACTCTAAAATGTCTCTGATATGTGGGTTGTCGTCTATGACAACCAACCTAGTCTTCTCTACCATTTCTTTTCCCCCTTATTTTTTTGCACAGCAATCACCATATTGTGACTTTTTTCGCACATAAACGTAATTTTATGTCGAGTACTGTATTCTATTGAATTTATTGGATATCCAACTGCCTCTAATTGTAACACATCATAAGTCAATAATAAAGGAAATAATTAATATTTTTTTATAATTAAAAAAACAGGAGTATTTGCTCATCTACTCCTGCTATTTATCCTATTTTCTAGCTAGGGTATGCTATTTCTCCTGTTTTTGCATCAATAAATAGGATCCAATAACCCCTACCATATCCCCCCTTTAGGGGTAACCATTTAGACAGGCCATGGATGGACATAGGGGGTATTGGGCTATAAAGGCCGGGTATGGCATACATAAGATACCTAACCCTACCCTCCTGCCTGCGAAGGCCTACTAGGTAATGGTCAATACTAGCTACACTTGGCCTATAGTAGTAACGGGGTCCCCTAAAGTGCATAGCCCAATTGTCAATATGGTCTATCCTAATCCAGTCCTCATCACCCGCATTATCAAAGGGACATATCTTCCTGTGCTTGTTGAAAAGGTCATTAAAATAGTCCTTTACCCTATCCCAGTAGCTAAGCCCAGTAGCCTTTTCTTTATAGGGGTCCTGCTGGGCCTGGTATTGACCCTTAAATGGATCTTGGTCCTTTCCCTCCGGGTCTAGGCCAAGGGTGGAATATTCTTTGCCAGCAGGATCACTAGCTTTTTGCTCATAGGGACTAGATTCTAAGGAGGCAGGGTCAAGAAATCCAGTGTAATAGGGATCTGAACTCTCACCTTCCATGCCAAGCTCATTGCCTAAGTCCACAGGGGCCTCTTCCTGCCCTATACCTGCTATATCCGGCAGGACCTTTTCTTGATCTACCTGCCCTATAGCTTGATTTTCTGAACTTGAGTCTGCCTGTATGGCTTGGTCTTGGGGATATTGCTCTTGGCTGGCCTTTTCCCTTTCTACCTGGTCCCAAAGATCTGTAATCAGATCTACTAGGCCATCGTCCTTTTCAGTCTCATCAAAGCTATTATAGTCTACAGGAGCCGATATACTAGCCCCATAGAGCCTGGCAAACCGTCCCCTAATATCTCCCCTCCAATCAAATCCAATATGCTTGTCTATCTGACCCACTAGGGGAATACCTATATAGCCGGGATCATCCTTGACCCTATGCACAATGGCTAGGCCCTTAAATTCCTCAAAACCATAGCCTGAATCCCGTATATTATAAGAGTTAAAATTCATAGTTAGCTCGAATTTACCCTCCTTGTCTGGTGTAATTGGCGCAAGCCTAAGGGGCTCACAAGCAGGCTGGTTAGATACTAGGAAAAGGTCATAGGCCTCTATTTTTTTATCTATTACCCTCAAGTCCTGCAGGTATAAGTAGAGCCTAGCAAAGGACTTTCTTATCTCTAATTTTATGTATCCTGAGGCATCCTTGCCGCTAGTATAGCCATAGCCTTTGTCCAAGGTCTTTAGCATCACAAAGGACCGATGAAAATTTATACTTGCCAATTTCTATCCCTCCTAATCTATTGATATGCCTGCTTACTAAAGCATTATCGTTACTAATATATGAGGGAGAAATAAAAAAAGAAACCCTAATTTATATAAGGTTTCTATGGGCCTTCATTTTCTTGGTCTATTTTTTCCTATAGGCTCAAGGCCTATTAGCTAAGTTTATTCTTAAAAGAGTGCATTTGCTATTTTAGCCATATCCTCAATGCTTAGGGTCTCGCCCCTTCTGCTTGGGTCTATGCCTAGACCTTCTAGTAGGAGCCTTAGCTTATCCTTTTCTAGGTCACATATTCCTGAGGCATGTATGGTGTTTAGTAGGGTCTTTCTCCTTTGGCTAAAGACTGCCTTGACCAGGGCAAAGAAAGCAGCCTGGTCCTTGACCTCAACAGGGGGCTTGTCCCTTTTGTCTAAGGCTAGCACAATAGAATCCACTTTGGGCGGCGGAATAAATACACTTGCCGGCACCCTGGTGATTAGTCTAGGCTGTGTATAGTACTGGACCGCCACAGTCAAGGAACCATAGTCTTTGGTCCCCTTTGAGGCCATCATCCTTTCGGCCACCTCTTTTTGTACCATCACTACTATGGACTTAAAGGGGAGCCCCTCCTCTAAAAACCTCATTATAATGGGGGTTGTTATGTAATAGGGCAGGTTGGCCACTAGCTTAAAGCTTTGGCCATCAAAAACATCATCAACTAGTCCTTGTATATCAAGTTTTAAGATATCAGCCTGGATAAGGTCTACGTTATCAAAATCCTTTAAAGTTTCGTCTAGTATAGGTATTAGCCTTTTATCTATCTCAACAGCAGCTACTTTTTTTGCCTGGCTAGCCAAGGACCTTGTCAAGGTACCCGCACCTGGCCCGACCTCAAGGACAAGGTCATCTTTATTTATCCTAGCCCCTTCTATTATTTTATTTAGGATATTTTGATCTACCAAAAAGTTTTGCCCTAGACTTTTGCTAAAGTTAAAGCCGTGCCTGGCTAGCAGGTCTTTTAGCTGTCTTGGCGATGTAAGTGACCTCATGGCTACCTCCCATAGCTATAGTAAAGATAAATAAGCCCCTTAGGGCTTATATGGTCTTGTAACAGTTCCAAAGGCATAGATTTTTCTGCTATTAATACGATAAGGGCAGACCTTTGATCTGCCCCTTTTACTATTCTAGAATATACATAGTTACGTTTCTACGTCCCCAGTTTCTGGTTTGACTTTGGTCCTCCATATAGATGTCTATCCTGTTTCCCTTGACAGCTCCACCCCGGTCCTGAACAACAAAGATGCCGCTGATGGTTACTCCCCTGTCCTTCCAATACTTTACTAGCTCAGGTATATAAACCTTGGTACCAAAGGGGATATTTCGGGGGGCCGCTATGGTCATATAGGGCTGGACAGTTGCACCAGATGCAGTTTTTCCATAGCCTGGATCGCCTGGCTTCTTGCCTGTGCATGAAAAGCCTGCTGTATAGGCAGTAGCCTGAACCTTTTTTACCTGGCTATACCTGGTCCTACCCCTAGAGGCAATATTGACAAACCTGGCTGTGCCCTTGTCTACAATACGGTCCTCTGGCTGCTGGGTGACTGTTTCCCCAACTACGCTTCGCGATATTTCAACTCCGTCTTGGTATACTATACTAATCCTTCTCTCTAGTACACCCTGTTTTCCTTCTTGTACTACTTGGTTGACTCCCTCTTCCAGATCATTGTTCTTTCTAGTAATAACCTTGTAAGGGATACTCTCTGTTTCTACAATGATGTCTTCGTCTATTCTGGTTACCTTTACAACGTCGTTTGGCATTAGCTGCCTTGCTAGTGGCATATTAACTAGGTCCTGTTCTCTGACCTGTACCTCTGCCTTGTCTAGTACATCCTGTACACTTCCTTCTGTGAGGTAGACTGACTTTATCTCGCCGTCTGCTAAAACCCGGACCTCCATGGCCCTAGTTAAGGTAATCTCTGTTTCCTCGTTTAGTCTTTCATCCATATTTAGAGACAATTCGTCTCCTGGTCCTAGTGCTATATCATATCGTGCAAGTAATTCTTCTACTGTATCATCATGTGTTATAACATCTACACTATACCCGTCATAATTTAAAGTTACTTTTTTTGCTTGGTTGCGGAGGTTATTTCTTAGAGTAATTGTTGCTCCTCCTGCAACTATTAGGGCTAACGTGAGTACAATTATAAACTTTACCCATGGAAAGCCCCGCATGTGTGAATTCATATTCACCCTCCTTCATTTTTTAGGAAACGGGAGTCGATGAAAGCATTGTAATACATTCTTAACAATTTGTCAAACCTTTTTAACATTTAGGGACTGACCCTTAAAATATGTATAAGGTCCACATATGTATTATTCCATAATGGGACCTTATTTATACTCCATAATTTATGCTTTGCATCCGTCTCCTAAGGGATGATATATGAATATTTAATTTTTGTCAAATCCTAAATAGGCTACAGGCATTATTTTTTGTAATCTGTGCCACTAAATCTGTGTCCATACCCCGCAACTGGCCAATTTTCTCAGCTACTAGCCTAACAAATCCTGGGTCATTTCTCTTACCCCTAAAGGGATGGGGGGTAAGGTATGGACAGTCGGTCTCTATCAGCAAACGGTCCATGGGGAGCTTTTCTGCCAGCTCTACTGGCTTTTTTGCATTCTTAAAGGTAACAATACCAGCTAGGCTTATATAAAAGCCCAGGTCCATTAATTCCTTGGCCATCTCCCAGCTACCACTATAGGAATGCATAACCCCGCCCTTTAAGATAGACCTGTGGGCCCTTAGGATATCTAAGGTATCCTTGTGGGCCTCCCTATTGTGGATTATAACAGGTAGGTTTAGCCTAAAAGCAAGGTCCAGCTGCAGGGCAAAGGCCTCCTTTTGCTGTTCCCTTGGTGAAAAGTCATAATGGTAGTCAAGGCCTATCTCGCCAATGGCCTTTACCTTTTCCTCCTTTGCCATCTGCTCCAAGGCCTTTAGCTGGGCATCAGCAAGGCTGTCCGCATCATGGGGGTGGACCCCAACTGCGGCATATATAAAATCATAGCTTTTAGCAAGGTCTATAGACTTTTGGGATGAATCCATATCAGCACCAGCATTTAACACATAGGCTATCCCCTTGTCCGGCAAGCCCCTTATGACCTCATCCCTATCCTCATCAAACCGCTCATCGTCTAGATGGGCATGGCTGTCAAAAAACATGGTTTCCTCCTTATTGGACCCTGCTACCCTTTTCGATATCAGCAGCTACAGTGGCAAGTACTAGATTTTTGTCCCCTTCATCGGAAGCAGCTAAAATCATTCCCTCTGATAGGATCCCCCTTAGCTTTACTGGCTTTAGGTTTGCTACTAGGATAACTTTTTTGCCAATCAGGTCCTCTGGACTATAGTGCTCGGCTATACCTGACACTACCTGACGTTTTTCATAGCCTAAGTCAAGGCTAAGCTTTAAGAGTTTTCTGGCCTTTTCAACCTTTTCTGCCCCTATTACCTCAGCTACCCTAAGATCTAGCTTGGCAAAATCATCTATGGTGATTTCCCCTAGGCCTGCCTCCTGGTCTGGTTTTTCTTTATTTTTCTTTTTATCTGCCTGCTTATTGTACTTTTCCCCCTTGCTGGCGACAGGGTCAGCCTCCTTGGCATCTGTCAAAGCCTCTAGGGCCTTTAGCTCCTCCTTTAGGTCAAGGCGTGGAAAGATTACCCCTCGCCTAGATACCCTTGTCCCAGGCCTAATCTGGCCAAAGCTAGCTAGACTTTCCCAAGTTATAGCCTGGTCTAGGCCTAATTGCCCGTATATTTCCTTTGGTGTCTTGGTCATAAAGGGGGATATTAAAACCGCAATAAACCTTATGGACTCTGCTAGGTTGTAAAGGACTGTAGCTAGCCTTTCCCTGCCCTCCTCAGACTTTGCTAAAATCCAGGGCATTGTTTCATCTATATACTTGTTGGTTCTGCCCACCAAGGCCCAAATCTCGGACAGGGCGTTGGAAAACTCAAGCCTGTCCATCATGGTCTCAACCCTGGCTGGTGTCTGAAGGGCCAGGTCACGCAGGCTCTTATCTATATCGTCTAGGTCTTTAGCTTCTGGTATTATGCCATCAAAATACTTGTCAATCATGGCAATGGTCCTGCTAACTAGGTTGCCTAGATCATTGGCCAGGTCCGCATTTATCCTATTTACCAAGGCCTCATTGGAGAATACACCATCAGACCCAAAAGGGACCTCCCTTAAGAGAAAGTACCTGACTGCATCTAGCCCATACCTATCAATGAGGACCACTGGATCGACCACATTACCCTTGGATTTTGACATCTTGCCACCATCTAAGGTCAGCCAGCCATGGCCAAAAACCTGTTTAGGCAAGGGTAGGTCTAGGGCCATAAGTAGTATGGGCCAAATTATTGTGTGAAAGCGGACAATCTCCTTGCCCACTAGGTGGACATCTGCTGGCCAGTACTTTTTAAATAGCTGGTCATCATCTGTTAGGTAGCCAAGGGCTGATATATAGTTTGATACCGCATCAATCCAAACATATATAACATGGTCCTTGTCAAAGGGGACTGGAATCCCCCACTTAAAGGATGACCTAGATACGCACAGGTCCTCTAAACCTGGCTTTAAAAAGTTATTAATCATCTCATTTTGCCTGGACTTTGGCTGGATAAAGTCTGGGTTTTCCTCTATATACTTTAGCAGCCTGTCCTGATACTTACTGAGTTTAAAAAAGTAGGATTCCTCTTTTACCAGCTCTACTGTCCTATTGCAATCAGGACAGTTTCCATCCTCTAGCTGGTGGCTGGTCCAAAAGGACTCGCAGGGTTTGCAGTACCAACCCTCATAGTCACCCTTGTATATATCTCCCTGGTCATAGAGCCTTTGAAATATTTTTTGAACTAACTTTACATGCCTTTCATCTGTTGTCCTGATAAAATCATCAAAGCTAATATCAAAAAGGTCCCAAAGCTGCCTTATACCTGCAACTATCTTGTCTACATACTCCTTTGGGCTGACATTATTTTTCCTGGCTATATCTTCGATCTTTTGTCCGTGCTCATCAGTCCCGGTTAAAAACATCACATCATAGCCAGTGAGTCTTTTAAATCTAGCCATGGCATCTGCTGCAACAGTTGTATAGGAATGCCCTATATGGAGCTTGTCGCTGGGATAATAAATTGGCGTTGTAATGTAATAGGCCTTGTTCTTTGACATAATAAAACTTCCTTCCATTGAGTTCTTGTATAAAAAAGCCCCTCACACCTACTATAGGGGCGAGGGGCACGCGGTACCACCCTAATTCATCATGCTTAGCATGACCTTTGTCGGTGACAATTATCACCTGATCTTTTAACGGAATCCTCCGCAGCAGCCTACTTGCCTTCAGCTGCTTCACTCCGGGGCCATCTTCACTAGACTGTCCTGCCGCCACCTTTCACCTTTACGTGGCTCTCTTTTAGGCAATCCTATGTCTAATTACTCTTCCCTTCATAGTGTTTATTGATATTATTAGCTTAAATTTAAGATTATTATAAAGTATTTATAATTGCTGTGTCAAGTAACCATAATCCTGGGCCTCAGCATTGGCATCGCTGCTTTTAAGAGTTTTATGGTAGCATCTTCGCCTCTTATGCTGGGTCTTGTCAAAGTACTTCCATTGGGCCTGAATCTTGTAGTTGTCCTCTAGCTCGGGATTACAGTAGGCTGTGGTGATACCATTTTTCCAACATTCTTCTGCTATACTGGTCATAAGCAGGGAGTTGACCCCCTTGTTTTGCATATCTGGCCTAACTGCTACCAAAAGCAGGTCTAAATTTTCATTTTTCTTTATTGCCCTTAGTATCTTTAAAAATCCAAAGGGGAAAAGTCTACCCTTTGTCTTTTGAAAGGCTTCTCCTAGGGAGGGTATCCCTATACCAAAGGCTGCCAGCTTGCCCTCTTTATCAAGGACTATTTTTACATAATCCGGGTTAATTGAGGAGAAATATTGCTTGATGTAAAAGTCAATTTGAGCCTCTGTCAAGGCTACTACCCCGTATAAATCCTTGTAGGCATCGTTTAGGACCTGGAAAATCTCTTGGCCATAGGGCAAGATATCCTTGGCCTTTTTAAAGGAAACCAGCCTAACACCCAAACGGTCCTGGATCCTTTTGGCTATTTTCAATATTGACTCCGGTAGCTCTGTGGGAACCTTTATCCGGTATTCTACCCAGTCAACATCCTTTTCATAGCCGTTTTCCTCTAGGTACTCAACATAATACGGGTGGTTGTAGATAGTAGTAAAGGAACCTGGCTCATCAAAGCCCTCAACTAGCAAACCTTCCTTATCAAGGTCACAAAAGCCCATGGGGCCATGTACACCTGATAGGCCTTCAGCTAGTGCCCAGTCTTCGACTGTCTTTAGCAGTCCATTTGCGACCTCCCTATCATCGATAAGGTCAAACCAACCAAATCTGGCATGGTCCCTGTCCCACTTTTTGTTGGCCCTCTTGTTTATTATGCCCGCTATCCGGCCTGCTAGCTTTCCATCCTTGTAGGCAAGCCAATACTTGGCTCGGCAATACTCAAAGGCCGGGTTTTTATTTTCCATCAGAGTATTTACCTCATCAATTATTAGTGGTGGTACCCAGTAGGGATTATCCTTGTAAAGCTTGAAAGGAAACATAATAAAATCCCTTAGCTGCCTACGTGTCTTTACCTCGACTATTTTTAGCAAAATCCATCACCCCTTTACTTTTATTATAAAGATCAGGCTAACTGTCTACCTGTCTAACCGCTTGACAACACCGTCCATGTAAACTCCAACAATGGGGGCGATATTTTCAGTCAAGCAATAGTCTAGGTCAGCAGTTAGTCCTAGTTCCTTCATCCTTTTATAGTGGAATGTATCCCTTAGTCTCTCGTGGATCTTGCCCCTGCTAAAGTCATAAGCATCACTAGAGATAATGGATAAATCATCTAGTTCTACATCTATCCTTTTTTTAATTCGGCTGATAGCAGCACCTGCAGTCAGGCAGTCATCAAGGGTGAACCTCCCATTAGTACCAGCGCAAACAAATATAGTGTCCTTGGCCTGGTCTACTATATAATCTACAGTGGCATCGATGTTTATCATGCTGCATATAAGGACAGTACTAGCATCCGAGCTCATATTTATAGCCCGTGTCCCGTTTGTTGTCGTCAATAGCAAGGTTTTACCTTCGATTATTTCTCTTTTGTATTCTAGGGGGGAGTTGGATAGGTCAAAGCCCTCTATGGGTAGGGTGTTTCTCTCTCCGCACAAAAGAAATGAATCCTTGTCATAGTTTTTCGACATATTTACTGCTTCTTCGATTTCAGTTACTGGAATAATCTCCTTACAGCCATTGTGTAGGGCAGCTATCATTGTGCTAGATGCCCTAAGTACGTCAATTACTACTACAACTTTATCCTTAAAATCCTTTTCTGTTACTGTATCTGGTGTAGCGAATGAGCTAAGCTTCATATATAGCCTCCATCTATCAATCTAATTGTTAGCCCAATTATATCATAGATTAATGTTCTTAGTCGACAGGGAGTACCATTATAGTACCAATCCAGCTAGAAAAACACATTACATATTATGATAGAGGCAATGAAACCAGCCATATCAGCTATCAGGCCTGCCGCTAGGGCATACCGGGCATTTTTTATTCCTACTGCACCTAGGTAAACTGAGATTGTATAAAAGGTAGTCTCAGTAGAGCCCATGGCAGTAGAGGCCGTTCTACCTATTATAGAATCTGGTCCATAAACCTTTAAAAGCTCAGCTAGTATCCCTAGTGAGGCGGCACCTGACATGGGCCTCATAATAAAAAGGGGCAGGACCTCAGGCGGTCCCCCCAGCAAAGAGAAAATAGGCTTTACCAGCTCTGTTACCATATCCATAGCCCCTGAGGACCTAAATATCCCTATAGCTACAAACATGGCAACTAGGTAAGGTACTATACGAAAGGCAGTAGTCAGTCCCTCCTTGGCACCCTCTATAAAGGTGTCATATACAGCTATCCCCTTAAAATGACCATAGGCTAAAATAAATATGAAAAATAGGGGTATGGCAAATACAGATATTATCTTAATAGCCTCTAGCAAAAAAATCACCTCAAAAAATTTCAAATTTTTTATAAAAAAAGGTTTAACTCGATAATTCTGTTTATATATTAGTAATAGCGCCTTAGAATTAGAACAGCTAGTATACCTGTAGCACAAGCGCAAATAGTCGCAACAAGGGTTGTCCCTATAATCTCTGCTGGATTAGCTGACCCTGCTGCTGATCTAAGACCTATAATAGTCGTAGGTATGAGCTGGATAGAGGAGGTGTTTAAGACAATAAACATACACATAGCATTGGATGGCCGTGCTTTATCCCGATTTAGTTTCTGAAGTTCTTTCATTGCTTTTATACCAAGTGGAGTTGCGGCATTGCCAAGACCTAGAATATTGGCTATAATATTCATGGTCATAGCACCCATGGCTGGACTCGATGGAGGCAGGTCAGGGAATAAGATCCCTAAAGGGCCCCTCATCCTCTTGGACAAGGCATTAACAAGGCCTGATTTTTCAGCAACCTTCATTAGGCCAAGCCACAAGGAGTATATACCTATAAGAGCAAAGCATAACTCTACTGCAGACCTGGCACCATCAAAGGCAGCCTGAGTTGTAGCCTCGATCCGGCCAGTGACTGCAGCAACTAAAAGGCCTATAATAATAAAGGCCATCCATATGATATTTATCATTAAATCACCCTTTATTATGTCCTAGTTACATTTTTATGACAAGCCTGAAGGCTATAGAACATAAGGTGTTAAAAAGTAAAAAATATAGTTTTAAAAAAAATATAAAAAAACTTCAAAAAAGAGGTTGACTTATATTTCAATTATTGGTAAAATACAAATCGTAGGACGTTGTCGAATTTTGTATAAAAGGGGGGAAGAAATATGAAATCCACAGGTATAGTTAGAAAGGTCGATGAACTAGGTAGAGTTGTAATACCAATCGAGCTTCGAAGAACACTAGACATCGAGGAGAAAGACGCTTTAGAAATCTACGTTGACGGAGAATTAATTATTCTAAAGAAGTATGCTCCAGCATGCATTTTCTGTGAAGATGCACGTGATGTCGTTCAATACAGAGGCAAGAATATATGCAAGAGCTGTCTAGCAGAGATGGGAAACCACAAGTAATTCCTAATCTATAATAGAAGAGTTCTTGACGAATTCGACATAAAAGCAGCCCAAGGGCTGCTTTTTGCTTTTTATTTGCTTTTTGTACTAAGTCTTTGTCTTTTAATCTTGATCCCCACTATCATCCTCTATAATACCGATACTGGCCTGGTATACTTCTCTTTTTGGAATCTGCCTATCCCTAGTAGTTAGCCTTATAGCCTCCTTTTTGGATAGGCCCTTGTTTATATAGGTTAGTATATGGTCTTTTATACTTATGCCTTCAAAATCAAAGGTCTTGGCCAAGGACTTGTTTCCCTCTATCACTAAAACAAATTCGCCCCTTGGCTCTGTTTGCTCATAATAGGCCTGGGCTTCTTTTATGGTAAGGCTAAGGACCTGCTCATGGACCTTGGTCAGCTCCCTGGCTAGTGATATTTTCCTGTCACCTAGGTACTTGTAAAGGTCCTTTAGGGTCCTTTTTAACCTATGGGGTGACTCATAAAGTATTATGGTCCTGTCTTCAGCTGCCAGCCTTTCTAATAGGTCATTTCTTTCCTTGTTATTTCTGGGTAGAAAGCCCTCAAAGGAAAATCTATCAGTAGAAAGGCCTGATAGGACAAGGCCTGTTATCCCAGCAGAAGGCCCAGGCAGGACACTGACTCCTATACCCTCCTGTCTTGCAAGCCTAACTAGGTCAGCCCCTGGATCAGAAATACCAGGCATACCAGCATCAGAGCAATAGATGACAGTCTTGCCTTCCTTTAGGGCAGCTATTAGGTCTGCTCCCCTGGTCCGCTGGTTATGCTCATGATAGGAAATAAGGGGCTTGGATATACCATAATGGTTAAGTAGCTTTATGGTATGGCGGGTATCCTCGGCAGCGACTAGATCAGCCTCCCTCAGTAGCCTCAAAGCCCTTAGGCTAATATCTTCAAGGTTGCCTATTGGTGTTGCACACAAGTATAGGTTTCCATAGTCTTTTTTGTCCATAGGTCTGGGCAATTACCTATTGGGGGTAAAGCCCTTTTCTCCTTTCCATCCTAAATCCCTTATTAAATCAAGAGGATTATTCTAATTAGCCCTCTCTTAGCTAAAAGGGAGGCTAAAAAAGTATATAGTAGACAATAATCCAGCCTAATTTATCCATCTTTACTTTATATGATATATATCCTTTATATCCTGGCTGTAGTTGCCCTCATCATCATAGACAAATAGGGGCCTAGACCATTTTATATGGGGCCTAGAATCCTTTATCCCCTCTACTAGGACAAGGTTTGGAGGCTTGTCCTTGTTGGGATGGACCATCTGTAGTCGCTTAGGCTCAAGTCTATGGGTCCTCATAAAGTAAATTATATCAGCTAGCCTATCAGACTGGTGTATCATGGCAAACCTAGCTCCAGACCTGAGTAGGTCTGAGGCCGCACCTATTACATCCTCTAGGGTACACAAGAGCTCATGCCTGGCTATAGCCAGAGAAGAATTGGGGTTTACAAGGCCTGAGCCCAGCTTTTTATATGGTGGGTTGGACACAACCAGGTCAAAGGAGTCCATCTCCAATAGGTCCCGGGCATCTTTTATATCCCCCTTTATTATCTTAACCCTATCCTGGAGCTGGTTTAGCCTTATACTTCGGCTAGCCATTTCTACCATATCTGCTTGGATCTCAAGGCCTGTGATCCTTGCCTCATCCTGCCTGCCAGCCAAAAGTATGGGGATGATACCTGTGCCTGTACCTAGGTCAAGGACCCTGTCCCCTCTTCTTATAGTAGCAAAGCCACTAAGTAGGACTGCATCTGTTCCAAAGCAAAACTTATTTGGGTTTTGTATAATCCTAAGGCCCTTGTACTGAAGGTCGTCTATCCTCTCATGCTCTCCTAGGGCAAGCTCCATAGGTCACTCATCCTTTTTAGTTAGTCTATACTTATATTTATCCTAGCAGCCTCCAAAAAGGCCTCCATCTCCTCTAGGCTTTGAAAGGCGCCAAACTTTAAATATCTAATGATACTACTTCCATCTATTATATAGGTAGTGGGTATACTCCTTTGCTGATAAATACCCCACACTTCATTTTCAGAGTCCAGCAAAACTGGAAAGCTATAGCCATGTTCACCGATAAAGTCCCTGACCCGACCTTCAGCAACACTGCTCGATCCAGGTCTTTGGTTTTCAACTACTTCCGGGCTTACAGCTAGGACAATAGCACCATCATCCTTGTATTTGTCATAAAAAGCCTGCATATGGGGCATCTCTGCCCTACAGGGGGGACACCAGGTACCCCAAAAGTTTAAAAAGACTACCTTGCCCTCAAGGTCAGACAGCTTGTAGGTCTTGCCCTCAAGGTCCTCTAGTTCAAAGTCAAAAATCTGCTGGTTAACCCTACCATAGCTACGGGCATAGTCCTGTAGGATTTGCTCAGCCCTTTTAGCATTGTTTGCCTGGTCATCCTTGTCCTTGTCACTGTCAGTTGGCTTGGGGCTGTCCTTGTCACTGTCTGTTGGCCTAGGCCTGTCCTGGTCGTCTGCTGCCTGGCCATTGTCTATCTCGGTTGGTTTTGGTAGGACCCTCCCACCGCCTATATTGATATTACAGGCAGACAGGCCCAAAACCAATAAAAAAGTAAAAAATATGATAAAGCTTACTTTCCTTATATTTTCTATATTCAATGATAACACATCCTTTTTATTTTAGTAGGCTAGAATGGCAAAGATATTAAAAAATATCATAAGCCCAATTATAACTAGGATTATCCCGCTTATAATCTTTATAAGCCTCATATGCTTGTAAATGCCCTTTAGGTATTTTAGTAGGTATCTAGCTCCAAAGGCCATAACTAAAAAGGGTACACCAAGTCCTAAAGCATAAACCCCTAAATACAAGATACCTTGGCCTAGAGTCTGGCTATTGGCAGCTAGGATCAGGACCGAGGCCAAGACTGGCCCAATACAGGGTGTCCAGCCTATAGAAAAGCCCATCCCTATTAACAGGGAGGAAACAAGGCCCTTGCTGCTTGGCCTAATAGCTAGCCTGCGTTCATAGTTAAGGGCCTTTATGGGAATCAGTCCCGTATGAAAAAGGCCAAAGAGGATAATGGCTGCACCAGATATTTTCTGAATTATATACTGCTGCCTTAGTAAATAAGAACCGAGCTTTGTTGCAGCTGCACCTAAGATAATAAATATAATAGAAAAGCCAGCTACAAAGGCTAGGGAGTTTGTAACTAGCCTTTTATAGGCCCTTTTATCCTCCCCTATTGCCTCAAGAGATTGGCCTGTTAAGTAGGTAAGGTAGGCCGGCAAGAGTGGTAGAACACAGGGGGATAAAAAGGAAGCCATGCCCTGAAAAAATACCGTAAAAATAAAAAAATTGCTGTCCATAAACCTGTCTCCTCTTTTTTTATTAATAAAACATACCCAGAAAAGAGGCCGGTAAAACAAAAGTAGCCTTGCCTATAGGATGCCCGGTAAAACAAAAGTAGCCTTGCCTATAGGATGCCCCGGATTTTGACTTAAGAGAGTTTAGCCAAAATTTTAAGTAAAGGCCCTAAAGCTGCGGCTAGAATAATCGACATATTTCCTAGTTGTGAAACAAATCTTGACTAATAAGGGTCTTACTATATAATTAAATAGTAGCTCACTAGATGGAGGCCATTTGATGAAAAAATTTATAAAAATTATGCTCATTATTATACTGGTAGCCCTATTAGGTTCTGCCGGCTATATATATACCCTATTGGATTCTATAAAGGAAGCAGGACTGGTAAATCCTGATACAGGCAAGCCCATAAAGGATCCCTCTGAGCTTGGCATAGGACCCTCTGCCCCAGATTCCAGTGAAACTGGTGTCATAAATATTATGCTTTTTGGTACTGACAACCGGAACAAGAATCAAAAAAGTAGGTCCGATGCTATGATGATAGCTAGTATCGACAAAAACAACAAGACAGTAAAGATTACCTCCTTGATGAGGGATATGTATGTACCTATACCAGGCCAACAAGACAACCGTATAAACACGGCCTATATATATGGTGGACCCTCCTTGTCTATAAAGACAGTAAACTCGCTTTTTAACATGGACATTACAGACTATATATCAGTGGACTTTTTCTCCCTTGAGATGATAATAGATGAGGTCGGTGGAGTCCCCATAGAGGTAAAAAAGAGAGAGGTCAAGGAAATTAACAAGCTAGCTAGAGAGCTTGACCAGATTATAAATGACGGGACAAGCACTCCGCCATTGACAGAGGCAGGGCTACAGGTTCTTTCCGGTAGACAGGCAGTATCCTATAGCCGTATAAGGTCTGTAGGTCGGGATGACTTTGAGAGGACCGAACGACAAAGAAGGGTCCTAAATGAGCTCTTTAAAAAAGGAAAGAGTCTACCCCTAACCAAGGTCCCAGGCCTAGTTTCAAAGCTATTACCAGAGGTTGAAACTAGCCTAACTAAGACTGAGATTGTTGACTTGGCAGTAGCTATGATAGGCTTTTCCACTAGCGATATAGAGCAATTTCGCCTGCCGGCAGATGGCCACTATAAGGATGAAACCATTAGAAAGATGCGGGTCTTAAACCCAGATATAGAGAAAAACAAAGAGTTGCTCCATGAGTTTATATATGGGGCAGACGAAAAAGAGTCACTCACTAATAACAATTAGGACAAAGTAGACTCTAAGCTTTAAAGGAAAGGTTAAATTTTAATATGTAACCGGCCAAAATCGTCCAAACTTTATAGCTATCAGCTAAGCTTTATCTGTAAGCAGCTAATAATATATCAATAAAAGAAAGACGTGTTCTAAATAAAGAACACGTCTTTGTTTATTTATTTGCTTTATTATTTTATTTTCCCTTTTCTAATGGGTATAAGGTTTAGCAGGGCATGTATAATTGCAATCCCTATCACAATTAAGAGGCCAATAAAGAGGGCTGATATAGCTTTTCTAATAGGCAGGGGCTTAAAGCTTGCAGTTATTTCAATATCACCCTTTGGGATA
>FZPS01000163.1_pt250 | contig 55954 bp, 49 predicted proteins | sample 1817821 | NCBI WGS metagenome assembly FZPS01 (sample SAMEA104158645, study PRJEB21678) | metagenome | place: Germany | collected 2015-04-21 | reverse complement strand
GGAAACATGCCGTTACTGCAGGGAGGCTTCAGTTTCACCAGGGAAGCTATTAAAAGTTTGATAGATAAAAAAGTGTGTTAAAAATTACGGGGTTCTCTCTTTTTTCCTAAAGTAGGTTGACACCGTCTGCAACAGCAGGCCATTTGCCCATGTTTTTTGCTTGATATATAATTTAGTAGATATCGGGTTTGATCGAGGGGGAAATCGATTTGTATATTGAAAAATTAATTGTCCCCGGCATTCTCATCGCTCTGGCATTATTCCTCGTTTTTTTTAGCCTGCGTGGCAAAATCCCCGGGGACCCACATTTTGAATCGGGCTGGGCAACTGACAACAACGGATTCGCAAAGGATGGCCCCGAGGTGGAAAGGCTGACTGCAGTGGTGCCGACTCCCATACAGCTCCATCATAGCAAGCTGGAATATTATTCGTTTATCCATTACGGTATGAATACATTTACCGGCAGGGAGTGGGGCACGGGAAAGGAAGACCCGCGGCAGTACAACCCCACCAGGGTTGATACCGACCAGTGGGTACGTGTATTGCAGGAATCCGGAAGCAGGGGAATCGTATTCACCGTCAAGCATCACGATGGCTTCTGCCTGTATCCGAGCAAATATACCGAGCACAGCATCGCCAACAGTCCCTATCAAAATGGCAAGGGCGACATCATGGGGCAACTTGCGGACAGCTGCCGTAAATACGGCATGAATCTGGGAATCTATCTTTCTCCCTGGGATATGCACGAGAAAACGTACGGCACCGAAGCTTACAACGACTACATGGTCAATCAGCTTACCGAGCTATGCACCAATTATGGCCCGCTTTTCATGATCTGGTTTGACGGGGCCAGGGGCAAGAACGTGCCCGAATTCAAATACGATTTCGAGCGCTATTACGAAGTTATTCGCCGGCTTCAGCCCGAAGCGATCATTGCCAATTGTGGCCCGGATGTGCGCTGGATTGGCAACGAGGCAGGTGTGGTACGCCCCGGTGAATGGAGTGTTGTCGCCGCAGATACAGCCGATGTGGACCGGATCATGGAACAATCACAGCAGGATGAACAGACGGGACGGGAACTGAAAGCCTTCGATCACACGGCGAAAGACCTGGGCAGCCGCGATGCGCTAAGGCGCCACCCGGATTTGAGATGGTATCCGGCAGAGGCCGATGTTTCCCTCCACCCCGGTTGGTTTTACAACAAGCGCCGGGCATTGTTCAGAAAGGGCGTGAAAAAACTTTGCTCACTTTATTACAATTCTGTCGGTGCCAATGCATCCCTTCTACTCAACGTTCCGCCAAACAGGGAAGGCGTGATTGCCGATCGGGATGTCAAGGTGCTCAAAGCATTTGGCGACCGGATCAGAAAGGATTTTTCCCGGCCCATCAGCTATCAGTTACATCTTGGAAATGCTGAAACAATGGTGGCCAGGGAGGAGGCCCGGGATGCACTTTCAGTTGAGGATGATCGTGGATACAGCTTTGCTGACCATGAATACATTGCAGACTTGAAACTTGGGCAGGCCGCCAAAGTAAAGCGCCTCGTGCTCAAGGAGGATCTGACCGGTAGCCAGCGTGTGGAGGCATTCGATGTTTTTGCACGTGTGAACCATGCGGGCATTGAAGGCGAAGAAAAATACAGGAAGATCGCCGGGAACACGGTCATCGGCAGCAAGAGGATCATAACCTTCGGGAGGGCGGTAAATACCGATACCATCCGTATTGTCATCCGGCAGTCGAGGGGTAACCCGGTATTGTCGTTCATCGGTCTTTACGAGTAAAGCCCGTTACCCCGGCGTTGCCTTTTTCTTCTCTTTCCCGGGTTTGAGTCTGGCTCCGGGTTTTTTGTTTGACAGATGACGATGAAATGCATCCGGCTACGAAAAAGAATTGGTCAATCCGGGCGGGTTGCGGGGGTGGGTGTGGACGTTTCCATGTCGTGTTGGAAGCAGCAAATGGGGGCAGGGGGTTACCCATTTATCTGCATGTGATGGAAGGGAGATGAGAGGATGACGAACCGTCGTTTTTTTCTTTTTGCCAATGGAGATTTCCGGGACCCCGATTTCTACCGAAAGCAGATTGATGCGGAAGACCGGATTGTCTGTGTAGATGGGGGTGCCCGTCATGTTCTGGAGATGGGTCTCCACCCTCATGTGGTCGTGGGGGACACCGACTCCATTGACGCGGATCTGCGTCAACGGCTGAACAATATGTCGGTGGAATGGATCCGTGATCCATCCATTGACCAGGATAAATCTGATATGGAGATGGCTCTGGATCACGTTCTCTCCCTTCGACCGAAACCGCTTGAAATTGTTGTCTGCGGAGCCCTCGGGGGTAAGAGGGTTGATCATACCCTGATCAATCTTTTTCTGCTGTTACGTCCTTTCGAGGCGGGTGTCCGCGCCAGGATTATCGATGAATTGCAGACGATCAGGTTGATTGACGGGGAATTGAAGTTTCAAGGGCAGGTCGGGGACTACCTGTCCCTGTTTGCGCTTACACCCAGTGTAACGGGGATATGGACCAGGGGGTTGAAATACCCGCTGCATGGAGATACTCTTTATTTTGCTTCTACCCTTGGCCTGAGCAATGAACTCTCTTCGCTTGAAGCCGAAGTAACGTTTTCTTCCGGGCTGCTTCTGGCAGTCCATATTTCACGCCACTGAGGGTACCCTCTTCATATTTTTGTTTCCAATGTTGCCAGAGTATCCATCAGTTGTTCACGGTATGAAATGAACCGGGAAGAGGTGATGGTCTTCCGGGAACGGGGGCGCGGTATTTCCACGGTTATTTCAAGGATAATCTTTCCCGGGCGATCCGAAATCATGTAAATCCGGTCGGAGAGGTAGATTGCTTCATCGATACTGTGGGTCACGAAGAGGACAGCTCTCCGGAAACGGTCCAGAATCCGGAGTAACCATTCACGCAGGTTTTCGCGGGTAAGGGCATCGAGGGCAGCAAATGGTTCATCGAGCAGCATCAGGTTGCTCTCCATCAGGACGGTCCGCAGCAGGGCTGCCCGCTGCTTCATCCCCCCGGAAAGTTGGCCCGGGTAGTATGACGCAAAACCTTCGAGCCCGAATACCGGCAACAGTTCACATACCCTGGCAGAGGCCTCTTCTTTACTCTTGCCTTCTGCAAGCAGCGGCATGGCCGCGTTCTGCAACAGGGTTTTCCATGGAAAAAGCAGGTCCTGCTGGGGCATGTAACCGACTTTGGCCGGTCGGCCGGTGATCTCCTTGCCCTTCAGGAAGACCTGGCCATGATCAGGTTCGAGCAGGCCGGCGGCGATCTTGAGCAGGGTGCTTTTGCCCGACCCGCTGGGGCCGAGTAGCGAAACAAATTCCCCCGCGTTCACCCGGAGCGAGACTTCTTCCAGGACGGGCAGTATCTCCGAAGCAAAGGTGTAGGTTGAACTGATATTATCCAATTTCAAGAGCATTTTCCCGGGACCTCCATCCTGTTGGCTGCATGCTGCCGGGGCAAGCTGGAAACATGCTGCAGGGGCTTGTGGCAGAGCCCCCGCAGCGGTGCTTTCAGATTTTCCATGACATCTCAACGGATAAAATCGTTGGTAAAAGCACGATCCACATCGAGCATTTCAGCAATCAGACCCTGGTCATGTAGCCAGCGGCTGTAGTTATCCCATACTTCTTTTTTCTGCAGGCCCCATACCTCGGCATCTTCCTGATACCTGTCTTTCAACCACTCCTGGCTGGCCATCACCAGTTCGCGATCAAGTTCCGGTGCATTCTGCAGCAGGATTTCCGCGGCCTCGGCAGGGTTTTCGATTGCCAGCCGGTAACCTTTTGCGGTGGCGCGCATGAATTTTTCAACCAATTCAGGCTGTTCATCTATGATAGTTTCGCTACTGATGATCAGGGGTGTATAGTAATCAAGGGCCCGGTCAAGATCACGCAGTGGCATATAGTTCAGCTCCAGTCCTTTGAGTTCAGCTTCAATACCATCCCAACCATAATATATCCAGGCGAAATCGGCCAGGCGTTCGATGACGGCAAAGAGGTCTGCCTCACCGACAGTGACGATGGACACCTGATCGAAGTCGGCGCCGACTTTATCCATCAGTGCCTTGATGGTTGCTTCTTCCACTTCGGTACCCCAGCTGCCGTAGCTTTTTCCTTCAAAATCGGCCACCGTCATTATATTCCTGTCTTTCAAAGAAGCAAAGCCCGAGGTATTGTGCTGTAAAATGGTGCCGATGGAGACGACAGGGATACTGTCGTTTGCACGGGCAAAGGTGACCTGTTCCTGATAGCTGATACCGAACTGCGCTTTATCCGTGGCCACGAGCGGGACGACATTTCCCCCGGCCTCCTCTATCTCAACTTCCAACCCTTCTTCAAGATAATAACCCCTGTCCCTGGCCACGAAAAGCCCACTGTAGTTGGTGTTGGGATTCCAATCCAGAAGAAGGGTAACCTTTTCGGCGGCAGGAGTGCTTTCCCGGTTGCATCCCGCCGCAAAGAACAGGCTCAGAAACAGAACCAGGCCCAGAACGGACCATCCCATCAATTTGTTTTTGTTCATCTTCAACACATTTCTTCACTCCCTGTAGTTGTGATTTTTGTTCGACTCCAGGGCATTGCCAGCCAGGCAAACATGGTGGTGATCCTGAAGAGGATCAGGCTGAGCAACACGGCGATGAGCACGGCAGCGAAAAGATGGCCGGTCTTGTAAGAATGCATCATCCGTGTCATGTAAACGCCCAGGCCGATACTTCCACCCAACCACTCGCCGATGATTGCCCCCATGACGCTATAGGTGGCGGAGATCTTCAGACCGGAAAAAAAATGGGGCAGGACAGAGGGGAGCAGAAGGGATTTGAAGGTAAACCAGGAACCGGATTGCATCACCCGCATCAATTCAAGAGCCTCGGGATTGACCTGTTTCAACCCCTCGGCGACATTTACCGCCAGCGGGAAGAAGCAGACCAGGGTGACCACGGCGACCTTGGGGGTCAGGCCCACGCCGAGCCAGATGAGAAGAAGTGGGGCCAGGGCAAATATGGGGATGGCCTGCGAGATCACCAGCAAGGGATAGACAGCGTTTCTGACCGATTCCCAGCGGTTCATGGCCAGGGCCAGGATCATGGCCACGGCTATGGCCAGCAACAGGCCGATGCCCACAGCATAGAGGGTTGCTGCGGTATGTTTCATCAGCAGGGCAAAATTTTCTGTCAGTGCCCCGGCTATGTTCGAAGGGGAAGGCAGAATATAATCCGGCAGGGAAAACAAACGGCAGATCACCTCCCAGAAGGCGATGAGCAGTACCATGATCAGGAAGGATGGCAGGCGTTGTCGGGCATTGTTTCCAATTTTCATCAGCGAAAGCTCCTATCTGCTGTTGGCGTAGCGGCATTATTTCCGGGCGGGCCAAAAAAACAAGCTGGAGCCAACGATGGCTTCAGCTTGCATTTCCGGATGGCAAGTATGTTCCCTACGCTGGCATTACCCAGGTCAGGTTCGAAGGGTCAGAGCAATGGCAGCTCTATCTCAGCCGGGTCAACCCAGCCCCCCTTTGACCTATTATTTTGATCCTTGAAAACAGGATACCACAAGCGGTGGCCGACTGCAAATCTTATCTTCCGTATTTTGCCGGTTGAAGATTTTCAATTGACCCCCAGCTCCTCGATATCTATATGGGGGTTTCTGTATCTTCTTTTCCTTCCGGTAAACATACCGTATTCAATAGCTCTCTCGGGGCATAGATTGATGCAAGCCAGGCACTGGACACACTGATCACCCCACACGGGTTTGTCTTCGACTTTGATGCATCCGGTAATACAAACCTTCTCGCAGATACCGCATGAATTGCAGCTATCGTTAACACGGAAATACCTGGTGTTGACCGAATATTTCATGAACAACGGGTTTACGACGTAAGTCAGGAGGTGGGGCAGAGGACCCTTGACCAGTTCGAAAACTCCCTTCTGCCGTTTCCCGATAATATCATTTATATGCTCAAGTTTTTTCCCGGCCCCCGCCAGTTTTCTTTCCGCTTTCTCTGGCGCATCCGCATTCATGGCTATGACCATGTAATTGTTGGGCATGATCAGTGAAAACCCGCTGTGAAGTGGCAGATTGTTCTGTTGCAACTCATGCTCGACGACCTTCATGGCCTGGCCGATATTCTGGCCGCAGGTGATCACAGAAAAAACATAGTTGTCCTCGAAGTTGTTGATTTTCAACCGGCGCATGAAGTTGACCACCATACCGGGCGGCCCCCAGGAATAAACCGGGAATACAAATCCCAGGATTTCCCCCGCGGCCATGGTGTGTTCGAAGCTATTCCCTTCCAGCATGAGTTTGGGAATGGAAGATAGTTTTTCCCCCTGTGCGGCGGCAATATTTTTTGCGGCATGCAAGGAATTACCTGTCCCCGAAAAATAATAGATCATGGCTGGCCCCCCTTGATTCTCGGTGGATCCATGGAAGCGGATCCAACCTGCGTTCTCCACAGATCTTTCTACGTGGGAAGGTGTATTCCCTTTAAATTTATACCACTGCTGTATCCAATATGCTATTTTTTGTAAGGATGTATCATCGGTGGGGATATCTGTCCCTGATAGCCGAGGAGATGGCTTTGAACAGTGATAAATCTGTATCGGAAGCATTGTCGCAAGCATAATGCCAGACCATCACGCCTCCCAGGCCCTGATCAAGTGAATAGCTGGTTTTGTTGTATGCTGTCTGGTAGCAATTGTAGAATCTATCTTTTTCCGTTCCGCCAAAACTTCCAACTGCCCTGTCACTGTATCGTCCCAACTTTTCGCTTTCATCCTTGTAAAGGGTCCACAACTCGGCCATATCGTCTGGACGCGCATAAAAGGGTATGCCCAGATCGACCTTGGAGAGCGGAATGTTTTTCTTTTTCATGTATTCGATTGCCCCGATGCATTGCGTGTAAAAACTGCTGTGATGCCCGCGGCTGTCCGGCAAGTCGTAGCACATCAGTTCTATCACATCGATGGCATCGATATGTTTTTTGTTGAATTTGATTCCCCAGGGTGCGAGTGCGACCGCCACCTTGAGGTCGGGTTTCTTCTCTTTCAGGCACAGGATGAAATTTCCGTAAACATTGAAATCCCGATAACTTACCGGGTATTCCCAATCAAAAGCAAGACCATCAAATCCTTTATCTTTTACATATCCGATCATGTTATCTGCCAGCTTCACCCTGTTGCCCTTCTTCGCCATGGCGACGTCAACGGCCAACTCCCTGACCATCCTGTTCCAGTCACTATCATAGGGCCTGTCTGCTTCAAACAGAAAATTGACGTATACGGTGTAATTTCTGTTCAGCCTGGCCTGGGCCTGTTTGATAAGATCGAGAGAGTTATCCAATCGCGGGTCGATTTTGATATCCCCATTTTTGTTGAAAGTGGCCATTCCAAATAAAATGATGTCGGTGATGTTGGCAAGATGCCCCTCGTCCATATCATCGATTTTCTGCAACGTATCGGCAACGATATATGCCGTTGTTCTGAAGGATCCCGCATCCTGCACCCTCTGATTCCGGAAGGTGATGTCTTTGACCGAATATCTGCCGCTTACGGTGGCAATCTCGATCACTATTTTGTTTGTGAAAAGGGCTGGAAAAGTGCAGAAGGCAGTCTTTTCTACATAATCCTGTTTGTAGACGAGCTTTTTGCTGTTGCCGGAAGGGGCGTATATTTCCAATCCTTCTATTCCCGACCCTGCAACTTCGATAATGGCAGTATTGAGGGAGATGAGCCGATCAAACGAGGCAACGATTGTCACGGGTTGATCTGCATTGTTGATGGCAGGAGAAGATACTTCCCTGCCGTCCACCGCCCATGAAATGGCAAGAACCTGTTGTTCTTCGGCGACGGAAGCGGGGGCACCCGGGTGTTCTGCACAACCACTTGCAAGGAGCAGGGCTGCCATTGCAAGCAAGAGGGAAAAAATATAAATTATTCTTTTCATGTCCGGTTCACCACCTTGATTGTAACACAATTAACTGCTTTTTTTCTTCCGGCCGCAGGGCAGTCTTTTTGTTTATCATCGCGAGAAAGCGATGGGGGTAAATGAACTTTGTGGAATCTTTCCATCCCGGGTTGTTTGAAAATCATTGTTTTTCTGCCAGGTACCATGAAGGATTGACTGCCGATTATCGCGATGCCGCCAATGAGTGAAAAAATGTGAACAAACAAGGTTTCTCGGGGAAACGGGCATGGGTATCAAGGGGAAAGGCCTGACCCCGCCGACTGCCTTTCAAAAGTTTGATGTGGTATAGTGTACGGAGATGTTTCTATCAAAATCCATCTGTTCGGTGCAATGGCCGGTAAAAAAAGTAGGGAAAAAAAATTGATACTACTCCTGATTGTTTTGTCCCTGGGCGGTTTATTGTTTTTTTTCACAGGATATGGCCGGAATCCGCTTCGCTACGGTTCTTCCACCCGTTCCCCGGTCACCGACGGCTCCTCGCAGCTTTATTTTGATCGGCATGCCGGATCGTTCACGGAGGCTCTGCCTGTTGGCAACGGTCGATTGGGAGGTATGGTTTACGGCGGCAGCAAGAAGGAAAGGATCCTGTTGAACGAGATATCCATGTGGTCGGGATCCTGTCAGGAGGCCAACAAGGAAGAGGCCCACAAATCTTTGCCACTTATCCGGAGGCATCTTCTTGCCGGGGAGAACCGGGAGGCCCAGGAGTTACTTTTGAAAGAATTTATCTGCGAGGGGGCAGGTTCCGGCCAGGGGCGCGGCAAGTCGGTGCAGTTCGGATGCTATCAGATGCTTGCAGACCTTCTGATCAGGTGGAAAAACAGGGGCATGATCAGGGATTATTCCCGGGTGCTTGACCTGTCCACGGCGGTGGCAACCGAATCCTACATGCAGAAAGGAAATCTGATCAACAAGGAATATTTTGTTTCCGCTCCGGATCAGGTTTTTGTGGTACACATTACCTCCGCATTTCCACGGGCACTGTCCCTGGAGCTCTCGCTCGGGCGGCCCGAACGTGCCCGTACCTGGATCGATGATCGGGGGTTGTTGATCATCGAGGGAAATCTGGAAAGTGGAACCGACCGGGAGGGCATGCGCTACGCGGCGGCGGTGGAGGTAATTTCCGATGGCAATATGACCGCCTCTTCCGGTAAAAGTGCGGTGATCCGCCTGAAAGAGGCCAGCGAGGTTACCCTTCTTGTTGCCGCCGCAACCGATTATCAGGGATTTGCCGGCAGGCGAACAGCGGACCCCCGTAAAGCGATAAAAGATGATCTTTCGCGATCCCGGGTTTTCTCTTACGAGGAGTTGAAAGAAAGGCATATCTCCGATTATCGTTCTTACTATGATCGAGTAGATCTGGACCTGGGGCATGGTGCGGGAGAGAAGAAACCGACACCGGCGCGTCTGGCCGCTTTCAGCAGGGGACAACCCGATCCTTCGCTGGCTGCCCTGTATTTCAATTTTGGGCGCTATCTGCTCATCAGCTCCAGCAGGCCGGGGGGTTTACCCGCCAACCTGCAGGGCCTCTGGGCCGACACCGTGAATACACCCTGGAACGGAGATTACCATTTGAATATCAATGTACAGATGAATTACTGGCCGGCAGAGGTAACCAACCTTCATGAATTGCATCGGCCATTGATCGATCTGGTAAAGTCGCTGGTTGAGCCCGGTAGCAGGACGGCCCGGGCGTATTACAATGCCCGTGGCTGGGTGGCGCATGTTATTACCAACCCTTGGGGTTTCACAGCTCCGGGCGAGAGTGCGGAATGGGGCTCCACCGTTTCAGGTTCCGGATGGTTGGCATCCCATCTGTGGGAACACTATGCCTTCTATCCCGAACGCGATTACCTTCGGGAAATCTACCCGGTGCTGGAAGGAGCTGCCCGTTTCTACCTGGATATGCTCATCGACCTGCCAGACAGCGGTTTCCTGGTGACGGCACCGAGCAATTCTCCGGAACTGGGCTACAGATACAGGGGAAAGATCATCCATACCTGCATGGGGCCCACCATTGACAACCAGGTATTGCGGGAGCTTTTCGAGAACACGCGCCGGGCAGCGGAGATCCTGGGAATTGATGAGGATTTTCAGAAGGAACTCTCCGCCAAGCGCGCCAAACTTCCCCCGACGGCGATAGGCCGGGGCGGAAGGATCATGGAATGGCTGGAAGACTACGAGGAGGAGGATCCCCGGCATCGTCATCTGTCACACCTTTATGGGCTTTATCCCGCCAGCGAGATCACGGAAAGAAACAGGGATCTCTTTACGGCTGCGCGGGATACGCTGGAAAGAAGGGGAGATGGGGGCACCGGCTGGTCCCTGGCCTGGAAAGTCAATCTCTGGGCACGCTTGAAAGATGGAGAAAGGGCCTACCAACTGCTGAAAAAATTGCTCGTTCCTGTCCATGAACGAAGGAATTTCCCTTTTTCACAATCAGGCGGGGGAACTTATCCCAACCTGTTCTGTGCGCATCCCCCGTTTCAGATTGACGGCAATCTAGGCGGGACTGCCGGAATAGCCGAGATGCTGCTCCAGAGCCACGACGACGTTATCGAGTTGCTGCCGGCCCTGCCCCCCTGCTGGCTGGAGGGGAATGTAAAGGGGCTCCGGGCGCGTGGCGGATTTGAATTGAATTTTTGCTGGGAAAATGGGCGGCTGGTGGAAGGCACCCTGACTTCTTTGACCGGGGGAACGACGACCCTCTCCTATCGGGAACCTTTATCCGTTGGCCAGCAGACGGGCTGTTTCGTTCCGGTTACATTGAAAGCCGGAGAGTCCGTGAATTTCAAGCTGGCAGAATAGTTGGCAGGATGAAATATCCAGCCGGGCATGTCCCGGATTGCCAGGAAAATGGAACAACCGATCCGACGCCCGGCCGACCGTTGGGTGGCACCCGTTTGTCACATGCCATGCACTTCGAAAGGGTTTTATGATCCCGATTCCCGATCCATCAAAACACAGAAGATTTTGTTTGCCCTGCAGTGCATCCGATGGGGGTTTTCGATCACGCATGCCCTTTTTTCGTGATATAATTGGGTGAATTTCAGGTTTCGTGGATGGGGGCGTCTTTGCATTGGGATAGTGGAAGAAACAGATGTTGAAATACGACGCACCAAAAAAAACATTCTATGCCTGGCGGTTGTTGCTTTGATACTTCTGGCGGCGGTTGCCATTGCCGGATTCCACCTCTCACCGCATTATTTCTGGGGTGCTGTTTTTGTTGCCCCCCTGCTCGGGGCGGCGGCCCGGTTATATTTCAAGTTGCGCAGACTGAAAACGTTGCTGGGACTGAGAAAACGGTGGGCCATGCCTGTCGATACACCAAGGGATTTCGAAAAAATCTCCACATTGCATGGTTTCATGGCCGGGAATGAATTACCGGGTATGATTGATCGTCAGACCTGGCGGGACCTGGATGGCGATCAGATCTATGCCCTGCTTGACCGGACCTTCACCGCGCCGGGACAGGCCGTTCTGTACACGATTTTGAAAAACCCCAGTTTTGACCGGGGACTTCTTGAGAAGCGGTCAAGGCTGATCAGGTTGTTTCAGAAGGATGATTGTTTCCGGGAAAAACTGCAGCTTCTTCTTCTGCCTCTGGAGAGGGCAAGAGACAGTGACATGGCAAACCTTCTGTGGGAAGGACTTCCCTCCCCCTCTCCCCATGCTCCATTGTTCACGGTTCTGGCCCTGGCAGCAATGATCTCTTTATTTACCCCGCTATTTCTGGGAAAATACAGTATCCCCATGATCCTTGGTATGTTCGGGATAAATTCATGGGTACATTATCATCTGACGAAAAAATATCAGAATGTATTATCAGCCATTCCCGGGCTGGCGGTACTGCTGAAAACGGCATCGAAAGTTGCCGATCTGAAAGTGGCGGCAATGGGTGATGTGTGTGAACAGCTGCGGAATGCTTCCCTGTCATGCCGGCATATTTCCCGGAACATCGCTTATTTGCAACCAACACTGCTTGGATCCGAACTGGATTTTCTGTATGAATACCTGAAAGTTTATTTTCTTCTTGAAGTGCGGGCATACAATAGGACCTTGAGTGAATTCAAAAAACGGGTTGAACAACTTCAGGAAATATATCTGATTATCGGGGAACTGGATGCCATGCAGTCCATTGCCTCCTACAGGGAGGGTCTTCCTGCACCCGGCTATGTTGAACCGGAACTTGTTGCCGGGGGAGAACCCATCTGCGCGGTGGATAATGTTCGCCATCCGTTGCTGAATGATGCGGTGGCAAATTCAATTATTGTTGACAGGGAAGGGGTGCTGATTACCGGCTCCAACATGTCGGGCAAATCAACATTTTTGAGAACCATTGCTGTAAATGCGGTGTTTGCCCAGACCATCTTCACCTGCCTGGCATCATCCTACCGGGGAAGCTTTTTTCGGGTAATCACCTCCATCAGCAGGGAAGATAGTTTGATGGAAGGCAGAAGTTTCTATTACCGGGAAGCGGAAAGGCTGTTGAAACTTGTCCGGGCTGCCACCGGGGCGGACGTGAAGGCACCGGCGCTATGTATCATCGACGAACTTCTGTCGGGCACGAACTACACGGAGAGATTTGCTGCATCACAGGGAATATTGAGCTACCTGGCATCCCGGAATGCCCGGGTGCTGGCTGCTACTCATGATCTGGATCTGGCCGAAAAACTGCAAGGGTCTTATTGCTGTTATTACTTTAGCGATCGGGTCGGGCAGGAAGGCCTTGATTTTGACTACAAGCTGAAAAAAGGTGTTTCCACCAATCGCAATGCGATCAAACTTCTGGAATACATGGAGTATCCCCGGGAAATAACAGAACAGGCCAATACAATTGCCAGGCAGCTCACCTCCGGTTCAGGGGTTCTTGATGGGCCATGGAACGGTTAGCAATTGAATGGCGCCCACGCCTGGAAACGTGTTAAACCCGGGAAGTAAAATCAGCCAATGAATGACTTGAAGTTGCCGGATCCTGTAAAAGGCCAGAAAACCATTCCACAACGAAAGGGAAAATGTGGTCAAATGTCGAATTGAATCAGGCAAATGTAATTCATTTTTCAGTTAATTGCAGGAAAAATGATAGGGGACAGGAGTCAATGATGGCAAGAGGACATACAGCGATGCGGATTGCGACATTTTTGCTGAGTGCGGCAATGATCATTCCCCTATCGATCAACATACACAAGCTTGATATTTTTTCCACTCCGATCACGGAGCAACAACCAGAAAATCAGGAAGCATTTCTGCCAGCAGAGGTATCGGAACCTGAAAGTGAACCTGAATCCGATGGCGAACCTGAACCGGAAAGTGAACCGCCCGGGGAGGAAGAAAATCAGGAGCCGGATGCCACGGAGCCCGAGTCCGAGCCGGAAACCCAACCTGCCTCTGCACCACAACCGCAGCCACAACCGCCACCACAGCCACAACCACAACCCGAACAGGCTTTGCAGGTTATCCCTGATGGCAATTATTTGTTGGCGCTTGTCACCAAGGAAACGACTCTGAAAAAAGATTATGCCCCCGGTGACCTTGTGGGAATTCCCTCGTACATGAAACCTTCCAGGGCACTGTACTTGCGCGCCGAAGCGTTCAAGCATCTCGAAGAAATGTGGAACGCGGCCAATACCGATGGAGTGACGCTGGCGGTACTCTCCGCGTACAGAAGTTATTCTTATCAGGCACAGCTATTCAACAATTATGCCAGGAGGCATGGTGAAGCGGAGGCGAATCGATTCAGTGCGCGGCCGGGGCAATCGGAACACCAGCTGGGGACGACGATAGATTTTGGCGGTTCGGGTTCCGACTGGTCGGCTTCTTTTGGCGAAACGGCGCAGGGCAAATGGCTTGCCAACAATGCATATTTGTACGGCTTTGCCATGAGTTATCCCCGGGGGATGGAACATGTTACGGGCTATATCTATGAACCCTGGCATTACCGCTATATCGGGGTGGAGGCGGCCGGGGAATGGAAAGAATCGGGCCAGCCGCTCTGTGTGTATCTGGAGCAGAAACAGTGAGTCTGCATTCCGCGCATGACGGCTACATCTTTTGAGCTTTGGAAAGTAACCGTTTCTCCGATCCTGCCGATGGATTTTTTCACCCACGGTAAGCATATCTGCAGCCCCTATGTTCACAGACTTGTTGTTTATCATGGAATGCCCTGGTGGCTTTATTATCCTTTTTTGCCTCGTTTCAGGGATGTAATGCAGGGTGTTCATGATCGATGGCCGCGCTATCCGGTTTCAAAAATGCCCGGGATCCGGCGGCTACCCACATTTTCGGGAAAATTGACACCCGCAACCCTCAGTTGCTATAATTGCCGGGGGTAAAAAAAGGATTTTTTCTGGAGGGAATCCAGTATGTCAGAGGGAAAAAAATGCTTTGAAAAGATACAGCAGAGGCACCATACACTCAGGGCGGAGATGTACCGCAACTTCAACCGGGTGTTGCCATTCAACGAGTTGGTATCGGACCGCCGGGAGAAAGCCGCCTTCCTCGGATTCGGGGAAGGCACGAGTATCTATGATTCCAGTGTGGTAACAGGCAATGTGACCGTGGGGAAAAACGTCCGCATCGGGCCTTTTACCGTTCTTGATGGAAGCGGCGATCTTGAGATCGGGGATCATTGTGAAATTTCTGCCGGGGTGCAGATATATTCCCATGACCCGGTTTCTAGAACCCTGTCGGCAGGGGAAAAGCCCATCGACAAAGCTGGAACAAAAATCGGTGCTCGTTGCCATATCGGCAGCATGAGCATTATCACCAAAGGGGTGAATATTGGCCGTTGTTGTGTAATAGAAGCCAACAGCCTTGTCAACAGGGATATACCCGATTACAGCATTGCTGCGGGCACTCCGGCAACCGTCATCGGCAGGGTTGTCCTTGAAGAAAGCGGGGAAATAAGGTTCGATTACCATCAGAATGAATGATGATTCAGCAAAGTTTTATTTTCGGAGGGAGGAATCATGATTGAAAAATTTACTGGCGATATCATCCAGCCCCAGGCGTGAAGGCAACAGTGAAATATTGTTGCAATCATTCTTGCATGGGGCCGAGGAAGCAGGCTGGAATGTGGACCATGTACGGATCAATAACCTCAAAATAAATTTCTGCCGGGCATGCGATTGGTGTGCGGACAGCGGGGAATGTATCCAGAAAGATGATATGCAGGCCATATACCCCAAGGTAGTTGCTGCCAGGGCGATGGTTCTGGCCACCCCCATCTATTTTGGCACGATGTCCGGGCAGATGAAGGTTTTTATCGATCGTTTCCAATGCTGGTGGCAAGCCAAGTACGTAATAAAGAAACCCCCGGTGGATCCCCGGGAGAAACGGCCGGGATATTTTATCTGTGTCAGCGCACTGGAGGGAAAAGATTATTGTGAAAATGCGCTGGCAGCGGTGAAGGTGTTTTATCACAACATCAATTATCATTATGCCGATTCTATATTTTTCGAGGGTGTGGACAGGAAGGGGGCCATAAAACAATATCCCCGGATCATGGAGAAAGCTTACGAGGTAGGCCGACTTCTGTAAAAACGAATCACTCCCCGCTTTGTGACAATCGGGTTTTGGGAGATGAAAATGATCAAGAAAAGATACTTGCAGATGCTCAACATATTGGGTTTTATCATTTTTTCAGCCGGTCTGGTCAAGGGGTTTCTGAATGCCGATCTGTTTTTGTCGCCATCGGTTGACGCTTCCATTCCCCTGTTGGGGTTATGTGCATCTTTTGTCATTCCAATGTGGATAATAATTGGCCTGTCGATGTTTTCCTTCTGTCTCTACCAGAGTCAAGGAATTTTGCGTAAGGATGAACGGGAGAAACCCTCCACGGAGAGGGTAGGCCCTCTTTTTTTTATAGCAAGCATTTTGAATACGGGATGGTTGCTGGCCCGCTATTTCAAGGTCATCAATATTTCCCTGTTGATCTTGATTGTTCTGCTGGCGGTGCTCATAAAAAATTACCTGAATCTGGAGGCGGGAGCCAGGGTATCATCGGCTTCGGAAATTCTGTGGGTGAAACTGCCTTTCCGCATCTATCTGGGCTGGATTACGGTTATCACCATCACAGAATTGGCGGCCACGATCAATCTCGGCTGGGAAGGTTTCGGGTTTTCAGAAGTATACTGGACCGTGGCGGTGATGGCAATTGTTATTGTTACGGCATTTGTTTTTTTGAAACGACGCCTGGATCTGGCCGCAAGCACTGCAATGCTATGGTTTCTGCTGGGTATAGCTATCAGGGGGTTTTCCACGGAGTTCGGGGAGACAGCCATGGCGGTGTTTGCTCTTGCGGGTATGCTGATCATCATGGTGTCGGCCTCCTGGTTTCTGGCCCGAAAATATGTATCAGGGAAAATAAAAGGGGCATAGCAATTTAACGGTCTTGAGAAATAATTGCAGTTCCATGGCAGGATAATGTCATTGATAGAGCGGTGAAGGGCGGGCTTCGGGGCGATGCAGACCGAAAAAAAAAGAGTGGTTGTAATCGGGGCCGGGGCGGCGGGGATGATGGCAGCTGGAACGGCCGGCGGCCGCGGAGCGGAAGTGTTTCTGATCGAGAAGAATGATCGCCCGGGACGGAAGATGATGCTGACCGGCAAGGGCAGGTGCAATATCACCAACGATACCGATGTGCAGGGCCTGATTGCCGGTGTGCCCGTGAACGGCAAATTTCTTTACAGTGCATTCCACGCTTTTTCTGCCGCGGATCTGCTGATACTCCTGGAGAAGTTCGGCCTGGAGACCAGGACGGAACGGGGAAGGCGTGTTTTCCCTGTTTCTGACCGGGCTGCAGATGTCGTCAACACCCTCTTGAAATTTGTCAAACAGAACAAGGTGCACATTGAAAGAGGAGAGGTTGCACGTGTGTTAACCGGACGGGGCAAAGTGGAAGGGGTTTTGCTGAAAGATGGCACGGAGATACGGGCAGACAGCGTGATCGTGGCTACCGGGGGCCTTTCTTACCCATCCACCGGTTCGACGGGGGATGGGTATAGATTCGCCGCAGAATGCGGCCACACTCTTACCCCCCTTGAACCATCCCTGGTGCCGCTGGAGATCAAAGAAAAATGGGTCCGTGAACTCCAGGGGCTTTCTCTGCGCAATGTCAGCGTAAAGGTATATAACAGAAACAAGAGGAAATTGTTCGAGGATTTCGGGGAGATGCTCTTCACCCATTACGGGGTTTCGGGGCCGATGATCCTTTCCGCGTCTTCCTCCATGCGTGAAATGGATCGGGAACGCTATGTTCTGGCGATTGACCTGAAGCCGGCTCTTTCCGGGGAACAACTTGACCGCAGGATCCGCAGGGATTTCACCGCCTACTCACGCAAGATGTTTGCCAACTCACTTCATGATCTGCTGCCCCGGAAATTGATTCCGGTGATCATTGCTCTGTCCGGTATCCCACGGGAGAAACGCGTTCATCAGATCACGCAGGAGGAACGTGCCGGCTTGGTCACGCTGATAAAAAATCTGATCCTTCACGTGCATGGATTCAGGCCCCTGGAGGAAGCAATCATCACTTCGGGGGGTGTCTGCACCCGGGAAATCAATCCCTCAACGATGGAATCCCGCATTGTCAAAGGGCTTTTCTTTGCCGGTGAGGTGATCGATGTGGATGGATATACGGGTGGATACAACCTTCAGATTGCCTTTTCCACCGGTTACCTGGCTGGCATGTGCAGCTGATAGCAGAATGTTACCTGCAAACAGGAAGCGTTCAGGGACGGAGGAACGGCTTTTCACAATTTGGATGGAAGGGCATCACGTGGAATAATCATCATCTTCAGGGTATTGAAAAAAGGAATTTCAGGTCACCGGCCCTCCAGGCAATTAATATAAATTTGAAATTTGTTGAGAATAAGATTATGATATTCAATGCAAGAAAAAACCACAAGGAGTTGATTTTTTTGCCAATAGTCACTTCAACAGGGATGTTCAAAAGGGCTTATGACGAGGGTTATGCTATCGGGGCTTTCAATGTCAACAACATGGAAATCATCCAGGGCATAACCGAAGCGGCCAAGGAAGTTAACGCACCGCTGATCCTGCAGGTTTCAGCCGGGGCAAGGAAATATGCAAACCATACTTATCTGATGAAACTTATCGAGGCAGCCGAAATAGAAACCGGGCTTCCAATATGCGTCCACCTTGATCATGGTGATTCCTTTGAATTGTGCAAGTCATGTATTGATGGAGGTTTTTCTTCGGTGATGATCGATGGTTCATTTCTCCCATTCGAAGAAAACATCAAATTGACCAGGCAGGTTGTAGATTATGCCCACGAAAAGGGCGTTGTGGTCGAAGGGGAATTGGGGCGTCTGGCTGGCATCGAGGATGCAGTAAACGTTGCGGATGAAGATGCTTCCTTTACGGATCCGGCCGAGGCCGAGGAGTTTGTGGAAAGGACGGGGGTTGATTCTCTGGCCATTGCCATAGGAACCAGCCATGGTGCTTTCAAATTCAAGGGTGAGCCAAGGCTGAGATTCGATATTCTGGAAGATATTCAGAAGAGACTTCCCGGGTACCCGATCGTGCTGCACGGCGCCTCATCGGTGATCCCCGAATTTGTGGATATGATCAACGAATATGGCGGGGATATGCCCGGGGCAAGGGGTGTCCCCGAGGAAATGTTGCGCAAAGCTGCTTCAATGGCTGTCTGCAAGATCAATATCGATTCTGACCTGAGGCTGGCCATGACGGCAACGATCAGAAAACATCACGCCGAAAATCCAAGTCACTTCGATCCGAGGCAATATCTTGGCCCTGCCAGGGCTGCCATCAAGGAACTGGTGAAACGCAAGATCGTCAACGTCCTGGGTTGTGACGGAAAGGCCTGATCCGGATTCTGTGGCTTCGATGAAAAAATATTGATTTGAAAGCGGAATCTGCATGTGCCAGATTGAACGAACCCTCCCCCGTTTCCGGAAGGCGATGGGGTGAGGGTTTTCTTGTCATTATCACGGAGTTCAATACCAACTGAAGGGCGGCCCCGACATTGGCAAAACCACTCCCTGCATTGCCGCCATCCCGGCCACATCCATTGTCAATACCAATCCCCTCATTCACGGGGCAATGATGATTTTTAGCGTTGCAACATTCTTCATTTTCCGGGCGATGCCTGTTGCCTTTCTGTGAAATCTTCCGGGGGCGGGCTTTTTCAACCGCAGAAGACCCCTGGCCGGTGTTTCCGTTTTGTAAAAGATGATCGTATCTACCCGGCCGGGGTCATCTCTTGCAATGGTTTTTCCAGGAACATCAAGAAACTTGCCGGAAGACAATGGCATGATAAAATTGATATGTCGAATGCAAGCAAACGGGGTTGAGGCAAAATGGGAAAAAAAATGGTTATTCTTTTTATCGGCCTGGTACTGGCGCTGGCAATCAGCCTTGTCGGTTTGAAATATATAGGTTTGCATATTGACAATTTTGACAGGCAGATGGAAGAGATAGCTGTTACCAACATTGATCTTTCCATGCTGGCCGATGGCCGTTACACCGGTGTCGGTAGATTATTTCTGATCTTCGCCCGGGTAGAGGTTACAGTTGAAAATGGCATGATCATGGCCATCGAGATCATGGAACATGGTAACTGTCGATGTGCCGGGGCCGAGGGCATTATCGAACATGTCATTGCAGGCCAGACTCTGAAAGCAGGTACAATTTCAGATGACTCTTACAGCTGCAAGGTCATCCTGAAGGCTATCGTGAATGCTTTGGAGAATGCCGCCAAAGGATCGGCGCGTTGAAAAACCTCTGCATGCCTGCATTCCTTTGAAATCGTTAAGAACCATTAATACGCCATCAGCAAAGATCGGATTCCCCACCTTGAATTTCTCCCCTTCCCCCGTGCATTTTTGAACGGCATCTGCATCAATTTTCGTTTACCCTTCTTCTGGATGGAACCGCCGACATTTACCTGTGCCATTTTTGAACCTGTATTATCATCGGATAGTCCCTATCCTGTTAGTAAACATAACATGTCAACTTGCAGGGCCCCCAAAAACCCTATAGGGGCTGTGATAATGGTTGAGCAAGTCATATCGAGTCGCTATAATTAAGTAAACATAATATTTTGCATGGAAGGTGGTGCAGAGCATTTTATCCGGAAGAGGGGGTGTCGAAGAGAGCATATCCTGGTGGTATTCGAATGGCAAGTAGCGGGAATCGTTGCCATGATCCAATGATAACAAAGTTAGGATGGTTGATTATGAGTAAAAAAATAACGACTTGCGTGATTCTTCTGTTTCTACTGTTATCTTTTTTTACCGGCGGTTTGACGGCGGAGGCTTCCAACTTTCCTGAAGTGTCCGTAACGGCAGATTCACTCAATTTCCGTCTCGGGCCGGGAACCCAGTATTTTTCCATGGAGGCCCTGGCCAGGAATACCAGATTGTCCGTACTGGCTACCGAAAATGGGTGGTTTCTGGTCAGGAAAAATGATGGTTCCACGGGGTGGGTATCTGCCCGGTATACTTCCAATCCTGCAGCTGCCGGGCCGATTTCACTTGCGGGAACAGGAAAAGCAAAGGTTGATGTCAACAGTTTGAATATACGTACCGGTCCTGCTATTTCCTATCCCAGAATTGACAGCCTGGGCCGAGGTACGGAACTCGGGGTACTGGCTGAAGAGAATGGGTGGCTGCTCGTCCGCCTTACATACGGTTCCACCGGATGGGTTTCAAAATCATATGTCAGCGGTTACGATGCGGTCCAATCACCAGATCGGGTTGCGGTAAATGCCAGCGGTTTGAATTTCAGGCTCGGTCCGGGGACACAGTACTGGTCGAAGGAAGTCCTGGGCCGTGGTACGGCACTGACCGTGCTGGCCCGAGAGAATGGGTGGCTTCTTTCCCGCCAGAATGACGGAACTACCGGTTGGGTTTCGGGGCAGTACACTACCAACCCTTCCGCCAGGGGCACCGTTTCTTTGGAAGGTAACGAAACTGTTCGTGTAGCGGCGGCGGATGGGCTGAACATCCGTTTCGGCCCCGGGGTAGAATTTGCAAGATTCGACACCTTACCCCGGAAAACACTGCTGCAGGTGCTGGCAAGGGAGGGAGGCTGGTTGCTGGTACGTCTTCCTTACGGCTCGACCGGCTGGGTATCTGCCCTGTATACGAGCAACGACCAGCCCGGTGGCGGTGACCAGCCCGATCCCGGTGGTGACCAACCCGATCCCGGCGGCGAAGAACCCGATCCCGGCGGCGAACAGCCCGATCCCGGCGGCGAACAGCCCGATCCCGGCGGTGACCAGCCCGGTGGCGGTGATCAGCCCGGCGACCCTCAAGGGATGAAAGTGGTGGGTTACTATTCCTCCTGGTCGGCATACAGCGGTTTTACGCCCAGCAACATAGATGCCTCCAGGCTGACCCATATCAATTATGCTTTTGCCGACATCGGTTGGGATCTCAAGGTAGCCGTGGGTGACCCGGCCGTTGACCCGAGCAATTTCAGCAAACTCAATGCCCTGAAACAGAGGTATCCTCATCTCAAAACGCTGATTTCGGTGGGTGGCTGGACCTGGTCGGGGAAATTTTCCGATATGGCCCTGACCGATGCATCCAGAACCGCATTTGCAGACAGCTGCGTGGATTTTATCCTGAGGTACGGGTTTGATGGTGTGGACCTTGATTGGGAATACCCGGTCGGGGGTGGGATGTATTCAAACGGGAACAGGCCACAGGATAAACAGAATTTCACCCTTCTGCTGAAAAAAATCCGGGAGAAGCTCGATGCCCAGGGTGCACGTGATGGGCGTGATTACCTGCTGACCATCGCTGGCGGAGCCAATACCGCTTATACCAACAACACCGAAATGGGTGTGTTGCATCGCTATCTGGATTTTGCCAACATCATGACCTACGATATCCATGGAAACTGGGATGCTTATACGGATTTCAACGCCCCTCTGTACACCAGCAGCGATTACTCGCCGCAGTACAAGTGGAGTGTGGATGCCGGGGTAAAAGCATGGTTGAATGCCGGTTTCCCGAAGGACAAACTGGTAGTGGGGGTTCCCTTCTACGGGCACAGGTATGACGGGGTTGCCAATTCCAACAATGGCCTGTATCAGCGTTATTCCTCGGGGGGATCTTCCATCGGTTACGACGAGGTAGTGGCTGGCTATCTGCATGCTCCGGGTTACAGGCGCTATTATCATGCTGAATCGATGGTCCCGTGGCTGTTCAACGGTTCCACATTTATCAGCTACGAGGACGAACAGTCGATAAAACTGAAAGCCAACTATATCAGAGATAATGGATTTGCCGGAGCAATGATATGGGAATTGAGTTACGACCCCGACCGTGTTCTGCTGAATTCACTCTATAATGGGCTGAAATAAATCTGTCAGCCCGGTTCGTGCAAAAAGGAAGGGGGACTCTTTGCAGTTCCCCTCTTTTTTTATTCCGGAAACAGGTGGTAAAACGAGGCCGGTTGGTATGCAGAGACAGTGAACCGTGAATTGTGTTTGACATGAAATAGGACCTTGTTTATACTTGAACTTAAGGAATTCGTGTCATTCTCCATCATCAATAACGTAGAAAGGAGCCATGTAAAATGAGCATTCCGCAAAAAGGCAGAAGTAAAGAAGAGATCATGGAAATTTTGAGGCAGTACAAGAAAGATGATGTTGATTGGCGTAGTGGAAAGGTTTTTGCATACGTATTCATGGCCAACCCGGAAGCCGAGGAAGTTGTCAAGGAAGCATATATGGAATTTTTGACGGAAAACGGGCTTGACCCGACTTCTTTTCCCAGCCTGGCTCGCATAGAAAAGGAAGTGGTCAGGGGAGTCATTGACCTTCTCAGAGGTGGCGAGGAGGCTGTTGGTAACATAACATCCGGTGGTACCGAAAGTATCCTGCTGGCCGTCAAGACAGCCCGTGACAGGGCTGCGGCAGAAAAACCTCATATCAAAGCGCCGGAGATGGTTGTTTCTCAGAGTGCCCATAGCTCATTTCACAAGGCAGCACAATACTTCGGGGTCAAACTGGTGATGACCGAATTTGACGATGATTTTCGTGCAGATGTGGATTTGATGCGCCGGGCTATCAACGACAATACCATTCTTCTTGTAGCTTCGGCACCTAGCTATGCGCAGGGGGTAATGGATCCCGTACCCGAAATCGGGCAGCTGGCCCTTGAACACGACTTGCTTTTACATGTGGATGCTTGCATGGGGGGGATCATGCTTTCCTTCATGCGGGACATGGAGGGTTATGATGTTCCGGATTTTGATTTCACGGTACCTGGTGTTACCTCCATATCGGCCGATTTGCACAAATTTGGCTATGCTGCCAAGGGGGCATCGGTTATCGCTTACAGAAACAAAGACATCAGAAAGCATCAGATTTTTGCCACAACTGCAACTTCTGCTTATGCGATGTTCAATACCACGATGCTCAGCAGCAAGACTGGCGGTTCCATGGCAGGCGCCTGGGCAGCCCTCAATTTTTTGGGACGTGATGGCTACCTCGAGGTAACAGATAATGTGATGAAGGGCGTCCGTCGCATGATGGAAGGGATCAATTCTATCGATGGCCTGTATGTTCTTGGCGAACCGATCATGAGTATCTTCTCATTTGCTTCAAAGGACAAGGATATCAATGTCTTTCAGCTGGCCAATTACATGGCCAGAAGGGGTTGGTACTTGCAGCCGCAGTTTTCTAGCAAAAAGAATCCGCTCAACCTTCACATCACGTTGATGAATCACAATGTCCCCCGTGTTGAAGAGTTTCTGAAAGACCTGGCTGAATGTGTGGAAGAAGTCAAGGCAGCAGACGACAAGATCGACAGCGAGGCTGTACGCGAGCAGGTCAAGAACATGTTGGCTGCTTTCGGGGACGATGCCGCCGAGAGATTCATGGAAATGGCGGGTATCGGTGGTGGCGATAGCAATGTTGATGACCTCGGCCTGGTTAGCAGCATCCTTGATGCTCTGCCTCACGAAATTTCCGGGGAATTGCTGGTTGAGTTTGTCAACAATCTATTTGTATAAAAAATGATGAGGGGATGTGGCTGGATGTGAACGAGAAAAGGGTTTTCAAAAATTGGCGCGCACTGGCGGAACTGGATTATTTCGAATTGTTGGATGACGGGCGCCTGGCCCTGGTGGTCCCGGAACTGGATAACCTGATTGATTTCCACACACATCTGGGTTGGACGGTTCTTCTTGCACCCAAGGTCGATGTGTTGAAAGAGACACCGGAGATACTTCATAATTTCGAGGCTGATCTGGAGCTGGACCTCGATGTTTACATGGGGCAGAATTTTCACGATGTTCGTCCCAACTGGGGGGTAGAGGACTATGTCCCCTGCGCTCTTTATCCCTGGAGAGGGGGAAAACATCATACTCATACCATCCCCAACCTGATCAGAGAGATGGATGCCCTCAAGATCGACATCAGTGTCTCGTTGAGCCTGGATATTTTCAACTCCTACAATTCACGCCGATTCGGGCAGGCCATGCGTTTCAATCCCCGGTTGGTTTTTTACTGTTGCGTGCATCCCGGTCACAAGAGGCGGGAAGCGCTGATCGATGAATATCTGGCCCTGGGAGCCCGCGGCATGAAACTGCATCCAGAAATGCAATTGCAGGCGGTCAGCACCCCGCAGATGATCAGCCTCATGAAATTATGGCAGAAGAAATCGGGGGGAATGCCCATTCTGGCCCACAGTGGCTTTAACGGCTTTGAACCCAAGGTGGCCCGTGAACATGCGGATATCAAACATTTTTGGGTTATGGCCGAAACTCTCGATGAAAGCCCCTGCATTCTTGGTCATGCAGCGATGAACTATTATCGTGAGGCAACGGAGATTGCCGAAAAATTTCCGAATGTATATCTGGAAGTGAGCGGACAGCCGAAGAAACATTTGCTGGAGATACTGGATCGGATCGGACCCGATCGTCTTCTGTTTGGAACAGATTGGCCGATCTATCCCCAAGCAATTTCCCTGGCCAAGGTGCTTTTAGCGACGGAAGGCGAGCCGGAGGCGCGGATCAAGATACTTCGCGATAACGCCCGCAAGTTGTTGGACCGATATCAAGAATAGAATGCAAAGACATCCCTGCTTGAACGTAGCCGTTTAAGGGCCCTGTCATATGGACCTGTCTGGCCGATCGACTGATCGGCTTTTTTTTTTAGCAGGAATTGAATCTTGAGTGGCGAATTGTATTGTATCATAAAAAAATGATACGGGTTTCCAGGTTTCTTTTTTTTATTGGAGATCGGATCATGGAAAGAGGGGTGTGGGTGTGAAGAGGAGGAAAATCATAATATTTGTTTCAATAATGTTGGCTTTGTTCACGGTTTGTGGATGCGCCAATGACCGGGTTGGGGATGGCGAAGAGGTTTTTGAATTCAATCTGGCCCATTTCTTTCCGGTTACTCATCCTGCCGAGAAGGTACTGGTGGATAGCTGGATCGACGCCATCCTGGAAGCCACGGATGGTCGGGTGAAGATAACCAGTTATCCCCAGGAGACACTCTGCAAAGCGGATGAAATATATGAGGGGGTTGTTTCCGGGTACGCCGACATCGGTCTTTCCTGCTTTGCCTACACCCGCGGTCGTTTTCCGCTTCTCGAGGCATTTGAACTGCCGGGGGTTGTTTATGAGAGTTCCTGGGCGGCCAGCAAGATTGCCTGGGATGGCATCAGGGAACTTGATCTGGAAGAAGTGCAGGATACAAAGCTTATGATGGTTCTGGCCACGGGATCGGGGGATCTTTTTACCACAAAACCGGTGAACAATCTCGAGGATCTACAGGGGATGAAGATCAGGGCCACCGGCCTGAGTGCCGAAACACTTAAAACACTTGGAGCAGTTCCCGAGGCGATGCCCCAGTCAGATGCCTACGAGGCACTATCACGTGGGCTGGTTCAGGGCAACCTTGCTCCGGTTGAGGTGTTGCAGGGGTGGGGGCATGCGGATGTTACCGATTATCTTACCTTTACCCCATTTCTTTACAATACGCTGTTTTTCATTACCATGAATCTTGAAAAATGGAATGCTCTTCCTGAAGATCTCCAGGAGGCGATCCTGAAAGTAAACGAGCGGATCCACGAAGATCTGGCCTGTAGCTTGTGGGATGAGCAGAATCGGGAAGCCCTGGATTGGGCACGGGACGAAAAGGGGATGGAAATGATCACCCTTGCGGATGCGGAAGCAGCAAGATGGATAGAGGCCGTGGTGCCGATCCAGGAGGATTTTGTGGAACGGATGAGCAAACAGGGTCTTGATGGCCGGACGGTTCTGGACAAAGTCATACAGCTGGCCGGGCAGTACGGGAAGTAACGGAAAACGGTTATCATTCCGTTGTTGCAGCAATACATGGAAAACATATTCAAATATAGATCAAATGCATTGATTCAGTACAGGATGGTGTTCATTTTTTGAAAAGGTTCAAGACAATTGTGTTCAAGGCCAGCCGCCACATCGACATCCTGGCAGGTTTCATATTGGTAGGTGTCGCTGTCCTGATTGTAGCCAATATTGTCCTGCGGCGGGTTGCAAACAGTTCGATTCTGGGGACGTACGAGATGGTCGGTTATCTGACCGCAGCTGCTATAGGGCTTTCCATAGCTTACTGCGCTGTTCAGAAAGGCCATATTTCAGCCAACTTTCTGATTGAACGGCTGCCGCGCCCCGTGCAGCGCATCATCAATATTTTTGTGGATCTTGCCTCCTTTGTATTTTTGAGCATGGCCTCCTGGCATCTGGCCAGATATGCCACGAGCATCGCTCTGAGTGGCCGTGTTTCTCCCACGATCCGGTTTCCCTTCTACCCGTTTGTCTATCTGGTGGCCCTGGGCTTTCTTGCGTTGGCACTGGTGATGCTGGTCAGACTGGCAGAATCCATGGCCGGGGGGGGCAAGGAACCATGAGCCCCTTGTTGACCGGTATCGGTGGAATCATCATATTTTTTGTACTTATTTTCCTTGATATGCCCATTGCCTTTGCCATGGCCATAGTGGGCCTGATCGGGTTTGCCCTGCTGACCAGCCCCTCCGCTGCTCTGGCAATGTTGTCCGCAGATTTGTTTTCAACATTATCATCCTATACCCTGAGCGTGATTCCCATGTTCGTATTGATGGGTTTTTTTGCGTTCTATTCCGGCATAGGTAGCCGCCTTTACAATTTTGCCTACAAAACGGTGGGGCATCTGCCCGGTGGTCTGGCCATTGCCACGCAAGCTACCTGTGCTCTTTTCGGGGCGGTGTGCGGGTCAAACACAGCCACGGCAGCAACCATAGGTGCCATTGCTCTTCCGGAGATGCGCAAATACAATTATGCCCCTGCTCTTTCCACGGCCAGCGTGGCCGCCGGCGGAGCACTTGGTGTTCTGATACCACCCAGTGTGATCTTTATTGTCTACGGCATAGCAACCGAGCAGCCGGTGGGCAGCCTTTTCCTGGCCGGAATAGCGCCGGGAATTTTATTGATGCTGCTTTACATGGCAACCATATACCTCATTGCTTCTCGCAAACGGGAACTGGGGCCGCCGGGCCCACGGTTCAGCAACCGCGAAAGGTTTCAGTCCTTGCGTGGCGGACTCTGGGAAGTACTGATCGTCTTTGCCATTTCCCTGGGGGGGCTCTTCGCGGGATGGTTCACTCCCACGGAAGCCGGGGCAGTGGGCGTGATCGGGGTTTTGCTTGTAGCCCTCCTGCAGCGGCGGCTTTCCTGGAAAGCTTTCAAAGCTGCCCTGGCGGACACGACACGTGCCAGTGCCATGATCATGTTGCTGGTGGCTGCCGCGATTGTTTTCGGGCGTTTTATTGCCCTGAGCCGGATTCCTTTTGAACTTGCCGTATGGGCAGGGGGGATGAAATTGCCCCCTTATGCAGTTATGGGCATCGTCCTCCTCGTCTATCTGGTATTGGGTTGTTTTATCGATGCTCTTGCCCTGGTGTTGTTGACCATACCCATATTTTATCCGGTGGTTGTACAGACCCTCGGTTATGACCCCATATGGTTTGGAGTGGTCATCGTTCTTGTTGTGGCCATGGGTGTGATCACGCCGCCGGTGGGAATGAATGTCTACATTGTCAAGGGAGTGGCCCGGGAAGTTCCTCTGGAGGTGATTTTCAAAGGGATATGGCCCTTTTTGCTGGCTATCATTGTATGCCTGGCCTTGCTTATTGCCTGGCCGCAGATTGCCACCTTTCTACCTTCCCTGATGAGTTGATTTCTTTTTTATCCAACTTCGTTTTGCCCCATCATGCATGCGTTATTTTTCTGCCAGACCGCCCTTATCTGTAGAAAGGAGATTGCTTTTCAAATTTCAGAACAGCAGGGGACATCTGTTTCATTATTTCTTGTAGCCCGATGCATAAACGGTGTGTTTATCGAAAGACTAATAACGGACAGTACAAAAAAAGGAGAAAGGAGGTGCGAGAATTTGCCAGATTTGAACCAGATGGAACTGCAGAATCTCAGGCACCTTATTTTGACTCATGAAACCATCGCACACAAATTGGAGACGTTTGCACAGCAATGCTCCGATCCGCAGATCAAGCAAATGTTTCAACAATCTGCGAATTCGGCCGAGACCACAAAACACAAACTGATGTCTTTCTTGCAGTAAAGAGAAAGGGGTAAAAAAATATGAATGAAAAGGACATGGTGAATGATGTTCTTTCCATGGTTAACAGCACTTTAGGTGATTACGCCTTTGCCATCTCGGAGTCCTCAAATCAGCAGCTGCGGCAGACATTGCAGCAGATCAGGGATGCCGACGAGGACTTTCAGATGCAGCTGGCGCAAGTTGCCGAACAGAAAGGGTATTACATACCGGCCCCCCAGGCCGATATGAATTCCATCCACCATATGCGCCAGATGTTGAGTTAGGATTGTCAAGCCGGGTCAAAAACGGTTTCCAAACCCTCTGCTCGTTTTTTGCAGGGGGTTTTTGGATTGTTTGAAACGAACGTATGCTTTCGGGGGAGGAATAAAGGTTGCAAAAATTGAATTTATACATGATACACAATATTTCAAAAATAGGAAGATTGCTGCCCGGCAACGGGACACGGGGACAGGGCAGTAAAAGCCCGTTTATTTTACCTTGACAGGAGGTTTTATATCATGGATGTACTCTATTATCCGGAATCAATCGTTATCATCGGGCTATCCGCCAAACCGACCAATATTCCCAGGATCACACTGGAAAATTTGCTTCGCTGGGGGTACAGGGGGCGGATATTCGGCATCAATCCCGGGAGTGATGAACTGCACGTGGATGGTATCAAGATGTACCAGGACATAGAGGACCTGCCCGAGGTTCCTGATCTTGCCTTCTGTCTGGTTCCGGCCCGTTATGTCCCCGATATCGTGAATCGCTGCGGTCAATTTGGTATCAAGAGGATGGCTATCTCTTCCGGCGGGTTTTCCGAGTACAGTGTGGAGGGGAAGTCCCTGGCGGATCAGACCATGGCCCATGCTCGCAAACATGGAATCCGTTTTATAGGCCCCAACGGTCTGACCGTGGCCAATACCGATAATGGTCTTTGCCTGCCATTCGTCCCCCTGCACAAAGCACCCCAGGGAGAGATGTCCATCATTTCCCAGAGCGGCGGCATTTCACTGGCCATACTCAATTATCTTCTGGATGAAAATATCGGTCTGGCCAAATTTGCAAGTATGGGCAACAAGCTTGATCTGGATGAAGTTGATTTCCTGGAATATTTCGGTGATGACCCGCGTACCGGTGTGATCTGCCTCTATCTGGAAAGCCTTTCCCGGGGAAGGGAGTTTGTTGAAGTGGCCCGCAGGATTGACAAGCCTGTCGTTGTTTACAAGGGGAATGTCTCCGCGGCGGGTAAAAAAGCTGCCATGAGCCACACGGCGGCGATCAGCAACGATGAGGAGATTATCGATTCGGCTTTCGAGGAAGCCGGCGTTATCCGTGTCCATAACATTCTTGACTTTATCGAGCTTACCAAGGCATTTCGCCTGCCCCCCATGCGTGGAAGGCGAGTCATGGTCATGAGTCCGGCCGGGGGGTTTTCGGTCTTGACTGCGGACCTTTGCGAGAAAGAAGGTTTCGCGTTTGCGGATATGGGTAAAGGGTTTTACAAGAGTCTTGAAAAATTCAGCAATGCCGGAGTGATCAAATTTTCCAATCCCCTGGACATGGGTGACATCTACGATCCGCAACTGATGGCTCATGTGATATATACGGTGATGCACGCCGAACAGGTTGACGGTTCGATGTTCGTTAGTTTGAGACCCCAGATGCCACAGGGAGATGATGTTTTTCGCAAGATGTTTCTGTCAGATCTCTCGAAGGAAACCTGGGGTACAATCCTCTCCGCCGGAAAACCGCTGGGTGTTTGTCTGTTCGGCCCCACGAGAATGATCCAGCAGACCAAACGGTCCGTGGAGTTTCCGGTCTTCAATTCCCCGGAAAAAATGGTGAAGGCATTGGCCCAGCAGATGAAATATTACGAACGAAAGCAGACCCTTGCCGAGCAAGAAATATTGGCCCCTCCACCGGGAATTGATCTACAATCCGCCCGGGCATGGCTTGAGGGGAAAAAAGGGGATTATGGAGAAGAGCTGCTCGATCTCCTGGGCGTATATGGTATACCGGTGGTTGCATCCAGGGTTGCTTCCGACCCGGAAGAGGCGGTCGCCCATGCAGGTGAACTGGGTTATCCTGTAGCCATGAAAGTTATCTCACCCGATGCCTTGCACAAGACGGACGCGGGAGGAGTGGCTCTGGGCATAAATGATCGTTCCGGGGTTGTGGATAACTTCAAATCCATCCGTGACAATTTGCTTGAATACAAACAGGATGCACTTTTTGAAGGGGTGAGGATCCAGAAGATGGCTCCGGATGGGTACGATATGTTTGTGGGTGGTAAACATGACCCTTCCTTCGGCCCGGTGGTTTACTTCGGTTTGGGGGGTATATTCATGGAAATGTTTGCCGATGTGGCCAATATTCTTTGTCCTGCCTCACCGGCCGCTATACTGGCCCGGCTTGAACGCTTGAAAGCTTGCAGAATGCTTGAGGGGCAACGTGGGAAATACCCCGGCGATGTGGACGCATTTGTTGATCTGATCGTGCGGGTTTCCCATCTGTTATGGGAGTGCCCCCGGATACAGGAACTGGATATCAACCCTGTTCGTGTCTTTTTCAATCAGGGTGGATCCATGGCCCTGGATGCCCGCGCTCGCATTGTTTGACACCATTCCACCGTTTGCATCTACCCGAAAAGTGGAAAAACTGTTGAAAAACTGTTATCAAACTGTGGACAAGTGTTTGAAAAACTTCCATTTTTGAATGGACAGCAATTGACAGAAAGTCGATTCATGAAATATAATAATAATGAAGAATTTGTTGCATTTTGCCATGTTTGGCACTTGCATGTACTCTTGTTACCAGTGTTGCCGCAATTTCACAATGCACGGAAAGGAGCCACTGTACATGGAAAAGTTGAAGGGAAAGAAAATCTTGATTACCGGGGCTGCTCTGGGAATTGGCCGTTGCATGGCAAAGCTCTTTGCCAGGGATGGCTGCGAACTTATTTTGACCGATTTGAATGAAACTTCCCTGAAGCAGGCGGTAGAAGAACTGAGCGGGGATGGCGTCAAGGTGCATTCCTACGTTGTAGATGTTTCGAACCGCGAAGAGGTAGAAAAAATGGCCGCAGATGTTATTGAAAACATCGGTAACATTGATATTTTGATCAACAATGCCGGCATAGGACATAGCGGTGAAATCATCGAAACTTCCCTGGAAAAGTGGAAGAAGCTGATGGATGTAAATTTCTGGGGTCCTCTTTATCATATCTATGCCTTCTTGCCATCCATGGTCAAAGCAGGAAAGGGGCATATCGTGAATATGTCATCCGGCCAGGCCTTCTACAGGCTGCCTACCTGGGGGCCATATGCCATCATCAAACTTGCTCTTGGTGGTTTTTCAGAGCTTCTTCGTTTTGAACTGAAGAAGTTCAAACTTAAAGTGACTACAGTGTATCCTTTCATGGTCAACACGGGTTTTTACGATGACGTTGAAGGGGAGACCCTTGGTACAAAATTGTCAATGAAATTGTTGCCGTACTATTCAATGACACCGGAAAAGGTGGCCAGGATAGTTTACAGGGCGGTCAAGAAACAAAAACCTGTGGAGATGGTCTCTGTTATGAACGATATCGGAGCATTTAGCCGTTCATTCGGTCCCCTTTCCAATCTGATAACCGCGGTTTCCCTGGGATTTCTGGGTAAAAACCCGGAGCAGTTGAAAGAAAATCTACTCGGTTGATTTATTTACAAGTATGGCTGAATAAAATTAAAAGAAAGGACTTTTGATTATGAGCAGGATACAGGATTTCAAGGACATGATCAATGAAGGAAGACTGGGGTTCAAAATGGACGAAGTGATGAGCGGGGAGCATCGGTTCGAGCCCGGAATGGGGCCGGATGGGAAATTCCCCCTCGAATTCCGTGTTACGTGGGGGCCTCAAAATGTATTTTCATGGATTGACCCCCGCAACCAGGATTTTCTGACGCAACCCCTTAAAGGCGTCATTACCGTGGGGGAATTATGTCACGATGCTCCGTGCGAGGGGACATTGAAACTCGGTTATTTTGATGAAAACAAGATTCGTTACTCTTTTGAATTCACGGCCAGGGGAAAAGACTATCTGTTCGTCGGTGAGAAAATAAATATAAAACCGTGGAATCTACCGGTTTCCCACACGACCTGTTACGGCACCATCATGGAGAAGGACACCAACGTTCTGATTTCCCGTTCCGTGACCTTTTTCAAGTTGAAGACGGCGCCGGCGTTCCTGGCCAGTTTCCGTCTGGCTTGATCAAGGCACATATTTCTGTCAGGGGCAGGGATGCTGAAGAGCATCCCTGTTTTTTTTGAAACCATATTCCGTGAAGCTGTTTCTTCAGGGCTGCAATCGTGAGTTTTATCGTCACCGGGCAGAAAGGGCAGCGCAGTAGCAGGGGGTTTTTGTATTTTTCAAGGTTGTCCCCGGGAGAAAACCCCGATGAATGGGTATGGATCTTTCATATCTTCCGGGCCATGCTGGCGCTATTTTACAAAACGTGATTGACAAAACAAGATATGTATATAACAATATTTATTCGATAGAATGAGTGTTGTAAAGTATCCATTCACGGATACTCGCAGGGTCCACCCATGAGCGTGGATTGGCAAATCAAAGTGAGGGAGAAAGATATGGCCGCAAAATTTCAGGATTATTACGAGATCCTGGGAATAGATCGGGATGCATCGGATCAGGAAATAAAGTCTGCCTATCGCCAACTGGCACGGAAATGGCATCCGGACATGCATCCTCGGAGCGACAAGGAAAAAGTAGAAAAGAAATTCAAGAGGATCAACGAGGCTTACGAGGTGCTGAAGGATCCGGAAAAAAGATCTCGCTATGATCATCTGGGAAGCAGATGGAAGGATGGGCAGGATTTTCAGCCTCCCCCCGATATGGATGGTTTTCATTTTTACACCTCACAGGATTTTGCCGGTTCTGATTTCGGGGGAGGGGGATTCAGTGACTTTTTCGAGATGCTTTTTGGGCGTGCTGCAGCCGGCCGTGCCGGGGGCGGCCCGGGTAAAATACAGGGCGAAAACCTGGAAAGTGAACTCAAGCTGACCATTGAAGAAGCTTACCGGGGAACGGTCAAAACTGTAAGGTTGACCGGAAGCAGGGTCTGTCCGGAATGTGGAGGTGCAGCCATTGTTGGTGGAAGGTATTGTCCCCGCTGCGGAGGTACCGGTGCCCTTCCGGAGGACAAAACCATCGATATCAAGGTGCCGGCGGGTGTCAGGAGAGGGAGCCGCATCCGCCTCAAAGGCCAGGGAGGCGAAGGCCTGGGAGGAGGCGCCCGTGGAGATCTTCTCTTGAAAATTGATATTCTGCCACATCCGCTATTCCAACTGAAAGGCAATGATCTGGAATCGGAGTTAAGATTGCGCCCGGAACAGGCGGTTCTGGGCGACCGTGTTCCTGTACAGACTCTGGATGGCCGGGTTAACGTGGTTGTGCCGGCCGGGAGCAGGTATGGAAAAAAACTGCGTCTGCGGGGAAAAGGATTTCCCGACAAACAGAAAAAACGTGGGGATCATTATATTCGACTGGTTATCGATCTGCCCCACAATCTGACCGATGAGGAAAAAAAGCTTTATCGACAGTTGAGGGATCTTCGCCCGGGTGGGAAATAAATACGGTCCGGGTATCGTAACAAGGGTCATATACCATTCGGGGTTTCCAGTTGTTCTTCCAGCTGTTGAACGACATCCATCAAACTTGTAGCCATATTGCTGATCTCGTGCACGGAAACCGATTGTTGCTGGGATGTCGTGGCCAGGCTTTCACTGTTGGCTTCCAACTCTTCCCCCATGGCGGCAATGCTTTCAATGTTTTTCAAAACGTTGTTGACGGAATGAATGATTTCCTTGAAACTCTCCCCGGTATCTTCGATCGCGGCCGATCCCTTGCGGACCTGTTTGACCCCTTTGTTTATCTTTTCGATTGTTTCGTTGGCCTTGATTTCATTTTCTTCCACTATGGTGGAGATCTCATCGGCCGAATGGGCTACCTGTTCGGAGAGTTTCCTGACCTCCTCGGCGACCACGGCAAAGCCCCGTCCCGATTCACCGGCTCTTGCTGCTTCGATGGCGGCATTCAAAGCCAGCAGGTTGGTCTGGTTGGAAATTTTATTTATGGCGGCGATGATATTGCTGATTTCTTTTGTTTTACCCACCAGTTCATGTACCGAATCCTGGATCCCCACGATTACATCCTGGATATTGCCTATGTGGGACAGAACCCCTTCAACTTTTTCCTGCCCCTGGGTGGCCTTGATATTGGCATCACGGCTTTCGTTTGCCATTTCCGTTGACTTTTGTGCCAGATCCTGGATGCTTTCGGCAAATGAATGGGTGGTGGCGGCAACTTCCTCGACGGCCGAGCTGATATTGATCGAGTAATCAGAAAGGTTTTTGCTTACGGCGGAAGCTTCACCGGCTATCTTTTGTGTGCCGCCTATGAGCAATTCCATTTTTCTGTTGGTCTGGCCAAGGTTTTTCTCCGAATCCATGATCATATCGACGAATTTCCGCCCCTGAAAGGCCATGAACACTATTCCGAAAGCACTGATTATGAAAGCGAAAGGGGCTGTGTCCAGATCGGTAGGCGTCAAATCGAGTCTGGGGCTGGGGATGTTGTACATGATGATGAAATTGGCCACTACTGATATTGCAGCTATGGATATAGTAAAATAAAGATTATAATACAGAGCGCTGATGGCAACCAGAAAAAACCAGAGAAAGGACAATTGCAATCCTTCCCCGGAAGAGATGATGATCGACAGAATTGTGATTGTGCCTGCGATAGCGATCAAATATTTCATAAATTTTCGATCCTGATAGTAACGCAGAAGAATGGTGCCTACAATCAGAAATACGATAGCCACAGCGCTGCTGATGATGAACGTGCTGATCTCGATCCGGGAGAAACCGATCAGATTGAGAATGATGGTAAAGACCAGGCCGACCAGTGAGGCCACCCATAAAAGACGCATAACCAACCTGTTGGTTTTGATTTCGTTTTGTTGTAGAAAATCTTTCATTGCTCTGCTGGCCCCCTTTTTACAGTTGGCAGGAATTCGGTGGTTTTGTAGATGAACCTGACCTAATTATACATGTTTCGAATGCATATTACAAAATCGAAACTTTTCTTTTTTGGTATATTGACAAGCCTGCAAAACTATATGATAATTATTATCAGTTAGTAAGAATGAGCAGAGGGAAGTGAAGGTTTGAAAAGATATTCCATGATTATCAGAAAAAATGGCCTGCGGGTTACACCGCAAAGAGTGCTGATATTGAAACTGATACGCGAAAGCAGTCTTCATCCTTCAGCCGAATCGCTCTGTGTACACGCCCGCGAAAGATACCCGGGCTTGAGCTTGAATACGGTGTACAGGACCCTGGATTTATTTGAGAAAAAAGGGTTGGTCAAGAGGTTTGATTTCGGTGAAAATATCTATCGTTATGACGGCAATACTGCTCCTCACGCTCATTTTTACTGTGTGGAATGCAAGCGACTGCAAGACATGGAAGGGGAACACATGAATCTGATCCATCGGGTGGGAGAGCAATGCAGCATCAAATATGGCATAAAGGTTATTGCGCTTGAACTGTTGATACGGGGAATATGCATGGAATGCATGAGGGGAAGGGAGGGGTGAAAGGCGAGAGATCGTGATCGAGAGAGCGGCATGGATTGTTTGGACCGATCGGGACGGTCCGGGTATCGCCATAACTCTAACGAAAAATTTTAAAGGATAAAGAAAAAGAAATCATGGAGATGGGGTGGGAATTTGGTCAAGACAGGCGGAAAGGTAAAAAACAAACGGAAGGCTCCCGTGAAAAGAGTTGCGGCTGCAGCCATGAACAGGACGGGAGGATCATGTGCAGGAGTCAAGTACCCGTGTACCTATTCCTGCAAAAAATGTTTTTTTGAATCTGTTTATCATTGAAACAAGAGTTTTCATTCAGGTGTGAAAGGGGGACGATGATGATGGTGAAGATGTGGCGGTGTATTGTCTGCGGCTATCTTCATGAAGGGGATGAACCCCCGGATTTGTGCCCGAAATGCGGGGCCCCGAAGGATAAATTTGAACTGTTGGATGAGGAAGAAACCGGGTTGATGAAAGATGCCTCCCTGACCAAGAGAAAATACGAACAGATCTTTGACCGGCTGGAAGAAATCAGGGAGATTGCTGAAGAAGGTATCGTCCTGGACCTCGATGAAGGATGCAACAAGATATTTGCCCGGGTAAAGGAAGATATCGCTGCCATTCATGGTATGATAGAAGATGAATTGTCGGGGCATGCAAAATATTGTATCTGGGTAAAGGCGGCGCAAGATGGGGAGATGGTCCCCCCAGAAACGAAAGAAAAATAATTGAGGGAGTGATTTCGGTGACCGAATTATTGCAGGTTTACAAATGCATGGTTTGCGGAAACATAGTGGAGGTTCTGCATACGGGAGTGGGCAAATTGGTCTGCTGTGGCCAGAACATGAACCTGTTTACGGAGAACACGGAGGACGCCGCATACGAGAAGCATGTGCCGGCGGTAAGTAGAGAGGATGGAAAGGTGGTTGTGAAGATCGGTAGTGTCCCCCACCCGATGGAAGAGAAACATTATATCGAATGGGTGGAGTTGATAGCGGGGAACAAGGTGTATCGTCAAACATTGCTACCCGGAGAGGAGCCGGAAGTTGTCTTCGATTGTGTGGAAGACGGGCAGATCGTGGTGCGGGAATATTGCAACATCCATGGCCTCTGGAAAACCGAGCTCGCGGATTGACCTGTTCCATGCTTTGTGAAATCATTGGCCTGTGGCCGGAACCGATTGTACAATATTTACCCCTGTGACGGGGAATTGTTTGAAAGTCATTTCCCCAATATCATGAATGCTGTCGGAGCCAGGTGACGGGTATCAGACGGAAAGAACAATTTCAGAACACACAAGGCGGTGTTATAAAATGAAAAAGTATGTTTGTGAAGTATGTGATTATGTTTACGATCCGGCGGAGGGTGATCCTGACAACGACATATCACCCGGTACGGCTTTTGAAGATCTGCCCGACGATTGGGAATGTCCGGTCTGTGGTGTCGGGAAAGATGAATTTGTTGAAATAATCGAGTAACAGGTGATCGAAAAGTGGATATCAATCTTTTTACACAGAAATCAAGGGAAGCCATGGAGATGGCCCAGCGTGAAGCTCTTGAGCGGGGGCATCAGGTCCTGAACCCTTTACATCTTCTTTCAGCATTGCTGGCACAGGAGAAGGGGATGACTGTCCGGCTTTTCCAGGAAATCGGCGTTGATCAACAGCAACTTGAACAGGGATTGGAAAAATTGCTGGGGAAAATTCCCCGTGTGTCCGGCTACCAGGGCGCGTTGCAGATGAGCCCCAACCTGACTCGTGTTTTATACAGGGCGGAGCAGGAAACGAAACAGCTCATGGATGAATATATAAGCGCGGAACATCTGTTGCTGGCAATGATAGAGGTCGGTGAAGATGACCTGAAGTCACTTCTGTCACAGCAGGGTGTTGGCCGGAACTCCATGCTCAATGCTTTGAAATCGGTACGTGGTTCCCAACGAGTTACTTCCGACCAACCGGAAGCAACCTACGAGGCCTTGACTCGCTATGGCCGTGACCTGATTGCCCTGGCGGCGGAAGGGAAACTGGATCCAGTCATCGGGCGGGATGATGAGGCCCGCCGGATCATGGAAATATTGTCCCGGCGCACCAAGAACAATCCGGTGCTGATCGGGGAACCGGGCGTGGGCAAAACTGCCGTGGTTGAAGGGTTGGCCCGGCGTATCGTGGCCGGGGACGTACCGGAAGGTTTGAAAGGCAAGAAGGTCATTGCCCTTGACCTCGGGGCACTGCTGGCAGGGGCCAAATATCGCGGTGAATTTGAAGAGCGGCTCAAGGCGGTGCTGAAAGAAGTCCAGGAGGCGGCGGGTAATGTGATTCTTTTCATCGATGAATTGCATACCGTGGTCGGAGCCGGTGCCACCGGGGAAGGGGCCATGGATGCCAGCAATCTGTTGAAACCGATGCTGGCCCGCGGGGAATTGAAAGCGGTCGGGGCCACGACCATAGATGAATACAGGAAACATATCGAGAAAGATGCGGCATTGGAACGGCGATTTCAACCGGTGCTGATCGAGCCTCCCTCGGTTGAAGACACGGTTTCGATACTGCGTGGCCTGAAGGAACGATATGAGGTACACCACGGGGTACGCATCCAGGATGCAGCTCTCATTGCCGCGGCGGTTCTTTCCGACCGTTATATCACCGATCGATTCCTTCCTGACAAGGCTATCGACCTTATGGACGAAGCGGCAGCACACCTGCGCATACAGATCGACAGCATGCCTGCGGTTCTGGATGAGATAACTCGCCGGGTGATGCAACTTGAAATCGAGGAAGCTGCTCTAAAAAAAGAAAAGGACCCTTCATCCAGGGAGAGCCTGGATAGGCTTCAGAAAGAGTTGAAGAAATTGCGCCTGGAAGCGGAGGCCATGAAAAAGCAATGGGAAGAAGAGAAAAAATCGATCTCCAAGGTGCAGGAAATCAAGAAAGAGATCGAGGAAGTACGCATGGCAGCGGAAAAGGCGGAAAGAGAATATGATCTCAACCGGGCGGCTGAACTGAAATATGGCCGTCTCAATGAACTGGAACGTTCCCTGAAAGAAGAAGAGGAGCGGCTGGCAAACAAACATGAACAGGAGATGTTCCTGAACGAAGAGGTTAGCGAGGAAGACATCGCCAGGGTTGTCAGCCGATGGACAGGCATACAGGTAAGCAGCATTCTGGAAGGTGAACGCGAAAGATTGATACGGCTGGAAGAAATTTTGCATCGGCGGGTAATCGGCCAGGAGGAAGCCGTGAGTGCTGTTGCCGATGCGGTCATCAGGGCTCGTAGCGGGATCAAAGACCCCAATCGGCCGGTGGGCAGTTTCATTTTCCTGGGCCCCACGGGGGTGGGGAAAACAGAACTCAGCAGATCACTGGCGGAGGCCCTGTTTGGAGATGAGCGCAGCATGGTTCGCCTTGACATGTCCGAGTACATGGAAAAACATGCAGTGGCGCGCCTGATAGGAGCCCCCCCGGGTTACGTCGGATACGATGAAGGCGGTCAGCTGACCGAAGCGGTGCGCAGGAGGCCTTACAGCGTGATTCTTTTCGACGAGATCGAAAAAGCGCATCCCGAGGTATTCAACGTCCTGTTGCAGATACTGGATGACGGGCGTCTTACCGATGGCAGGGGGCGTACGGTCGATTTCCGCAATACGATCATCATCATGACTTCCAATATCGGCAGCCAGGAGATATTGTCTTATCAGGAAAAAGAAGGCGAATATGACCGGATGAAAGAAATTGTGCTGGGAATGTTGAGGCAGTATTTCCGGCCCGAGTTTCTCAACAGGGTCGATGAAATTATTGTTTTCCATGTGCTCAAACCTGATCAGATCACCGGAATCACTCTTCTTTTGCTGGAACGACTTCGAGACAGACTTCTGGAGAGCACCTCCCTGTGCCTGAAATGGAAACAGGAGGTAGTTGATTATCTTGCTGAAAAGGGATATGACCCCACTTACGGGGCCCGTCCCCTGAAGCGGCTCATTCAGCAGGAAGTGGAGACTCCTCTGTCGCGCAAGATAGTGGCCGGGGAAATCAAGCCCGACGGGGTGATCACGATGTGTCTGGATGATCGCGGCGGCCTATATTTCGATTGTTGATCGGGGCCATGACACGTATTGTCAATGGCAGGCGGGGTGGCATTGTCCACTCCGCCTTTTGATTGTCAAATTCCCGGAGGGCAAAAATGTGGCAGAAGCGTGGCCGGAATGATAATATATAGTAAAAATACGGGGTAGCAATTATTACAGAAATATTCCTGTCGGGGAAAGGGAAAAAGATGCACATTGCAGAGATCGTGAAACACTTCAAATTCGAGGGCGGATACGCGGGGGCCGACCAGCTTGCATCCGGTCATATCAATGATACCTATGTCGTTGTTTTTGTCGGGGCAGGCGGCCAGAAAAGACGTTATATCCTGCAACGGATAAACCGGAATGTATTCAAGGATCCCGGCCTGCTGATGGATAATATCGTCAGGGTTACCCGTCACCTGCAGAAAAGGATCGTGGAAAACGGGGGTGATCCGGCCCGTGAAACCATGAATGTTATTCCCACGCGGGGCGGCAACAGCTACCACAGGACAGGAACGGGGGACTGCTGGCGTGCCTATGATTTTGTTGAAGGGGCGCGATCGTACCAGAAGGTGGAAGACCCCTTGCAGTTTTACCATGCGGGCAGGGCTGTGGGCAGATTCCAGATGCTCCTTGATGATTTTCCTGCCGGGACCCTTCATGAAACCATCCCCGGTTTTCATGATACCCCCGGGCGCTTGAATGTTCTTTTTCAGGCGGTGGAAAAGAACAGTGCAGGCCGTGCCGATCTTGTAGTTGCCGAGATTGATTTTGTGAAAAAAAGGGCTGCCGACACGAAAGTGCTTGTTGATCTGCTTGCCGAAGGCAAACTCCCCTTGCGGGTCATCCACAATGATACCAAGTTCAACAATGTATTGATCGATGACGAGACGGGCGAGGGCATCTGTCTGGTTGATCTGGATACGGTGATGCCCGGACTGTCCCTGTACGATTTTGGTGATGCTATACGCTATGGTTCCAGTACCGCCGCCGAGGATGAACCGGATCTTTCCAGGGTGAAGATGGATATGGTGCTGTACGAACAATTCTGCCGGGGATATTTGCAGGAGACTGCCCATTTTTTGACTCCCCTGGAGATCGAGTACCTGCCTTTCTCGGCCAGGTTGATCACTCTAGAATGCGGCATCCGCTTTCTGACCGATTATATCGAGGGGGATCTGTATTTCAAGACACAACGGAAAGATCAAAACCTTGATCGTGCCCGTACCCAGTTCAAACTGGTGAGTGATATGGAAAACAACATGAAACGGATGCAGGCCATTGTTGAAAAATATTCTGATGCCGGATAGGCGGCCGGGGGCCCGGTACGGGCCGATGCAGTTGAAAGGAAAGGTTTCAAAAAGGCCATGAGCAAGATAATCGGTATCATATCCGACACGCACGGGCTCCTTCGTGAGGAGGCGATCGAAGCGTTACAAGGCAGCGATCTCATCCTCCATGCCGGTGATATAGGTACACCGGAAGTGATACGGACACTCGAGAAGATTGCCCCCGTGGTTGCAGTCCGGGGCAACATGGACCGGGGTTTCTGGGCTGACGACTACCCTTTGACACAGGTGGCGGAATGTGGGCACCGGACATTTTACATCCTCCATGACCTCAAGAAACTGGAGATCGATCCTGCCAGGGCTGAATTCGATGTGGTCGTCAGCGGGCATACCCATCGTTTGTCGGAGGAGTGGAAGGATGGAGCCCTGTATCTGAACCCCGGCAGTGCCGGTCCCCGAAGATTCGGGTTGCCGGTAACTCTCCTCCGGCTGAAGGTAGAGAAAGAGAGCATGGAGGTTTTACCCGTTACCTTGATCTGATAGATCGGGTAAAAGCGCCTGCCCCGGGGTTCAGGGATCCGGTTCCTCGGGAGGAAGCATCTCAAGTCTGGTGGCGGCTTTCTCCCATCGTGCATAGAGATCCTTGATTTTTTTTCGGGTCTGTTCCAGCTGTTCTGCAAGGCCCCTTGCTTTCTGGAAATCATCGTAGGTTCCTGGCCGGGCCAGCTTCAATTCCAACATCTTTTTTGTTTTCTCGGCATAACTGATTTCCTCTTCCAGGTTGGCGACGATCGCCTCCATTTCACGTTTGTGTCTCCTGAGGGCCAGCATCTCCTCCCTGCGTCTCTTCTTTATTTCCCTTTCCCGGAGCCTCTGCTGCCGGGCTTCTTTCTTGCCGTCGGTTTCCGGGCCAATTTTATCACCGGCCCGTTCTTTCATCTCCAGATAGGCCTGGAAAGAATATGGATATAGATTTGCTTGAACATCCTCGATTGCCAGTACAGCCGTTGCCAGGCGGGAGATGAAATAGCGATCATGAGAAACCAGCATGATTGTTCCCGGATAGGCGGAAAGCGATTTTTCCAGTTGTTCAATTCCACCGATATCCAGATAATTGGTGGGCTCATCCATGACCAGGAAATTGCTATCGGAGACCGCGATCCTGGCCAGGGCCAGGCGGCTTTTTTCACCGCCGCTCAAATCCCGGGCGGTCTTGAAGACATCATCTCCCCGGAAGAGATAAGAGGCCAGATAGCTGCGCGCCTCCGACTCCGACATTGCCGAGACATCCATGACATTTTCAAGGACGGTGGCATCGTGATCAAGCTGTTCATGTTCCTGATCGAAATAGATCATCTTGACCCCCGGCCCCCTCCTGATCGAGCCGCTGTCGGGAAGCATCTCACCGGTGACCATGCGCAGGAGAGTGGTTTTGCCCGATCCGTTGGGGCCCATGACGGCGACCCGCTCTCCCCGTCTGATCTTGAAAGAAATATTTCCAAAAAGATTCATGTCGTGGAAAGATTTGCTGACTTCATCAAAGGCCAGGACAATATTGCTGCCTCTCCCGGTAAATTGGAATCGGGGTTTCATTTTTAGGCTGTCTTGCGTTTTTTCCACCAATGTTAGTCTGTCCACCATTTTCTTCCGGCTCCGTGCCCTCTTGATTTCATCTGTCGATGCGTTGCGGATAAAATCCAGGTCCTTTTTGATAATTTGTTGCTGTTTCCTGTATGCCCTCTCTGCAGCAATTCTTTCCATCTCTCTCTGTTTGGAGAAGGAAGAGTAATTTCCCCTGTAAGTTCTGATCACTGAATTTTCCAGAATGGAAATTTTGTGGACGAAGCGATCAAGGAAATAGCGGTCGTGGGAGACGATCAAAAGCGCCCCGCGCCAGGCATGCAGATAATTTTCAAGCCAGGCAGTGGCTTCCGGGTCCAGGTTATTGGTGGGTTCGTCCAGGATGAGCAGGTCATGATCCCGCAGGAGAAGGGAAGCCAACTGCGCCCGGGTTTTTTCTCCGCCGCTCAGAGTGGACATTTCCTGCAATAGTTCTTTCTCGGTAAAGCCCAGGCCATGAATAACGCCAAGGAGTATTCTTTCAAAATCGTAACCGTCCATGAATTCGAGACGGCAGGACAGTTCACTGTATTTATCCATCAGGGAGTGCAGGGCAGCTCTGTCGTCCCTGATTTCGGGCCGGGCCATTTTGTTTTCTATTTTTGCCAGTTTCTCCTTCAATGCAAAAAGATCCTGTCTGGATTCCTTCAGAAAATCCTCCAGGGATGTGCCGGGCAGAGGTTCCGGTTTCTGGCTCAGATAGCCACAAGTCAGGCCCCGGGCAAGGGCGACCTGTCCCTCATCTGCTTTTTCCTCTCCCACGATGATCCTGAGGAAAGTGGTTTTCCCGGAGCCGTTGGCACCCACGAGCCCGATCTTCTCACCGGCCCCGATACGAAATGAGACCCCCGCAAGAACCTTCTTGGATCCATATGACTTGTGAAGATTGCTGATATTTAAAATCATTACCCCATCTTCCTGATGTAAAGAATTTGTTCAATTATCATCTTACCCGAGCCACGAAAGAATTTGAAGCTAGCGGATGGATATGAGAAAAACGGTCACATGCTGCAAATGCTGTAAAAGAAAAACCCGCCCGGCGGGAACCGGGCGGGAATTCAATGAAGTGGATTGTTCCGAAGCGCCCTGCCCCGCTGGTATGTTTCCATGGGATCATCGTTGCAGTCAACACTTCAGAATCCACTTCCTGATCAATAGTCTGTATATTACGGACAATATTAAAACAGGTAATCATAGGCAATCGTGGCGGGGCAGGCCAGGTGTCCCTTCAACGCAAGATTTTTGAAACAGGGTGCAATATATAGTTGACAAAATGCAATATATATGTTACATCAATATAGGGAGGTGGCCATGAAAAACAAACGGATGAGAATAGCGCGTATGGAACATGACATGAAACAGGAAGATCTGGCGAAGGCAGTGGGGGTGACGAGGCAGACAATCGGTTTGATCGAGGCCGGTGATTACAATCCAACCCTCAACCTGTGTATTGCCATCTGCAAGGCGTTGGGCAAAACACTTGATGATTTGTTCTGGGAGGAATGATGATGAAAAAAGGAAATATTCAAGATGAAAGAATGGTATTGCAGAGAAGAAAGGTGGCCAGTGGCGCTTTCGGAATATTGTTCTATGCTCTGCTGGCATCTGTGATAGTCCAGCAGTTTGTTTTACATGCACCTTTTTCCCAGTACGCGGTGGAAGCGATTCTTTTGTTGGCGGCGTCCATCTATGTGGTGACGGGAAACGTTCTTGTCGGCAATGATATCTTCCCTGACAGTAACGGCTGGAAGATAGTTGTAATCAACAGTCTCTTCTGCGGCATGGCTTTGGCGGCAAGCGTTACGGTGCTCAACACAATAAATCATGGGCTGGAAAAAATGGGTGGTGCCTCCTGTATTGCCCTTGTTGCCTCGATCACCTTTGCTTGCAGTACGCTTGCTTCATTTTTCGTTTTCGGGTTGATTTATCTGTTGAACAGGAAGAGGCAGAAGCGGATCGATGAAAAATACAACGATCCGGATGATTAGAAAGCTACTTCCGGTTTCCATTTGTTTGAAAAGAAATTCGAGGGATTGAATGAAGCTACCGGTGAGGCAACATATCATAACTTTACATCTATTGAAAGCCTTCTTTCATCATAAATGGAGGAGCCAGATACTCCGCCATATCCCGAAGCCCCACCAGGGGGTATCAATGTAGAAACGGGCGGAGAAAGATTACGGTTCATTCTTGAGGGAGGCAATCTCCCCGTTCAGCCAGTCAATCCATGCCCCGATGCCCTCTCCCGTTTTGCAGGAAATCTCCAGTATGGCCATGCGGGGATTCAGATTCAAAACTCTCTTGCGCAGGGTGCCCGGGTCAAAATCACTCAGTGAAAGATAATCCATTTTATTGACTAGAAGAAGATCACAGACAGAAAACATGAGGGGGTATTTGAGCGGCTTGTCATCTCCCTCGGGAACGCTCAAGATCATCACATTTCTATGTGCGCCGGTGTCAAATTCTGCCGGGCAGACCAGGTTGCCGACATTTTCGATGATGATCAGATCCAGTTTATTTTCGCCCAGGGCTTCGAGCCCCTGATTGACCATGATGGCATCCAGATGACAGAAACCGCCTGTTCTGAGCTGGACAGCGGGAATGCCCGTGGCAGAAACTTTTTCGGCATCAACGGTCGAGTCGATATCTGCTTCGATCACGCCGAGATTGACGTTGCCCTTCAACCCTTCTATTGTCCGCATGATCAGGCTGGTCTTGCCCGAACCCGGTGAAGACATCAGGTTCAGGAGCATCGTTCCCTTTTTTTGCAGTTGTTCCCGGGTCGTTCCGGCCAGCCGGGCATTGTCACCGAGAATTTCCTTCCTGATTTCGATGAGCCTGACTTTGGCCATCACTGTACCTCCATTGTTTTGATGAAATATTCCCCACCGGAAACAAGCGTGGCGCTCGTTGCCCCGCAAGCTGGACAGGCCAGGTTTCCTATATTTTCCGCATGGGCCTCGTAGGACAGGTTACAACTACTGCACATCACCATGATCGGCATTCTTTCTATCTTCAGCTTTGCTCCCTCGGCAACCGTGCCTTTGCTCAAATAATCAAAGTAACGCTGCAGCCATGCATCTTCCAGATCGCTGAGCTTGCCGATCTGCAGGTGAATGGAAAGCACCTTGCTGGCCCTGTTCAGGGCAGCGTGTTGCAGGGCGATGTCCAGGATACTCTTCGTTATCGGCAGTTCGTGCAATGCGACGCGCCCCTTTCATCATTCCAATTTTTTTTGCATGTTTTTTGCATGACGGCGGCGGAGTGCCCCGCGGCATCCGGTATTTGCGGTGAATCAACCCTGCATTATTTTCAGAAAAGCTTCCAGCCTGCCTTTTTCCTGCAGCACGGCCGTGGCCATTTCACCCAACGTATCCGGGGTTGAAGGCGCCTGCTCCCTTTCCGCCAGGACAATGGCACCGGTGGGGCAGGTGGTAACACAGAGGCCGCAGCCGATGCATTCTGCCGTATCAACCACCGCTATCTGATCCACCATCTTTATCGCTTTCATCGGGCAGCGCTCATCGGCACAGGTTGAACAGCCCGTGCATTCATCGGCATCAACCACGGCCTCGAAGCGGCTGGGCTCGAAAGCATGTGGATGGTTCAGCTGGGTTTTTCCGCGCAGAACGGTGCAGCAGCAGGGGCAACAATTGCAGATGAGATTTGCCCGATCCGCACTGTTGTTGCTTGTATGTACCAGGCCCGCTTCTTCCGCAATATCCAGTACCTTCAGAGCTTCATCCTTGCTGATATGGCGGGCAAATCCGCCCTCGACAAGAAAATCCGTGGCGCTGCCGAAAATCAGGCAGACTTCCTTCGGCCTGTCGCAGGCGCCGATACTGACCCTGCAGGCGCATCTGGCCAGTGCGATGGAAGAGGCGTTCTCGATGAGGTGTTTGACCTCTTCATAGGGATGGACCCGATTCAGCGGCGTGATTGATCTTTCAACGGCAACCACCCTCATCAGGGGTGTGGGATTTCCGGCAAAGGAGACACCAAGTGCTTCCCGGTGGTATTTTTCCCATAGTTCACCCAGGCGTTTGTGTACCGGTTGGCCGCCGCCCTTCATGAAGGGAAACTCGAATATCCCCGGAATCAGCGGTAACAGGCCGTAGAGTTTCTGCCCTTCCCTTTTCTTGGTGATAATAATTCCCTTACCGGCCATTGCTTCCAGACGTTTCAACGTCTCCTCCCCGGGAAGTCCCGCTTTCCGTGCAATTTCCTCCACATGTTTTGCCTTGTAGCTCATGGCCACGGCCACGGCCGCTTCCTGCGGTGTAAAAAATATCCTCAAGATTTCATCAAGATATTTGGACTTTGGCGCGGTAGCCGGATGAGAATCCAGAATTTCTCTCAATTGCTCGTAGATATCCATCGATTACCTCCTTTGATTTTATGCGTGCATATCAATCATGTTACTCATGAATTCAACATCCTGTCAAAGTTTTCCTGCCAGGTGTCTATTTTGACCTCGTTGTATGTCGGGGGGATGTTCAGGGCCATCTTTCTCGCCTTCCTTGCTTTTGACAGCACCTGGTTGAGCTGCAGCAACAGACCCATCTTCCGGTAGCCCACGGCCAGTTTGCGCAGCATGTCGGGAAGGGAGAGATCGACCAGCTCTCCGACGGCAGTTTTTTTCATATCGTCTGCATCGACCACGTTGTGGCCCATCAGATAGCTGAGCCCTTCGTTGTCGGCGGACAGCAGCCACCTTTTCAGAACATCCACCCCGGTATTTTCGGCCCCGAAATCGGTCATGACCCGCACCTGGTAATGCCACAGGTTTTCCACGGATAGAGGGCTTTGAACAGCCGCAGTAATCACTTCAGCCAGAATGTGCCCTGCTATCATGGAAGTGGCTATGCCCGAGCCCAACATGGGGATGGTCATGAAAGCGCTGTCGCCCACTGCAACATAGCCGGGGCCCACCATGCGTGAAAGGGGATAGCGGATGGGTATGGCTGTCGAATAGCCACCGCGCAAGATCCGGTCGCCGATTATCTCGTTGTCTTCCCGCAGTGCTTTCAACCCCCGTTGCAGGGTCTGATCGTCCAGTTGCCCGATCCGGCCCACAAGAACGTTGACCTGGCCCGATGGGTCAAAGATACACCAGGAGATACCCTCTTCGCCCAGATGTTTGAGATATGCTTTGTTGGTATGTTCCGGCTCCCTGGAGCCGGGGCGGCGGTTGTAAAAGGCCCGGTAGGCATATATGACTTCTTCTTTCCGGGGGTGGCGCTGGATGCGGTAACTTCCCGGGAGCCGTTCCCTCAATATGGAGTTGAGCCCGGAACTGTCGATAACCAGGTCGGCGAAGACCTTCTCTCCATTCACGATCATGCCCCTGACCCGGTTGTCCTCGACAATCAGATCTTCGACCACGGCTTCATGATAGATCTCTGCATGCTCCGCCGCCCGGGCCAGAAGCAATTCGATCAGGGGGCGGCGCTCCATGGACAGATCTATTTTTTCTGCATCCTGGTAAATCCGGATGATATTCTTGCCGTCGGGGGTGATAAACGACCAATCCCTTTTTTTGAAATAATATTCCGGTTCCGGCAGGGGGATATTCAACCTGGTAAAGACATGCGGCGTCACATCATCGTGCCAGTCGTAACTGACTTCTCCCTGCCTGTTCTTTTCAAAAACTTTGACCTCGTATCCATGTTGGCCCAATATCCGGGCAGCTACCAGGCCGCCCCCTCCGGCACCGGCTACAATAATTTTACCTTTCATTGTTAGACCAGCGTTACACCTGTCCCCTGTAGACGGAAAACGCTTTCTCCTTTCCCGAGCTCTATTCAGTTGTCCCCCCGGATCACAAGTCGGGGTGGCGACTGTCCTCCAGAATATATTTGGACAGAAGAAGATATTTCTCCTTCACGGGGATCAGGGTGGTGTTGCCTCTCCTTGACCCATGAAGCTGCAGGAGCAAAGCCCTTGACTCGCACCAACCAAATTATACCCCGTGATATTGGATCAGAAATAGCACCGGGGCCCCGGGTGCAAGCAATTTTCGGTAAAGCCATGCCGATTCACCCTCCTGGCATAAATTGACGTTTGATAAAAAATGCCTTAATATTAAATTAATTGATGGATGGGGACGAAAACAGGAGTTTTTTGGGGGAGATAATCCTTGGAGTGCATGGAGACAATTCACAGGGTGCTTATCGGGGATGCAAGGAAAATGAGCGAGGTTGCGGACGAATCCGTACATCTGATAGTTACCTCCCCTCCTTACTGGCAGATAAAGGATTATGGAGACGATAACCAGATCGGCTTCAACGACCTTTACGAGGAATATATCAACAACCTCAACCTTGCGTGGCATGAGTGTTATCGGGTATTACATCCGGGGTGCCGCTTCTGCATCAATATAGGCGACCAGTACGCCCGGGCCATTCATTATGGCAGATACAAGGTTATTCCCATCAGGACAGAGATCATAAAATTTTGCGAGACGATTGGCCTCGATTACATGGGGGCGATCATCTGGCAGAAAGTTACCACCTGCCACACCACGGGTGGGGCCACGGTAATGGGGTCCTACCCGTACCCGCGCAACGGTGTACTCAAACTCGATTACGAATTTATTCTTATCTTCAAAAAACTGGGGGAACCCCCGGCGGTTGATAAAGAAATAAAAGAACAATCTCGCATGACCAACGAGGAATGGAACACTTATTTTGCGGGACACTGGAAATTCCCCGGAGAGCGGCAGGATACACATCTGGCCATGTTTCCGGAAGAACTTCCGCGCCGCCTGATCAAGATGTTCAGTTTCAAGGGTGAAACAGTTCTTGATCCCTTTCTGGGCAGCGGGACCACTTCTCTGGCTGCCAGGAATTTGCAGAGGCATTCAATTGGTTACGAAATAAATGAGGATTATCTGCCCCTGATCAAAAAGAAACTGGGGATGATCCAACTGTCCTTTTTTGAGCGGGCACGGTATGATGTGGAGAGAAGCAAGGCAGCTGTCACGGATTACAGGGAGGAGATGAAACGATTGCCTTACATCTTTACCGTTCCGCAACGTTGAACAGACATGGTATCGGCTTCGGAGTTATATAGATTAGGAGGGGGGAAATGATGGCCAGGACAGCATTGGTAACCGGCGCCTGCGGTTTTGTGGGCACTCACATGGTTTCCCATTTGATACAACAGGGGTGGGATGTGATTGCCACGGATCTCGACAGGGAAGATCATGGCAATTATTACTGCGAAAATGGGGTTTTGCATCCGAGCTACCAGAAAGATGCCATCGGAGAGTATGACATGGAGTTTATACCCGCTGATCTGACCAGGAAAGAAACGTTGTATCCCCTGTTTGAACATCGGATCGATGTTATCTTCAATATCGCCTCTCTCTACGATTATTTTGCCCTCTGGGATGTGCTCTACAAGATCAACGTGGAGGGAACCAGGAATCTGGTCGAGGTGGCGGTGGAAAAGGGAGTCAGAAGGATAATCCACTGGTCCACGGAGGGTGTTTATGGCGAGACCCCCGGGGAGCCGGTAGATGAAGATTTCCCGAAGAATCCGACCAACCTTTATTCCAAATCAAAGTTGGCCCAGGAAAATTTACTCTGGGATCTGCACGAGGGAAAAAAAATAGACCTTACCATCCTGCGGCCGGGGCCTATCTATGGGCCCAGGCACCGGTACGGTGTTTTTCATATCCTTTACGGCGTGGCCCGGCTGGGAGTCATGATTGTCCCTGTTATCTATCCCGTAAGCCGTACCCTGATGTTTCCCTCGGTTGAGGTACGCGATCTGGTCAGGGCAGCCCTGTTTGTTGCTGAACGTGACGAATCCTGCGGGGAGGCTTACAATTTGCTCAGTGATCCCATCTCGCAGGCCGAGTTGATGGAACTGGTATGCAGGCAGATCGGCATTGACCATATCATCAAGCTTCCCATGCCATGGCCCATCTACAAGGCACTTGCGGCGGTGTTGCGCAAGCTCGTTCTGGCCATGGACAGGAATGCCCGAAAAAAGAACAAACGTCCCAAGGTGGACGTACCCATGATCGAATACATGACCCATCAATACTGGTTTTCCAATGAAAAGATCAAAAACCTGGGTTTCAAGTTTATCTACCAGGATCCTCGCAAAGGTTTGTATGAATTTATCGGATACTGCAAGGAGAGGGGATTGCTATGAAACTTTTCTTGTATGATGTGCCAATCATTATCGTTCTCGGTTATCTACTGGGCTGGTATTTTTCCAAGAGAGGTTATGAAAAGAATGAATTTTATCTTTTCTACATGTGCCTGTTCACTTTTCTCTTCTGGCTGAATGTGCTTCTGTCCAATATAACGGGAATGAAACCCTGGTTTATCGGCGGCGGCCATGTCGGTTCTGTTCCGGTACTGATAGGCATTTTTTATGTGCTTTCCTACCCCCTGTTTTGTACCTGGGGAACCAGGCTATTTCAGTATTTCTGGGGAAGCACCCCCTATCAGAATGGCCTTTCCTGGGCCATCGGGGTGGAGGAGAGGGCCAAGCCGTTCAAACCTTCCTGGAAAACCGGTACCGCTGACAAGAAAGAAATATGACGGAGGGAAAGAAAATGGGATACAAGGTTGCGATTGCCGGAGCCGGGCCCGGCGGGGCTGTTCTCGCCCGGAAACTGGCGGAAGAGGGTATCGATGTTACGATCTATGAAAAAGGAGAATTCGAGCAGTTGGGCCACGACTGGTCGGATGCCGTGGAGAGGGTAGCACTCGAGGCGATTGGAATAGAAATGCCCGTTCTGGTCGGTAATCGTTGGCAAGGGGCCCTGGTAAAGGAGCATGGATCGGAAGAAGGGCTTTTTGAACCGCATGCCATACCGCGCTTGAAGCTATTCAGCCCCGATTATTCCAGTGTGAAGGAAATCGAATTCCGGATGATCACCACCGACCGGCAGGCACTGGGAAAGATGCTGGTTCAGCAGGCCGTGGATGCCGGGGCAGAGATCAAGTATGGATGCGAAGTTCTCCGGTTGCTTTACCGTGAAAGCGGCACCAATGGCCCGGACGGCGTTGACGTTTACGGGCTAAAATACAGGGATCTGACAACCGGTGATATCCGGGAGATGGAAGCGGACATCGTGGTCGAATCCTCCGGTTACAAATCCGTCCTGCGCCGATCGTTACCGCCATACACCGGCCTGGCCGACGAATTCAAAGATTCTGCTTTTGGTTTTGTCAACCGCGAGGTCCGGGTGCGTGACCCGGAACTGGCCAAAACAGACATAATTGCTGACCACTACCGTTACGGTTTTCATACCGGATATCAATGGTCCCATATTCATAACGAGGAAAGGATCGATGTGGGAGCGGGAGTCAGACACGATCCCGCCAATCCGGACCCCAAGGATCTGATCGAGGACTTTATTGCCAGGCATGCCTCTATCAGGCCCGAAATGGTAAGAGGGGGCCGGAGGCTATGCATCGTTGGCCGTCCGCTGTTGAATTTTGCCACCAATGGGTTTCTGGTTATCGGTGATGCCGCCTCCACCTCGGTACCGACAACGGGCTGTGGAGCGGGCTCGGCCATGCTGGTGGGACTCTGGGCTGCGGAAGTTATTGCTTCTGCGGCGCGGGAAGGAAGGCATGATCTCGGGAAGTTGTGGGAAATCAACAAGAAATTCTATCTTGACCATGATCGGGGTGCTTCCTTTGCAGCTCTTTCAGCTCTGAGGACAGCCCTGCAGGATCTTGGTCATGACAACCTGAATTTTCTTTTTCGCAAAGACATCATGAATCGCGAGATGTTGGAAGACGCCGTCAACGGGAAATTCAACCCGCCCGGATTGGACACCAGGGCCAGATCCTTGCTGCATGGAATATTCAGGCCGTCTGTCCTTCTCAAAATGAATAAAACGGTGGCAGCCAGTACAAAAATTTATGACCATTACAAAAACTATCCGCCGATCTGGGACCCGCGCAACTTTGAACGATGGAGGATGAAGACCGAAAAACTTTTCCGGGACTACTGATCTGGTTGCGCAAGAAGGAATTACCTGTGGGGCAGAATGGTTTTACTTATTGTGGAATAATTGTTGCTCCAGGCTATGAAAACTCAGGGGAAGATGTAATCAAGAATAAAAGGACAGGTCAGGAGAGTCGGTAATTGAAACATGTCGTCAGTGTAAGTATAGGTTCATCGGCACGCAACCATTCGGCCAGGATCAATCTGCTCGGTAAGGACATCCTTGTAGAGAGAATCGGGACAGATGGCGATATTCACAAAGCGATAGAGTTGATCGGGAAGTTGGATGGCCAGGTGGACGCATTCGGGATGGGCGGTATCGACCTCTACATGGCCGGGGTGGGCCGACGATATGTTTTTCGTGATGCCCGGAACATCTCCACTGCTGCCCGGAAGACCCCGTTGGTGGATGGCACCATTCTCAAGAGCACCCTGGAGTACGATGCGATAAAGTATGCCGCCGGGACCGATCATCTGCCCCTGTCCGGCAGAAATGTATTCGTCGTTTGCGTTATAGACCGCATCGGTATGGGGCGTGCCTTCGAAGAACTGGGGTGCAAGACGGTGTATGGCGATCTGATGTTCACCACCGGTATGAATATTCCGTTACATTCATTGAGCTCGATCTACCTTCTGGTACCGGTGTTGATGCCCATATTGACGAGGCTCCCATTCAGCTGGATATATCCGACCGGCCGGCAGCAGAATGAAAACCGGGAGGAAGGGAAGAAAAACCAGGGGCTGAAATTCCAGAAATATTATCATGGCGCTGACATCGTCGCCGGCGATTTTCACTACATCTACCAGCACCTTCCCCCGCGCATGGAAGGGAAGATCATTGTCACCAATACGGTAACTTCAAAGGAAGTCGAGGAATTGGGGCGCAGGGGTGTCAGCGTCCTCATGACCACCACCCCTGAGATAGAAGGCCGATCCTTCGGGGTTAACGTGATCGAGGCTATCCTGGTGGCACTGATGGAGAAACCCCCGGACAGGATCACCCGATCGGATTTCGTCCAGATGTTGGAACGCCTCGACATCAAACCGCGTATCACCCGGTACGACTGAACTTTGGCCTTTCCTCCGGCCGGCACCGCGCCCTGCAATTTTAAAACGCTTTTTTCTGCGTGGAAAATACACATGTAAAAAAAGCCCCGGTAGCTGTTTGCTACCGGGGCAAACTCTTGCGAATGTTTTACGATTACCTTGTGTCTCAGTATCTCACGGGAAAATATCCTATCAAGCCCACAATATAACGCAATATCAGGATAGCGTCATTCACATCAACAGAGCCACTCCCGTCCACATCCGCTGCAAGGGTTTGATCTTCATTCAGTTTTACCAATCCTACAACGGAGCGTAAAACCATGATCGCATCTTGAACGGTTATATCGCCATCACCGTTCGGGTCGCCATGCAAGACATATGGATCCCAATTGATCCATCCCATAATGAGATCGCGGTTATAATCATCGAATGCCGGACCCATGTTATATAATGGTGAACCCCATTGGTCGTATATGCTGCCAGCAGCGATACTTACTACTACTGGGGTATCGGATACTTCATCATTTGCCAGGACAGGGCCCCCGCTGGTGCCAGGTGTAATGTCTGCCAAAAAACACACCGCATAGTCAGCATAATCAGTTATTGTCACTGTATAATCGGCAGAACACCACATCGCATAACTGTTTATTTCATTTCGAACAACTTCTGGATAACCGACAACAACAACCCACTCGGGTTTACAATTGAAGACAACAGGTACAAAAGTATCGATCCCCGTGAAAGGTTCCCCGAAGAACAATGCACCATAGTCGGAAAAGTCACCAATTGTATAACCAGCATAGTCAACATAATCAGCACATATTTCAAAATATGTTGTGCTTTTATATCCATAAGGCCAGTAAATATCGCCCCCTTCGTACGATTGATACTGCCCCGGATAAAAATAAACCATATCGGCCCATTCGTAATAAAAATCATAAACATTATGCGCACAGGTAAGGGCGATATATGGAGAAACCAAAAAAGCGGTTCCACGGTAATACAGGCCCCCTTCCATATACGTAGATTCTATATATCCAACTGTGTTTAAGGGATATTCTGTGGTTTCTTCGATGCGGAGTCTATCATCTGTACCTATTACATTCGAAGTCTCGATCGGGTTGGTGGCGGGGGTGATGCTTTCTGCCGTTGATATTTTTTCATGGCCAACGTTCGATATCGATGTGGCGGAATCACCGTATTTTGGTTTGAATTCCACGGGTAAAATATGTTTTTCAGGGCTTGGAATTTGTTTTTCAACAAGCTCATATTGATTTGACTTCTTCATCGTCATATACATCTCATAATATTCTGTACCGTTCACCCATTGTCTCGATTTATTGTACAATTCCTGGATTTCCTTTTTGTCAAGAATCTTCCTGCAGGGTTCCTCCAGGAATATTAAACGTTCCCCTCCATCAAGGTCATATTCATACCACCTGTGGAACACATTTTCAATTATCTGCATAACTTCCCTGTCTGGAGAGTCGTAGCCTGCTATTGATAGAATACTTCTGGCTGCTTCAAATGAATGATAATCGTTATTTTCCATGCTTACAGCTTCCGTTGTTTCCTGCAATCCTGTTGATGATACAGATAAGGGAAATTGTAAAATGAATTGCCCGGGGGGTTAAAATAATAGCCCATCCACAGCCAACATCAGTTACACTGAAGTTGCTAAATAAAACAGAGCAACGGAGGTGACATTAGGATGGGCCAAGACAATC